>Ga0335071_10000139_pt1 | contig 85008 bp, 71 predicted proteins | sample Lox_Sample_15_FD_206724 | JGI IMG/M metagenome (GOLD analysis project Ga0335071, IMG submission 206724) | Soil microbial communities from Loxahatchee National Wildlife Refuge, Florida, United States - Lox_Sample_1.5 | ecosystem: Environmental > Terrestrial > Soil > Wetlands | place: USA... | reverse complement strand
TTCTTTTCCCAATACTTCCGCACCCAGGCTTCCCAGCTCTTCCCAGCCGCCGTGTCCCGGCCCGTAAACACCAGTGCTGCTATCTCGGAATACGCGATTTTTACCCGCTGATTCGAGTCTTTAGGCAATATTCGGGCATACGACGACGCCAGCGTTGTCCCCATCACCCTGTCGAATATGTACCCTTCGATCTTTGTTCCGTCTTTTAGAGTGACGGTCACATCCCCGCGGTAGTCGAACGCCTTCTCCAAGGCTTTCCGCAGCTCATCTTCGTTTGCAAGCTCAGGCACCCATCCTTGCAGCGTTTCGTGCTCCGTCCCGGGCGCCACTTCCAGTTGATCGGGGTGCGCGGTGTGCTCCGGACGATCCGCGTGCCTGGGTCCGGTCACGCGCGCGTCTCCTCGTATTTCTTCGGTTTGCTGTCGATCTGCACCAGCGGATTGAACGAATGCACCGGCTTAGCCGGTTCGTTCATGATCTGCAGCGCTTCTTCATCCTCGTAGTTACCGAAAAGCGTAGCCTTCGCGGTCTCCAGTATTCCCTTGAGCCCGCTGAACGTGTAATCCACTGCCGTCGCTTCATATCCGCTGTGCACCATACAGTTGGCGCACTTCGGATTCGACTCCGTGCCGTACTTCGGCCAATCCGTTTCCGCCATCAACTCCGCAAACGTGTCCGCATAGCCGTCTTGCAGCAAATAACACGGTTTCTGCCATCCAAAAATCGAATACGTCGGCATCCCCCACGGCGTGCACTTGAAATCTCGCTTGCCCATCAGGAATTCCAGGAACAGCGGCGACTGGTTGAATTGCCAGTTCTTCTTCCGGTTCGAGAGCATCGCGCGGAACAACCGCCGCGTGCGCGCACGCCCCAGGAAGTGCTTCTGGTCCGGTGCTTTCTCGTACGAATATCCGGGCGAAAGCATCATCCCTTCGACTCCCAGGTCCATCATTTCATCAAAGAACCCACGCACGCTCTTTGGATCCGCCCCATCAAACAGCGTGGTATTCGTCGTCACCCGGAAGCCCCGCTTCACTGCTTCCTTAATTCCCTCAACCGCCAACTCGTACCCGCCCTCGCGGCACACCGAGAAATCGTGATGTTCCTTCTGACCATCCATATGCACGGAGAACGTCAGGTACTTGCTTGGCGTAAACAAGTGAATCTTTTCCTTCAGCAGCAACGCATTTGTGCACAGGTAGATGTACTTCTTCCTCGCCACCAGGCCTTCCACAATCTTTTCGATCTGCGAATGCATCAGCGGTTCGCCGCCGGGAATCGACACCATCGGCGCACCGCATTCGTCTACCGCCTTGAAACACTCTTCCGGCGAGAGCTCCTGCTTCAGGACATGGGCCGGGTATTGAATCTTCCCGCAGCCCGCGCAGGCCAGATTGCAGCGATACAGCGGCTCTAGCATCAGCACCAGCGGATACTGTTTCCGGCCCTTCATCTTTTGCTTGAGGACGTAACTTGCTACCGTCCACATCTGCGATACAGGTACAGGCATGCTTCCCCTATTGAGCGTCCACTAACCCCAAATTTAGATGCGCGCTCCCCAACTCTTGCAATATCTATTGTATCCGATTCCCCTCGGCCCCCGGAACCCGCAATTGCCACAGGTGCTCGTTCCCTTCACGTCGTACCGGCGGGGCCTTTAGGCCCGCCTGCGCACCCTCAAACGCGCCAGGTGCCCACGGATCGTCTTCCTCATGAAAATCGCCGCCTGCGGATTGTCGTTATACCTCTCGCACCGCTCGAATCCCTTCTTTTCATAGAATCGCGCCGCCACCTTCATGTCCGCCGCCGTATCCAACCGAGTTCATGTCATTCCGAGCGCGGTGAGGAATCTGCTTTTTACCTCTGTTAAGTCCCTTGCAACGCATTCCGCCATTCCGATGCCATCTTCCGTTCTGTGGCAAAATAGAAGGCTCTAGATACCACCATGGCAAACCGTGTGACGCTCGCTCCTGCTAAGTCCGCGAAGAACGCGAAAAAAGCCCCCGCCAGTAATGGCTCAGGCCACGCCGAACGCGAACGCATCTTTTACCTCTTCCGCCGCTGGGGCTTCTATGAAGCCACCCTCGATCCCCTCGGCTATTTCACCCCTCTCAAGTGCGCCGACCTTGACGGCCTCTCCGGCGAATATGCCGACGAAGCCCGCCGCATCTACTGCGGCACCATCGGCGTCGAGTTCCTCCACATTCCCGAACTCGCGCGCCGGAACTGGGTCGCCGAGCGCATGGAGGGCCCCGAGTACGAGGTCGACCAGCACAAGATTCTCGAGCGCCTCGTCCGCGCCGAACTCTTCGAACAAGTCCTCCAGAGCCGCTACCTCGGCAGCAAGCGCTTTTCGCTTGAGGGCAACACCTCCCTGATTCCCCTTCTCGATTCCGTCCTCGACGCGGCCGGCGACTTCGGCGGCGTCGATTCCGTGATGGCCATGAGCCACCGCGGCCGTCTCAACGTCATGACCCACATCGCCTGCAAAGCGGCCCACGACGTTGTCGCCGGGTTCGAAGATGTCGACCCCCGTAGCGTTCTTGGTGCCGGCGACGTGAAGTATCACGTTGGTGCAACGGGTATTTACACCACAGGTTCCGGCAAGAAGCTCAACATTCACCTCGTTTCGAATCCCAGCCATCTCGAAGCCGTCGACCCGGTCGCCATGGGACGCGCTCGCGCCAAGCAAACCCGCCACGGCGTTCAGCCCGGCGGCTACGTCGATCGCTCCAAGCCCACTCTCAACAAGGTCTGGGCCATCGTCATGCACGGCGATGCCGCGTTCGCCGGTCAGGGCATCTGGTCGGAAACGCTGAATCTCGCCGACCTCGCTGCCTATACCGTCGGCGGCACTATCCACATCATCGTCAACAATCTGATCGGTTTCACCACCCGTCCAACGCAGGAACACTCTTCCCGCTACGCCTCCAGCATCGCGCGCCGCCAGAGTGTGCCCATCTTCCACGTCAACGCCGAGGATCCCGATGCGGTCGTCCGCGTCGGCCGAATCGCCGCCGAATACCGCGCTGAGTTCAATTCCGACGTGGTCATCGACCTGATCGGCTATCGCCGCCACGGCCACTCCGAAGTCGACGATCCCACCATCACCCAGCCCCGCCTCTACGACCGCATCAAGAATCACCAGCAGCTCTGGAAAATTTACGCCGATCAGACCGGCATCGACGCCGCTCCCATCGCCGAAGCAGTGAAGAAGGAGTATGAGGAGGAGCAACGCAAAGCCGGCAAGCTCACCAAAATTCCTCACCTCCGCAAATTGCCCGATTACTGGTCGCCGTACAACTACGGAAAATACAACGCATCCTTCGAAGTCGACACCGGCCTCTCTCGCGAAAAAATCTCTGAAATCACAGCTGGGCTCGTAAAAGCTCCGTCAGGTTTCCACGTCCACGCCAAAATCGTGAAACTCCTCGAGCAGCGCGCGGAAATGGGCCAGGGTAAGCGCCCCTTTGATTACGGCTTCGCCGAACTTCTCGCGTACGGCTCCCTCGTCCTCGAAGGCAATCCCGTTCGCCTCACGGGCCAGGATTCGCAGCGCGGCACCTTCAACCAGCGCCACGCGGTGCTCGTCGACACGCAAACCGAGCAGGAATACCTTCCCCTCGCGCACCTCTCCTCTACGCAAGCTTTCTGCGAAATCTACAATTCCTCGCTCTCCGAAGCCGCGTGCCTCGGTTACGAATACGGCTTCTCCCGCGACTATCCAGAGGGCCTCGTTCTCTGGGAAGCGCAGTTCGGCGACTTCGTCAACGGCGCGCAGGTCATCATCGATCAGTTCATCAGCGCCAGTGAAGACAAGTGGGGCCTGCCCACCGGCGTTGTCCTCCTCCTCCCCCATGGCTTCGAGGGCCAAGGTCCCGAGCACTCCAGCGCCCGCATCGAGCGCTTCATGCAGCTTGCTGCCGAAGGCAACATGAACATTTGCCAGCCGTCCACGGCCGCGCAGTATTTCCACCTGCTTCGCCGTCAGGCCCGCCGCCTGTGGCGCAAGCCGCTCGTCGTCTTCACGCCGAAGAGCATGCTGCGCCATCCCGATGCCAGCTCGCCTATCGAGGATTTTGAACGTCCGCGTTTCCTCACCCTTGTTCCAGATAACGAAGTCACGGACGCCCAAAGCATCCTCATCGCCAGCGGCAAGGTCGGTCACGAACTTCGCGCCGAGCGCCGCCGCCGCAAAGACACTTCTACTGCGATCTTCTTCCTTGATCAGCTCTATCCTCTCCCCAAGACGGAAATCGCCGCTGCCATCGATGCGCATCCAAACGCCCGCGAAATCGTCTGGGTCCAGGAAGAGCCCGCCAACATGGGCGCGCTCTTCTACGTTCTGCCGCGTCTCGAACGCATCGCCCAGGCCAAGAACCTGAAAGTTCGCGCTGTCAGGCGCTCTGCCAGCGCCAGTCCGGCCACCGGCTCCGCCAAAGCCCACGAGCTCGAGCAGAAAACGCTCATCACCCTGGCCTTCTCCACCACTCCGAGCGCCTAACCGCTCCGAGCGTTTGACATGCCCACAGGCCTGTCCTAACATGCCCTGCACCTACACCGCTTGATTCGCGCGAGTGTTCCTCGGAGCGCACGCATGACAGATTGGATGTACGTACAGGAAAATCCTGCCGAGCAGCTCGCCCAGGTTCATTACTTCTCTTTCATGAAGCAGCAGGCCGGCGGCGACGTTCCCTTCCACATCACCATCAAGGAGTTCGCAGCGCCCCCACCGGGCCAGCGTCTCCGCTTTTTTGCTGAAGCCGACAAAGCTGTTAATCAAAAGACCGCCGCCTTTGTGCCTTGCGGCTGGGGCAACACTCTCTTCAATGCGCTCGGCGATTGCGTTCGTCTCATTCGCCAATTTCCATATGAGGGAGACTCGGCGTGATCCTGTTACTCAATAAGACGACCCCGAAAGAGGGCGTCACCGTCCTCCACATGAAAGGGAGCATCCACTCCGGTCCCGATTGCCGCCGCGTCGAACAGGAAGTCGAGCACGTGATCAGCGCCAAAAGCAGTCTCGTCATTCTCGATCTCACCGAGGTAACCCACATCGATAGCTCGGCCATCGGCTCTATCGTCCGTTGCTTCACGCGCGTGAAGCATTCCGGTGGAAAGCTGTGCCTGGCCGGTTGCGTGGGCATGATCGAAGCCAGCATCAGGCTCACCCGGCTGGACAAAGTCCTCGAAATGTTTCCCACCGCTGCGGTAGCTGCGGAAAAATGCTCGTCCGCAAATTAGCCTTGCTTTTCTAGTACAGCTTGCCCTGTAAGTCTAAGCTTCACGGCCATCTCGGGCCTCGCCCTGCCCGGAATTGAAAATTCGTTGCCTGTTGCCCATTCGCTTTGCTACCCTCCGTCGCAGGATAGTCCTCGGGAGGGACCTTTCATGGCGTTCTGCAAAGCGTGTGGTCAAGATATCGGTGCTGCTAATTTCTGCCCTAAATGCGGTGCGAGTCAGTCCGCGTCTGCAGCTCCAGTCCCGGCAGCTTCAGCTCCTTCAACCGAAGGTTTGGCTGAAAATGTCGCGGGACTTTTGTGCTATGTCCTGGGCTGGCTCACAGGCATCATCTTTTTGTTGATCGACAAGCGTCCCTTCGTGAAGTTCCACGCCGCTCAGTCCATCGTCGTCTTCGGCGGCCTCACGGTCATTCGCATTGCCCTTGTCTTCATGCACGGCATGGCCGGCTTCATCGCTTGGGGTTTCGTCGGACTCCTCAGCTTGCTCATCGGGCTTGTCATGCTCGTTCTTTGGATCCTGTTGATGGTCAAGGCGTATCAGCACGAAATGTTCAAGGTGCCCATCGCCGCCTCCATCGCCGAAAGCATCGCCGGCAAGTAATTTCACGCGTGGACGTGGTAGTACCCGTCTTCGCGAGACAATTTCACCTCCACTCCGAACAGGGCGCTTAACTGCTCCCCCGTCAGGACCTTTTCTTTCGGTCCGTCCGCCACAATTCTGCCTTTTTTCAGCAGCACGATCCGCTCGATCTCCGGAATGATCTCGGCAACGTGGTGGGTCACCAGTACTATCCCCAGCCCGCTTTTCGCTAGCTCGCGCATCGTGTCCCGCAGTTCCACCTGCCCGGCAATGTCCAGCGCATTGCTTGGCTCATCGAATAGCAACGTTTCCGGTTCGTGTACCAGAGCCCTCCCGATCAAGGTCCGCTTCGCCTCCCCCGACGACATTTCGGCCACCGCTCGATTCGCCAGATGCGCAATCCTTAGCCTCGCCATCGCCTTTTCAGCCCGCTCCCGATGCTCCGCCAGCGGGTGATGGTTCGGGTATATCCGTGTGCTGCTGAAGAACCCAGACAGCACTACGTCCATTCCCGTCGCGTCGCCTGTGCAGGCCGCCAGCAAATCCGGTGACACAATTCCCAGCAGTGATCGCAACTCAAAGATGTTCCACAGACTCTTTCCCAGAATGCTCATCGACGCGTCTTCCCTCACCATCGGGTAGTTCTCTCGTGTCAGTGTTCGAATCAGCGTCGACTTCCCGCATCCATTTGGCCCCAGGATGCATAGGTGTTCCCCCACTTCGATTCGCAAGGCAAACCGGTCCAGGGCCAGATTCTCGCCCCGCATCACCGATACGTTCTTCATCTCCAGTAACGGCGGCGTCGATTTCGTCATTCTGAGAGCTTACCTTGCGAGGAAGGGCTGCCAAAACCCCCGGCAGAAAAAATAGGAGGCGAAAACCAAATGGTCTCCGCCTCCCGGGGTGGGGTGTTGCTTGGCAAGCGCCTCGGGTCCAGGGAGCCGCCCGTTCGGGTCAAGCTCCCGCCCCTAACGAGGATCGATGGGCAATACCTTGGTAGGGGCGTACCACAAAGGCTTGCAATTACGCTTTTTCTAACACCGCTCATCCAAAGGTGTCAACACAAAATTACGTTAACGAGCGTTAAATGTCTGGTCCCGTCTCGAGACTTCCATCTGCACCGGGCGCGCCACCGACTTTACGTCCGGGTCGTAATACTCATACACCCGCGACGAGAACGCCTTTGCCCGCACCGGATATTTCGCTCGCAGCCTGTAGCGCAGCGTAACGGCTTCGCCCGGCCCGAACGTATCAAAATAGAGTATCGCTTGCGTTGCTGTCAGGCTGTACTTCTGGAGCCTGCCGCTTTTCTCGCCACACGACTTCTCCTGGTATTCCTGGAGGTCCTCGCTCAGCAGGTCGAAGCCTGGCGGGATACCCAGGTCAACCATCACCATATTTGCGTTCTTCTTCAGATGATTCCTCACCGTTACCGTTGCCGTCGCGATATCGTCCTGCGCCAGCCTTGTGCGGTCGTAGTTCACCGCAATGGATAGCGGCTCTTCCGCCCTTTTTTCGTCCCACGGCAAGTAATATTGGCCCACCACCTGGTATCCCAGGCTTCCTTTGCCCTCAAACCGCAGTTCGACCGTGTTCGCGCCTTTCGTTTCTACGTCCTTGTACACAAATTGGTGAAACAGGTCGTTGTTTTCGCTGGTCAGTTTCAGCCTAGTCACCGTTTTGCCGTTCAGCGCGATTTCCACGTTCCCGCGGACATCCCCTGCTCCCTTCTCCGCAGCCAGAAGCAGCGCCCGGAGCGCCATAATCGTCGCCTGTGTGCTGCCCCACGTGCCTGATGCATCCTTCTTGGACGTGATGTAACTCAGTGCCTTCTTCGCAGCGTTCGGTGCCTGCCCCCACTTCAGCAACGCCTGCGTTGCCAGTCCCGTCGTCTCGACGCTGGCGCTGGTGCCGGTCGAATACACGCCCGTCTCTTCCGAGGCCCACCATGCCTGTTCATCCTTATCCGTTCGCGCATCCAGCAGCATTTGCATCGCGTCGCGTGTGAATTCTCGGTCCTTTCCGTAGTCCACCGCGAAGTTCGCCAGCACCGCCAGCGTGTAGGCATCCACCTTCGCCGAAGCGTGCTTCTGCACATACGCAGCGGCCCGGTCTACCGCCTCACCGTGATATCCCGTGTTCTCCAGCGACCATGCCACATACGCCGTAATCCGCAGGACATCCGAGTTGTAGCGGTTCGTTGCTCCTTCGTTGATAAAGCTGGTGTCCGGCTTCCAGCTTCCATCCGCCTGCTGCTGGCTTGCCAGCCACTCTTGCGTCCGTTGAATCAACCGCGGATCGACTTCATACACCTTCGACATGTCATTGAATTCCATCAGGCCGTACGCCGTCAGGATCTTGTTCGCTGGCGCCTGCCCAAACCACGAAAAGCCTCCGCCTTGCACTTCGAACGTCAGCAAGCGCTGATACCCATTCGCGATGTAACCCTCCGCTTTTGCATGTACCTCCGGCGTCAGCTTTTTCGTGCGTTTCATATAGTCGAGCGCCAGCACATTGGGATACGTGCTCGACGAAGTCTGCTCGAAGCAGCCCCCCGGCATTCGCAGAATCGCGTCCATGCCTTCCATGATCTGGCTCAAGGGCCCGGGATACAGCCGCACGAAAATCTTGTTGGCGCCCGGAATGGACGCCGCCGGAAACGCCACCTCGTGACTCGCTTCGGATTCCAACTGCCCATTGAAGATGGCGTTCTGCTGCCGGCCATTCGGTACCACTTCGATCTCCCGCACCACAATGTCCGCCCGCTTCTCCCCGCCCCTCATCTGCGCGGAAAGTGTCAGTTTGAACTTGCCAATCCGCTTGGCCTCCAGCGTGAACTCCGACCCGCCCACCTTTCCTGCCTCAACCTCAACCGACTTCTCCGTCTCGTCTTTGACAAGCGAATACCACTCGTCTTCCTTCAGTTGTAGTCGTACCTCGCCCTTCCCGGACGTGTAGTTGTAGATCGCTACCGGCAAGGACACCTGGTCGCCTTGCGTCAGCGTCACCGGCAGATCCAGGTCCACAAAAAAGTCCTGAAACACTCTCAGGCTCGACGTGGCCGTGCCCAGCGCGCCGTGTTTCGTTGACGCCAGCATCGCCATCCGCCACGTCGTGATGTTGTCTGCCAACGGAATCGAAATGCTTGCAGTCCCGTTGCGATCCGTGATGATCTCGGGGTTGATGTACAACGCCTCCGGAAAATACGACCGCACGTGCACGCCGGTTTCGCCGCTGTCCTTCTTCTCGTTGTCCATCGCCACCCGCGATACCTCGTCCTGTTCTTTCCTCATCAACGCTTTAGGCACGGCCATCGAAGCGGGCATCGGCGCCGCCAGTCTCAACATCTGCCGGCCGCGATCCCTGACATCCAACGTCTCCGCCACGCCGTTGCCGAATCCCTGTCCGAATCCCGTGACCATCGTCGCGTCCGTCGAAATGGTCACCGCCGCTCCGGCCACCTCCACCGTTTCTGCGACCGAGCCGATATTCAATCGCACTTCGACTTTCGCGCGGTCCCGCGCCTTCAACATCACTTTCCCGCTGGCTTGCATGAAGCCGGGACTCGTCACCGTAATCTCGTAATTGCCCTTCGGTAAAACCGCAAGCCGGAATCGGCCCATTCCGTCCGCCGTCGCCGCCCACCTCCGCTGGTCCGGCATGTGCGTTGCTGTGATCATTGCTCCCGGCACCACCGCTCCTGTGGGATCCGCCACCACTCCCGCAATTTCCGCTCGGCCGTTTAGCGCTCCGCGATCGTGTTCGAATTCCACGGTCAGCGTCCCGCCATTTTCGGACGGCGCCATCGCCACTTTCCGCCGCTGATAGAACAGGTAGACGGCGAGATCGTCCGCCGTATTCGCTCTCTTGTCCGGTCCAGCGCTTCGCAGAATGTATTGATCTTCCGCCCAACGGTACCCGGCCCTCTCCAGCCGCAGCGGTGTTCCCCAGGAATCGCGAAATTCCTTTTTCCCGGAGCGTACCTGCCGCTCGAATAATTCCATTACATCCTTCTGCCCCGGATCAGCCACGATCGCCTTCCTCAACTGTTCGGCCACCCGCTTCGCGGCCACCTGGAATTCTGTTTCGTACCGGCTCCGGTATTCTCCGTATTTCGTCTGCGGGATCTCTCGCCCTGCCTCGGTCTCGAAACGGTTTGGCCTCACGATTTCTGTCGCCGCGAACAGCGCCCGTGCGGCCCGATCGTGCTTTGCATCCTCGGAATTCTTCGGCACGTCTACCACTTCCGGCAGCCCAATCGAGTGAATCTCGTATCTTGGCTTCATCACTTCCTGTTCCAGATAGAAGAAGACTTTCGCGAACCCTGGCTGCTTCTCCGCCAACGCAAATACCGCCTCATCGACAATCTGCAGTCCCACTGCCGCGTGTACGCCTTGCCCGTGACTATCCGTCACCCGAAAGTTGACGCGCGCGTCCTCGCCGGGCCTGTACACCGGTGCGTCTGCGCTTGCCTCGATCCTCAACTCATCCGCCGGTTGCACAAAGATCAGCCGGTGGTCTGCCACGGGTTGCGCATTCTGCCCAAAAACGTAGGCAGTCAGGTCCACCGTCCCGGCAAGCTCCGGTGAAGCCGTCAGTGTCAGTTCCGCCGAGCCCCCGGAGAGATCCACGTCGCGTGTCAGGATCGTCTGCCCTTCCCGCACTACGTCGATGTACGCCGTGCCGCGTGCCTTTGTGCCAAACACCTTTACCCGGATCGTGTCGCCCGCGCGATAAACAGCGCGTTCCGTCCGCAGCAGCACCTGGTCGTCTCCTTCGCGCAGTTGCAGCGGCACCACCGCCGATACCGTCTCGCCTTCTTTGCTCCTGCCCTCGATCCGCAGGCTCGCCGTGCCTGCGTTTGGCTTCATATGCACAATCGCCACACCACCTTCATCGGTGTTGACCGATTGCTCCGTCACACCGTCTCCTCGCACCTTTAGCTCCGCCTGCACCGGTGAGCCATCCGGATACGACGCCAGCAGGAACACTTGATTCTCTAGCATCGGCGCCAGTGTCCCCCCTTCTGGCACTGCCGTGATCAGAAACGCCGACTCACTCACCGTGATGGGCTCGCCGCGCGTCTCACTATGATTTGCTCCGTCTTTTACCGTGGCTTCGATCAGCAGTCTTGCCGCTCCCTGGTTGAGTGGCCTCCCCGCCAGATAGGCGGGTATCTTCAAATCGAAGTGATACGTTCCTTCATGATCGGTTTTCCCATCCGCCGACGCCGCTTCGAACTGTGTCACGTCCATCCCGATCGCTTTGATTGACACCACCGCTGAATCCAGCGGCTTTCCGAAGAAGTAATTCGCCTGTACCGTGCCCGTCACGTGATCTCCGGGCCGGTACCCGTGCTTGCTCTTCTCGTCTTTCCCCTGAAAACTCAAATCCACTTTGAACTTGGGCAGCACGTATTTTTCGACATTCAACGCAATTTCCGCGCTTTGCCCTCCGCCGCTCTCGCTTCCGCCCAGCAATGCTTTCAAGTGGTAAGTCCCAAGATTCACTTCGCTCGCCAGTTCAAATTCCGTTGACGCAATCCCAAATTCATCTGTCTGCGTCCTCTTCTTGAACACTTTGTTCCCGCGCGAATCCTCCACCTCGAAAACCAGCTCTCGCTTTCCCACCGCCTCGTGATTCGACCGATTCAGTGCCAGCGCGCGCACGTGTATCGTCTGCCCCGGCTGGTAGATCGGTTTCTCCCTCGTCAGCAGAATTCCAACTTTGTCTTCCAGACGCACAGCCTGTTTGTATTCCGTCGACCCCAGCGCGGTATCCACCACATAATGCAATTCACCGTTTCCTGTCACCCCCTCCGGAAACTGAAACTGCGCCTCGGCTGTGCTGCGGTGATTCAGCTGACCGCTGAACAACATACGCCGCACTTGTCCCGGCGCTTCAAAATCAATGCGCAAGGTACTGCGCCCGGGTATCGCTTCGTTCTGCGTGTCCGTCACGATCACCCGCACCGCCGCCTTGCTTCCCGACAGATACGCTTGCTGTCCCAGGATCCGCAGCACCGGCATCCGCAGAATCTGCGAAATCGATTCCGTGTTCTCGATGCCGGGATACTGCTCTCCTTCATACTCGAACCGGTATCTCAGCCGGTGCCACACCAGTTCGTCCACCGGCAGCGCCTTCTCGAGCTTCACTTCTTCGGTCCATTGCGAGTTGCCCTCTGCAATTTGCGCCGTCTTCTCGACTCTTCCGATCGTACGGTTCTCCGGGTCCAACACTTCGATCGTCAGCGTTCCCATCCCGTCGTGCTTCGCGTGATAAGGAAGATTCAGGTGCAGCGTGCCGTGGGAGTAGCTTGCCGCGCTGCCGGCACTCTTCGCGCCGAGGAAGGGCAACACTAGAAACATAACTCCGGCAGTCATGGACGCCGCTAGCACATAAAAACATACCCGGGCTGAAGTCTGGTTCCAGAAATGGCTTTCCATCGTCGCTCTCCCTGAACGTGCCGACCGCCCCTTCAATCCCGGGCGTTAGCCTTAGAACGGAGGAGCCGCGAGTCCTTGCATCCACTTCTTTGGAGGGAGACTGTGAGGTTCAGCTTCGCACTGTGCTTTCCGAGTCCAGCATCCGCCGCATCGCCCCTGCCAGCGAGACCGGGCTGTACGGCTTCTGAAGATAGGCCGATTTGGGAACCTGCGAGAAGGTCGCGCCCGCGTTTTCCGAATAACCGCTGGTAAACAGGATCGGCAAATTCGGGTAATGCTCCCGGAGCTTTGCCGCCGCCGCTACTCCACCCACCCGCGGCATCACCACATCCAGAATCGCCAGTTGCGGAGCTTCTTTTCTGCACAACTCAAATGCTTCCTCGCCATTTGTCGTAAGCAAGACCCGATAGCCCAGGTTCACAAGTGCCTGGCGCACCATCTCTCGAATCGAGTCATGGTCTTCCGCCAGAAGCACAGTCTCGGTGCCCCGCAGGCTTTCCAGGTCTGGCGCCTCGTTTGGCCGCCCCGTGCGATTTGCTTTCGCTCCATTCGTTGCCGGGAGATACACGCGAAATAGAGTTCCTTGCCCGATTTCGCTGTACACATGAATGAATCCGCCGTGCTGCTTCACGATCCCATACGCCACCGCCAGGCCCATGCCGCTTCCTTTGCCGCGCTCTTTTGTCGTGAAGAAAGGTTCAAAGATCCGGTCTCGCGTCTCGCTATTCATCCCTGTGCCGGTATCCGACACGCAGAGTACCGCGTAACGCCCCGCGTAAACTCCGGCGTTATGCCGCGCGTAGGACTCGTCCAGCTCCACCATCTCTGTCGTAATTGTCAGCCGCCCTCCGTTGGGCATCGCATCCCGCGCATTCAAGCACAAATTCATCAACACCTGCTCCAACTGCGTCGGGTCCGCTTGAATTGCGTCCAGGTCGCCGCTGACCACGTTCATCTCGATATCGCTGCCGATCACTTTCGCCTGGAAAATCGTCAGGGTTCGTACCACCTCGTTCAGATCCACAAGTTGTGCCTGCAGCGTCTGCTGCCGCGCAAACGCCAGCAATTCCCGCGTCAGCCCCGCCGCGCGATCCGCCTGTTCCCGGATACGCGCAAACCGCTCCGCAATGCGCGGATGCGTCTGACTCTCCTCGTATCCCAGTTCCGCCCAGCCCAATATCGCTCCCACAACATTGTTAAAGTCGTGCGCGATTCCGCCCGCCAGCTGCCCGATCAACTCGAATTTCTGTGCCTGCCTCAACTGATGTTCCAGCGCCCGCAGTTCCGTTACATCTTCGACGATTCCCTCCAGCTCCCCGGTCCCGTCCGCTGCTGCCTGGTATCGCAAATGCACCTTCACCGAGATGAACCCGCCATCTCTTCGCCGCCACTCCGTTTCCGCACTGGGCACCATTCCGTTCTCGCGGCACAAGGCGACCAAATTTGCGAAGTGTGCGGGGAACCGGAAGATTTCGCGCGGTAAGCTCGCTCTCTGCAGCGTTTCCTCCGTCGGATAAGCCAGCATTTGTACCATGGCCGTATTCGCGGAAAGGATCGTTCCGCTGCTCGACGCGCGGAGCACCCCATACAGTGAGTTGTCGATCAGTTCGCGGGTCCTCGATTCCGTCTCCACTAGCACTCGCAACCCCGCCATTGCTTCCGTCGTGCTTCCCTGGCCGCCGCTTCCGCTCTCCATGACAGCTACCTCAACTCCACCCCAGCGTGTACCTCCGCTCGCCCGCGCGGGTCGCCCTTCCGTTCGACTCCATCCCCAACTTCAGCTGCCGAACCAGCGGCCACGCCGCCCCCCTCAGCCGCGCTTCGATCCGCTTCTCCACCATGGCGCGTTTTGATTCGCACAGACTTTGTATCCGGACCACCAACTCACGCCCCCCGACCGCCTCCACTTCATCCGTCGAGCGCAGACACTTTCGCACTACCTCCGCGGCCGTTGCGAGCACCTCCGCATCGCTCCGCGAAAGCCCGCGGTCCTCATCTCCCATCGTTATGGTGAACACCCATTCCTGCCCACCACGCCTGGCCCATCCTGGACCGAGCTCCATTTCCTCGCTGTACGCGCACGGCCCCCACTCCCCCATCGCCGAACTCAACACTCGATTCATCGTTCGTTCGTCCAGATACCCTTCCACCAGGTAATCCGCCACTCCCAAGGCAAAACACATCTCGGCACTGACGTTATCGGCAGGTTCCGCCAACAAGATGAATGGAATCGATGGGCTGTTCTCTTGCAGCGCACGCAACTGGTGCACGGCATCAGGTTGAAGCAGCGACAGCTTTAGCAGTGCGATATCGGGACAATGCGCCCGCAGCGCCTGTTCCAATCCCTCGGCGCTCTCCACTCTCACCAACTCCAACACACGCCCCGATCCCGCGCACACCGACCGCAGCGTCAACCCCGTTTCCGTCAGTCCGCTTTCTGCAAGCAGCACTCGCAGCCGAGACGCTCCCATAGTTTCGTGCCTTTCTGGAGCGACAGCAAGGCCGTGCTACGTTCCCGAGAAGCATAGTACGGTTAAGGCAATATAAAGAGTAAGTAAACTCTAGGGGGAGGGGGTTTCATAGTCGACCCAGGTCAGGTATTTGTCAAGGGGTATTCGTCACAGCAGCCCCTTTTTTCGTGCTTTTTCTGATTCCGGGATTATCCTGCGGCTCACCGTGATGCCCTTGGCCGTTTTGGACCAACATCAGTGGATTGACGTACCGATTTGGAACGCGCCCCTACGTTCCGAAGATCTCGTTGATCTTCTCCGCTAACTGGAAATCCAGGTTGCTGATCCCCTGTACGCTATGCGTATTCAGGTCGATCACCACCTTGTTCCATACGTTGAACCATTCCGGATGGTGGTTCATCCACTCCGCCACCAGCGCCACCTGGGTCATCTTTCCAAATGCCGTCACAAAGTCCTTGCACTCAAACTCCTTGTGCAGTTTCCCGTTTTTCAGGCTCCAGCCATTAACAGCCTGCAGGTTCTTCTGAATGTCCGCGTCGCTCAATTTCTCGGCTCGCATATCCTGTGCCTCCTGGACGCATTCGAGAGGACATTATGCGAAAACCCGCCATGCGCGGCAATACATCTCTGTCGTCATTGCTTGGGTTTCCGAAATCCAGTACGCTTGATAGTTCGCTCCCAGCGAACTTTCCGCGCTGTGTGTTTCCCGGCTGAATGTATCGGAGATAAACGTGAAAAAGAAAATTCGCGCCATCCAGTACGGCATCGGACCCATCGGTGCCTCGATTGTTAAGCTCCTTCGCGACAAACAATCCATCGAAATTGTCGGTGCGATCGACTCGGATCCCGCCAAGATTGGCCGTGACCTCGGCGAAGTCGTTGGTGCTTCGGACGCCCCTTGGGGGGTCAAGATATCCGGCGATGCCAAGGGTGTGCTCGAGCAGTCCGCTGACGTCGTCATGCATACCACCTCCTCCTCACTCCCTAAGGTGATGGATCAGTTGCTCGCCTGCCTCGACGTGGGTTCCTGCGTCGTTTCCACCTGTGAAGAGCTTTCCTATCCCTATCGCACCCACCCGGAGCTCGCCGCCAGGCTCGACGCCGCCGCGAAAGAATCCGGCGTGGCCCTCGTCGGTACCGGCATCAACCCCGGCTTTGTGATGGATAAGCTCGTTGTTACCCTTGCCGCGGTTTCCCAGCGCATCGACCACGCCTCTGCCATTCGCATTGTCGATGCCTCCAAGCGCCGCCTGCCCCTGCAAAAGAAAATCGGCGCCGGCCTCTCCGTCGAAGAGTTCCGCGCCAGGGTGAAGGAAGGCACAATCAAGCACGTCGGCCTTCCCGAATCCGTTGCCATGGTCGCGGACAGCCTCGGCCTTCCCGTCGACGAAATCACGGAAACTATCGAGCCCAAAATTGCTACCGAGCGAGTCCAGACCGAATTCCTGACCGTCGAGCCCGGCCAGGCCGCCGGTGTTCACCAGATCGCGCGCGGTTTCTCCGAAGGTAAGGAACTCATCTACATGGAGCTTCAGATGTACGTCGGCGCGAAGGATCCCGCCGACAAGGTCGAATTGCAGGGCCACCCGAACATCGGCCTCGTCATTCCGGGCGGCTCGCACGGTGATATCGCCACTGCCTCCGTCGCCGTCAACTCGATTCCCGTGATCCTTGAAGCCCCATCGGGTCTTCGCACTTCCCGCGATCTCCCCATCGGCTTCTTTCCACCCACGCCGCTGAAGCCCTAGCCGCGGAGCGTCTTAGCTCATCCTTGCTTGGGTATTCCCTTGGACGTCACCGCTACGTAGCGCCGGGCTTCAGCCCGGCTTCTTTTTACGGGGTGTCCCACGGGCCGACTTTGCACGTGGGTTCTTCGGTCCGCACCACTACTTCTTCCAAAACCGCATCACCGCCGAGTAATCCAGATCTTCCTTCGCTTCACCTTTCACGTAGCTGTACACCTCGCGTGCCGCCGCCGTCGCCGGTAGCGCCACCCCCAACTGATTCGCCAGGTCCAGCGCCAACCCCAAATCCTTGTGCATCAGCCGCAACGGGAAGCTCGGCTTGTACTCTCCCTTCACCATCAGCGGCGATTTCACATCCAGCACCCCCGACCGCGCCATACTCGCCTGCATCACCTCCACCAACTGCTCGCCGCTTAACCCCGCTCGCTCGACCAATGCCAGCGCTTCCGCCATCGCGCCCACCTGCAACGCCAGAATCGCGTTCATCGCCAGTTTGATGGTCTGCCCTGCGCCGTTCGGCCCCAGGTGGAACCATCTCTTCCCCATCACGCCCAGGATTGGCTCCATCTCCTTCAGCGTCTCCGCTTCGCCGCCAATCATGAACACCAGGTTCCCTTCCCGCGCTCCCCAATCTCCTCCCGTCACCGGCGCGTCCAGGAACTTCACCCCGCGCTCCCTGCACGACTCCGCAATCCTTTTCGCCAGCGAAGGCGACACCGTGCTCGAGTCGATGTACGTGCTCCCCTCATTCAATCCCTTCAGCGCACCCTCATTCTTTCCCTCGTGCCCCCACAGCACGGACTCCAACGCCGGTGGATCACTCACCATCGTCAGCAGTACTTCGCTCGCTTCCCCCACTTCGCGCGGCGTCTTTGCCATCTTCGCTCCCGCCGCCACCAACTCCTTCGCCCGCTCCGGCGTGCGGTTCCACACCGTCAGCGCGTGCCCCGCCTTCAGCAAGTTCATTCCCATGGGTCGGCCCATCAGACCCAAGCCAATCAATCCAATTTTCCGTGGACCCGCAACAGTACTCACAGCCGTCCTCCTCGCAAACTCATTCCCTTTTCCAAGCTCTGATGCGTAAAGATTGTATTCGATTTAGTTCTCTGTTCGTTTCGCTGAATATAGGCTCACGAGCCTCGCCACCAATACCGCCAAAAATAGTTGGCCGCCTACTCCTTCGACGATCGCAACTCCGCGAGCGATATCTCCCCTTGGAACGATATCGCCCTAGCCGAGCGTCGCTAGCGATGACTGTCAGTCTCGGAGATCTACTTTCGAACACGTTCGGGCAGACGAGCGATGGTTGCCCGTATGATAGGACGCGTTTTCTGCAAAAGACAGAGGCCAGAAGAGCCAAAAGGCCCTCATTGCGTCCTTAGTGAAGAATTCCCTTGCGTGGATGATTGATATATGGTAATATTACCCAGTGATTATCTGGCTGCGGGACAGCCAGACCGGGCCTCGCTCATTTCGCCCTCCGCTCTTTGAAAACCAAATCCGATTGGCTCGCGGTTAATCCCATTGCAACCAGGGAGGGAGCGTTCCAAAAACAGGTGCGCGCCGCCGAACCTCATGGTTCTGTACCGTGTGTACCGTACGCGTTTTTCCCTATGTCTCTTTGTTTCTTGAACTTCCGCGGCGTACTACGGAAACAGGGGGGGTAGGGGGGGCCGCCCTCAGGCCGTTTGCCGTGGCCGCGTCACAGGCAAAATTGACGCGGAGTTCGTTTGTGACTGACCGGCTCCCGCCGTCGCTGCCTTCGCTTGCACTTGCTCGGGCTGTTCAACCGCGGCCGCACCTTTGATCGTCTCTCTCGCGGTTTCCACGGAATGGATGCTTCCGTAAGGGATTTCCCAGCGAAAGTAATTCCGCCGGCCGTGCTGTTCAATGTGCTGTTCCAGGAAGATCGATCGACCCGAGTCCCCGACAAACACTCCGGTCGCAGACAAGAAGATGTTCCCTAACCAGTACCAGACTGTGACCGATGCGTTCAGGTAGTTTGAATAGGCTGCCACCCCGCGCAGTCTCTAAACGCGTAGGCAAACAGTCAATAGTACCAACGGGCCGTTACTTCGCTGCGTGTGGAAAAGCCCCCGCTTCCTTCGGCCTGACCACCAAGTCGGCGAACAAAAACACCGCCATTGCTGACGCTGCACCAAACGCCAGCACCGCCGCCAACAATGCCAGCGCCCATGCACCGTAGGAGCCTCGCCCAGAGGCCCATGACGCCGCCCAGTACCCCGCGAGAAGCCCCGCCACTGCGCCCAATCCCCGGCTCGGTCTTGATAGTTCCAGTTGCGCCCGGCACGACGGGCAAACCAAATCTTCCGATTTGGACAGCACCAGCGCTCGCGGCACTTTCGCAAAGCACAGGGGACACGCTCGATTCCACATCACCAGTCCTCCCTACTGAACTCATATTACTCGATCCGTCGTGATTGCGCCTCGGCCCGGCCGTATTTCTCGATGTACCGCTTCACGGGGAACTTCTTTGCCGTGTTCTCTGAGCTCATGTATCGAATCGTCCCGAAGACCGGCCGCTCTGGCGCCCACGGACGGTCGTACCGGCCCAGCACCCAGAAAATCCCCGTGTAGGAGTTCGGATCACGCCCATCCAATGCGTATTTGTTGTTCAGGTGAATCATGATCTCGGCCGCTTCTTCCGGTCTGCGCGTCCATTGCAGAATCTTTTTGCCCCACAGCATTCGCAAATAGTTGTGGATCCGTCCTTCTCGCACCAACTGCCCCTGCGCCGCGTTCCACAGCGTATCGTGCGTTCGCGCTTGCTCGAACTCCTCCAGGCTGTAGACATGCTCGCGTTCGTCCCTTGCGTGCTTCTGAAGTGTGCCCTTCGCCCATTCCGGTAGCGATTCGTACTGATCATGGTCCGCGCGGTGCACCGCGAAGTTGAAGCCTGCCTCTCGCCAGGTGATCAGCTCGTCCAGAAAGCTCTCCGCCGTGGAACTTATGTTCCACCAGCCTTCTCTGCTTCCGGTTGCCCGCAGAGACAACCGTTCGATTGTCCACTTTTCCTTCTTCGCGAGTTTCGTGAAAATCTCATGCACCGAAAGATGCCCAAAGTGCAGGTACGGCGAGAATCCGCTGCTCGCGTCCGCTTCCGGCTCACTGCGATGTGTTCCGTAACGGTCAAATCCGTGATCGAAAAACTCCGCCATTCGTCGGCAGGCTGCTTCCGACCCACCTCGAATTCCCGTGGGTTTCACCGCATGGTCGATCGGCAATGTGGCCAGAGCTTTCGCGCTACTGTGCAGCATCTCTGCCGACGCCATCGGCCATTTCGTCAGCACTCTGCCTGCAATCTGCGCAGCCGCGGCCATTTTCGATGTGTGGAGCGGATCAGCCATCGGAAACTGTTCCAAATGTTTTCCGAGTTCCCTCTGCAGATACCGCCGGAAATCGAAAGCTCGCCGAAATGCCTGATCTGTCGTGTGAATCGGCAACAATCCATTGGAGTCCACTTCTTCCAGCAACACATCTAACTGCTTTCCAGCGCTCGCCACCATCTGAGGAAGGAAGAAACACGGATAATCGTCCGTAACGACTGCGCACGCATTCTCTGCCAACGACTTCAGCAGTCCTTTCCCTTCTCCAGCCTTCGTTTCTACATAGGCGAGATAGCGAATCCTGTGCTCCCTGCAAACACGCTGATTCATTTCCATCCCGTCGAGCACGAAACCGTGCATCCTGTCGCTGGCCCACCGATACTCAACCCGCAGCGCCTCGAGGATAACCAGCGGTTTTCCAAGTTTTTCGCAGTGCTCAAGTGCGCGATCGAGCGCAAAGTTGTACTGCAGTCGCCGGTTCGCGATCATCCAGTACAGGACGTATTGCCTATCCGGCCGCAGCCGCGCATCATTGCATTTTCGGATTCGGATAGCTGGTACCGCGTTCACGCATCTCCTTCAGTCCGGACACGGATATCGCGACCCTTCCTTGACATTTCCGTCAGTCGCGATAAAGTCTGCGTTCGATCCAAATATCACCAGTTGCCACAGGGAGCGATTCATGGTTCGCAGATTCGTGTTTGTGCTGCTTGTCACTTTACTTTGCGGGGCGCGGCATTACGGACAGGCACAAAAACCTGCCGACAAGACATACGCCTTGAAGGCGGCTCGTTTATTCGATGGTAAGTCGGACACGCTCGTTACGCCAGGTCTTATCATTGTAAACGGTGGCAAGATTATCGCCGTCGGTTCGTCGGCCCAAATTCCCGCCGGAGCCGAAATCATCGATCTAGGCGACGCTACATTGCTTCCAGGATTCATTGACGCACACACACATCTCTCTTTTCCGTATTCCGAAGACTACAATCGCGCTGAACTGGATACTCTCCGAAAGACCATCCCCGAAATGGCTCTAGACGCCTCCGTGAATGCGCGGGTCACACTCATGGCCGGCTTTACCACCGTGCGCGACGTCGGCTCCGAGCATTACATCGACGTCGGCCTGCGCAATGCCATCGCTGATCGCGTCATTCCCGGCCCGCGAATGTTGGTGACCGTTCACGCTATTGGCGCCACCGGCGGCCATTGTGATGGTGAGGATGGGTTCCGGCAAGGTGTTTTCGGCCACGAGTCTGGCCCGCTCGACGGGGTCATCAATGGCGCTGACCAAGCCCGCTACGCCGTGCGTCTCGACCACAAATATGGCGCCGACATGATCAAGGTCTGCGCCTCAGGCGGCGTGCTCTCTCCCACTGACGACGTTGATACGCCGCAACTAACACAAGAGGAATTGAACGCCATCGTTGATGAAGCCCATGCGCTTCGTCGGAAGACTGCTGCCCACGCCCACGGCGCCGAGGCCGCCAAGCGCGCCATCCGTGCCGGTATCGACTCCATCGAACACGGCAGCTTCCTCGACGACGAAGCCCTCGACATGATGAAACAACGTGGTACCTATCTCGTTCCCACGCTGATGGCAGCCCAGGGCCTGCAGGAGCGATTCGATCGGAATGTCTATGTACCGCCGGCTATCGCTGCCAAGGCCCGCGCTGCCATCAGTGCGATGCATTCAACTTTCCAGCGTGCCCTTGCCAAGGGTGTCAACATCGGCCTTGGCACCGACGCGGGCGTCTATCCTCACGGCCGCAATTGCGAGGAGTTCCACCAGATGGTTGACCTCGGAATGAAACCGGTCGCAGCTCTCAAGGCGGGCACCTCCGCCGACGCCCAACTGCTTGGGATCGCCGATAAAGTTGGCACGCTTGAGGCCAACAAACTGGCTGATATCGTGGCCGTACCCGGCGATCCGATTCAGAACATCCGCCAGACGGAGCACGTGTTTTTTGTCATGAAAGAGGGCGTTGTCTACAAAAACGAAAAGCCGTACCCCGCAAAATAGACATGAGCCGACTGTCTTCCATCATCTCTAGCGCGTTCGCGGACGAATATCGTGGACGCGTTGTCGAACTCCACAAGGCCTGAGCTTTATGTCTCCAGCTTGAATCGCGAGGACGCCAAGCGGTACATCCGCCGCCAAATCACGCGATTGATCAGCACCACAATCGTCGCCATGACCAAGGTCGCTGCCAGCAACATATGGAAGTGCCCTGCATCACTGGCCCGGCTGATGGTGCTCCCAAGCCCCGGGGCCTCCACCACCTGCCCCTGAAAGTGAAAATATTCGGCTACGATGCTCGCGTTCCACGCGCCACCGGATGCAGTCACCATCCCTGTTACCAAATACGGAAAGATACCCGGCAAGATCAGCCTCCGCCAGCGATCCCATCGGCTGAAGCGGAACACCTCTGCCGCCTCTTTCAAGTCGGTTGGAATGGCCATCGCTCCCGCAATAACGTTGAAAAGGATGTACCACTGCGTCCCGAGCAGCATCAACGCCATCGCGGCTATCTCCACTCCACCCCGCAATCGAATCAACACGAGCAGCAGAATGGGAAACAGCGCCGTAGCCGGGATCGAAGCAGCGAGTTGCACAAGCGGCTGCATAAGTCGTGCAAAGCGCGGGCTCGACCCAATCGCCACGCCTACCGGTACGGTCCACAATGCCCCTATCAGCAGCGCGAGGTTGACTCGCAAGAACGTGAGCCCTGCGCTCCTCAACAATGTGAGGTAATCGCCCCGGTCCAGTTGTGCGAGTTCCCCGACAGTGCGATAAATCCCATAAATCACCAAGATAACGACGCCAGCCAGGGCCAGCCACCGCAACAACCGCCGGGGATGTCGCGCTTGAGCCGACGCGAATGTCTCCGCCGCGCGCCTGGCCCCACTCGCAAATTGCAGCGTCAACCAGTTCACCACAGGGTGCAGCAAACGCCGGTACAGCCGGATGATGAACGATTCACGCGTGATGAAACTAAGTAGTGAATTCCCCGCGGTCGTCGCGCTCTCTACCTGTTCGAACTTGAATTTATCCGCCCACGCGATCACGGGCCGCCAGATCAACTGATCCATCAGCACGATGATCGCAACCATGGTCGACAGCCCCCACAGCATTGCACGAGTGTTGCCACTGCTTGCGGCGGTCTGCAAAAAAGATCCCAGTCCCGGTAACCGGAAGTCTTTATTTCCTAGCACGAACATTTCGCAGGCCATCAGGAAAAACCAGCCGCCCGCCACCGACATCATCGAATTCCACACCAGGCCAATTGTCGAAAACGGCAGGTCGAGTTCCATGAACCTTTGCCATTTACTGAAGCGGTAAATGATCGCCGCTTCGCGCAGGTCGCGCGGAATCGTCTTCAACGAAGAATAAAAACTGAACGCAATGTTCCACACTTGTCCGGTGAAAATCAGAATGATCGATCCGAGTTCCACACCCAGTTGTCGGCTCGGGAATAACGCCACCATCGCGAGCATCACGCCGGGAAGAAAACTCAAAACCGGAATCGACTGCAGAATATCCAGCAATGGAATCAATACAAGTTCGGCACGCCTCGATTTTGCCGCCGTATAACCATATGCGAGTGCAAACAGCAGACTGATCGCGTAAGCGACCAGAATGCGCACCAGCGAATAGAGCGCATAAAGGGGAAGGCTCGAGGGGTTCTGCGAAATCTCCGTTTCTACCCGAACGGGACCAAGCCACGACCGGCCGATCGAATACATCCCAAAAATTACCGCAAAAACCGCAATGAAAACGCTGACATCGATCAACGACGCATAGGCCCAGCGCGCGCCAAGCGGCCGGCTTGCCGCCGGTGGAATCACGGTCTGCTTTTGGGTAATGGAAACGGTCGATTCGTCCACGGGAGTTAGCTTTCGGTGAGCGTTAACTTCCCGCTGGCAGCGTCATAATCGAATAATTCGGCGTACCGGCCCCACTGGATTGCGGTCTCCAGTTGTCGTCTCGCTTCGTCCTGACTGAAGTGTTCGTCCAGTAAATCCTCGAAGAACTCCGCGGACAGCGTGCGGTTCGATTTCGCCTTCAATGCCTGCTCCATCTGCCGCAACAACGGAATGTTGGCTACGGAAGCTTTGCGGAATATCGCCTTGCGTTCCTGGATGTCCCCCTTCGCAAACGCGTCGCCCTCCGGCGTAATAATGGCGTCGCCCTCTTCCAGCTTCAGCAACCCCAGCAGCACTGCGGTGTCGACTGTCGGCAACAGGGCGTCGACTTCAAGGCTCAGCTCATCCGCCAACACGTGCAGATCCGCCCGCCCCCCTTGATCCACCAGAATCTCCAGCAATCCCGCCAGACCGCCGGGCCGGGTGTGTGGCAACATGACATACGGCTTTTTGACAACGACACCGTTTGCCTGCGCGCCAGGGGTCACCAGTTCGGGATGATCCTGCCGCGTCAGGGCACGGTAAATCAAGTCCACTAACTCCACAAACCGTGGCTCTTTGCGATCCCTCGGATGCGGCAGGTCCACTGAAAACTCCGCATGGATATGCGCTGGATTCCTTCCCAACACGATGATCCGGTCCGCTAGAATCACGGCTTCTTCGATGTTGTGCGTCACCACGAAGATCGCCCGCGTGGGAATCTTTTTACCCAACCACAATTCCAGCAACTCACCGCGCAACGTCTCCGCAGTGAGCACATCCAGCGCCGAAAACGGCTCGTCCATGAACAGTACTTCCGGCTCGACCACCAACGCTCGCGCCACTCCGACGCGTTGTTTCATTCCGCCGGAGAGTTCCTTCGGATACGCCGATTCGAAACCGTCCAGCCCCACAGCGTCAATAATCCGCAGCGCGCGTTTGTGCCGGTCGAACTCCCCCACCCCCCTGGCCTCCAGGGGGGCCTCGACATTCTCAATAACCGTCAGCCAAGGAAACAACGCGAAGCTCTGAAACACGATGGATACGTTGGGCGCTTCATCCCGAACCGGATGCCCGTGCCAGTACACGCTTCCTCCCGATGTCGGCGACAGTCCCGTTAGCATCCGTAGCATGGTCGATTTGCCACATCCAGAAGGGCCCAACAGTGCAATAATCTGTCCGGGATATACCGCAATATCGGTCGGCGCAATCACTTGAATGCGGCTTCCGTCCGGCTGAGGGTAAAATTTCTCGAGTTTCCGGGCTTCGATGATTGGCTCAACACCCACAAGTGCGCTTTGTGTACTCATATCGGCCTGTATTATCGCTCAATTCCCGATTTCCACCACGCTAATGCCCGCGATTCGTTGTCGCACGCACTCTCTGGTTACAATCCCGTGAACGCCTGATGACTTCTTTCTCTAACGTCGCCCCCTCCTACGTGTATCGGCACGTGCGCGACCTGTTGTTCCCTGGCTTCTTCTTTCTAATCTTGTCATTCCTCATTGTCTTGCCCTTTTTCTGGCTGGGCACCGCTTCAGGCCACGATTTTGAGTTTCACGCGCCCTCCTGGCTCGACGTCGCCTATCAATGGAAGCAGGGTGTGCTTTTCCCGCGCTGGACAGCTTGGACCAATCACGGTTTTGGAGAGCCGCGCTTCATCTTCTACCCCCCCCTCTCCTGGCTCCTCGGCGCTGCCCTCACCCTCCTCCTACCAGATACTGTTGTGCCGATCGCCTATATCGTGCTGGTGCAGACCTTCGCAGGCCTTAGTTGTTATGTGCTCTTGCGTCGCGTTGTCACCCGGCGTGCTGCCATGCTTGGTGCAGGCTTCTATGTAATCAACCCCAACGCTTTGTTGCTCACATATATTCGCAGCGACTTTGCCGAGCAACTGGCTTGCGCCTTCCTGCCGCTCCTTTTACTAGCAACGCTGCGGTTATGCAATCAACTGGAGGGCGATTCGTCCTCTCGCGCTTCCTCTGTCTCGTCTTTCGCGTTGTGCCTCGCTATCATATGGCTTTGCAACGCGCCCGCGGCGGTTATCGCGAGCTACTCCGTTTGCTTCTTGATAGCCTATGCGGCCCTCTCTCAACGGTCTATTCGTCCTCTTGGGCGGGGTACTGCGGGCCTGCTCCTGGGCTTTGGCCTAGCCGCCTTTTATATCGTTCCGGCGGCGTATGAACAACGTTGGGTGAACATCGGGCAGGCGCTCGCGAGCGGTCTGTTGCCATCGCAGAATTTCCTTTTCACGCCTATCGCTGACGTCGAGCACACCTGGTTCAACTGGATCGCTTCGATCTGCACGCTTGTGCTGATCCTTTTGTTCGACCTCGCCGCCCTTGCCTCACGCCGTTTCTCATCTGACAATTCAAACAGGCGCAGCGCAGCGTTGCCCCTGCTCCTCCTCGGCGCCGCCGCGACTCAATTGACGACCCACTGGTCTTCACCGCTCTGGAATCTGTTGCCAAAACTACGTTTCGTGCAATTCCCATGGCGATGGATTTCCGTTCTCGCCCTGCTTGCGTCGTGCTTCCTGGCTTTCGTGGTGGAACGGCGCCGTGGTTGGATATGGTTCGCTGTGCTTCTGCTCCTGAGCCTGCCACTCGCCCAGTTTCTCGTCGTGAACACCTGGTGGGACCCGGACGAAATGGCAACGCAGCGTGACGGCATCGAGAGCGGCCACGGTTTTGATGGTACCGATGAGTATGACCCGGCAGGCGACGATCATCTCGATCTTCCCCTCGACGCGCCGTTCGCCACGGTTCTGCCAGCAAATTTGGAGGACAAGTCCACTCCGAAGGCTGAAATTCGCGTCGACCGATGGACTTCTGAGCGGAAACTTGTTCGTGTTGTCGCGCAGTCTGACGCTCGCATTGCGCTTCGCGTGCTCAATTATCCGGCTTGGCGCGTGGAGGTGAATGGCCAACCCATCCATCCTGAGCGACTGGATGACGTCAACCAGATGATTGTTCCAGTGAATGCGGGAACGTCCGAAATCTGCGTGGTCTTCGCACGCACACCGGACCGCACGATCGGCAATGCCGTCTCCGCTTTGAGTGCCCTGCTTCTCATGCTTTTGTGTTGGCGCGGAAAGAAGCCAGACTAACGCCGGTCAATTGAAGGGTGGCGAATGTCGAGTCCTTGCACAATGTAGATCACGTCTTCGGCAATGTTAGTTGCGTGATCACCAATCCGCTCCAGGTTCTTTGCCACCAGGATCAACTCAAATGCAGGGAAAACGAGACTTGAGTCGCCCATCATATAGGTCAGCAGCTCACGGAAAATCTGATCGCGATAATGATCGACCTGGTCGTCGGTGGCCATCACCTTCTGGGCCAGCTCCACATCGCGGCGCACCACTGCATTTAACGCATTCCTAACCTGCTCTTCGACCAATTCTGTCATTCGCGGCAGGTCCACATACGGCTTGACGCGCGGATGGCGCAGAATCCGCAATGCGCCTTGGGCCACATTCACAGCTTGGTCGCCAATGCGCTCGAGATCGTTATTGATCCGAGAGACCGCCAGCACGAACCGCAAGTCCACCGCCATCAGTTGATGCAACGCCAACAGCTGCACGACACGGTCGTCAATTTCGAGCTGCAGCTCGTTAATGGCGTCTTCTTCGTCCAGAACGCGCTTCGCCAGTTGCTCATCTGAATCAAGCACCGCGTGGACAGCTTGATGGACCGCGCGCTCCGCAAGACTACCCATCCACAGCAGCCGCTCTTTCAGTTCATTCAGGTCTTTTTCGAAGTGACGTTCCATCGCGACCTTCCCATTCGCATCTTAATTCGCATTCGCCCCCGGTCAAGAAAAAACGGACCAGCTCATCCAAAACGGCCCGTGATGTACGCCTCTGTCCGGGGATCGCCGGGGGTCGTAAACAGTTGCCCCGTTGGATTGAACTCGATCATCTGTCCGGTCAAAAAGAATCCGGTGAAGTCGCTGACGCGGGCCGCCTGTTGCATGTTGTGAGTCACGATGGCAATGGTCGTAAGGCTCTTCAATTCGACCAGTAGTTCCTCGATCTTCGCGGTGCTGATTGGATCCAGCGCCGAACACGGTTCATCCAGCAACAGCACTTCGGGCTCCACCGCCAGTGCCCTTGCAATGCAAAGACGCTGCTGCTGTCCACCGGATAGCTCATAGGCGGACTTGTGCAGATGATCTTTCACTTCATCCCATAATGCGGCGTGCCGCAGGCTCTTCTCGACAGTCTCCGCTGTCGACCCCTTCATTCCGTTGATTTTCGGGCCATATGCAATATTGTCGAAAATCGACTTCGGGAACGGATTGGGCCGCTGGAAGACCATTCCCACCCGGCGCCTCAACGAGGTCACGTCCTGGGCCAGGATGTTCTGTTGATCAAGGAGGATTTCGCCCTCCAAGCGCGACGTCGAAACGGTCTCATGCATCCGGTTCAACGTCCGGAGCAACGTCGACTTCCCGCATCCCGACGGGCCAATCAGTGCTGTCACCCGCTTGTCGGCGATGGCCATATTGATGTCGAACAGGATCTGCTTGCTGCCGTAGAAGAAATTGACGTGCGAAACCTTCATCCGCATAGGCATCGACGCAAGGTTGTCTTTGGGCGATGCGGATGCCGTCGCGGCTACATTCACGGATAATCCCTGATTGGGTGAACCTTGCATCTCTACGACCTCGGCACCGCTATTCCCCGGGACAGAATTGTCCGCGCCAGGATGTTGATGATCAAAATCAGCGCCAGCAGTACCAGTCCCGCTGCCCACGCCTGACGGTGCCAATCCTCGTACGGCGACACCGCGTAGGTGAAGATCATTACCGGCAGCGACGCCGTCGGCTGGCCCCACCCCTGACTCCAGAAGCGGTTCCCGAACGCGGTGAACAGCAGTGGCGCCGTTTCCCCCGCCACCCGCGCTAGCGCCAGCAGTATCGCGGTAAGAATGCCGCGGTAGGCTGCCGGGACAATGACTGTCGCGATTGTCTTCCATTTGCTTGCTCCCAATGCCATTGCGCCCTCGCGCAACATGCTTGGCACTGAATTCAAAAACTCTTCCGTGCTCCGCAGCGTGATGGGAATCATCATCAGCCCTAAGGCAAACGCGCCGGCCAATGTCGAAAAATGCTTGAACGGTAGCACCACCAGGCTATATGCGAAAATTCCGATCACGATTGACGGCACGCCATTCAACAAGTCCGCGGCGTACCGCACTACCCATGCCATCTTGGCTCCGCTAAATTCCGCCAGGTAGACCCCGCCGAGGAAACCTATCGGCACTCCGAACAGTGACGCCGCGGCTAGCAATTTCGCGCTGCCGACGATCGCGTTGGCCATTCCCCCGCCCGTTTCCCCAACGGGCTTCGGTAATTGCGTAAAGAACGCCCAATTGATCGACGTGCCGCCATTGAACAGCAAATAGCCCAGAATGAAGAACAGTACGGCCACTGAAACCACCGCGCACACACCGGTCATGGTGAGCATGAAATTGCTCACAAACTTCCGCCAGCGGAGTCGCATATTCATTACCGGCTCACCCCGCTTCCTTTTTGTGTTGTGACCACGATGAGCAATCGCGCCAGTCCATTCAGAATGAACGTCAACAGGAATAGCACTAGCCCAAGTCCAATCAGCGACTGCAGGTACAAGTCTCCGGTCGCCTCTGTAAATTCGTTCGCAATCACCGCGGCGATCGAATACCCGGGCGCAAACAGCGACGCCGCGACTTTGGGCGTATTTCCGATCACCATGGTGACGGCCATCGTTTCTCCCAGAGCGCGGGCCAGTGCCAGAAAGATTGATCCCATGATGCCTGTCTTGGCAAAAGGCACGACAACCTTCCACGTGGATTCCCAGCGCGTCGACCCCAGCGCCAGTGCTGCTTCCCGCTGATCCCGCGGCACCGAAAGCAATACCTCTCGCGAAACCGAGATGATGTATGGAATTACCATGATCGCCAGCACGATCCCCGCGGTCAGAAATCCCACACCGTACGAAGGCCCCTTGAAGATGGGCAAGAATCCAAGAGGCTTATTCAGCGCCGGATAAATCACCGTCCGCATCATCGGCACAACAATAAACACGCCCAGCAATCCATAAATCACGCTGGGCACAGCTGCAAGCAAATCAATAAAAAATTGCAATGTATCCGAGATTCTCGCTGGCGCCAATTCCGCCAGAAAAATTGAGGCGCCAATCCCGAGTGGGATGGCCATCACTAGGGCCACGATTGAAGTCACCAGCGTCCCATAAATGAAGGGCAGGGCTCCGTACTCATCCATCACCGGATCCCATACGTCCGTCACGAAAAAGTGCAGCCCGAATTTATGCCGGGGCAGCGCCGAATTGATCCACAGCTCGTAAACCAGCAGCACTGTGATCAGCACCAAAATCGCCGCAAAAATAAACGTGACTAGGCGTGCAATCTCATCTCCGTCCCGCAGCCGGGACAGAAAAGAGCGCGAGCCCACGATAGGACCCGCGCTCGGTACGGTTGGACTTGCGGTAGCCACGGCTTGTCGGCTCTACTGGACCTTCCCGATCGCCTTTTTTTCCTTGTCGACGACTTCCTTCGGCAGCTTCGCGTACGACAACTGCTCCGCGTAGCTCTGTCCGTCTGCCAGCATCCAGCCCAGGAAGCCCTTGATGGCATCACGTTTCTTGGCGTCATCAATCTTGGACGGAATCAGCAGCCATGTGAAGCTCGAGATTGGGTACGCGCTCTTGCCAGCCGCGTTGGTGATACTCACGCGGAAGTCCTCTGGCATCTCCTTCGCCGCGCCCGCAGCCGCTGCGCTGACGCTCGCCAGGTCAGCCTTCACGAATGTGCCAGAGGAGTTCTTCACGGATCCGTAAGGAATGTTGTTCTGGGCAGCATAAATCAGCTCAACGTAGCCGATCGAATTCGGGGTCTGTTTGATCAGCCCGGTTACGCCCTCGTTGCCTTTCCCGCCGAGCCCGACGGGCCAATTCACCGACGTTGCCTTGCTGACCTTGCTCTTCCACTCGTCGTTGACCTTCGAGAGATAGTCGGTCCAAACATACGTCGTTCCGCTACCATCCGAGCGGTGCACCACCACGATATCATTCGCCGGCAGGTTCACTCCCTTGTTCGCTCCTGCAATCGCCGGATCGTTCCACTTGGTGATCTTTCCGAGGAAAATCCCAGCTAGCGCGTCCGGCGTGAAGTTCAACGCTCCCGTGACGCCGGGAACATTGTAGGTCGGCACCACCGCTCCCAAAACCGTGGGGAAGTGCAGGATCCCTGCACCATGTTTGTCCTGATACGCTTTCAGTTGGTCATCGTTCATCGGACCATCGGTCGCGCCGAAGTCCACAGTTCCTTCCGTGACCTGCTTGATGCCGGCTCCGGAACCGACCGACTGATAATTGAACTGAATCCCCCCGTTTTTCTGGTGATACACATCAAACCACTTCGAATAAATCGGGTACGGAAAAGTGGCACCCGCGCCATTGATCAGCAGTCCGCCCTGCGCCCACACCAGACCGCTCGCCACGAGCACCGCCATGGCCAACACGGCAGTTCGTTTCATAGATTGTTCTCCCTCGAATTTTTCCGAGCGTTTAGCCCAAATTAGTTTCGGCGCGCGAAGTTACAGAATTGTTACACCTCGTCGCAACTCTGTTAAAAATCAGAAACAAGCCCTATAACTCGCTTTTGAATCTTCAACTTCCATGCAAAGTCTCGTTACAAAGAACAAGGGCAACCCTCCTTCGGGTTGCCCTCGCTCTCGATTCATCCGGATGGCTCTGCCTTATGGCAGGTAGTAACGGAACGATGTCCACACCATATTGTTCACGGCGTGAGGAGCAATACTTGCTCCGCCCGTCAGCCCGCCCGAGCCAGACCAGGTGTTCCGATAGAAGTAAGAGTACTGAATACCCCATTGAACACGGCCCTTCTCGCCCTGGTACAACTTGTTCCAGAAGCCGATGCTGGCCTCGCCGAGGTACCGGGTATCCCCTGCGCAGCTTGAACCACCGTTCGGGACGCCGCTGCCGCCCGCCTGCGATCCAGAGAAAGGCCCAGCCAACGTGATTATGTTGGGGGGCACTTCCGTGCTGCAACCCGTGTTGGTGGCGGCAGGTGATCCGTAACCGCCAACTCCACTGGTTGAAACCTTCCATGTGGTCTGGGTTTCGGGATAGAGGAGGCTCGTTGGAGGTGTGCCGCCGCCTGAGGTAGTCAGCGCGAATGTAACTGGTGTCGTTGCGTTTGTACCCGTAACGGACTGGTATCCTTTATACGCTGCGCGGCCAGCATACTCGCCGCCAACATATCCGTAGATGTCCCACTTCGGATTCAGGTGGAACTCCAGGGAGCCGAGCCAGCTTGCATTGTGAATGAGTGCAGCCGTCCCGTCCGGCCGCAGGGTCACATCGGCCAATTGCCCGGAGGCATACCGGCCAACGCCATCGCCATACAAACCGCTCAGGCCGATGTCCAACTTCTTATTGAGCACTGGAGCTTTGGCGTGGAATCCAACGCCACCGCCGGTGCGAGAGTCGTTATAGGCGCCGGACGCGGAAGGCGTTGTGTTCGAGCAAGCCGGGTTCGTGAGAGGGCTCGAGCCCGCAGCGAATTTGTTCGCATTGTAATTGCCCGTGTACACATTGCCGTTTGCATCAGTTACGCTGACGTTGGTGACGGCGGCTGCCTGCGCGGCGGTGATGCTCGCCACGGCGCACGGATACACACGATTCTGGAACTCGCTGAGGATCCCGTACACTTCGTAGTGTCCAAAGCCAGGATCAATGGCCGCCTTCACGATGACATCCGGAGTCTTATTTATCGGATAACCGGTCGTATCAGCAAAGTTGTACAAACCGCCGCCCGAACCTGGGGCAAAGATGAACGAGTTTGTGCTGACCGTACCCGTCACCGAGTTGCAAGCCGATGCGCCGATGATCGTGGTCGCGCAGTAGTTACTGAATCCGCGACCTCCGAGAGTTTCGGATGATCCTTCGACTGAAGCGGCCAATGTGAGCTTGTCTCCGAGGGTCTTCGAAACGCGCGCGCCATACTGCCGCTCCCAGTTGAAGCCTACGACGTACTGGGGATCGATTACCATCGGCAATACTTCGGTTCGGTTGACGGTTTGCTTTCGGTCTTCCGTCACGAGGCTCCACATCTGGCCCGCGGAAAACGCCCAGCCGCTTGCGAAGTCAACGCGCCCCCACACCTGCCGCTGACGGAAAACATACGAGTTGCTCTGCCGGTTGTTTGACGTAACGCCCGTGCCGAGGAAGTCCGCTTCGTAGTAGCCGGAGACCTTCGTTTCACCGAGTTTCGTCTCGGCTAGCAACGACAAGCGGGACTGCCGACCCGTGAAGTTCATTTCCGGCAATTTGCCGGTGGCGTTGTTGCTGAATGGCAGTGAGTTGAACGGCGTGTTGATATCCGAACTCATCGCTCTTTGCCGGTTCACCGTTTCTGCCGCGATGAAGCCTCCCGGCGTGATATTGATGCCCTTGAAGCGGATCGTAGTAGGACCCTTATCTTCCGCGCCGCCTTGGCCGCCCGGAACCGCAGCGGAGGACGCGTTTACCGCCGCCGCGTTGGATGCCGCAATGTTGGCTACTGAGGTGTTCGGAGCGGTCGCAGTCGTCTTTACCTCCGCCGACGTTGCCACCGCTTCATTCGCCTTCACGGTCGCTTCCGTCGCGCGGGAGTTGGCAGACGCTGCCGTCTCTCGAGCTTCTTCGATCTGCCGGTCCCTCTTCGCCAACTCCTCTTTCAACATCTGGAGTTGCTCCTGCTGAGTCTGAAGGACTTGGCGAAGCTCTTCCATCTCTGCCGCGATTTCCGCGTTTGTTTTCGCGGTGCCAGGCTTCGCGGCTGGCGTCGTCTTTGCCGGCTGCGCGTCTGCTTCCTTCGGCGAGTCTTTCGGTGAATCCGCAAATGCCGCTCCGGTCGACAAGAGCAGCGACAAGAACAGTGCTGCGAGTTTTTTCATTGCTTCTCTCTTCTTTTTCAAAAGATTTCTACTGTGCCCTCGGGAAAAAGCAACTTCACCCCGCATGTGAAGCTAGAGACAGACTCTTACTGTCATGTCAACTACACATGAATAATCTGTAACAAATGACAGGTCTTGTGCCCTATCCGCTTTACTTTCAATTGCTTGAATTGTGAATGGACGGGCGTGTTTGACCCTGGTAATCACTACTGCGGCTTTCATCCGCACTTGCTTGACCACGTCAGTGCGGCGCATCTCAAGCCGATAAGGCCTGCTCAAAAGGTCACCTTGGTGTGCCCATCTGATAGGCGAGCTCAATCTGTGATAGCAAATACTGGTAATGTGCATCGGCGTCCTGTAAGTCCGCGTCCGTCTTTTGCAGTTCGGCCTGGCTGTACTCAACGATCGACCCTAGGCCAAGTTTGTATCGGGCTTCCGCCAGTTCCAGCGCCTTGCTGGCCTGGTCCTCAAGTTGCTGAGTCACCGTCAATCGCTCATAGGCTTTCTGCGACTCCAGCCAACTGTTCCGAACGTCTCGCGCCACTCTTTCCTCGAGCGCCCGCAGTTGGCTCTCCTTGATCTGGGTCTGGAGGTCGGCGCTCTTGGCGCGGGCGTTGTACAGGAACCCGTTGAATACCGGGATATTGATGTTTACCCCGACTGCCCCATACCAGCTCGAAATATTGTCGTTGCGCACTGGTGCTTGCCCTACTGCTCCCGCCGCATTGACTGTTGGCCACCACAAATCATGTTCTGCCTTGCTGAATCTGGTCGCGGCCGTCACTTCTTCGTGTAGCGCCTTCACCTCAGGTCGTTGTTGCAAGGCTTGTTGCACCAGAGGTACAGAATCCGTTGCTGGTGGCGTGATCGGCTCCGCCCCATCCACGGGGACAAAATCTTGCTGCTCTGTATATCCCAAAATTGCGGAGAGTGTAGCCAGCGATGATTGATAGTTATTTTGCGAATCGAGCAGCAGCAACCTCGCTCGCGCCAAATCTACATTGCTGAAGCTCAGGTCCACCTCCGATTTCAGCTTCGCATTCGTCAGCGCCTGCACCTGGTCGACACGGTCTTGCCGCGCCTTTACGGTCTGCTCCGCCACCACTTGCAGCGCCCTGGTTTCTAGTGTGTTATAGAATGCCTCATCGACCGCAAGAATAATGTCCTGCTGTGTGGCGATCGCGTTTTGAGCCTCTGCTTTCTCTAAATGCCGTGAACTCTCGACCAGATTATTCGTGCGTCCAAAGTCGGTGACCAATTGCGTCAGTGAGGCACCGTAAGCGGCGCGGGGATAAATGACAGGATTGTTCAGATATCCCGCGGAAATTCGGCTACCCGGGTCGGATTCCACTGCAGTCAGGTTCAGATTCGCGTTTGGATAGTACGCCGACCGCGCCTCTCGAACGAATTCTCGTGCCTGTAGTGCCCGTAGTTTACCCAACGTAATGTTTGGGTTTCGCTGCAGTGCGATCGCCTCCGCTTCCCGGAGGGTCAACGGCCGGCTGCCTGGAGTTCCAGCCGCCGCTGTCGCCGGTGGGGTCTGTGCTCGGAGAATCGTTTGTGTGTTCGTCAGTGCGATGAGAATCAATCCGGCGCAGCGGAGCTTCATGCCGCCACCTCCGGTCTTTCCTCTTTCCCGTGCACCAGCAAATAGGCTGCCGGCACAAGGTATACGGTCACGACCACAGACACCAACAGTCCCCCGATGATGGCCCTGGCCAGTGGCGCGTAGGCCTCGCTGCCAGCCTCAATTCCCAGCGCCATCGGGATCAATCCCAGCAGCGTCGCCAGAGAAGTCATCAGGATCGGCCGCAACCTTAGCCGCGATGCCAGAGACACCGCCTCCTTCAGCCCTTTTCCTTCGTGGTGCAGGTGCCGCGCGAACTCCACGATCAAAATGCTGTTCGACACCACGATTCCCACCATCATCACCACTCCCATCAACGACATCACGTTCAACGTCGTTCCCGTGACCAGCAGGAACAGCAGCACCCCTGCCAAACCAGGCGGCACTGCCAACAGGATGATGAATGGATCGGTCCAGGACGAAAACTGCGCCACCAGAACCAGGTACACCAGCACGACGGAAAGCACCAGGCCAATCCCGAAGCTCCGGAACGATCCGCGCATTCCTTGCACCGAGCCCCGCAAATTAACTCGCACTCCCTCCGGCAACTTGGTGTGCGCGATGATTTCGTCGATCTGACCCGCCACTCGCCCCAGGTCTTCTTTCTTCGGTGCCACGTACACGTCCATGACTCGCGCTAGCTGGTAATGATCCACCTCCGTCGGCGCCGATATATTTCGGATAGTCACCACCGAATCCAGGAAAGTCGGCCGTTGGATTCGCAATCCCCGCAACGGAATTTGCTTCAAGTCCGTCAGGGTCTTCACGGAGTTTTCCGGATATTGCACGGTCAGTAGGTACGGATTGCCGCTTTTCGGGTCCACCCAGTAATTCGGGGCGATCATTCCATTAGAAGTCAGCGCCGTGATCACGTTATCCACCACTTCTTTCTGCGATAAGCCCAACTGCGCGGCCTTCTCTCGATCCACATTCAATTCCAGCGCCGGATAGTCCACGTCCTGCGGAATCAACACGTCACCCACACCGGGAAGTTGCTTGGCCTTTGCCGCGATCTCCGAGGCTACCTCGTGCGCTGCCGTTAAGCTGTTACCCGCCACTTGAATGTCGATCGGTGCCGGAAGGCCCAGATTCAGTACCGCATCGACCAGGCCGCCGGACTGAAAATAGGCTGTCACCGCCGGAAGTTGCTTGCTGATCTCGCTTCTGACCCTTCTCATGTACTCGTAACTTCCGATGGAATGTCCCTCGGTCAGACTGGCTTGCACGAACGCGGTGTGCGGGGCGGAATTGGAGGTATAAATCACGGAGAAATCCGGCGTAATTCCGATGTTGGATACGATCATCTGCAGGTCTTTTTTCGCCACCACCTGCCGGATAATGCCCTCGACCTCCTTGACGTATTCTTCCGTCAGCTCGACTCGGGTGCCGGATGGCGCTTTCAGGTTGATCACAAACTGTCCCGAGTCCGTTCGCGGGAAGAACGCGACCCCCAACAGCGGATACAGCCCTAACGACAGGAGGGAAATTCCCACCAGTCCAAGCAGCGTTGCCGCCGGCCTGAGCAGCGCTTTGCTTAAGCTGTGGTCGTATTTCTTCAGCATCGTCTCGAAGTAATGGTCGAATTTCTTCGCCACTCGGCCAAAACGGGCCCCGATCGAGCCCTCTCCCACCTCCTCATCGGCATGCTTCTTCTTGATCAACTTGGCGCAGAACAACGGCACCACCGTCATCGCCACTACGTACGACGCAAACAGCGACAGTACCACCGCAGTCGCCAGCGCCATGAACAGGAATCGGCTCACCCCATACAGAAAGACCACCGGAAAGAACACGATCGCCGTCGTAATCGTGGCTGCCAAGACCGCCAGCGCCACTTCTTGCCCGCCTTTCTCCGCTGCCACCTCCGGGGATTCGCCGTTTTCGATGTGCCGGAAGATATTTTCCAGCACGATCACGGAGTTATCGATGAGGCGCGAAAACGCCAGCGCCAGTCCACCCAGCACCATCGTGTTCACTGTTCCGCCACCCGCGCTGATGGCCAAAAATGCCGCCAGCGCCGACAACGGAATGGACAAAAAAACCGCGGCGGTCGCTCGTATGCTTCCCAGGAACAGCAGGATCATGAGCCCGGTCAGGACCAACCCGATCGCCCCTTCGTTAATCAGGTTGTGAATCGCGGTTTTCACGAACACCGATTGGTCAAACACCACCCGGGTCACCAGCGTCTTCGGAATGTCTACCAGATGCTTCAGCGCGTCCCGCACCCCATCCACCACCGCAATCGTATTGGTGTCTCCGCCTTGTTTCAGGATCGGTAGATACACCGAGGGCTGGCCGTCCACTCTCACGATGTTTGTTTGGATCGCTTGGGCGTCGACGGCCTCCCCCACATCCGCCACCATCACGGAAGATTGCCCGACGGTCTTCAGCGGCATCGTGTTCATTGACCTTGCACTGGGTGCCTGCGCATTCGAATACAGGTTGTAATCGAATGGCCCGATCTTCACATCCCCGGCCGGAAGAATCAGATTGCTCTCGTTCATTTGACGGACCACGTCCATCGGACTCAACTGATGCGCTTCCAGCTTGAGCGGGTCCACATACACCATGATTTGCCGGTATTTTCCTCCGAACGGCTGCGGCACCGACGCTCCCGGCACGTTCGCAATCTGATTGCGCACATTGAACTGGCCCAGATCATGGAGCTGGGTCTCGTCGAGTCCACGCCCTTTCAAGGTCACCAGGCAGACCGGCAGGCTTGAGGCGTCAAACTTCAGCACCACCGGCGGCAGCGTGCCTTGCGGCAGCCTTCTCAGCTGCGCCATAGCCAGATTCGCAATCGTGCTCACATCGGAGTCCGCGTTACTGCCGGGCTGAAAATAGATCTTCACCAGGCTTACCCCTGGCAACGAGCGCGATTCGATATGATCGACTCCACTCGCGAGCGTGAAAAATCTCTCGAACGGATTTGTGATGCTTGCCTCGATCTGCTGCGGCGGCATCCCTGAATAAAACGTCGCCACTACCACCACCGGAATATTGATCGGCGGAAAAAGGTCTACCGGCATCCGTACCAGCGAGACCGTCCCCACAATCGCCACGATCAAGCAGCACACCACAATGAAATAGGGGTTTCGAATCGCGAACCCGCTCATCAGTTCGCTCCCCCTTCTTCCAACGAGGGCAGCTTCGTCTCTCTGGCCAGGACCTTTTCGCCATTCTGAAACTGGCTCTGTCCTCCCACGATCACACGATCCCCCTCGACAAGCCCGCTTAAGACTTCCGCTTGATTCTTGCCTTGCAGACCTAGTTGCAGCCGGCGTTCTTCCACCATGTCCTGCGCGTTCACGATCAGCACGTGCGTTTCTCCCTGCTTATGGCTCAACGCCTCGAGCGGTACCAGGAGGGCGTCTTTCCGGCCACTCGTCTGCAAAACCGTCTGCGCGTACATTCCCGGGTACAACCTTCCGCTCTTGTTCTCAAAATCGATTTCGGTTTCCATCGTTCGCGTCTGCATGTCCAGAGCATTGGCGAATCGCGATACTCTTCCGACGATGTCCTCGTTCAACGCTTGCACATGGACCTTCACTGGATCATTGAGCCGAATCTGCGCCGCCAGCGACTCCGGGATCGGCAGCACCAGCCGCAATTTCGAAATCTCCGCCAGCCGCACCACCGGCATGGATTGCGTGCTCGACGAAGTTCCCGCGGCGATCAGCGCTCCGGTATCCGCGTATCTGATCGTGATTACGCCCGCAAATGGGGCTGTGATTCGCGAGTATCCCGACAGCGCCATGTACTGCTTTTGTGTCGCTTCCGCTACTTCCAGCGCCTGCTCTGCGGCGCTCAACGACGCTTTGGCGCTCGATACCTGCGCTTCCGATTCCAGATCCTTCGCCTGTGCGTCGTCCACTTCCTGTTGGGCTACCAAACCCTGCTTTTGTCCCGCCGCTTGACTCAGTCGCTCATACATCGCATGTGCCGCGATGTGAGCCGACTTCGTCCGTTCGACATCTCCTTGCGCTCGCTTGATCTCTTCTCCTGCCCGCCTCACTGCTGCATCCGCTCCCGCCAGTTCCGCCTGCAACTCGGGGATTTCCAGCACCGCAAGGGCCTGACCTGTTTTGACGTGGTCACCCACATCGACATAGATCACCTTGATGTAGCCGGCTACCTTCGCGTGCAAATCCACTTCTTGAAATGGTTTGAACTCCCCTGAGATTGTCAGCGAGTTTTCGATTGCCCCGCGCCGCACACGCACCACCGCCGCGGTCACTTCGCTCGTTGCCACAGGCGCTGCGTCGGCGTTCCCGGCTTCCGCCTTTCCATGTCTGGCGACTAGAGCCCCTGCGATGACCACCGCAACAACGACACCGCCGGCAAAATATGCTTTTGTCTTCATTTTCTTTTCCTGAACAACTTCGCGTGGAAATGGGTTGGTAACAACAAACCAAGAAACGCCGGATCACTCCGAGTTTCGCGACTACAGGGACGCTTGGGGATGAATTAAAGCGAAGGAGGAGGTTTGTTCCAGAGATCGGTGAAGAATTCTGCCAGCGCCGGGAAAGCTTGCAGCGAATCGGTGTGCGGCTGCGCTTCGCGGACAACCTGCAGCAACCCCGTGGCCGGTACGTCTGCAGCGAGTTCTGATCGTTGGCTCGCAGCGGAGTTCGAAACCGGGCTGAAGTGCTGGAGTTCCGACGCTCCCACCGTCGCTCGGTTTCGGGCTAAGTGGTCGTAGGAGAGGCCGTCATTGTAGCCCCACAGACCTGCGAACGGGTTGTAGAGCATCAACCCAACGAGCACCAAAGACAGTAAGACCTGCCACAAAGGCAGGCATTCCCCACGCATTGAGATGCTTGGTTTCATCTCTACCTAGACATTAGTTGGACTCATCCCGGAGGTCAAGTGAATGCCCGCCGCGTGTGCTTGTCAGGAAAACTCTTCCCTAGAAGAGGAGAAGGGGACCGGTGCCAGGGGTGCGCCGGTCCCCAGGTAGGACGTGGAGTGAAGATCAAACGCGTTGAGTCTCGCAGCCGGGCGTCACGTCCAAATGAAGCCCGTGTGAATTCTCCGTAATCCCGGATCCGTCCTTTTCCGCGCTAATTTCGGGTTCAGCACGTACCGTCAAACCCCGCCCGTGCCGCACATCCAAGCCGCGTACCCAGAAAATGATGTCTTCGGCGATATTGGTTGCGTGATCCGCAATGCGTTCCAGATGCCGCGTGGCCAAAACGAACTGCAGGCCCGGGCTCACACGTGTTACGTCCTGGGTCATGTTTTGCAGCAGAATCTCGAAGATCCGGTCGCGGTACTGGTCGACGATGTCATCGCTCTCCAGTACCTGCGCAGCCATCTCTGCGTTCCGAAAAATCAGCGCTCCCAAACTCCGGCTCACCATGGACCGGACCGCTTCTGCCATTGGCTTCAGTTCTTCCGGCATCTTTGCCCCAGGCATTTCGCGCAGCGAAATCACCCGTTCCGCCAAACTCACCGCGATGTCGCCGATCCGCTCTAGGTCGTTGGTGATCTTCAACGCCGCCACGATCAGACGCATCTCGTCGTCCGTAAACGCTCCCCGCCTCAACAAGCGGATAGCGTGCTCGTCGATCATGATCTCCATCTCATTGATCCGGGGCTCCAGCAGAAACACCTCTCCCGGCAATCCTGCGGTGTGGGGACTGTCGAACGCAACGATCGCATCGAGCGCTCGGTTCATTGCGCTTTCCACGGTGCGCGCCATCGACACCAGGTAGTTCACCAGAGCGTCGTAAAGCACCACCTCCGTCAAGCCGGCTGCCGGTGTGGACATTCGTTCCTCCGCAAGCGCGGTGTGAACAAACACACTCCCGCTCGCTATCCTCAGCTTAGGAATGAATTGTTACTGAGTGCTAACAGTTGCGTGAATACACGAACAGAATCTGTTACTTGCCTAAATTGCTGGGGCGTTGCCCCTTAGTCGGCTGATCCCCGGCGGCCCTGTGCTCGTACGAGCCGCCGCGCGCTCCACATCAAACACAGGAATCGAAAAATGGAACTTTGAACCGGCTCCAAGCTCGCTCTCCACCCAAATCCGTCCACCGTGCGCTTCTACAAGATGGCGGGCAATCGAGAGCCCGAGACCCGTTCCGCCGGCTTCTCGCGATCGCGCCACATCCACACGGTAAAACCGTTCAAAAATCCTTGGCTGATCCGCCTGCGGAATTCCAATGCCCGTATCATCGACCGTGAATATCACATCGTCACCGCGGGCCTCTGCACTCAGCACGATTTTCCCGCCCGGCAAGGTGTACTGCGTCGCGTTATCCAATAAATTTTGGAGCACTTCCTGGATTCGTCGGCTGTCCGCGGCCACGTCCGGCAAATGGCTTGGCAGGTTCAATGACAGGGCCAATTCCTTCTCTGTTGCCCGGCGCTGAGCTGTCTCGAAGCACGATTCTACCAGCTGCGCGACGCTTACAGGCCGGATTTCCAGCTCCAGCTTTTCCGCATCCATCTGCGAGAGTTTCAATAGATCTTCCGTCAGTCTCGCCAATCTACGCGAATGCTGCAGGATGATTCCGAGGAATCTCTCGCGGTTGTGCGGATCGTCAATCGCGCCGCCGAGCAGGGTCTCCGCAAAGCCTTGGATCGCCGTCAATGGCGTCCGGAATTCGTGGGACACGTTGGCCACAAAATCCCGCCGGATGCGCTCTAACTTCCGCAGAGCCGTGATGTCGTGCAGCACAATCACCGCTCCGGAAGTTTCGCCCGCCCTCACCGACGCGACTGTCGCAGCAAAGAAGTGCTGCCGCAGCGTACCGGTCGCGATTTCCGCCTCTACACGTGGCTCTCCCGCCAGTACCCGCCGTACCGCCTCAATCAGTTCTGTTTGGCGCACAACTTCGAGCAACGAACTGCCGGAAACTGGAGGCACATCGAGTCCTAGGATTTCCGCGAAGCCGGGATTGGTGAACACCAACCTCTCTCCTCCGTTCACCACCGCTACGCCTTCCACCATGGATCCCAGGATCGCCGCCGACAGATTCCGCTCTTCCGTCAATGTCCTGATCGTTCGGTCCAACCGGGCCGCCGTTTGGTTCAACGATGTGCCCAAGGCCTCGAGCGAGTCGCCCTTGCCATCCGAAGGAAGCGGCCGGAAATCGCCTTCCGCTACTCTTCTTGAAAACTCTCGCAATCGCTCAACACGCTCCGTGTATGACCCCGACATCCACAATGCAAAGGCCCCGGCAACAATAAAGATCAAGAGCGACCACAACCACACGTTGCGCCTAAAGGCCCAAAGAGGTTCGCGAAAGCCGTGCATCGGTAGCGCTAACCGCACCACGACCGGCACTTCGCCCGGCAGGTATTCTCGCACAGCGTAGTACAACAATTGCTCCTTGACGGAGACACTGCTTCTCAGCGAAAACCCCTCGCCCTTTTGCAACGCATCCTTCACTTCGGGGCGGTCCGCGTGACTTTCCATCGTGGCCGTCTCGGACTGCGAATCCGCAAGCACTCGTCCGTCGGCCGCAATCACCGTGACTCGCACACCGGTTGCGGCGTTCGCCGCCACCCACGTGTTCAGTGCGGCAATCTCCTCGGGGGTTTGCGGCGTGCTGCTCTTCAGCGGCAGGGGGTTCAGGCGCATTGCGCGCGCCAGCGCCTTCATCTGCTGGAACTGGTCAGCTTCGTAGTTCTCCCGTAGCGCTCGCTCGGCAAGAAAATCCACGGCGAGCAAAACGCTCACCAGGAGCGCGAGGAACGATAGCGCGAGTTTCCAAAAAAATTTACGCTGCACGGGTCTCAAATAGATAACCAGCGCCACGCACCGTCTTCAGGTGGAGCGGGTTTTCGGGATCGGCTTCGATCTTCTCGCGCAATCGACGGACGTACACGTCCACGCTGCGCGGCGTCACGAAGCGATCCGTTCCCCAGACCGCATCCAGTAACTGATCCCGCGTAAACACGCGGTTCGGGCGCGAGGCGAGGTAATAGAGTAATCGAAACTCCAGTGTGCTGAGCGGCACAGGCTTGCCCGCATGGCTCACCCGATATGACGCCGGGTCGATTGCCAGTCTGCCGATTTCCAGCACTCGCGGCGCGTCCGCCAGTGGTTCGGTCCGCCGCAGAAGAGCCTTCACGCGTGCGATCAATTCACGGGGACTAAACGGCTTCGTCACATAATCGTCCGCCCCCATCTCGAGGCCGACAACTCGGTCCGCTTCATCGCCCCGGGCCGTCAGCATTAACACGGGCAGCCGATTGAGTGACTCGTCCTTCCGCACTTCGCGGCAGATATCAAGCCCCGACATCTTTGGCAACATAAGGTCCAGCAAGAGCAGATCGGGCGGAGACTTTTTGAGCGTGGTGAGTCCGGTTGCCCCGTCGAACGCGGCATTCACCTGAAACCCTTCATTTGCAAGGTTATACCGGACGAGCTCCACGATATCTCGGTCGTCTTCGATTATCAGGATGCGTTTCATAGTCAAGCCACGGCCTGTCGCGCGCATCGACAAAAGTTTACTAGAGCGCGCTGGTTTGCGATAGCCATACCCGGTTTGGCCAACCTCGAGGACCAAACCGAAATCGCGAATAGTGTGGCAAGTACATGAACGTTCGTGGTGAAGCGGGTGTAACAGAAATATAAATGAATGGTAAACGCCGAAACCCGGGGAACGTGAATGTCCTGTAATAATCATCCACGCCTTTCGTCGTAAGGAAGATCTCAGTCTGGCAAAGAATCTGTGGAGTGCCTACGGAAAAAGGCGATAGAATCGGCTCGGTTGCGCCTACATCACAAATTCTAGAAATCCACAATCGCGGAGGTGTCACATGGCGACGGCGAATGCCAGGCAGGGTTTGCGAGGGCCAGCGGCAGTGGCGAAGAATATCACGGGGTGGTACATCGCAGCGGCGGTCCTGTTTATCGTGCTGGGGATCTTCGGAATCATCGAGCCGGGGATTGCGGGGCTGGGAGTGGCGCTGCTGGTGGGCTGGCTGCTGGTATTTGGCGCGGTGATGCATTTCGTGGCGGCGTTCAAGGGCGGCGGCGCAAAGCAGGTGATCTTTCAAGTGCTGATTGGGATCGTGTACCTGATTGGCGGGCTGTATTTCCTGACGCACACGATCATGGGAGTGGCGACGCTGACGTTGCTCCTGTCGTGCATCATTCTGGTGGAGGGCGTGATCGAGGTTGTGTCGTACTTCCGGCTGCGCAGCGAAGGCGCGTCGGCGTGGATCCTGATCAACGGCATCATCACGCTGCTGCTTGGCGGACTGATTTTCTTCCACTGGCCCTCGAGCTCGATCTGGGCGATCGGCACGTTGGTGGGAATCAATCTGTTGATCACCGGAATTTCGCGGCTGATGTTCGGCCTGGCGGCGCGAAAACTTTTGAAGCACGCGACGGCTTGAAGCTGACGGCTGACACCGCCCTTCCTATTTCTGGCTGTCTAACACCGGCTTGTCGCCGTCCCACTTAATCTGTTCGAGCCTAGCGGGCGGAACAGGCTCTTGCACGGGAATACGCAGAATGAGTTTTCCGTTGCGGGAGAGAACTTCGCCGCCATTGGCAAGAACCACATCGAGTCCCACGAGAGCGGTGTCGCGCGAGAGCGCATCCACTTCATAGGAATCCGGCAGGCCCGCCAGTGTTTTGTTCCAGTAGGTATTGTGGAGCGGATCGCGATATTCGGCGGGAATTCCCTTGAAGCCAAGTAAGGTGCCGAGAATGCCGGCGGCATTGGCGGGGTTACAATCAGCATCCTGGCCGCAGCGCGTGGCGAAGTTCATGGTCTTGTAGAAGTCGCCATTTCCATACAGCAGGCCCATCACGACGTAGCCCCCATTCAACTTCGCGTCGATATTAAAAGGCTGCTTGTAGCCGTCGGGGCAATGATCGACTTCGCCCCATTTGGATTGGACGAGGTGCCAGGTTTTCAACCAGTCGTCGGGATTTTCGTCGTGCCAGCGAATCACATCGCGGATTAGTTGCGCGTAGAGACTCTGCGGCGGAATCGCCTTCAGCCCGTTTTCCACGAGCTCGCGCACGTCCCTGGCGAAAAACGCCTGGGTGTACATGGCCGAAATGAACATGCCGCCGTAGACGCCATCGCCGTAGTTCATGATGTGGCCCATGCGATCGTCGAACTTGTTGGAGACTTGCGGCATACCTGGGGAGATCATTCCGAAGACATCGGACTCGATCTGGAAATCGATGTCGTCGGCGTGGAGGTTGTAGCGAGGATTGCCGGACAGCGGCGGGAGGATGCCTTTGCGAATATTGGCGAGGCCGGCGTCGTTAGCGTGCCAGACCTGGCGGATTTTGGCGTCCCATTCATGCGCCACCATGGTGGGATCGACATCGATGCCATAGCGACGCAGGCAGTAGAGAAACAGCAGGTTGATATAGATGTCGTCGTTATCGGGCGCGCCAAAACTGGGATGTTCCTTCTCGGCGGTTTCCACGAATTCATAATTGATGCGGATTTTGTGGCTGTCCGACTCGCTGGTGATCGGCGGCATGTCGTCCTTGCCGCGATTGTCGGTGCGCGCTCGGTAATCTTTCATGCGAGTTGGCGAGAGTGGCCAATCGGTGATGTCAAAACCGATGGGCGCGCCCTGGTATTGAAATTCCCAAGGCTGGCCGAAAGTGACGCCGATCATTTTGCCGGCCCAGGCGCCCTGGACTTTGTCGACATAGGTGTCGAAATCGAGTTCGCGCATGGGCCTGGGCGATTGTTGGGCCGCAAGCGGCAGCGCCGCAAAGCCAAGAGTGAGGATCAGCAGAGAACCACGAATGAGCCGCGTCATGAGGGCGATCTCCTGGAATGAGGCCGAGCGTGGACCTGTGAACCCGAGTGTAGCGCAGAGGAAGGGGATCGGCGGGCAGGATGTGATGAGTGAACATGGGGGGAGCCCCCCATGTTTTTTGGAGATCTATCAAACGAAAGGGGATAACGAAGTGTTGTTATGGAGATCTGTGAAAACAATGGGGTTGCACAGGGGGAGAACGCGACAAAAGGAACTGTGCAGGAGGAATTGCTGGAGGAAGCGTGCCGCATGTAGAGACACACGTCCTTTCTGCAGGCCTTGGACAATACTATACAGTTAATTTTAATCTTTGTCAATAAGAAATAAGTGAGCGAAGAATGGCGCGCCCGGAGGAGAGTTCGTATTTCACGGGACAGTGGCTGTCGCCGAATGGGGGATTGTTCGTCGGGTAGAGGGGAACCCAAGACCCACGTGCAAAACCGGTCCGTGGGGCACCCGACCCCAAGACCCAGGTTCAAAAACCGAACCTAGGCCACCCGCTCAGGGGCGATTTGAATAGTTGAAGAAGAGCTGATTGCCGTCGGGATCACCGACCACCAGGAGCTTATAGCCCCACCAACCCTCTTTGACTGAAACGCCCCTGGCTTCGAGCTCCGTACGCAGCGCGTCCAAGGCGGCGGTCGCGGCCTCGAACGTCTCCGGGTCGACGTTCACGGAGATGAACATGAGCCCCTTGCCAATCTTCTCCGGCCAGGTGTCAGCCAGGATCAGCGTGCAGCCCTGCCGCTCCGCTGGCTTCGCAATCACCTGAACGCGTGATTCTGCTCACTGCATCGACGGTTACGTTCTCCAGAATTGTGGGTGTCTGCCTGCGATTGGCAGAGTGCAGAACGCGGAAGTGTGGGCGCATCGACAAGAGGATATATGAAGAGAGTCGCGGGAGCAGGATTTCTGGCACCTCTATGGGCGTTTCTCACTCCTTCTGAAGTGTCCGGCGGCGAAACGGAGCCGCGCCAACGGTATCCGGTGCTGCTGTGGGCGCTTGCTGGTCTCAGCTTCTCGGCTCTCGGCTGGATCGCGGGCGGATTGCTGGGCTCGTGGGCTCCACGCATTGCCTGTGCGGTTGGAGCTACCGCGATTGCCCTGGGCTTGTTGAATCGCCAGCCGCGCGCGGCACTTGTGGGTGCGGTGGCCGCGGCGGGCGTCGGCCTGGTTGCAGTCCAGATTGGTGAGTCGATTGTCTCGCCGCTACTGGCATGGCCGGCAGCCGCCCTGGTCATCGGCGTAGTGGGCGCTTACGCGTTTCGCCGGCGTCGGGCCAAGATCGCGTTGATCATCGGCGCGCCGTTTTTGGGCTCCATCGGCTTTGTAGCCGGCATGGTGGCCACTTTCTTAACCGCGATGCGATTGAACGATTCGCGGGTGTCGGCGCAGACGATGCTTGGCGGCGCAGTCGGTTTCGGATTGCTTTTGATGACTTGGGCCGCGATCGCCGGCCGCTGGCTGGATGTTACTCGAGCGCAAGGAGAGGTGTCATGAGCACTTCATCCGTTTCAAAGCCGCTGGATCGCAGAGGGTTTCTGCGGCTGGGTGCCGGCGCGCTTGCCGCGGCATCGGCAGCATTCCAGTGGGGCTGCAACCTCACGACGCGCGCGTGTAAGTCGGTGCCGCCCAATCCGTTTGTCGCCGCTGGCAAACCTCTACTTGTCGTTGTGCAAGGCGAAGATGTGGGCGCCATGCTGCATGCAGGGATCGAAGCCCTGGGCGGGCTCGACCCGCTCACAAAGCTGGGGCGCGAGGCGATCTTTCGCGGCAACTACGTTGCGGCGCAGCCCTATCCCGTGACGACCGCGCCGGACTTCGTCCTGGCGGTGGCGGCCGAATTGAAGCGCGCCGGCCTGAGCAAGACCAGCCTTTTTGATTCGCATGGGACTCGACTGGGAGCAACCATACCGCCGGACCACATCCTGCGGCACCTGGGCGTGCTGGACAAGCTTACGCAGGGCGGTGTGCCGGTTCTCGCGCGGGATTTTTCGGATCCGGACGAATTCGTTTTTGTCCGGAATCCCGCTTGGCCGATCGCCAAGCCGGTGGCGGTTCACCGTCTGCTGAACGAGGCGCCCATCGTGGTCAGCCTGCCGGTGGTGAAGCGTCATCGCGGCGGCGCGAACTTCACGTGCGCCCTCAAGATGCATTTCGGCTCAGTCTCCATGGCGGACCGCATGCTCGTGCACAGCAAGGACGACGCGGGCCGGTCTGGACTGTTCCAACAGCGCCTGGTGCATTTTGCCGATACGGTGAGGCCGCAGCTCAACGTCGTGGACGCGCGCTCGATCCTGGCGCGCAGTGGTCCGGGGCTAAGCGGGGGCGCCGAGGTCATCCAAGGCGTCAACAAGCTCATCCTGAGCGGCGACATGGTGGCAGTGGATGCCTATTGCGCCCGCCTGATGGCGCAGCACGACGAGACGTTCTCGCTCGACACGGTTGCCTCGCAGCTCAAGCACGCCGCCACTCTCGGTCTGGGCAAAGCGGACCTGGACGACGTCAAGGTGGTGGAGATCCGCGCGTGAGAGGGATTGTTGGCATCGCAGCATGCGCGCTGGCGCTCAGCCTTTTCGCGTGCGGCCGTGGGGCAGGTCCGTTGCCTTCGGGCGCGGCGCTTGGCGGTTTCGCAGACATCGAACAACCGGAGAGCTACAGGGGCGCGGCACTGTACACGTATATGGATGGCGGGGCGGAGTTTTACGTGAAGCAAGGCTTCTCCGTGCTGTACGTCCGACGATATGGAAGGGGCAATGAGCGCTTCATTCTGGAGCTCTTCGAGATGAAAGACGCTTCGGCCGCGTCGTACATTTACCAGAGCAGCCGGCGCCCCAAGGCGGAGAAGGAACTTGCCAGTGGCTGCCTCGCCAGTGTGACGCCCGCGGAGATACAAGTCGCCCGGGACCGCTACTATCTGGTCGGCCGCAATGAGGATCCGCTGGCGAGCCAAAGCGGCGCGCTGATCGAGCTGTGCCAGAACGTGCTGAACAAGCTGCCCGGGTCATGCGCGTTCGCCGCGAAGAAGTGAAGTCACGAGTGTGCGTGTGGAGGCGGTGAGCCGCAGACGGAGGCGGTGCTGTGGATTGTGGAAGGCTGTGTCTTCGTTCCTGCGAGGGCCATAGCCCGATGCCTTTACTTCGGTGGAGTGGTGTTGGTAGACGTCGGATCTTCGCAGATGGTGAGCCAGAAGACGTGCTGAAAGCGCTGAGGATGGTGCGGGTCGGAATAGTTTGTGCCCTTGTGCTTGTATTCGACGCCGATGCATTCCGGAGTGGTGGTGGGTTTTGTTTTGCCGCTGGCCTTGGCGGTGCCGGAGTCGACGGGGCAGGAGGCGGTTTTCGGATATTTCGGTTTGGCGGAAGCCCAGGGCAGAGCCAGCGCGAAGAGTGCGCCAAGCAGAGCCAAGCGAACAATCTTCAGTTCCATTCGTCGTTCCTCCAGCGCAACGCGCGCCGCGAGAAAGCAGCGATCCACTCAACGGATTGATGGTAAATCCGAATTTTGCGGACGAGAAGCAACGGCGAAGACGGGTGTGCCCAAATGAGCGATCACTTGCGCTTGGGGAGGAACATATCGGCCTGGGTGAGGCCGCACTTCTGGGCGATCTGGTAGCAGTAATAGAAGTGGGCAGCGTGTTGGTTGCGCGAATCGGTGCCGAAGGTGAACTTGAGTCCGGCGCGTTTGGCGGCGACGACAAAGTTTTCATCGGGGACGTGGGCGACTTCGTTGATTTCGATGGCGATGTTGCGGGCTTTGGCGAGCTCGATGATGCGATCGACGCGCGCGGGAGTCCACAGGCGCGAATAGTGGCGCGCGATAGGAACGGGAAGAAACGTGGGCCAGCCGAAAATGTCGATGGGTTCAGTGGTGAGCACCTGCTCGATGAATTTCATGTAGCCAGTCATGAATTCGTCCTGGTCGTCGACCATGGTGTCGATCTGCCAGATGGCTAAATAGCTGCCGTCGGGCTGAGGAAGCGTAAGCGCATCCATGAGGACGTAGTCCAACTGATCGATCGTGGCTTTCGAAAAACTTTTGGACCAGCCGGGATAGACCGGCTGCAGGCCGACACGCACCGGATACTTGCGGAGGCCATCGATGTACTTCTGCAGGTCGGCGTCGGTCTTGATGGGGTAGCCGGGGCCGGGATGCTCGAGGATACCGATCTGTACGCCGCGCTCTTTGCCAAGCTGGAGGGCTTGTTCGACGGAAAGCTGCGGACTGAGATGGACGTGGAGATCGGCGACGGGGAAGGCGGGCTTGGACGGCGCATCGGCGGCGAGAAGGCGTGGCGCGAGAGCGAGCGCGGTGGCGGCCGTCAGCGAGGAGTGAAGGAACGAGCGGCGGGAAGATGGATTCATGGTGGGTGGTCTCCGTTGGGCGCCGCCTGGAGCGGCCCGATGGTGAGGATACATCGAACAGTGCGCGGGCACGGTGATGGGCGAACAAGGATCGATCAAGCCGACCCCTCCGCTGCATTGGAATAACACCATGCGTCACGGAAGCTTCGGGGGATTGCCATATACTGGGCGCGAGGAGCATGGCATTGCGGAGTTGGGCGCTGGGAAGTTCGGTGCTGATGATGCTGGCGCTGGTGTTGCTGCTGCTGTACCAGCCGAGAATCGGGTACCTGTTTCACGTACATGTAAAGGATCGGCCCAAGCGGCGGCTATTGCTGGCGGCGATCGGATTTTTTGTGACGTTCGCGGTGGCGCGCGGAATGGCGTGGGGCGCGTATCGCAACCGCGGGCCGTTCCACTATGTGTATGTCGGGGACACGCATGTTCATCACCTGGTATGGGGAATTCTGCTGCTACTGGCGGTGGGATTCTGCTGGCTGCTGGAAATAGGGACGGGAGCGAAGACGTCGTCGCTGCTGGCGAGCCGGCTGATGTCGTTGCTGTATGGCGTGGGCGCAGCGCTGACGCTGGATGAATTTGCGTTGTGGCTGAATGTACAAGAGGGCGTGTACTGGACGCGGCGAGACCTGATCAGCATCGATGCGGTGGCGTTGTTTGGCGCGGCGTTGCTGATCGGAATCTTCGGCAGGGATTTTCTGAAATCGTTGGGAGTGGAATTGTGGGGCGCGAGGAAGAAAAAGAAAGCCACCCGGTCCGGCTAAACTGTCCCTTGCGCAGCACTTCGGCAATCCAAAGAAAAACAAGAACACACCAATCAAGAGCGACTTCTTGCAAAACACGGGAACCTTCCGGCGGTTGCGGAGAATAGGTGTGTCAGCGGCAAGCTTCAGGTATGAGGCTGGGGGCAAGTCTACCCGCAGGTCCGGAGGATCGAGGGATGAGGAAGTATCTGTTGGTGGCGTTCGGTATGTTGTCGCTGGGAGCGACTCTCCTACACGGCCAGGGTCCGAGCTATATCTACGACAAGCAGGCGGATTTCTCGCGCTACAAACTAACATTCGGAACGGGCTTAATTCTTTCGTAGTATTGCGCCTGAACGCAGCTTCAGTCACAGTTCCAGCCTTTCGAAAGGCACATACAATAACGGGCCGGGGGCGGCATGGAGCATTTCCAATTGCTCAGGTCACACTGCGAAGGCGGGAAATCATCGCGCGGCTTGTGAGCACCACAAAAACAAACTTGGATCAGATGACATCGGGCCGAGAGGAATTTGATCTTCCGTATTACGGCTGGCGGGTGGTGCTGGCCGCGTGCCTAGGTGTGATGGGCGGGTTCGGCTCGCTCTTCGTTTATACATTTACCGTTTTTGTGAAGCCGCTGGGCGCGGCGTTCGGATGGAACCGCGAAGCGGTGTCGCTGGGCTTTGCGATCGCGGCGATCACGCTGGGATTGTTTTCGCCGCTGCTCGGGCGGCTGCTGGACAGTTTCGGGCCGCGACGAATTATTCTGCCGTGCGTAACGGTTTTCGGCTGCGGAGTGATCTCGTTGGCGCTTCTGCGGCCGGCGATCTGGCAATTCTACGCGACGTGCTTCGTGATCGGGCTGGTGGGAAACGGCGCGGCGCATCTGGCGTACGGCCGTTCGATTTCGACGTGGTTCGTAAAGAGGCTGGGCACGGCGCTGGCGTTCGTGATGGTGGGAGCAGGATTGGGCGCGATGATCCTGCCGGTGGTGGCGCAGGCAATGGTGACGCGGTCGGGTTGGCGCGCGGCGTACGCGACACTCGGCGGAATCGCATTGCTGCTGGGCCTGCCGCTCAGCTGGAAATACATTGCCGACAAGGGGCCGGCGGAGCAAAAGTCCGCCGAGAAGCAGGCGGTGGTGGAACACGCTGGACTGACGTGGCAGCAGGGCGCGCGCACACTTGCGTTCTGGATCATTGTGGTGGTGCTGTTCGTGAGCTCCATCAGTATGAATGGAGCGATCACGCATTTATCCGCGCTGCTTACCGATCGCGGAATCACTCCCGGCGACGCGGCTTTGTGCGCGGCGCTACTGGGTGGCGTTAGCGTGCTGGGCCGGGTCGGCACAGGCTGGCTGCTGGACCGGTTTTTCGGCGCGTATGTGGCGCTGGCGGTGAACCTGATGACAGCCGGGGGCGTGGCACTTCTGGCGCATGCGCACACGTTCACCGGAGGTGCGGTGGCCGCAGCGCTGCTGGGGATCGGAGCAGGAGGCGAGGCGGCGATTACGCCGTATCTGCTGACGCGTTACTTTGGGCTGCGCGCGTTTTCGACGCTGTACGGCCTGACATGGACGTTTTACGCCGCAGCCGGTGCGACAGGGCCGGTGATTCTGGGCCGGGCGTTTGATGCGACGGGGTCGTATTCGTCGCTGCTCATCTCGCTGGCAATCGCACTCGTGGTGGCCGCTGTCGCGAATCTTTTGTTGCCGCGTTATCCCGAAGCGCAGTCCTCCCGGTAAACCATCCGATGCATCACGGCAGACGCTCGACGGATCGGCACGTCCGAATCCGCGCATGGCGGCGCACCATGAAAGCCACGGCGCAAATTAGAATCAAAAAGAGAGTCGAACTCGGGTATTTCATCGAAAAGAACAGCGGCGCGAGCATGCAGCGCACGGCGCGTCGCGCGAATGCGGACTGTGCGATGAGAGCGGCGATCGCGGGCGAGTGACGGTAGTAAGCGCGGACGAAGGCGCGACCTAGAGCGTTGGTGAGCAGACGCTGGTCCCGGAATGTGCGCAGGACCTGGACGTGGGGGTCGAGGTACGAACCGTAGGCCGCCGTGGCGATGAAGCAACCACTGCCGCCGGAGCCTCCACCCACATTGCCGGGCGTGGAAATGGTGAGACTCACCTGAGCGGAGTTGTTAGCGACGTTTGGATCACTGGTGGAACTCCGCACCCCGGAGGTCACGATCAAGGTTCCGCCGAGTTGTCCCGTCTTGCTGGGGACGGTCGCGGTGAAGGTGATGACGACGGTTTGGTTGAGAGAAAGAACCCCGAGTAAACAGGAGACGTTGACACCGTTAGTGCAGGTACCCTGCCCGGGCGATGCGGATTTGAAGGTCAGCGGGGTAGGCAGAGACAGCGTGACCCCGACGTTTTCGGCCTCTGCAGGACCCTGATTCGCAACGGTAACGGCAAAGTGGACGACGGAGCCATTGCCGAGGGCGTTTTGGTCGGAGGTCACGCTGACGGAAAGATCCGCGCTGGATTCCGGTGGTGGAGCGGCGGATTCCGCAATTCGGGCAAGGAAGGCGTCCGTGTCGCCGCCATTCCATTGGCTCTGAATGGCGTTGCGAGTGGGAAAGTTCGGAGAAAAGGTCGATCCGGCCAGCCAGATATTACCGTTGGAATCGCGAGCCAGCACCCCTCCAAAATCGGCGTCTCCGCCTCCGAGATAGCTCGAATAAACGAGGGCACCGCCGGTTGAGTCGATTTTGGCGACATAGGTGTCTGTGTTGCCGAGATAGGGCTGGAATCCGTTGATGGCTGGAAGATTCGTCGAGTTGGTGTAGCCGGACAGGTACACATTTCCCTGACGATCGATCGTGCCCGAAGCGGTGTCCAGGTCATTGCCGCCAAAGTAGGTGGAATAGATCAAAGCGGTGGCGGCAGGATTCAGTTTCGCAGCGAAGACATCTCCCTGCCCGCCCGGACTCGCTTGCAGCGCATGGAAAACGGGAAAGTCGGAAGACTTGGTGAACCCCTGAAGGTAGAGATTGCCGGCCGAATCAAGCTGCACGGAGGAGGCGGCGTCCAGGGCCGACCCACCGAGGAAAGTGGAGAGGATCATTGAATCGCCATGCGGACTGAGTTTGGTGACAAAGGCATCGCCGCTGGTTGAGGGATCGCTACTCGTGTCGGCGTAGTGTGGCTGAACAACACCTGGGGTGCTGGGAAAGTCGGGCGAGGAAGTCGTGCCGGCAATGACGATGTTGCCGGAGCTATCGAGCGCGATGGAAGAAGCGAAGTCTTCCGATGCACCGCCAAGGTAGGTGACAAATTCAAATCGGTCTCCGGTTGGACTGAGCTTGGCCGCAAATCCATCGCCGCCCGATCCCGAGATGTTCCCGGGATCGCCGCCGTAGGTGGGTTGGAACGCACCGGAGGTGACGGGGAAGTCGCGGGAACGCGTCGAGCCCGCAAGATACGCGGCGCCAGCCGAATCGAGAGCAATGGTGTTCGCCAGATCGTCGCGACTGCCGCCGAGGTACGTTCCGTAAATGAGCGTGGAGCCGGTGGAGTCCAGTTTGACTACGAAGGCGTCGCCGAATACGTCTGCGCCGCCAAAGCGAATCTGCGCGGCACCGGGTGTGACCGGGAAGTCGCGCGACAATGTCGTGCCCACGACGTAGGCGTTACCGCTGGAATCCACGGCGATCGCGGAAGCGATATCGGTGTCACCGCCGCCGAGGTAGGTCAGATAGAGGATGGCGGTAGCGGAAGGATTCAGCTTCGCCACAAAGCAATCGCGGAAGCCGCCAGGAGTGGTCCGCTGAAAGGCGTTGGGGGTAACGGGAAGATCCGTGGAACTTGTTGTTCCGGCGAGGTAGATATTTCCGGCAGCGTCCACAGCGATGCCGTCAATCTCATCCGAACCGTTGCCACCGAAAAAGGTGGAAGAAGCAAGGACGGGCGCGACGGACGGCTGTTGAGCAGAGAGCTGGCCGAAGACGCCGCCGGTGTCAGGGGCGTTCACGGTCAACAGCAAGGAAAGGATGAGCAGAAAAGGAAACCGAGGGAGAGTGTGCATGGCGGAAACCCCCTGGGACGCGTGGGTCCGGACGAAGCTGGCTCGGAGTGTGTCACTCGGAGGTGTGGGTAGATATGTTGGCGATCACACAATCAGGCGGTAACTTGCGCCAGACAGCGACAACCCGCGACGCGAAATGGGCGTCCAATCAAGCGCCACGACCGCAAAGAGACGGAGCATACCGTATGAGCATGCGATGGGAAGCCATCCTGGGCCTGATTGTACTTTTCCTCGGTTCAGCCGGGAGTGGGGCGGGGCAGACGGAGAGTCCGCAGCAGAGCGACACACAGAAGGGCGAGGTGCGGAGCGAGGTGGACCTCGTTTCGGTGTACTTCACGGTGCGGAACGACAAGAAACAGCTGGTGAGCGACCTGCCGCAGGCGAGTTTTCAGGTAGCGGAAGATGGGCAAGCACAAGGGATCAAGTTTTTCGCGCACCACAGCGATGTGGTGCTGAACATTGGCGTGCTGCTGGATACCGGCACGCGCATGGACTGGCTGCTGGAGGAAGAGGGACACGCGGCGTCGCTGTTTCTGCGCCATGTGGTGCGGCCAAGCGATCTGGGATTCGTGGTGAGTTACGCGGCAGCGGTGGATACGCTGCAACTGCCGACGTCGGACATGAAGCTGCTGCAGGCAAGCGTGCGCAATGTCCCAAGCGGGGGTGGCGAGGTGGGGCCGGCGCCCGAAGGTACGGGAACGGTCCCGGAGATCGGCGTAGGAGGCGGGGGGACCGTGGGAATCAACGGCAAACCAGTGCAAATGAACCGCACATCGCGTTTATACGATGCGATCCAGTTTTCAACGGAGCAATACCTGCACGGCGAGGTAGGGCGCAAGGCGGTGGTGATCGTGGCGCTGTCGGGCGATGCGAAGAGCCAGACCAAGCTGGAGGAGGCACTGGAAACACTGCTGCAGAACGATACCATCGCGTATGTGCTGCAGATTTACGACGCGCCGCACCGTCATGATGGCCACGATAATTGCGACGTGATCCACACCTATGCGCGAGACGAGCATGGAGAATATGTGCTGAAGAAGCTGGCGGAAGCGACGGGTGGGCGCATGCTGGAAGTGAAGGGCATGGACCGGATTGACGATGCGCTCGACGAGATTTCCGAGGAGCTTCATCACCAGTACAGCCTGGGCTACTACCCGGATAACAAGAAGTGGGATGGAAAGTTCCGGAAGATTCAGATCGCCACAGGCGAAGGATACAAAGTGTATGCGCGGCGGGGATATTACGCGAACCGGCCCGCGAAGCAGTCAACCCCGCCATAATGAATCACCTCTGGAGTATGGCGGCCGGCAATCGCACATCGCGACGGGAGGCAGGAACGCCCGATCATTTCATCCCGACCACGGCGAACTTCCATGAGCCGTCGTTTTGTTTCTTCAAGACACGCACACCTTGAGTCCCGGGAATGGCGACGGGTTTTTCTTTGTTCGTCAGCTGGTAGACGGCTTCCGAATAGCCAACCTCGATAGCCCAGCCGGCAACGACTTTTGCATCCGTCACGTCGTTGGTATACTTCAAAATCCTGAATTCCGGGTAGTCCGTCTTCATTTTGGCGTACATGGCCTTGATCGCATCCAGGGCAACCACGGGTCCAGCAGGCCCGTCGAGCTTGACGCAATCTTCAGACCAGAGCTGGTTCAGTTCAGCCGGATCCTGACTGGGAGTCGCCTGGATATCGGCGTTGTGGAGCCTTTCAATCGCGGCCAGATCGGCAGCCTGAACATCGCGTTGCGTTTCGGGAAGGACGGAACCCGGGTTGCGGGTCGATGAACCCAGGGCAAATCCGACGACAAGTGCAGCGCGTCCGAGGTGGCCTTGGTGTCACAGGCAGCGGTAACTGTCAACGGTCACAGTGTCAAGGCAGGCCTTTTCTGCGCCATGGGAATAGACGGAGTAGCTGTTTGGAACATGTCCGGCTGGGCGATTGACCGCGTCGAGTGAGGTACTTACCATGGGTAAATGCGCGCCAAGGGAAGGATCAGGGTCCGAGCCGGACTAGCGGGCTGCACTGTGCTGGCCCTGGTGTGGGTCAGCGGCTGTGACGATGCAACCAAAAAGCCGGTGCAAGCCACCGCGAAGGCCCCCACGCTCCTGCCTACCCCCGCCAAGCAGGCCGACGCCAACCCCATCGAGACCCTGCCGCTCGGAAAGTACCGGATCCCGGATGTGTCGCTGGTGCCGCGGGTGCCGGGTGGGATCGATTACCTGATCGCGGTGGTGCAGGAGAAGTTCGCCTCGGGAGAAGCAAATTTCCGGGCCGGCCATCTGTCGGCGGCGCGGCGGGATTTCGACGATTCGGTCGACTGGATCCTGCAGAGCGGCTACGACCCGAACAGCGACCTGCGGCTCCGGGACCTGTTCCAGCACGTAACGGACACGGTCTACACTTACGAACTTCAGGCGTACCGGGCGGGGGACGGGTTCTCGGAGGCACCGGCGGTGCCGGCACCCATCGATGAAGTGGCGGAGATGACCTTCCCGGCGGATCCCAAGGTGAAGGAACGCGCGGAAGAAGTGGCGAAAGACGTGTCGCACGACCTGCCGCTAACGGTGAACGATATTGTTGCGTCGTACCTGAACTTCTTCCAGACACCACGCGGGCGGGCGATTGTGGAGAACGGCCTGCGGCACAAGGGGCGCTACGAAACGATGATCTCGCAGGTTCTGCGGCAGGAGGGCGTGCCGCAAGACCTGATTTATCTGGCGCAGGCGGAGAGCGCGTTTCAGCCGCTGGCGCTTTCGCGGGCCGGAGCGCGTGGCATCTGGCAATTCGTGCAATGGCGGGGCAATGAATACGGATTGAAGCGGTCGTGGTGGGTGGACGAGCGCATGGATCCGGAAAAGGCCACGCGGGCGGCGGCGCAGCACCTGCGCGATCTTTACAGCCTGTACGGGGACTGGTATTTGGCGATGGCGGCGTACAACTGCGGCCCCGGGAATGTGCAGAAAGGCATCGAGCGGACGGGCTACGCGGATTTCTGGGAGCTGTACAAACGCAACGTGCTGCCCAAAGAGACGAAAAATTACGTGCCGATTATCGTGGCGCTGACGCTGATCGCGAAAGATGCGGCGCACTATGGGATTTCGGTGGAGCCCGAATCGCCGGTACCGAGCGATACGGTAAAGCCGGGCCGGGCGATTGACCTGCGGCTGGTAGCGGAGACCATCGATGTGGACGTCGATACGCTGCGGACGCTGAATCCATCGCTGCTGCGGATGGTGACGCCCGATGACGCGGATTTCGTGTTGCACCTGCCGGTCGGTACGTCGGAAAAGTTCTCGGCGGAGATCGCGGATATTCCGCCCGACAAATGGGTCAGCTGGCGGCGGCACCGCGTGGAAGAAGGGGAGACGCTGACGTCGATTGCCAAAAAGTATCGAGTGACAGCAACGGCGATAGCGCAAGCCAATGATCTGGAGACGGGCGCCAGCCTGGAACCCGGAAAGAAGCTGATCATCCCGGCGACCAAGTCCGTGGAGGAAACCAAGAGCCGGCTGGTGCGTTACCGGGTGCGGAAGGGCGATACGCTCGGCGGGATCGCCGATCAGTTCAGCGTGACGGCCGAGGATGTTCGGCGATGGAATGGGCTCAAGTCCAATAAGGTGAGCCGGGGAATGGTCCTAAGGATCTACACGGTGGGCGGCGCGCCGGAGACGCATACGGTTCATCACCGGACGACAAAAGCGGCCAAACCAAAGACGGCCAACGGCACGGCACAATCGAAAAACTAGGCCAGTTTGAGCGGCGACAGCCACGTTCTGGCGCGCTAGCACGGATTTGCGGGCGTGGTGCGCAGGACTCTTGACAAGCGCGTGGGAGTGGGATAACAAAGCGCAAGGACGGAGCGCGGTACATCTCCGACTGGCAAACACAAGGCACGGCACGCGTTGAGCGTTTAAACGGAAGCCCCCAGGGAGGAAAGCATGGATTTCGAGAAGGATCAGTTTGAAGACGACGAGGAGCTGTCGCGGCTGGAAGAAGACGAGGAGCTGGGCGGCGAGGCCGAGGGCGTGATCGAGGAAGAAGAAGAGATCCTGTCGATCGACGAAGAGCCGGCGGAGGAGGGGGAGGAAGTCCCTGCCAAGCCGGCGGCGAAACCGGCGGCCAAGAAACCGGCGCCGAAGAAAGCGGCAAAGAAGCCCGCGAAGAAAGCCAAGAAAACGCCGAAGAAGGCGGCCAAGAAAGCCAAGGCGAAGCCAAAGAAGAAGACTAAGGCGGCGAAGAAGCGCCGGCGGTAAATCCCGTTCGTGACAATTTTTTTCCCCACGGAAGCCCCTCGAGAGAGTCGAGGGGCTTTTTTCTTTGTGGTGCTGGAGCGGGAGGAGGGGTGGGTTCGAAAACGGGAGAAAGGCGTGCCAAAAGGAATGGAAGCAGCGCGGGGGCGGTCAAACCTCCTTGCCCGTTCTCATAAGTGCCGATAGGATAAATATGGGACGCGTGTATGTTACGGGCCATCGAGCAGATACGCCGGATGCGTGGAGGCGCGCAGTCGCACCTGATGCGCTGCACGGACAACCACTACTACGTTGTGAAGTTCCAGAATAATCCGCAACATCGAAGAGTTTTGGTGAACGAGCTGCTGGGTACAAGGTTGGCGAGCCGGTTGGGGCTGCCGACGGCGCCAGTCGACGTGGTGGACGTGCCTGGGGAATTGATCCGGCTGACGCCGGAGCTGTGTATCGAAACGCCGCGGACGCGAATCCCGTGCGCGCCGGGCAGCAGTTCGGTTCGCGCTATCCGGGCGACCCGCGACGCATGACGCTGCACGACTTTCTGCCGGACGAGAAGCTGCGGGAGGTGGATAACCTGTACGAGTTCGCGGGCATGCTGGTCTTCGACAAGTGGACCTGCAACACCAACGGGCGGCAGACGGTGTTCTTCGAAACGCCGCGGCGGCCGGGGGAGACGCCGGCGGCAGCGGGTGCGGGGGAGAGCGGCCTGACCCCGGGGATATACCACACGGTGATGATTGATCAGGGCTTCTGCTTCAATGCTGGGGAGTGGAATTTTCCGGACGCACCGCTGCGCGGGCTTTACGCCCGGAACCGGGTGTACGAGGGCGTGCTCGGGATGCCGTCATTCGCGCCGTGGCTGGACCGGCTCGAGAAACTGAGCGAGCAGGTGCTGGCTGAGCTGGGCGAAGAGATTCCGCCGGCGTGGTACGAGGATGATTACGACGCGCTTATGCGGCTTCTGGAACAGACGTATCGCCGCCGGACGCGAGTGCCGGAACTGCTGGAGATGGCGAGGAGATCGAACCGGCAGCCGTTCCCGAACTGGAATTGATGAGGCAGCAAGGTAACGAAGCGAGAAAACGCACGGGAGGACATCGCAAAGGCGGCGGTGAGCCGTCATCCCTGTTCCGTGGGCCGGGCGAGGCGGCAGGAAGGCACCGAAATCGAATCCTTAGGAGGTGACGAAGTAAGGAAGTAAGGAAGGAAGGAGACGGTGGCTATCGAGCGGAAGTCCTTCTTTCCAGCTTCCCTGCCTCACTTACCTCGTTCGTTTGTCGCTTGGGGGAGAAATGGCTATGGACCAGCATCCGACGGAAAGAGTCGAACGAGCGTTGGCGTATCGCATTCTGCGGTATACGCCAAACCTGGTGCGCGACGAGTGGGTGAATATCGGCGTGCTGCTGTTCGATGAAGAAACCGGTGAGCGGCGGCTGCGGCTGATCGAAGAGCCGGAGGAGTATGCGCGGGTGCGCCGGCTGCATCCGCAAATGGACGAAGCGCTGCTGCGCGAGTTGCGAAATGACCTGGAAGATCGATTCGCAACGGCGTCCGCCCTGTTCGGCGGGAACGGAAACAGGCAGGCACATGCCGAGGGCAACAGCCGCGCCGACTGGCTGAGGCTGCTGGACAAGCTGGACAACACGCTATCGAACGCGCTGCAACTGGCGCCGCAGAAAGGTGTGTTTGCCGAAGACCTCGATGAGGAGTTGGAGCGCGTGTACGGCGATCACGTCGCACCCGAGCGCGGAACATCTCGCGTGGGTGCGCCCGGCAGCCGCGGAGCGATCCGATCGTATTGCGCGCAGGTGTGGAAGCAGGCACGGTTGTGGGATCGCGTGGAGAGAGGCGTGCGGGCAGAGGAGTTCACTTTCGCGGGCGACCCGATGCGGATCGATTATGCATACCGGAAGAACGGAACGCGGGGTTTTGTACAGACGTTGAGTGTTTCGCGCGCGCCGGCGGATGTGAAGTCTCTGGCGTATACGGTTGAGCGCATTCGCGGCCGGGTGAGGTCCAGCGAATTCACGGCGGTCACCGATGTGCATTTGATTGCGGAGAATGAGCGTCACAAGTTTGTGCAGGAAACGCTGCGGGACGCCCGTATCGAGGCGGTGCCGATGGATGGTTTTGCCGTGTGGACGGCCAAGTTGAAGCCGCAGATTCAGTAGACTGCAAAGACGGATGGCCAGGCAACGGCCAGCGGCCATCCGTAGTCAGACATCCGTTGCCCGCGACCAGCGGCCGGCAATCCGGAACCCTTAAGAATCCCCTGTGGCTGGCACCTCTCTCCTGAAGACGAGCGGCCAGTTACTTCGCGTATTCGAGCAAGACGAAGGTATCAGGCAGGATGGCGGGACGCGGGCGCGGATTGTCTTTAGTAGGCGCCGGCGCCGGGCCGAAGTCCGCCGTCACGGTATACAGGTGGTGATTGGAAGGGTCGAGCTCCATGGTGCGGGCTCCGCGCTTCGTCTGGATGGTTTCGACGAGCGAGAACTTGGCGGGCGAATCTTCGTGGGCGATGGTGATGGTGCCGTCACCGCAGGAGGCAAAGGCGTAGCCCGTGGCGGGATCGAAACGGTTGGCATCGACGCCCTGGCCGATGGGCACGGTGCCGATGACCTTGCCGGAATTGCCGTCGACGAAGGCCATCAGCTTGTTGTGGCAGCCGACGATCAGGATTTCGTGTTGCGCGTCGATGGCCAGACCGGAAGGAGATTCGCAGGGAGCGAGGGGCCAGGTATTTTCGAGTTTGAGAGTGGTGGCATCGAATCTTACGAGTGAACTCTTGTCCTCGAGATTGACAAAGATGTGGCCCTTGCCGTCCGAGGCGCCAAACTCCGGCCCGCCACCGAGAGGTACCGAGCCGGCCACCTTGCCGGACTTGGCGTCAATGGCGGTGGCGGTGTTGGCGTCGCCATTGAAGGTGAAGACGCGCTTGGAGAACGGGTCATAGATCACCCCGTCGGTATCCTTGTCAGTGCTGACGTCGCCGAGAACCTTGAGCGTGGTCATATCGAAAATGGTGGAGTTTGCCGTGCGGCCGTTGGTGGTGTAGCCACGATTGAATTCGGAGGAGAGGGCGACACCGTGCGCCCCCTGGGTCTCGGGAATTTCGCCGACGACTTTGCCCTGCGCAAGGTCCACGACGATGAAGTGCGTGCTACGTGAGATAAACAGCCGGTGGGTCGCCGGGTCGATGGTCAGGTAATCCCAGCCGCCGGTTCCGCCGAGCTTCACAGTGCTGACCAGGTGGTAGCCAGAGGGACCTGAGGCTTGCGGAGCGGTGCGCGCTATGCCCGCCGCCACGAGAATGCCAAGCAACAGAGCCACTGTCATGGCCGATTTGTTTCGTGCCAGTTTCTTCATTCCACACCTCCCTCAGTGCTTCCGCAGTCTGAACTCTGACAGCGGGAAGTTAAACGCAGGATTAATGGAAGTCGTTCGAGATGCGCGGTAAAACGGGTTGGGCGTTTGCTATGGCAGGCGGACTTCGTTTATCCTTTCCCCCCGACGTGAAATCTTTGCGAATACGGATTGCCCCAACCAGCTTGAGGACCGGCAGCATTCGATCTGGCGTAAGCCGCTTCACACGAGAATGTGCGCTGCTTTGCGGCGCGCTGTTCGCGGCAGTGTGTCCCGAGTTGCGAGCGCAGCAGAACGCATCTGCGGAGCCAGTGGTGGTGCAGCCCGGCGCGCCGGGCCAGCCCACGAAAACGCTTCCGGCAAATACGAAGGCAGCGTTGCCACCCGTTTCGCCCGCTGATGTGGCGTTCATGCAGGGCATGATCATGCACCACCAGCAGGCGGTGGAGATGACGGCGTGGATCCCGTCGCACACAGAGAACAAGGAATTGCAGACGCTCGGCGCGCGCATCAGCCGTTCGCAAAGCGAGGAGATTCATTTCATGCGGATATGGCTGGCAGAGCGGGGGCAGACCGTCTCCATGCCGATGGACCACGACATGGCGGGAATGGACATGCCGCACGCTCACACGATGATGATGCCCGGCATGCTGACGCCGGAACAGATGGAGGCGCTCAACAAGGCGCGGGGCGCGGAGTTCGACCGGTTGTTCCTGAGCGGCATGATCCAGCACCACGAAGGCGCGTTGACGATGGTGAAGGAACTGTTCGAACACGCGGGCGCCGGGCAGGACGCCGAGATTTTCGACTTTACCAGCGACGTGGATAACGGGCAGCGGGCCGAGATCAAAATCATGCAGGGAATGCTGGAAAAAATGACGTCTGAGGAGAAACGATGAATCGAAGGCTGACGGTAGTTCTTTCTGTGGCGCTGGTGGCGCTGATTGCCAGTTTTGGGGCAGGCGTTTCTTTCGCGCAAGAGCAGAAGCCCGCCGCAACACCTGCCGCCGGCCAGCAAGCAACACCGCCCGCGGATCAGAAGGCCGAGGAGGACAACCCGTTTGTGCCGCAACCACCGCAGCCACTGCCGCCAGGGATGACCGGGTCGGACGTGAGCGATCCACGCTACAAGCTGACGCCGGGGCTGTATGACGCAGGCGAAACGGCTTTGGGCATCAAGCACCTGCAACTCCTCAAGAAGCCTGACGCGTTTCAGCTCGGCACGAGCGATCCCGATGACCCGAGGGTACAGAAAACGATTGGCACGCTCGGCATCGCAAGCCTGGCAAAGATCCCCAAGCCGTTTCAGCTGGTGATCGCACAGCTCGCGTTTGCAAACTCCGATCTGGCGTTCCAAGGCGATCACCTGTTCCAGGGAAATTTCTACGGCGTGAGCATTTACGACATCTCCAACCCGGCGAATACGAAGCTGCTGACCGCGATGGTCTGCCCGGGCGGCCAAGGCGACGTGTCGGTCTACAAGAATCTGATGTTCATGTCGGTGGAGATGCCGAACGGACGGATCGATTGCGGAGCGCAAGGCTTTCCGCCAGAGCCTCCGCCGACACCCGAAGAAGAGAAGGAAAAGAAGCACCGAATTCCCGCGGCGCAGAAGGACCGGTTTCGCGGAGTACGCATCTTCGATATATCCAATATTCAGAATCCGAAACAGGTGGCAGCGATCCAGACGTGCCGCGGCTCGCACACGCACACGCTGGTGATCGATCCAAACGACAAAAACAATGTGTACATCTACGTTTCGGGCACATCGTTTGTGAGGCAGGGCGAGGAGTTGGAGGGTTGCTCCGGGGAAAAACCAGACAAAGATCCGAACACGGCGCTATTTCGCATCGACGTGATTCAGGTGCCGGTGGCGGCGCCGCAAAACGCGAAAGTCGTCTCCAGCCCGCGCGTGTTCATCGACCCGCGCACCGGCGCGATCAACGGCCTGAACAATGGCGGCAGCCACGGCAAAGGCAACGAGAAGCCGGAAGACACCGATCAGTGCCACGACATCACGGTGTACTCGGCGATAGGCCTGGCGGCCGGCGCGTGCTCGGGGAATGGAATCCTGCTCGATATCAAGGACCCGATCCATCCCAAGCGCGTCGATGCGGTCAATGATCCCAACTATTCCTATTGGCACTCGGCCTCATTTTCGAACGACGGAACGAAGGTGGTGTTTACCGACGAGTGGGGCGGCGGTCTGGGGCCGCGGTGCCGTCCAACGGATCCGAGCAAGTGGGGCGCGGATGCGATCTTCCATTTGCACGACGACAAGCTTTCATTCGCGAGCTACTACAAGATTCCCGCGGCGCAGGGCGACACGGAGAATTGTGTCGCGCACAACGGTTCGCTGATTCCGGTGCCGGGCCGCGATATCGAAGTGCAAGCGTGGTATCAGGGCGGCATTTCGGTGATGGACTTCACGGATCCCGCGAAGCCGTACGAGATTGCGTATTTCGACCGCGGGCCGATCGATCCGAAGCTGCTGATCCTGGGCGGCGACTGGTCGGCGTATTGGTATAACGGCAACATCTACGGTTCGGAGATTGCGCGCGGGCTGGACGTTTTTGAGCTGACACCCACGCAGTTCCTGACGCAGAACGAAATCGACGCGGCAAAGTCGGTGAAAGTGGCGGAGCTGAACGTACAGAATCAGCAGAAGATTGAGTGGCCCTCGACGCTGGCGGTAGCCATGGCGTACCTCGATCAACTGGAGCGGTCGCAGGCGTTGCCGGCGAAGCAGATCGCCGACCTGCGCAAGGCCATTGCCGGCGCGGAAAGCTCGCACCTGAACAAAAACAAAGTGGCGAAGCTGAAGAAAATGGCGCCGCCGGTAGAAAAGAGCGCGACCTCGGCGAAGACGCCGGCGGATGCGTCGCGGATGCGGGCCTTGGCTGCGATTCTGAGCAACCCGTCCGCGTAAGCGTGGCGCGTGATCTGCGCCAACTCAAAACAACCAACGAACGCGATAGCGATCCCCTTCGCCCGGCCCCGCGAATAGCAAGCCGGGCGAATCTGCATTAACCTAGCGCAGCGGCAGAACCGAGAGCAGCGCGGAGCGCAGCGATGAGACGGCGACAATCTGTGGGCAACCTTCTGGCGGGTGGAGCATTGCTGGGAACGGATGGCTCCGCCGTGGCGTACCCCCGGCAAGGCGGACCGCCACCGCAAGGCGCGTCAGCAGGCGCAAACGACGGTGTATTCGCCGAGCGACCGGCTTCGGGGAGACCCCACCAGGGCAAGGTGCTCGCCGCGATTCAGCCGCATACCGACGACATCCCGATTTTTGCGGGAGGCACGATAGCGAAACTCGTCAACGAAGGCTACACCGGTTACCTGATCCGCACGACAATGACGAAATGGTGGGCAAGGGCACGACGGGCCAGCGCGTGTTGGATAATGAGCGCGACACGGAGGGCGTGGCGAGAGCGCTGGGCCTGAAAAAGGTCTACGACCTCGAGTACCGCAATCATCTGATGGACGATATTTCCCGAGTGGAGATGCGGGAACGCCTGATTTATCTGATCCGGCTGCTCAAAATCGACACCATTGTGTGCTACGACCCGTGGGGAATCTACGAAGAGAATCCGGATCATTATGTGACCGCCCAGGTAGTGGAGGCTTCCTGCTGGATGGCGGCGGGGGAGCATGACTACCCGGAGCATTTCGACGGGGGCGTGCAGCCGCACGGAGTGAAAGAGAAATATTATTTCGCGCGCGGGCCGCAGATTGTGAATCGTGTGGTGGATTATTCGCCGTGGGTGGACGCCAAAGTTGAAGCGAACCTGGCGAACAAGACGCAGGGACCGGCAGGCGATAACGGCGCGCGGCTTCGGGCAAAGCTGGCCAGCGAGAAAAAGAAGCTGCCGCTGCTGGGCGACAATGACGACACCGCCAACCGCGAGTACATCAAGAACATCATGCTGGATTACGACTCTTGGTATTTGCGCGGCGTGATTTCCGACCGGGAACTCGGGCGCAGGTACGGCGTCGAGTGGGCGGAGGCATTCCACTACATAGGGCCGAGGCCGTCCCGGCTGGATGGCTACATCGCAGAACACGCCGTGGCACTCTGAAACTCAGAACACTTGTTGAGCGGCTGCGAACGGCTTCGCCGGTGAGCTATACTCACGCGGCCGTCAGGAGAGCCGCGCCATGTCCACCGAAACCAGAAATGAAGTTACGATTCGCCGCGCTACACCGGGAGACAGCGCCGTGTGCGGTGACATTTGTTACCGCGCGTTTGCGAGCATCAGCAGCGCGCACAATTTTCGTTGCGACTTTCCGAATGCCGCGACCGCCGCGGGCGTCATCTCGAGCCTGTTCTCGCATCCGGGTTTTTATTGTGTGGTGGCGGAAAGCGGGGGAAGGATTGTGGGGAGCAACGCGCTTGACGAGCGCTCGATCGTCGCGGGCATCGGGCCGGCTACGGTAGACCCGGACGCGCAGAATCTCGGCGCCGGGCGCAAACTGATGCAAGCCGTCATGGACCGGGCGAACGAGTCGCGTCCGGCGGGAATGCGGTTGGTACAGGCCGCATATCACAGCCGCTCCCTTTCGCTCTATGCCAGCCTAGGTTTCGATGTGCGTGAACCGCTCTCCTGCGTGCAGGGAAGTCCGCGAGAGCGGAGCATTCCCGGATGCAGTGTGCGGCCGGCGCAAACGGCTGACGTAGAGGCGTGCAACACGCTGGCACGGCGCGTGCATGGTCTCGATCGCGGCGTGGAACTCGCGGAAGCGATGGAACACAAGACGGCGTTTGTTGTGGAGCGAGGGGGACGACTATCGGGGTATGCAACGGCCCTGGCGTTCTCCGGTCATGCGGTTGCAGAAACAAATGAGGATCTGCAGGCGCTGATTTCCTCGGCAGAGTCGTTTGGGGGGCCGGGGATTCTGGTGCCTTCGCGGAATACGGAATTGCTGCGTTGGTGCCTGAAGAACGGACTAAGAGTCACGCAAACGTTGACGCTGATGACCATCGGGCTGTACAACGAGCCGGCCGGCGCGTGGTTGCCGTCGATACTGTTTTAAGTTGCGTTTGGCCGGGCGCGGCGGTTAGACGAGCGGCTCGGACCAGTTCTCCAGCGTTTCTTTCACCTTGTGGAGGAACTGGTGCGCAATGGCGCCGTCGACCACGCGGTGGTCGTAGCTCAGCGTGACGTAGCACATTGAGCGGATGGCAATCGCGTCATCGATTACCACCGGGCGCTTTTCGATTGCGCCAAGGCCGAGAATGCCGACGTTGGGCTGGCTGATCACCGGCAGACCAAACAGGCCGCCAAAGACGCCGGGATTGGTGATGGAAAATGTACCTTCCTGCACTTCCTCGGGCTTCAGCTTCTTCGAGCGCGCGCGCTCGGCGAGGTCATTCAAGGTGCGCTGAATGCCCAGCAGGTTTTTCTCGTCAGCGTTTTTGATCACCGGGACGATGAGGCCCCAGTCGAGAGCCACGGCCATGCCGATGTTGATTTCCTTGTGAGTCACGACGTTTGTGCCGTCGAGAGAGGAATTCAGTTGCGGATAGGCACGCAGACCAGCGACTGCGGCTTTCACGAAGAAGGGCATAAAGGTGAGCTTGGTTTCGTAGCGGGATTCGAATTCCGCTTTGGCCTTCGCGCGGATGGCCGCGACCTTGGTCATGTCGATCTCGTCGACGGAGTACACGTGGGGCGAAACGTGCTTCGACGCGACCATGTGCTCGGCAATCTTCTGGCGCATCACGCTGAGCGGCTGGATCTCGTAATTGCCGAAGTAGATGCGCTCGCGCGGCACGCCAACCTGAAGGGCCGGCAGGAACTGGCTGCCGTGCACGGCTGGAGCGCCGCCGGCTGCGACAGGAGCAGGTGCGGGCGGCGGAGGTGGCGGCGTAGGACGCGCGGCTACGGATGCCGGAGTTGGAGCAGTTGCCGCTGCGGCACCGGACTGCGCGGCAATTACCGCTTCGATGTCTTCCTTGGTGATGCGCCCGCCGGCGCCGGTACCTTCGAGCGACGCGAGATCAATACTGTGTTCCTTGGCCATACGGCGGACGAGTGGCGAAGAATGAATCCGTTCGGTGCCGGTCCCCGAAGCAGGGGCAGGAGTTGCAGCCGGGGCCGAGGCAGAAGCTGGCGCAGGCGCAGGAGCTGGTTTCGCGGCGGCCGGTTGGGGAGCGGGAGCCGCCGCAGCTTTTGCCGGGCCAGGAGCCGGAGCAGCGGCAGCGGCGCCGGCGGAACCGTCAATGACAGCAACAATGGTCTGGATGGGCACGGTCTGGCCCTCGGGAATTTTTATCTCTTTCAGGATGCCGGCGGAAGGCGACGGAATTTCCGCATCGACCTTGTCGGTTGAGATTTCGAACAGCGGCTCGTCGCGCTCTACCTTGTCGCCAGGCTTTTTCAGCCAGCGGGTAATGGTGCCTTCGAAAATGCTTTCGCCCATCTGGGGCATCACAACGTCGACTGCCATGGGGGTCCTCTCCTTACGTTCCAGGCCGCAAGCGGGCCAGAGCCGAACTATACACTCCAGCGTGTCCCGTTGGAATCCGCCGAACCTTACTAGTTTACCGCCAAAGGCGCAGTGACGGAAACCCGCGGACGACGCTCGTCAAATCATGACCGGGATGTCGGCGACGCCTTCGAGGCCGAAGATGCGGCGATAGCGTTCGATTTCGTCGACAGGGCCGAGGGCCTTCTGGAAGTTGTCGGACAGTTTGACGGTGGGCCGGCCTTCGGCGTCGTTGAGCTTGCAGACCAGGCTCAGCGGGTGGAAGGAATCATCGGCGCGCGGGTTGCAATCGCGAAAATCGTTGGTGAGGAGGGTTCCCCAGCCAGAGCTGCAGCGGATACGGCGCTCGGGCAGCCACTTTCTCTCGTCGAGGAAGTCGCGCGCGTCGCGAAAATCCGAGGGCTGGGCGCCGTTGAGCAGCCTGCCTTCGAAGTAGGCGTGCAGGCCGAGAATATCGTCAACGTCCAGCGCGTCAGAAGCGATGAAGAGCTTTTCCCGTGGATCACGCTTGCGCTGTTCGAGCCACACGATGTACTCGTCGCCGGCAACGTAGGGATCCTTGCTATCGGCGCGCTGGCCCTTCCAGTTGGCCACCCAGTCCGGAGCATCCCGGAGAAACTGGGTTGTGCCGAAGGTGTCCGGAAGGCAGACCAGCAACTCGCCGTGATAGGTTTGCTGCCACAATTCAAGCAGTTTGTACTGCGCAGCCCTGAGCGCAAAATCATCGGGAGCCATGGCGGCAAGAGCCATGGGTAGTTCATGGGCGTTCGTCCCGATGGCTTCCAGGTCGTGCTTATAGGCAAGGTAGGTGTTGGACGTGCCTTTGAAATCGTTGCCCAGCACATCGCTCATGGCCTTGACGACGTATTCCTGCCAGAGGAAGCTGTGGCGGCGGCGCGTGCCGAAGTCGCTGACACTCAAGCCGGGCACGCCGCGCATGCGGGCCATTTTTTCCCACAGGCGCGTTTTCGCGCGCGCGTAGAGAATGTCCAGTTCGAATTCGCTCAGGCGCTTGAGGCTCGCGCGAGTTTTCAGCTCGCTGATCGTGGAGATCGCGTAGATCTCCCACATGGTGGTTTCCGTCCAAAGGCCGTGAAAGTCAAGGGCGAACTGGCCGTCTTTGACGGAAAGCTCATAGTCAGACAAGCGGAAGTCGCGTTCGAGCCACTCGAGAAAATCTGGCTCGAAGATTCCGGTGTGACCGTAAAATGTGTTGCCCGCGAGCCAGATGAGTTCGGATTTGTGGAAGCGCCGGGTGCGCGCCTGCTCGAGCTGTTCACGCAATTCGCCGAGATCGATCAAGTCCGCCAGGCGGACCTGCACATTGCGGTTGATGAAGGTGAAGGTCGTTTTGGTCTGTGGGTAGCACTTCCAGATGAACTGCAACATCAGCAGTTTGTAGAAATCCGTATCGAGCAGGGAGCGCGTGATGGGATCGATTTCCCAGTTATGGTCGTGCGCGCGCCGCGAAAGATTAATGATCATGAGTCCACTACTTTACCGCAACTGGCGGGCTTCCCGGGCGGAGACCACCACTCACTTGGCGGCCGAATTGGCCTGCGTGAGGTGGCGGATCAGGTCGGCTTCCTGCTGGCTATAGGGCTGGCCGTCGGTCCGGAAGATCTCGTGGAACCATACTTTTGGCTGGCGGTCGCCGACGTATGGCTTCTTCCACGAATCCCAGGGAAGATAGGTTTGCGTTTTGCCAGCGACCAGGCCCCAATTGATCGCTCCGACTTTGTCGGCCTTCGCGATCGGCAAAATGCCTTGGAAGGTGCTCTTGCGCGGGCGGGCCATGTACTCGGTGCAAATCACGGGGCGGTGGTAGCTCTGCAGTTGGCGAACCTGCTTTTGGAACGAAGCAGGTTTGCCGTAGTTGTGAAACGAGAGCACGTCGGATTGCTCAAATTGGATTTTCGCAATGGGATCGAGTTTTTCGGGCTTAGCATAGTCGCCCTCCCACAAACCGCTGGTGAGCGGCTGCGTGGCACCAGCTTCGCGCGCCCAGGCGAAGACCTTCGGCAATAGCTTCTGCACAATTTCTTTCTTGTCCGGTGGCTCGTCCTTGGCATACGCGGGGACGTTCGTGTTGCTCGGCTCGTTCCAGACGTCCCAGCCGAGCACGCGGCGGTCTCTCGCGAAAGCGCCGACGACACCTTTCACATACGTCTCGAGCCGCGGCCACTGCGAGGAGTCTTTCAGCGCGGCGGCACCGGGGCTTTGCACCCAGCCTGAGTTGTGGACGCCGGGCGTGGGCGCGTGCTGCGTCCCGAGATGGGGGTTTGGGTCCCACACGGAATCGAAGATGACGAACAGAATGCGGATATGGTGCTTGTCGGCAATCGTCAGGAAGGTGTCGACGCGTTTCTGGAATCCGGCGGCATCTTGTTGCCAGGGCAGATCGTGGAGAAACACCCGCATGGTGTTGAGGCCGATGGACTCCGCCCAGCCGAGTTCCAGATCGATGCGCTGCGGATCGAAGGTATCTGCCTGCCACATTTCGAGCTGGTTGATCGCCGTGGCAGGGATGTAGTTGCTGCCCACGAGCCAAGGCTGCGGCGCGTACCAATCGTTGGCTTGCTGCTCCGTCCAACGCGGCGGTTGCGCCATGACCGACACGGCAAAGAGAAGAAAGATAAGGCCAGAGCCGAGGAATCGAAGATTTGCGGAAATTCTTTGGAGAGACCAGGACTGGTTCGTCATGCGACCTTTATAACGCAGGCACATAGGAGATGACAGCCGAAACGGCGCCGGTTTAACGGACGCGGCGCGAGCGCTAAAACCGCGCAAGATCCTTTGCGGCAGAGAAGACCTTTTGCGCGTTGGGCAGGAAGGCCTCTTCGAGCGTCGGCGCGTAGGGCACGGGCGTATCGAGCGCGGTGACGCGGACGAGTGGGCCGTCGAGGTCATGAAACGCCTTTTCGGACAGAATCGCCGCAATCTCGCCGGCGATGCCGCCGGTTCTTGTGTCCTCGTGGACGACCAGGCATTTGTTAGTCTTCTTGACGGAACGGAGAATGGTCTCTTCGTCGAGCGGCAAGAGCGTCCGCAGATCGATGACTTCGGCTTCGATGCCCTCCTTAGCAAGGGCTTCGGCGGCTTCGAGGGCGACGTGCATCATCGCGGCGTAGCTGAGAATCGTAAGGTGCTTGCCTTCGCGGCGGACGATGGCCTTGCCAAGTGGAACGCTGTAATCCTCCGCAGGCAACTCTTCCTTGATGCGGCGATAAAGAAATTTGTGTTCGAAGAAGAGCACGGGATTATTGTCGCGGATGCTGGCTTTCAGCAGGCCTTTCGCGTCGTAGGGAGTCGAGGGGTAGACAATTTTGAATCCCGGCGTGTGGACAAAATACATTTCGGGATTGGCCGAGTGGAATGGGCCGCCATGCACGCCGCCACCTGAAGGGCCACGCACGACGATTGGCGCGGGGGCGTTCCAAAGGTAGTGACCCTTCGCGACGAAATTGGTGAGCTGATTGAAACAGCACACAATGAAATCGATAAACTGCATCTCTGCGATCGGACGCAGACCGAGGTAGCTCATGCCGCAGGCCGCGCCGATGATGGCGCTTTCCGCAATGGGAGTGTCGATTACGCGTTCCCAGCCGAATTTTTCGAGCAAACCTTCGCTGGTTTTGAAAGCGCCGCCGTACACGCCGACATCTTCGCCGATGAGAACGACGCTCGGATCGGCGGCCATCTCTTCGAACATCGCCTGGCGAATAGCCTCAAGAAAGGTGACGGGAGCCATGGTCAGCGCGCTCCTTTCTTGACCGGCTTTTTCGCGACCGGCTTCTTTGCATTTGCTTTCTTGGGAGTCTTCGATGCCGCTTTCACTGGCGCTTCAGCAACGGGAGCAGATTCGGCGGGCTCGGCAGGCATGTCGCCAAAATGAATCGGCGCGGCCGCCCCGCCCGATGTGCCGCCGCGGCCAAAGCCCTCGACGATCCATAACGGTTCGACGCTGGACTTCGGCGGCAAGAGCTCTTCGACACGACGTTCCCATTTCGGCCGAATCTTGTGGCAATCGTCGCCCGTGCAGTAGACACCTTGCGAGGCGATCTCCGGCGGCGGCATGGGTGAGTTCTCGGCGAACTCGCGCTCTTTCTCGAGCAGCGAATTGATTTTGTCCTCGATTTGCTTTTTCCCTTTTGCGTCAAGGAGCTTTTCGTTGGTCAAGAATTTTTCGTACAAGTCGATGGGATCGCGTTTCTCCCAATACTCGCGCTGTTCTTTCGGAACGTACTCGGCGGGATCGTGTTGCGCATGGCCGCGGCGGCGAAAGGTCTTTGCTTCGATGAGAATCGGGCCCTCGCCCGCACGGGCGCGTTCGACGGCTTCTTTTGCGGTTGAGTACACCGCAACGACATCGTTGCCATCCACGATGTAGCTCGCAATGCCGTACGCTTTCGCACGATCCGCCAGATTTTCGAGCGGAATCTGGCGCCGAACAGGCGTGGAATACGCCCACTGATTGTTTTCGAGAATCAGGACCAAGGCGGCTTTCTGCGACGCGGCAAGATTGAGCCCTTCGTGAAAAACGCCCGTGGAGCTTCCACCGTCGCCAATCCAGGTCATCGAAACGATTTTCTGGCCGAGATAACGGCCGGCCATGGCCACGCCGGTGAGCACGGGAATTAGATCGCCTAACATGGAGATGGGCGAAACGATGTGAAGGTTTTCCAGATCGCCGAAGTGACTCGTGCCGTCCTTGCCCCTGGTCGGCGAAGTGAATTTCGCCATGTGCTGCGTAAAGATGTCGCGCGGGGGCACGCCTTTCACCAGTAGCGCGCCGATATTGCGGATCATGGGCGCCAGCCAGTCGCGCTTCTCGAGCGCGTAGGCGGTGCCAACTGAAATGGCTTCCTGGCCGAGCGAAGAGTAGAGCCCGCCGACAATCTTGTTCTGGCGAAAGAGCCTCGTCATGGTCTCTTCGACTTCGCGGTTCAACCGCATGTAGTAATAAAGATCGATGTACTGCTGGCGTGAAAGCTTGGCGGTTTTGGCGTTTGCTTCGGAACCCGGCATGTCGGAGCTTCTCCCCATGTGACCCGGCCCTCTATCTTACGGCGAATGCGCCGGGCCGCCTAATCAGTGCTGTGTAACACCCGGACGTACGAAGGGAGAGCGAAAGCTGCACGAGCTGTCTGGTTCGGTCAGCTCCTTGATCTGCAGGCGATCGGCTAACCCTGCTGGGGGCACAGCAGTCTGAGAGTAAGAGAATGTTCCCGGGTGTGACGGCTTTGGCGGTTTCCGCGTGCGGAAAAGCACGGGAACTTTCTGCGGGGCGCCGGAGTATCTATATCTGTCGAGTGGTGGGGGTTGCTATGTCCGAACTCATCCGCGAAGTCCGCTACGGAGTACGGCTGCTCTGGAAAAGCCGCGGGTTCACTTCAGTTTCGCTACTCGCCCTGGCCCTGGGGATCGGGGCTACCACGGCGATCTTCAGCCTGCTCTACTCGATCCTTCTTGCGCCGCTCCCGTATAACCACGGTGACGAGTTGGTGATGGTGTGGTCACATCAAAAGGGCGAACGCATTGAGACCTCGCCGCAGGACCTGCTCGACTGGCAGAAGCAAGCTACCGTTTTCCGGTCGCTTGACGGCTGGACGGGCTGGGGCTTCACACTGGCGACACCCGAATGGACCGAACAGGTCCGCGGGGGACGAGTGGCGCCGGGCTTCTTCGACGCACTCGTCGGAGAGAAGACCACTCTTGGAAGGCACTTCCTTCCGGAAGAAACCCAGGTCGGAAGCGAACATGTTGTGATCCTCAATAACCGATTCTGGCGCACCAAGTTCGGAAGCGATCCGAACATCGTTGGCAAAGTATTGCGGATGAGTGGCGAACCTTTCACCGTAGTGGGCGTGGCCGCCCCGGGACCCGAGGACAACGGGGAGGTGGACCTGAATGTGCCGCTGGCGCTACGGCCCGAGGAAATCAACCGCGAAACTCGCTTCCTGCTGGTACTGGGCCGCTTGAAGCCCGGCGTTACGCTGGCCGACGCAAACTCGGAAATGTCCCTCATCGCGCAGCGCCTGGCGCAGAGCAGTCCAAAGACAAATGACGGCATCACTGTAAGAGTGGAACCGCTCAAGAATGACTTTCTCCCCCGCGCAACGCGCACGGGTTTGTGGCTGATGATGGGCGCTGTCGGTTTCGTGCTGCTGATTGCGTGCGTCAACATCGCCAACCTGCTGCTGGCATGGGGAACGGCCCGGCAGAAGGAGATTGCTGTTCGCATTGCGCAAGGGGCGACCGGCGGACGGGTGTTCCGCCAATTTCTGATCGAAAGCCTGGCTCTCTCCCTCATTGGCGGCGTTCTAGGCATCGTTCTATCCGTGGCCATCCTGCGCGGCGTGCTCAGCGCGATGCCGCGCAACCAGATGGGGATTCCTTATGAAGCCGATCCGCATCTCAACCTTCCTGTTTTGTTCTTCACCCTAGGCGTCTCAGTATTGGCCGGAATCTTCTTCGGATGCGCGCCCGCCTGGCACGCTTCGCGACAGAATGTCAGCGACATGCTGAAGGAAGGAGGCAGGTCCTCGGCGGGCCGCCATCACCTTCGTTTGCGAAGCTTGTTGGTGATTGCGGAATTCGCTCTGGCATTAATTCTGGTTGCCGGGGCGGGGCTGATCGTCCGCAGCTTCGTGAACGCGTCCCATACGGATCTGGGGATCCGAACCGACCACGTGCTGACTTTCCGTGTGCCCCTGCAAAACGAGCAGAGGATCAACGCGGATCAGGTTCGCAGCATGTATGCCCAGTTACTCGAGAGAATCGCGGTCGTGCCAGGAATTTCCGCGGTCGCCGCCGCTCCGGGCTTGCCCGCCGCAGGTTCCGGCCAGTTACACTTCACGATTGTCGGGCAACCTCACGAAGAACAAGTCAGCAAGCAGCCACTGACGATCTTCATGCCGGTAACTCCGGATTACTATCGAACGTACGGTATACGATTGACGCGAGGACGTTACCTGAATGCGCAAGACCGTGTGGGGGGCTCGCGCGTCGCCATGGTCAGCGAAGGATTTGTCAAAAAGTATCTTGCTGGCCTCGAACCGATCGGCCAGCGACTGATGATTCCGGAACTGCGCCCCGGCGAACCGCAACCGCTTGGCGCGCCGATTGAATGGCAAATCGTCGGTGTGTTTCACGATGTGCAGTATGACAGCCATCCGAAGGCGGAAAGCACGGAGGTCGAAGTGCCGTTCGATCAAAGTCCGTGGGCCTATACAACCTTCGCGGTGCGCACCAGTGGCAATCCAGAGGCGGTCACCAAGAGCGTTGCGGCCGCGGTGCGCTCGGTCAACCCCGATTACCCGTTGACGCAGGTCCGCACGATGGAACAAGTGGTAAGCGAATCGCTGACCATCGATCGTTTCGCCGTGATGGTGTTCACCAGCTTTGCTGGCTTGGCACTGGTGTTGGCGGCCGTAGGTATTTACGGCGTCATGACGTTTTCGGTGGCACAGCGAAACCACGAGATGGGCATTCGTATGGCCCTTGGCGCGGAGACGGGCCACGTTTTGAAACACGTTGTCGGCGAAGGCATGAAAGCCGCGCTACTCGGCATGGCCGTGGGTCTCCCGGGCGCCTACTTTGTTGGCAGAATCATGCGCAACCAGCTCTACAACGTGGCCGCCGTGGACGGCTTCGCTTTAGTTGGTGTATCTCTGATTCTCCTTTTATCTGCGCTGTTGGCCTGTTACTGGCCGGCACGGCGCGCAACGAAGATCGACCCTCTGGTAGCACTGCGGGAGGAATAATCGCGGGGAGAATATCGGTCAACGATTTCTTGACGCGCCGAGTTGCCGGTGCTACAAAGTACCCCTTGTTCGTCGGGGCCCCTGAAGACCTGCGCGGGACGCCTGCTTCCTGCGTTTGTGCTTCGTTTCTATCTTCCCCCCTTGGTGCAGGCGAATCTCATTGACGGAGTAACTGAATATGAAAACGAGAGTGTTGCTTTGTTTTGCGCTCGTGCTCTTGAGTTGCGCGTCGGCCTGGGCGCAGCAAGCACCCACGCAGCCATTAACGTTCTGGTATGAGTACACGGTGAACCCAGGAAAAGAGGACCAGTTTTTGGAATTAGTGAAGACCGTTGGAGCTCCGGTGCGCGACAAGTTGATGGCCGATGGCGTCGTGCTCGCGTGGGGCGTGCAAACGCCGGTACTGCGTGTGCCGGGGAATGCAACCCATTCCATCTGGTACGCGGTGGCCGACTGGTCGGGCGTCGAGAAAGTGCAAAATGCAATGCAGGCGCAAATCGCTAAATTGACCGAGGAAGCGGCCAAGGGCAGCGTAGCCAAAAAGGGCGGGACCGCCGCGCAAGGCCCGATGGACCGCGTGAAGGATATCGCCGACGTCTCCAAGACACACGACTATCTGACGCGCGACCTGGTCTTTAAAGTGACTCAGACAGCACCACCGGCAGGATTGCTGCCGTACACGCGATTTAACTTCGTCAAGGTGAAGCCGGGCAAGGCCGCCGAATACCGCAAGGCCTGGGAACGCTACAACAAGCCCGTCCTCGACAAATTACTGGCCGATGGGGTCATTGGCGCTTACGGACTATCCGTTGAGGAAGTTCGGACCAGCGGCGAGTTTACGCACTTCACCTGGTGGGACACCCCCGACCTCGCGGCCATGGAGAAGGTTCGCGCCGCGTTTATCGCTGACCGCGACCATCGTTCGCAAGAGGAGCAGAGTGCGATCGTCGATCTCTTCACCGGCCTGACCGATCCGGACGCTGCGCGCAGCGAAGTGGACCACGCGGTCATCTTCAGGGCTCCATCGATGAAATAGGAAGCGAAGCCGGTGCTGTGAACCATCTGAGCCCCGCGTGCAGCTTCTGGCGCGGGGCTTTTATTTTTCGACTGAGTTGGCCGCTTCGATTTCGGCGAGTTGAATCAGCAACTCGGCTCGGGTGACCTGCCGTGGCTCACGCGAGAGTAGCTCGGCGAGGTGCTGAATCAGGCGTGGCTGAACCTCAGCGAGTCTGACGTTGCGCTGCAGCAGCTTTTCAAGCGAAGTGGCTTTGCGGTCGGCGATTCCACAGGGAATGATCAGGTCGAAATAGCGCAGATCGGTGGAAACGTTATAGGCGAAACCGTGCGAGGTGACCCAGCGGCTGATGTGGACGCCGACTGCGCCGAGTTTCTCTTCCGTTGAGCGCGCCGAAGCCCAGATTCCGGTTTTGCCAGGAACGCGAAAGGTCTCCACGCCAAAATCCGCGCTGGCGCGAATCATCGTCTCTTCGAGGGTGCGAACGTACCAGCCTACGTCGCGCTTGATCTGGGTGAGATCCACGATTGGATAACCGACAATTTGTCCGGGCCCATGATAGGTCACGTCGCCACCACGGTTGGTCGGCTGCAGTTCGACGTTCTTCTGCCGGAGGACGTGCTCGGATGCGAGAAGATTCACTCTATTGGCATTGCGGCCCAAAGTGATGACATGCGGATGCTCGCACAATAAGAACACGTCACCGATCGCACCGGCTTTGCGGGCCGTTTCGATGCGTTGCTGCAATGCATACGCATCAGCCCAGGAAGTCAGGCCGAGGTCAATGGTGAGGAGCGAGTCCATAGGGAATCACAGGTTACATCCAGTTGAAGATGCGCGAAAACCGCACGTGCGCTTGAATGCGGCGCTCGACAGAAACAACCGGCGCGGAGGTCGAACTCCTGATTTAAACGTTAATCTGCAAGCCGCGCACAGAGGCAAACGCGTCGCCCATGGCTTCCCACACGGTTGGATGAGCGTGAATCATGTTCATCATGTCGTCGATGGTGCCTTCGAGATTCAACACAGCAGCGGCTTCCGACAGGATTTCCGTGGCGAGAGGACCAATGATGTGGATGCCAAGCACCTCGCCGTACTTTTCGTCCGACACGACCTTGATGAAGCCGCCATGGTTGCCAAGAATGGTGGCCTTGCTGTTGCCGACGAACGGGAACTTGCCGGTCTTTACCTGGTAGCCCGCGTCTTTGGCCTGTTTTTCGGTCAGCCCAATGGAGCCAATCTGGGGCTCGCAATACGTGGCGTTGGGAATGCGCGTTTTGACGACCGGATGTGTCGGCTTGCCCGCAATGTGCGTCACCGCAACGATTCCTTCCATCATGGCGGCGTGGGCCAGTTGTGGCAGGCCGGCCACGATGTCGCCGATGGCGTACAGGCCGGGCTCATCGGTCTCCATATACTGATTCACGTGGACGAAGCCGCGCTCGACCTTGGCCTTCGATTTTTCCAAGCCGCAATCGGCGGTCATTGGCTGACGGCCCACGGCGAGCAGCAGCTTCTCGGCCTGCAGGGTCTGCGCCTTGCCATCTTTATCCTTGAACGAAACAGTGACGCCCTTTGCGTCTTTCTTCACTCCTTCGACCGTGCAACTGGTGAAGATGTTGATGCCTTTCTTGCGATAGGTTTTGTCGAGTTCAACCGAGATTTCTTCGTCTTCGACCGGCACGACACGCGGCAAGGCTTCCAAAATGGTAACTTCGGTGCCAAAGGAGTTATAGATCGAGGCGAATTCCACTCCGACGGCGCCGGCGCCAACGATAATGAGACTCTTCGGAATTTCGGGCAGGTTGATAATCGAACGATTTGTCAGAATCTGCTTGTGGTCCGGTTCGATGCCCGGCAATGACTTCGCTTCCGAGCCACTGACCATGAGAATGGCGCGAGCTTCGATGGTGGTCTTCTTCCCATCTTTTTCGACGCTGATCTTTCCGGGTCCTTCATAACGGCCCCAGCCCTGCACCCATTCAACCTTGTTCTTTTTGAACAGGAACTCGATCCCTTTCGAATGCTTGGTGACGATCTTGTTCTTCCGCGCGATCACGTTGGCCCAGTTGATCTTGAGCCCGGAAACTTCAAAGCCCAATTCCGCGCCATTCTTCATGTGGTCATACACGTCGGCATGGTGCAACAGCACTTTCGTGGGAATGCAGCCGACGTGAAGACACGTGCCACCCAGAAATGGATCTGTTTCGACGACGATCGTCTTCAGCCCCAGTTCGCCGGCGCGAATGGCCGCCACATAGCCGCCAGGACCGCTACCAATGATTGCTACGTCGTATTTCGCCACGCTGATCTCCCTTCCGAACCACCACAGGCCCGCCGAGGCGGAACCGTAACCGCAGCGTAGAGCCGGCCTGGCAACGCCGCGGCACAAACATGCTTGGATGCCCCACAGAGTCGCAGGGGTAAATGCCCTGAGGGAGCAAGGCAGAAAGCTGAATTGTAGCAGCGGGTTACGGCGGTCGCAAATTCGGGCCGGAATCCCAGAATGGAACGGCCAGTCCCATTACCTCGTTTGGGTCGTGGGCCGCCGTGGTTCTTTTTTCCTATTGCATGAATTACTATTTCATAATATATATTAACTCGTCGTTCCCCGACTTCGTTCCTGATCGCTTCCGCAATCGAATGTGCAGCAGAGGTCCCGTCATGCCAAATACTTCCGGAATTCGCTGGCTCTGCCCAAGTCGAGATTGCCAATGGTCCATGGTGTCTACCGTAACCTCCGAGGAGGTGAGGGCGCCTCGGTGCGTCTGCGGGGAAATCATGCGGCAGGTCGAGTTTGTGCCGGCCATGAGCTATTTGGAGTTCCTGCGCGGTGAAAGGGATCTCGGCGGTTCGTTGCCGGATGAGGAGTAGTGCCATGCGTGCCATACGAATCGAGGTGGTACGCGAACGAAGCGAAATGCCGTTAGTCCTGCGCGCACGCTTCGAACGGACATTTTTCGGCTTGGGGCTGTCTTTCGCGACTGTTTTGTTGGCTGGCGGCGCCTATTTGCTGGACGATGCAGTCTCCGACCCGCTGGAAGCTTCGGCCACCGCGGTGCTTGTCGCCGGCCTTTCGCTAGCGCTCGGCGGCTTTGCCATTGTGTATCTCGTTTGGCCCCGCAGATATTTGTCCATCGCCCGCCGAGGTGAAGTTGACCAATTTGACGGCGAGTGGAAAAACTACGCTCTCACCGCGTACGGCGAATCGGTCCAAGACCGGTTGGAAGCGCAAAAGATTCTCGAGAAACGCCGAGGGCTCCCGGGCCCGATGTAGCCAGGCAGCTCAGCCGCGTGGCAAAGCCGGCAAATAACGCTCTTCCAGAATCATGCGATGGTGCCGCTCGTGGCCGGCGATGATGAAGCCCAACGCCAGCGGCGTGATTTCCTTCTGGCTGGCGGTTCCTCGGCGCATCCAAGCCTTCTCGTCCAGCGAACGCACCAGCGCGATGCTGGCTTTACGCACTGCGGAAAATTCCTCCAACAAGTCGCTCAGCGTTCGCGCGGGAAAATTCCCCGTGGTGATGTAGGAGTCCTGATCGAAACTGGCCAGGGGCGTCTGATCGCCCCGCGCAATGCGCAATAAGCGATACGCGAAAATGCGTTCCGCGTCGCTGATATGGCCAACCACTTCCTTGATGGACCACTTACCCGGCGCGTATCGGAAATTCGCTTGTTCTTCGGTAAGCGGGGAGAGCAGCCGGAGCAGCGTGGCATGCTGCTCCTCCAAAATTTCCAGAAAATCCCCGCCGGGTACCAAAGCCACGTATTTATCGTAGAAGTCGGCATACTCGCTCTTCTGTGGTCGTTTCTGTGTCATGATGCGGCTACCTCCTAGCGAGGCTAAAATTATAGCGTGTACCCGGCTGTCGCACAGAGGCGGTAAGACAGGTGGGCCGGAGCGAATGGGCCAATTTGATTTCAATACGATGCGCGTCGCATTTCAGGGTGAGCCAGGGGCGTTCAGCGAAGCCGCGGCGGTGCAACTGCTCGGCGAGGGAATTCGGACTGTGCCGCGAGCGACGTTCGACGCCACATTCCGGGCGATTGCAGAGGATGCAGCCGATGCCCTGCTCCTGCCGGTGGAAAATACGCTGGCGGGCTCGGTCGTCCGCGTTTACGACCTGCTGCTGCACAGCCCGCTGGAGATGTGCGGTGAAACGATTCTGCCGATCGAACATCACCTGATGGGCGTGCCTGGCGCAAAGACTGAGAACTTGCGCGCCGTAGCTTCGCACCCCATGGCGCTTGCGCAGTGCGAACAATTCTTCGAAGCCCATCCGGGGTTAAAGCGGGTTCCCGCAGAGGACACCGCAGGCAGTGTGCGCGACATGATGGACCGCGGCGACGCCACTTGCGGCGCCATCGCGGGTCGCCGTGCCGCCGAGCATTATGGAGCGGTGATCCTGCTCGAGAACATAGAAGACAATGCCGAGAACTTCACTCGTTTCGTCTTGCTTCTTACAGTGGAACAGGCCGAGCGTTTTCGTGCGCACGACGCCAGGAAGATGTCCATTGCGATGCGGCTGGCGCACCGGCCCGGCGCACTGCTAGCGTCACTGGAGCCGTTTGCGAATCACGGCGTGAACCTGCTGAAGATTGAAAGCCGTCCGATCCACGGCAAGCCATTCGAATATCAGTTCTATCTGGATGTGGAAGCCGAGCGGCGCGAGAATCTGAACGCCGCTCTCGTGGAATTGCGCACTGCCACCAGCGATTTGCGCGTTCTCGGCCTCTACGCCGCCGCGAAGCGCTAGCTCCCTCTTCCCTTCCAAAAATGCAAACAGGGCCGCGACGGGAATCGCAGCCCTGTTCCATTCAGGAGAGGCACTACTTGCCAGCAGAAACCGTTTTCGCCGGAATGGCCAAGTCTGGAGGCGGACCGATGTTCGGCGGGAGCGGGCCATTCAGGGCATCCAGGAATTGCAGCAGGTCGTCGCGCTCATCCATGGTCAGTGAATCGAGCGAGTGAATTTCTTTATCGAGATGCGGATTGTAGTTTCCGCCACCGATGTAGTGGCCCAGTGTGTCTTTCGTGGAGTGGAAGCTGCCATCGTGCATGTAGGGGCCGCGATTCGTCAGGTTGCGCAGCGTCGGGGTCTTGAACGCACCCATGTCTTCCTCTTTTTTCGTAACGGCATAGCGGCCTACGTCTGCCAAGTTGCCCCGCGCGTCCGCGCCAACGCCCAGGTTGTGAAACTTGTTGTCGGTAAGGAGCGCGTAGTCACGGTCGATCGAATGGCAAACCGCACAATTTCCCTTCTTCGGGCTCATGAAAATCCGCAGGCCACGTTGCGCTTCCGGCGACATGGCGCTGGAGTCATGCCCGTACATGAAACGGTCGAAGCCGGAATTGCCCGCAATCACCGTGCGTTCGAAGGAAGCGATGGACTTCGCCACCATGTCGATGGTGATCTGGTCCGTGCCCCAGGCCTTCTTGAACATTGCCGGGTAATTGGGATCGGCTTGCAGGCGCTTCACCACGCCGTCCAGCGTGTGTGCCATCTCCACGGGATTTGCCATCGGCCCGACGGCTTGTTCTTCGAGGCTCGCCGCGCGCCCATCCCAGAATTGCAGGCTGCTGTACGCCGAGTTGATGACCGTCGGCGCGTGCCGCGTGCCCAACTTCTTGCCTACACCCTCGGAGACGGGCCGGTTGTCCGAAAACGCAAATTGTGGCGCATGGCACGACGCGCAGGAAATCGTCTGGTCCGAAGAGAGAAGCGGGTCGTAATAAAGCCGGCGGCCCAAGGCAATTGTATCTTCCGTCGGCGGGTTATCCGCCGGGATGGGCACCGGAGGTAGACCGAGAGGAGCTTTGATTTCGACCGGTTTCCCAATAGGTCGAATGTTGTTTGGGGAAGCCGCGGACTGCGCTTTGGCGGTTTGATCAAACAGTGGAGAGAAGGAAGCGAGGCTCAGGGCGAGGATCGTGAGTAGAGACATGCCTGCAAGGAGCTTCATAGCAGGAACCTCCGCTATAAATCGTACTCGTTCGCCCCAATTCCGCTCTGTGACGGTAAACACAACGAGCCTGGCCCGCTCGAGGCAACGTCCCCCGAACGATCCAGGCTCCAATGCGAGTCAGGCTGATTAGCAATAACTGCAGGCTTCGTCGCCACCCATGTTGCCGGACATGTCGTCTTTGAATCCACGCAGACGACGGCCAAGGCGCTCGGCGAGCTGATGCCGCGCACGCCACAACCGAGCCTTCAGTGTGTTTTCCGTCACACCGAGTTTCTTGGCTGCTTCACCGGTCGAGTAGCCCTGCACTTCGCGAAGAACAAATGCGGAGCGCAGCAACGGAGAAAGCTCGTCGAGATTCTCGTTGATCATCTCGCGAATTTCCGTGCCCGCGTAGAGCTGCTCGGGGTCCGGCCCATCGTCAGCAAAGCGCTCCGCGGCAGGCAACTCGTCTTCGTGCTGCTGCTCGTCAAGCGAAACCGCCGGGCGCGCTTTGGCGCTGCGCCGTTTCATCAACGCCGCGTTGATCACGATTCGCGTAAGCCACGTGGAGAACTGCGAGCGTCCCTCAAAACGCTTAAGGTTGCGATAGGCGGAGAGCAGCCCGTCCTGCAGGGCGTCTTCAGCATCCTCGGCATTGCCAAGGACGCGCAACGCGGTCTGAAACAGCGGCCGGTGATAGCGTCGAAAGAGCGTTTCGACTGCCTGCGCATCGCCGCGCTGACCCGCCCGGATCAGCTTCTGCTCGCTCACCCTCGGATCGCTAAGTTGCGTGCTGCTTATCACTTGCGTTGCCATTTGTTCCCCCCCAATGTAGACCCGTAGGAGTCTAGAAGACGAAAAAAGTTACAAGTGTTGAGCGGCTTTCCGTTAGTGAACTGGTACGTTGCCACCGCCCATCTTTGGCCGTTTCATCAAAAAGAAGAT
>Ga0335071_10000138_pt1 | contig 86187 bp, 84 predicted proteins | sample Lox_Sample_15_FD_206724 | JGI IMG/M metagenome (GOLD analysis project Ga0335071, IMG submission 206724) | Soil microbial communities from Loxahatchee National Wildlife Refuge, Florida, United States - Lox_Sample_1.5 | ecosystem: Environmental > Terrestrial > Soil > Wetlands | place: USA... | reverse complement strand
GGGTGAGCTCGCGGCCGACAGCTTTGCCGCGTTCGGGCTCGATCCGCCGTCGCAGGTCGTCGTACTCGAAATCCATTCCGTCGTCGTGGCAACCGTGAACTTCGGGACGACAAATCCAGCCGGCACGTCGCACTATGTCAGGGTGGGCGGCGCGCCAACGGTCTATCTGATGCCCCGTCACGTGACGGACGAGTGGCGGCTGGTGTTCGACATGGCGCGACGGCTGCAAGGCAACGCCGGCCCGGCCGTTGCCGGCCGCGGCGCGGACCTCCTGTTGCCGGTCTCGATGGCGCAGATATGGGCTGTCGAAATCGTCGCGAGCGGCAAGCTGACCCGTTTCGAGCGGGACGGCGCGGGCGCATGGTTCCGCCATGTCGGCCAGCACACCCACACGACCGGCGGCGATGCTCATGTCGCAGATCCGGCACAGGCAAAAATCATCGATGCCGCCCTGCGCGGCTTTGATGCAACTGGGGTGGAAGCCCGTGTGGCACCCGGCGATGCACCGCAGCTTGCCCCATATGGCCTCGCGCTGCCGACGCTGATCGTGCTGTTTTACGCACGTGACAGCTCGACAGCCCTGGCACGGCTCGAATTTGGTGCGCCCGCCGACCGGCTCGATCGCTATGCCCGGCTGGCGCCGGATGGCGCTGTGGTCACGGTTGCGGAATTCGAGCCCAGGCGCCTGACCGAACTGCTCCGGGCGGTCGGGGCAGGCTCGTGAGGTTTTCGCGCGGATTGCTGGCGAGTGCAGTCGCGCTTGCTGCCATTGTCGCGGCGCAGGCGCATCAGGTCAATCTCTCGAGTGCGCGCGTGACGCTGGGTGGCGATCGCAGCGTCGACGTCGAGGTCGCCCTCAAGGGCAGCGACGCCGACCGCCTGGCCGGCACCAAAATCTTCGATGCGCAGCGCGACCAGGTCGACCCGGCTCAGATAGAAGCGTCGGCCGCACCGATCATCGCCTATGTCGCTGCACATATCGCCGTGACCGGTGCGGACGGCAGGGCCTGCGAGCCGGGCAGGGCGGTGCTCGCGCCCGACGGAGACGGTGTGATTTTTCACAGCCGCTTTTCCTGCCAAAATGTCGGCGGCGATATCGTCTACCGCTCGACGGTGCTGACCGATGTCGATCCCGCAGCGCGCCAGGTCGTGCTGATCGGCGATGGCGGCGATGCCCCGCAGGCGCTGCTAGATGCTGCCAACACCACCGTCGTGCTCTCGGCGCCGTCGCCGCCGCTGCTCGCGACCTTGCAGCGCTATCTCGTGACCGGGATCGAGCATATCTTCCTGGGTTACGACCACATCGCATTCCTGGTCGCCGTCGTGTTGTGGGCGCGGCGGCTTGTGCCGGTGATCAAGATCGTGACCGCTTTCACGGTCGCCCATTCGATCACGCTCTCGCTTGCCACGCTGAACGTGGTCGTTATTCCCAGCGCCATTGTCGAGCCCGCGATCGCGGCCTCGATCGTCTATGTCGCGATGGAGAACTTTTTTACCCGCAATATCGACGGCCGCTGGCGCATCACCTTTGCATTCGGGCTCATTCACGGTTTTGGCTTCGCCGGTGCGCTCCGCGAGATCGGCCTGCCAGCGAACGCGGTGGCCGCCGCGCTTGCGGCCTTCAACGTCGGGGTCGAGATCGGGCAGGTGGCCATCGTCGCCATTGTCGTTCCGGCATTGATTGCCGTGGACCGGCTCGTGTCGGCCGACCCGAAAAAGCCGGCGAGAGCCGTGCCCCTGGTCTATGGACTCTCCGCGTTCATCACCACGCTCGGCAGCTACTGGTTTCTCATGCGGGTGCTTGGCGCGGAAGCCGGCTAGAACGGACCGCGATCGCGCTGCACCGCAGTAAGCCTTGCTCTTGAAGAACGCAGAGTTTGTCCGCCGTCAAAGAGCCCGCGGCCAGGATCGCCTATGGTTCCGATCGCGCTCATGATAGCGATCAAGGTGGCCGGAGATGACGAACAATGAGGATCTCGCCGCGCTTGTGAAGCAAGCCCTGCGCGTCGTGATCGATCCCGAACTCGGATACAACATCGTCGAGCTTGGCTTCGTCTATGACATATCGGTCGTCGACGGTGTCGCGCACATTACGATGACCGCGACAACGCGGGGCTGTCCCGCCGCAGCTTTTCTCCAGGAGGGCGTCGCGAGCGGCGCCCGTCGCGTACCCGGCATCGAATCGGTGGACGTGGTCATGACATTTGATCCGCCTTGGCGCCCCGCCATGATTGCACCGGGTGTGAAGACATCGCTCGGCTTTGCCGAGGTGAACTGACCCGCAGGCGCGTCATCGTTCGAACCAAAAACTCGTCGTGCCTTAGACAGCGCGGCTGAAGGTTCGGGCAGGTGCGTCCAGATAGGCATCGAAGGCGGATGCGGCCGTCCGCACCAGGTGCCGCGCGCCTGTTGCCACGCGGATTTCGTCCTCGCATCGCTCCACGATCCCGTCGGCCTGAAGGGTGGCGAGACGCGGCAGCGTGGCGAATAGGGCGCTCGGGTCCACCTGATGCCGGCGGGCGACCGCGCCGACGTCGACGGCGAAGTCGCACATCACGCGCTCGATCAGGTCGGCGCGCAGCCGGTCATCCGCCGTCAGCACATAGCCTTTGGCGGTGCCGAGTTTTCCTGCCGAAATTCGCGCGGCATAGTCGCCGAGCCCGACCGCGTTCTGGACGTAACCCTGCGGCAGACGGCCGATGGCGGACGCGCCAAAGCCGATCAAGGCTTCGGCGGTGTCGGTCGTATAGCCCTGAAAATTGCGCCGCAGCCGCCGCTGGCGCTGCGCATCGACGATCGGATCCGCCGGGCGCGCATAATGGTCCAGCCCGATCCGCTGATATCCGGCCGCCAGCAGCGCAGTTCCGATCGCCTCCGCCTGGGCGAATCTCGACTCGCCGTCCGGCAGCGCGTTCTCATCGATCATGCGCTGATGCTTCTTGAAGCCCGGAACGTGGGCATAGCCGAACACGGCGAACCGGTCCGGGGCCATGTCGAGGCAGGCCGCGACGGTGTCGATGCACGACTGGATCGTCTGGTGCGGCAGTCCATAGATCAGGTCGAAATTGATACCCGACACGCCCGCTGCGCGCAGGGCGCTGACCGCGCTGGCCGTCTGCGTCACGGTCTGCACACGGTTGATGGCCTGCTGCACGACGCCATCGAAGGATTGCACGCCGAGGCTAGCCCTGGTCACGCCGCCGCGGCCGAGCGCGCTCGTCATCGCCGGTGTCAGGGTTCGAGGATCGATCTCGATGGCGATCTCGGCACCTGGCCGCACGGCAAAACGTTCGGCGAGCAGGTCCATGAGCCCGGTGAAGTCGTTCGGTCTCATGATGGTCGGCGTGCCGCCACCGAAGTGAATGTGGCCAACCGCAAGGCGCCGCCCGATCTGCTCTGTGACCGTCTCGATCTCGCGGCGTAGCACCGCGAGATAGTCCAGGATCGGGGCGTCGTGCTTGGTGATGGTGGTATGGCAGCCGCAGTACCAGCACATCGAGCGGCAGAATGGCACGTGAAGGTAGAGGGATCCGGTGGCGTCCGCGTCGAGCGATGCGAGCCACGTTTCGTACCGCGATGCCGCGACATCGGCCGAGAAGTGCGGCGCGGTCGGATAGCTCGTGTATCGCGGCAGGCGCTCGTCGCGATATTTCGACTTGGGATCGTTCTTCATCGGCAAGTTCCGAGGTTTCCGTAGTGAGGGCCGCGACATGATGTGGAGGCAGGCCGGTGACTACGACCTGAGCGTGGAAGGCCGATCCCCATCGTTCTGTTCGGCGAAGCGGTGCAGCCGGTGCGGATCGCGCAAGACGATGCGTTGACGGCCGCCCGACACCAGGCCGTGCTGCTCCCATGCGCTGAGAATCCGGCTGACGGTATGCAAGGTCGTCCCCGTCATCTCGGCGATGTTCTGCCTGCTGATGGGAAAATCGATCTCGACACCCGCCTCGACCCGGCGACCAGCCTGTTTCGCGAGCCGGAGCAGGGCGTGCGCGACGCGCTGCTCGACCTGTTCGCTGGACAGCTCCATGACGCGCGCCTGCGTATCCTGCAACCGGCTGCCAACCGTCTGCAGCGCGCTGGCGGCAAGGCTCGGATATTCGGCGAGGAGGCGTTGCCAGGACGCGGACGGCCATGCGAGCGCGATGCTGTCCACGGCGGCGACGGCGGTTGCGGGGTAGCGCGTCAGGTTCATCGCCAGTGCGACACCGAACAGCTCGCCGGCCGAGACATAGCGCACCACGGATTGCTGGCCCTGCGGCGTGGTCTTCTCGACGCGGAGATGCCCGTGCAGCAGCAGGAAGAAGCGATCCGCCTCGGCGCCCTGGTCGAATACCGCCGTTCCCTTGGGGTAGCGGGTCGAGCGCGCCTCGCGCAGCAGTTTTTCCTGTTCGGCCGGCGCGAGGCCGCGGAACATCGGCAGACTGGCGACCAGAGAACGGTCGATCGCGGCCATCGGCACCCCGCTTCTGAAGCGCGGCGGATCCTGTCCGCCGCGAAGGCAAGCCACACAAGGCGTTTCTTACCAGAGGATCCGGCGCTGGGCTTGCGCTAGCGCAAATCCGGCCGGGGCCATCCGGGATACCGTTTTCCCGATAATCCGAGGCGAGCATGGTAGGGCCAAAAATGCGGGTGTGCCTGTAGGAGGCAGGCCTCGTGCCTGCCCTGCCGGCCACGACGCACGCACGACGGGCGACGCGAGGGGGGCCCCTACGCCGACCTACCCGGCTGGCGGCGGAGCGTGTTGGCCTTTGCGCGCGCCGTACCGCCTTCAACCCTTGAGACGACGATGATTGGCGGCACCATATCACGATGGACGATGACCTACTTCGCGGCCGCGATCGTCTGGCTGGTCGGCGCGGAAGCGTTGATGGCGGCCGGCTTCGGCTTTCCCTCCGCCGACCTCGCATCGCCCGATACGCTCGTCCTGGTCCACATGGTCTGCATCGGCTGGCTCAGCATGGCCATGTGCGGGGCGCTGCTGCAGTTCGTTCCGGTGCTGGTGTCGAGACCGCTGTTTGCCGAGAGCTGGGCGCTGCCGGCGTTTGGGCTGCTCACGGGCGGCCTGATCGCACTGTTGTCGGGCTTTCTCGCGCTCGGGGGACGCCTGCCGCCCTGGCTCTGGCTGCTTCCGCTGGGCGCGTCGCTGCTGACAGCAGGTTTCGGCCTGATTGCAGCCGACATCGTGCTCACGATCCGGCGCTTCGGTTCGCCCGGCGCACCTGCCGCATTTGTCCTCGTCGGCGTCGTCTCGCTGTGTGCCACGATCGCGCTCGGCGCGACCTTTGCCACGCGGCTCGTCGGATTCGGAGGGGCCGCGCTCGATCCATTGCTGGAGTTCGGCGTTCCACTCCACGCCATCGCCGGCCTTGGCGGCTGGCTCACCGTCACCGCGATGGGCGTCAGCTATCGACTGCTCTCGATGTTCATGCTGTCTCCTGATATCGCGGAGCGGAGGAGCAGGATCACTCTTTTGAGCGGCGCCGCGACGCTCACCATCGCGGTCGCAGGTGGCCTCGTCGCGATCGGAACGGGGACCGGGCTCGGCGATGTCCTGCTCTGGTCGGCCGGACTTGGTCTCGTCACGCTCTTGCTTTACGGCCGCGATGTGGTCGAGCTCTACCGGAAACGGAAGCGGCGCCAGCTCGAGCTGAACACCCAGATGGCCGCGTATGGTTTCGCTAGCCTGGTTGCCGCCGCCGCGCTGGGAATTGTGCTCGCTGCGACCGGCTCCTTCGCCCGGCATGCGGGGGCGTTCGCCTTCCTGAGCGCCTTCGGCTGGCTGTCCGGCCTGGTGCTTGCAAAGCTTTACAAAATCGTGGCGTTCCTCACATGGCTGGAGACCTATGGTCCTGTCATGGGGCGCACGCCGACGCCGCGCGTTCAGGAACTCGTGGTGGAACGGCGCGCCACGATCTGGTTCGCCTTCTACTTCGTGTCGGTCTGGGCCGCGACCGCGTTCCTGCTGGTTGGAGCGGGCGCGCTGTTCCGTGTCGCTGCGCTCGTGATGATGGTCGCGACCGCGGGGATCGTGCAGGAGTTCGTGCGCACCCGACGCCTTGCCGATGTCGCCGAGCCGTTGCGGTTGCCGAGCGGCGCGACCGCTCCCTGCCTGTTGCATTCCCGCTGAATAAAAGGAAACCAGTCATGACAGACTATGTCGATGTCGATGTCCGTCCGATCCTGCGTGCGGGAGGAGAGCCGTTCTCCGCCATCATGGCTGCGCTCGGCCAGCTCGAACCCGGGCAGGGACTTCGCCTTTACGCCACCTTCAGGCCGGTCCCGCTGTTCGCCGTCATGGCCGACAAGGGTTTTGCTCACGCCGAACGCGCGCTGGAAGGCGGCGAATGGGAAGTGCTGTTCACGCGCGACACGCAGTCCGTCCGATCGGCGCCGCCAGTGGTATCATCATTCGATGATTGGCCTGCGCCCAAGATCGCGCTGGACAATCGGGACCTGGATCCCCCGGAGCCGATGGTCAGGATTCTCGGCGCAGCGGAGCAACTCGGTCCCGGCGAGACGCTCTCGGCGCTGCTCCGGCGCGAGCCGGTCTTCCTGTTTCCGCAGCTCGAGAAGCGCGGCTACCGGTGGCTCGGCGGTTTCACGCCGGACGGCTCGACATACGAACTGACCGTGCGTGCGCCGTCATGACCGCTGATCGCGATCGCCGATCGGAGATCAGCGCAGATAGGGCAGGTAGGTCGGATTGAAAAGGCCGGCGCCCTTGAGCGCGTCGAGATCGCCGATCGTCAGCATCCGCTCGCGCAGCACGATCAGCCCGGCACCTCGCAGCTCCTGCAGCGTCCGGTTGAGATGCACGATGGAGAGTCCGGTCGCATCGGCCAGATCCATCTGAGTCACCGGAAACACGCAGCTGTAGCCTTCCACCAGCCCGACCAGCCTCAGCCGCTCGAAGATCTCGCAAAGCAGGTGGGCCACGCGCTCGAGTGCGTCGCGTCGGCCGATATTGACGGCCCATTCGCGCTGAATCGATCTGTCGACAAGCGATTCGCACCACATCGCTTCCATCAGGGTGCGGTCGCTTGCGATCAGGTCCTCGAACTGCTCGCGATCGATCTCGGAAAACGCCACCGGCGTCAGCGTGTCGATCGAATGATCGCTTCTCGGCAGGAAATAGGAAAACGCGTCGCAGATCTCGCCGGCCAGGATGAAATTGACGATCTGACGCCGCCCGTCCTCCAGGAGCTTGTAGCGGGAGAGCCATCCCGACAGGACGATACGGATTCGATCGGGCCGCTCGCCTTCGGAGATCAGCGTTTCGCCCGCTCCGGCGTGCAGAACCCGCCTGCGGATCGCCTTGTCGAAAGCGGTGGCCGCAGTTTCGGACAGCTGCCTGACAGCATTGAGTCGCCGCATCACGGGCTGAGTAAGCCCGCCATCAAGGCGCGCGATGCTCATCTTCGCTCCGTTCGCGATGTATGAACGATTTGTCGCGTCAGCGGTATCGTGATCGTGCAATGCACGCCGGCTGCATCGAATCGCAGCGAGGTCTTGGCCTTGAACTCGAAAGCCAGCGTTCGCTCCAGCATCTCCGTGCCAAAACCCTTGCGCTGCGGCGGCGCCACGCGGGGTCCGCCTCTCTCGCGCCAGTCAAAAAACAGTTCATCGGGACTGTTGCCCTTTTGGACCTGCCAGCTGACGTCGATGCGCCCTGAAGGCTGGCTGAGCGCGCCATATTTCAGCGCGTTGGTCGCGAGCTCATGGAGCGCGAGGGCGAGCGTCTCGGCGGCTTTCGGCTGCAGGCGGATCGCCGGGCCGGTGATCCGGAGCTGTTCGCCGTCGCGGGCATTGTAGGCCGCGAGTTCCTCGGCGACCAGATATTCGAGATCGACGCCGCTCTCGGGATCCCGCGTCACCATGGCCTGGGTGCGGGCGAACGCGTTCAGCCGTCCGTCGAGATGCGAGGCATAGTCCTCGACCGTACCGCTGGTCTCGGCCGAACGGCGCGCGATCGATCGCACCACGCCGAGCGTATTGCGAACGCGGTGCTGGAGTTCGGCAAGCAGGAGCCGCTGGCGCTCCTCGGCGCGCGTAATCGCCGTGACATCGATGAAAGTGATGACGACGCCCGCGATGAAATTGTCGATGCTGCGATAGGGCAGGATGCGGACGATGTATCGCGTACCGCTGTCGGGTGCGGTGAGCTCGCGCTCGGCGCTCGCCAATGTTCTGAGCACGCGCCGGACATCGTCATAGAGCTCCTCGATCGCGATCTTGGCCTTGATATGCGCGATCGGCCGGCCGACATCGGTTTCCACGAGGTGCAGCACCTGGGTGACGGCGGGCGTGAAATTCATGACGCGCATGTCGTTGTCCAGGAACACCGTCGCGATCTGGGTGCTTTCCAGAAAATTCTTGAGGTCGCTGGTTGCGCGCGTCAGTTCCTGGACCCGGTGCGCCAGCTCGCCATTGACCGTGGTGAGCTCCTCGTTGACGGATTGCAGCTCCTCGCGCGAGGTCTCCAGTTCCTCGTTCGCCGACTGCAGCTCTTCGTTCAGCGACTGATATTCCTCGTTGGAGGACTTCAGTTCCTCATTGGTGCTCTCGAGCTCCTCGATCGTGGCCTGCAGCCGCTCGCGCGTCGCACGGAGCTCGCTTTCCAGCCGCTCGACGTGCTCGCTGCGCACCAGCGCGGCCGAGTTGCTGTCCGATCCGTCGGCGCTGCGGACCGGCCCGTCCTTGAACAGCACGACAAAGTTGCGATGACCTTCGGGCCCGTCCTGGATCGGCTCGACGGTGATGTCGACCAGAACCTTGTGTCCGTTGACGGCCAGCGCAACCTGCTCCGCATGCGACGCCTCATTGATTTCGCGGGCACGGCTGAGGGCCGTGCGCAACTCCAGCCGGAGGTCGCGATGAACGAGGCTGAGCAGGTCGAGCGTCGCCGTTCCGGCGGTCGGTTCGATATAGCGCCCGGTCCGGCCGGAGAAGTGCAGGATGTGGAAATTCTCGTCGGTGATGACGTAGGCCGGCGCGTAGCGTTCGGCAATGCGCTGGGCGCGGCGTTCCAGCCCGACATCGGAACCGAAGTTGCGCACCGCCGGCACTTCGACCGGCGTGCGTCCAGCCGATGTCGTGATCGGAAATTCCGGCGGCAGCCGCGTGCCGGTCTCCAGCTTCCTGAAAATCCGGGCGCGCCGGTCCACCGGCGTAAACAGCTTTGGGTGCCTTGTGACGTTCTCCGAGTTGCCCAGGAACAGGAAGCGGTTCGGCAGCAGGGCAAAATGGAACAGTGGAATGACGCGGTTCTGCAGCTCGGAATTGAGATAGATCAGGAGATTTCGGCACGACACCAGATCCAGCTTGGAGAACGGCGCGTCCTTGATGACGTTGTGCTGCGAGAAGATGCACATCTCGCGGAGTTCCTTGATCACGCAATAGGTGTCGCCTTCGCGGACGAACCAGCGCGCCAGCCGTTCGGGCGTCATTTCGGCTTCGATGTTGATGCGATAGCGGCCGACGCGGGCGGCGGCGAGCGCGCGGCCGTCGATATCGGTCGCAAAAATCTGGATCTGTGGCGGCGAATCCAGCCTTGCGACGTGCTCCCTGAGCAGGATGGCAATCGAGTACGCCTCCTCGCCGGTCGCGCAGCCGAGCACCCAGACGCGCACCTGCTGCCCGCCTTGCTTGCCTTCGAAGAGTTTTGGGATCACCTCGGTTTCGAGCACCTCGAATTCGCGCTTGTCGCGAAAGAACTCGGTGACGCCGATCAGGAGGTCGTTGAACAGGAGTTGGACCTCGTCCTTGTCGTTGCGCAGGAAATCGACATAGGCCGCGATGTCTGCGATCTGGACCACCTGCATGCGCCGCTGCACGCGGCGGAGAAACGTGTTCTGCTTGTAGCCGTGGAAGTCGTTGCCGGTCTTGTTGCGCAGGATGTCCGCAACGCGGGCGAGCGAGGTGGATGCGGCGGCAAGGACCTCGTCAAATCCCTGCTTCTCGTCCAGGCGGCGCAGACGCCGCGCATAGACCTGAATGTGCTCCGGGATGTCCTCGGGCGGCAGGACGAAGTCGGCGATCGCAGCGGCCGAATTGCTTTCGGCGAGGTGCTCGGAGCTGCTCGCCGCACCGCGCTCGGCGATCGCGAGGCCGCCATGGTCTTTCAGCGTGGCCACGCCCAGGGTGCCGTCGCCACCGGTGCCGGCCAGCACCACGCCGATCGCTTGCTCGGCGCGATCTTCGGCGAGCGAGACCAGGAAACTGTCGATGGTGGCGCGTTCGCCCGGCGCCTGTTCGGCCTTGCGGACCGCAAATCGATCGCACTGCAGCGTCGTGATCATGTTGATGGGGCAAAGATAGATCGTGCCGCCCTCAACCTTGCTGCCGTCGGCGACATCGGTGAGGCGGGCGTCGTGCACCTGCTTCAGGTTGTTGCCGAACCAGGCCTCGTCGAGCGCCTCGCGGTGCTGCAGCACGAGGACAATGGCCTGGTCGGGGCCGACCACGAGCTTGGAGAAGAACCGTTCAAGGCTGTCCTTCGCCGAAGCGGACGCGCCGATGCCGACGATCAAGACTTTTTCCGTGCGGCCGTCCTTGTCCTGCGTTTGGCCAGAGTCAGTCATTTTTCGCAGAGCCTTCGTCGTGGCTGGGCGCAAGAAGCTTTGCCGCCGAAGCCTGTCTCACGCGGTCTACAGCGAAACCTGCATCCGAGGCAAACGCCGGCCAGCGTCGCCGCGCACGCGGTGCCTCGCGGCGTCCCCGAGCCCGATCTGCAGCCGCCGAGGTCAGAGGAGGACCTCGCGCTCGAGATGGGCAATTCGCTGCCCGATCAGGGCGCGATGGCGCCGCCATTCGACCAGCGTTTGCTCCAGGAGATGGGCGAGCCGTTCGGCCTCACGGGTGTTTTCACCGGCGGTCTGCAGCGATGAAAGCACATCCTGCTGGTTGCGGATCCTGGTCAAGCCCGCTTCGATGTCGGCATCGGCCTTCACAAGGAGCCGCTTCTCGCCTTCGAGCTCGAGGGCTATTTCTGCCTTGGATCTGTCCGCCATGACTGGAGGCCCATCACTTGTCTGTGGGCTTCGGATCGAGCAAGTATAGCATGGCCCGCCGGATCGTGTCGGCATATTCCCGATATTCAGCGGCTCTCGCGTCATATGTTCGTGCGATAGCCAGGCGGCCGCTGTGCCGTCCGTCGTCTGCCATCCGATGGACCATGTCCGCACGCTCCTCGATGATGCGCAAGGCTATGCGCAACGCTTCGTCGATCCGGCTGTCCTGCTGGCTGGCCAGCACGTCGGCCGTAAAGGCGGCTTTTCGCGCACCAGGTCGGACTGTATGTCGGCCAGCCGACCGGCCGGAATGCAAAGATCGACCGTGGTTGCTTCCAGCGCTCGCCGTGGCATCTCGTCGGCGATCGCGTCTGCGGCGTCTTGCACCATCGCCATACCGCCGCAGCGCTTGATCGCGCTGAGACCTGAGGCTCCGTCGGACAGCAGTCCGCTCAGCACGACGCCGATCACCCTCCGACCGTAGTGCAATGCAGCAGAGCGGAAGAGGGGGGCGATCGCCGGACGATATGCCCGTCGGCAAGCAGCAGATGCCGGTCGGGCGCGGCCAAATAGATGTGGCCGTTCTCGATGGGAAGCCCGTTTTCGGCCGGCCGGACCGGCAGTTTGCCGGCTCCGCTGGCCACGGTAGCAAGAATGCCGAGGCCCCTGGCAGGGATGTGCAGCACGACGAAGACGGCAGCCGGGACATCCGCAGAGAGCCCGCCCAGGACTTCCTTCAGGGGGACGGAGGCTCCCGCCGAGCCGCCAATGACGACAATATCGCGATTGGACAAGGCCCTGGCCTGATAATGTTGCGCGTCGCGGAACCGGATGTTCCCAAGGCGGTTATATATCAAGGCTCACCCGAAGCAGATTGTTCCTATTTCCGTTTTGCGTCAGGCGCCATTGATGTTCGCAACCAGCCAAGCCGAATCCGGCCCGCCGGGTCCGCTGACCGGACGGCGCATTCTTGTCGTCGAGGACGAGTATTTTCTCGCCGACGATCTCTCCCGTCATTTCGCTTCGCTTGGCGCGGAAATCATCGGGCCGATTGCCTATATCGATGACGCTGCCGAGGTTCTGAAAGCCGACGCGGCCATCGACGGCGCATTGCTCGACATCAACGTCCGGAGCGAGATGATCTTTCCGTTGGCGCGGCTATTGCGATCCCGCAAGGTGCCCTTCGTGTTCACGACAGGCTATGACAGGAGGTCGCTGGGGCCGGAGTTTGGGGACGTGCAGGTTTGGGAAAAGCCGCTGGATATTCCCCGCCTGGCACGTTCGCTGACCGCGTTGATGTCCGCCCACCGAGGCCGGTGAGAGGTGGCGCTGGCGAAGGAGACCCGCTCAGGATTCCTTGACCGTGGCGCGAAGCGCGGTCCACAACGCCGTCGCCATCAGGCCAAAGCCGCTGAGCAGCAGGAAAGTCGCACCAAAACCGATCCACTGCGCGATCCAGCCGCCGGGTGCGGGGCTGAGCGCCGGAGGGGTTCATCAGCAAAGGCGCATTTCCGCGCCGCCGGGGATCTTTCGCCAGGCAGGATCACCAGTCGATCGGCGTCAAACGCAGCTGCCTGCGGTCGATTTCGTCCTTCAGGCGATTGGCGTATACTTTAACATTGGCTCCCGCGAGACGGTAGCGGCCGCCTGATTGTTTGTCCGCCATCACCTGACGGCGAATGCTCTCGTAGTAGTGCAGCAGAGTTTCGTCGCTGCAGTCCGCAAAGTTCATTTGGATTGGGCCCCGAAACCCGGCATTTTGCGGCGACTATGCAGCGATGCGTGATTCGCGGCAGCTTCATAGGTTAATGTCAGGTCGGTTCGTTCATCGCGAGGCGAGACCGCGGCGATGACCAGCGATTGCGCCGGGGCGCGGCGCGACTATAGTCGGAGCGTGCCTTAACATAGGTAAAATCCCGGGCGAACGAGACGAGCTAGCGTAAGCTTTGAGTTGCTCGGAGCCTCCGATGGTCGATCCCGACAACGCCGTGCCCGCAAGAGCCATGACCGGCGAGCTTGGCGAAGATCCCGTCAATGCCTGGGCGCCAGCGTCCTCGCGTATCTCGCAGACACTCCTCGAAGACAAGCACGCGGCTTCGACCGGCGATAGCGACCGGGACGATCATGAGGCGCCGCGGCGCGCGCCGACGATGTGGCGATGACTGCGAGCACGGGCAGGGCAGCTGAACGGGTTGTTGCCGTCCATCCCGGTTGAAAGATCCGGCGCACGGACGCGATCGAGCGGTCGTAGAAGGGGAAAGCCCCAGGAGATGGGGCTTTCAGTCGAGGGCCAAGGGAGAGCGCGGGCCTATTGATTCTTGCTGGTGGAACCGGCGTGGTTGGTGCCCGGGCCGACATTGCCTTCGCTGGACGGATTTGCCGGGGTCGGCTTGCTGTTGGCGCCCGTGGTTGTCCCGGCCTTCATGTTCGATCCCATCGTCTTCGATCCCGTGGTCGCGGACGACTTGTGGTGCTTGTGTGTCATCGCCTGCACGGTGGGCATGGGGCTCGCCAGCCCGCCGATCACCAGTGCCGCCACCACCCATCTGATCTTCGTCATGGAAAAGTCTCCTTGGTTCGATGATGCCAAGTACAATCTGCTCTCCTTCGAACGGTTCCTGTTCCGATCAATTTGCTGACGGGCGAGGCGCGATCCGATTTGGAACCTAAGTCTGTCGTCGCCATTGCTGTTGCGGCACGGCAGAGCATTCATGAATATTTTCGATCCACAGGGTCCGATCGCGGCCGCGGATGCGACCATATTGGTCGATTCCGTTGCGATCATGCTGGCCATCGTCGTGCCAACCATCATCGCGATTTTCGCGTTTGCGTTCTGGTTCCGGCAATCCAATCCGCGCGCATTCTACCATCCGGACTGGGCCTATTCGGGCCGCATCGAGCTCGTGGTCTGGTTCATCCCTGCGCTCACGATCATCCTGCTCGGCGGCGTCGCCTGGATCGGCTCGCACCAGCTCGATCCGGCGGCGCCCGTCCAGGGGACCGGGAGCCCGGTTCGGATTCAGGCCGTCTCGCTCGATTGGAAGTGGCTGTTCATCTATCCGGACCAGCGCATCGCGACCGTCAACACCCTGACCGTTCCGGTCGGTGTGCCGCTGAACATCGAGCTGACATCGGCGAGTGTGATGAACGTGTTCTTCGTTCCGCAGCTCGGCAGCATGATCTACACCATGAATGGCATGGTGACGCGGCTGAACCTGCGCGCTGACGGGGAGGGGACTTTTCAGGGATTGTCCGCCCAGTTCAGTGGCGACGGCTTTCCGGAGATGGGATTCGATGTCCATGTCGTCTCGCCGCTCGCCTTCCCGGACTGGGTCAAGAGCACGGCGCAAAGCAACCGGGCGCTGAACGCGGACAGTTACGCCGAACTCGCACGGCAGTCGGTCGTGACCGACAAGCCGACCTATCGGCTCGACGATGTCAGATTGTTCGAGAAGGTCGCGACCCAAAAGCTTCCGCCTGGGCCGGGGCCGACATTGGTGACGGAGTCCGCCCAATCCTATCTCGGAGCAGGCCATGCTCGGTAAGCTCGACTGGTCGGCGATCCCGATCGATCAGCCGATTCCCTTGATCGCGGCCGGCGTCGTGCTGTTTGCCATCCTCGCCGTCCTGATCTGGGCCGGCGTCAAGGGGCACTATCCCTATCTCTGGCGCGAGTGGATCACCAGCGTCGACCACAAGCGGATCGGCGTCATGTACGTGCTGCTCGCGATGGTCATGCTGCTGCGCGGTGGCACGGATGCGATCATGATGCGCGCGCAACAGGCGGTCGCCTATCGCTCGGACGGCTATCTGCCGCCCGAGCATTTCAACCAGATCTTTTCCGCCCACGGCACCATCATGATCTTCTTCGTCGGCATGCCGTTCGTGATCGGGCTGATGAACCTGATCGTGCCGCTGCAGCTCGGCGTCCGCGACGTGGCATTTCCAACGTTGAACTCCGTCGGCTTCTGGCTCACGGCAACCGGCGCCCTGCTGGTCAACATCTCGCTCGTCGTCGGCGAGTTTGCCCGCACCGGCTGGCTGCCGTTCCCGCCACTGTCCGAGCTCACCTATTCGCCCGGCGTCGGCGTCGACTATTACACCTGGTCGCTGATGATCTCCGGCGTCGGCACCCTGGTCGCGGGGATCAATCTCGTCACCACGGTCCTGAAGCTCAGGACCAGAGGCATGACCTATCTGCGCATGCCGATGTTCTGCTGGACCACGCTCGCCTCCAACCTGCTGATCATCGCCGCGTTTCCAATTCTCACCGCGACCCTCGCGATGCTGATTCTCGACCGCTATCTCGGCTTCCACTTCTTCACCAACGAAGCCGGCGGCAACGTCATGATGTTCATGAACCTGATATGGGCCTGGGGCCATCCCGAGGTCTACATCCTCGTGCTGCCGGCCTTCGGCATCTTCTCCGAGGTGGTCTCGACCTTCTCCTCAAAAGTGCTGTTCGGCTATCGCTCCATGGTGCTCGCCACCATGGCGATCTGCATCATCTCGTTCATGGTGTGGCTGCACCATTTCTTTACGATGGGCGCCGGTCCCGATGTCAATGCCATCTTCGGCATCGCCAGCATGATCATCGCGGTCCCGACCGGCGTGAAGATCTACAACTGGCTGTTCACGATGTTCGGCGGGCGCGTGCGCTTTGCGGTGCCGATGCTGTGGTCGATCGGCTTCATGGTCACCTTCATCATCGGCGGCCTCACCGGCGTCCTGCTTGCCGTGCCGCCGGCGGATTTTCTGTTGCACAACAGCCTGTTTCTGGTTGCGCATTTTCACAACGTGATCATCGGCGCGGTGCTGTTCGGCGCCTTTGCCGGCTACACCTACTGGTTCCCAAAGGCGTTCGGCTTTCGCCTGGATGAGACGACAGGGAAGGCCGCGTTCTGGTTCACGCTGGTCGGCTTCTACGCGACCTTCATGCCGCTTTACGTGGCGGGATTGCTCGGCATGACCCGCCGCATGCAGCATTACGATGTCGCCGCGTGGCGGCCCTGGATGATCGCCGCGGGCGTCGGCACCGTGCTGCTTACGGTCGGCGTCGCTCTTCAGGTCGTGCAGCTTTTCGTCAGCATTCGGCGTCGCGACGAATTGCGCGATACGACAGGCGATCCCTGGGATGGACGCTCGCTGGAATGGGCCACCTCGTCGCCGCCTCCGGTGTTCAATTTCGCTGTTCTGCCCAACGTGACCGGCGAGGATGCGTATTGGAGGGTCAAGGAGCACGCCCGGCAGCGGGAATTCGATACGCGCGAGCCCGACTACCGGGATGTCGAGATGCCGCGCAATTCGCCGACCGGCTTCGTCTGCGCGTTCTTCGCAACGGTGATGGGCTTTGCCCTGATCTGGCACATCTGGTGGATGGTCGCGCTTGGCGGCGTCGGGGCCTTTGCCACCTTCGTGGTTTTCGCCTGGCGCGATCACGACGAATATCTCATTCCGGCCGCGGACGTCGCGCGCATCGATCGCGCCAACCTCGCGGCGCGGCGCGCGGCTCTCAACGTTGCAGGGGCCGCGCAATGACCGAAACCACCTACGCCTATGCGCAGGGCGATCCCCACCGTCTGCGCGGCATCCAGGAGGCCGCTGTCGTTCACGAGGGGCCGGCCCCGAAGCGGATCGTCACCGCCTACGGCTTCTGGATCTTCCTGCTGTCCGATATCGTGATGTTCGCCTGCTTCTTCGCCAGCTACGCGGTGCTGCTGAGGCAGACGGCCGGCGGCCCCAGCGGCGCGCAGCTGTTCGACCTCCGGAGCACGGCGGCGGAAACCGCATTCCTGCTGCTGTCGAGCTTCGCCTGCGGGCTTGCCAGCATCGCGGCGGATGTCCGCAGCGCGCGCTGGTTCCAGGCGGCGATGGCGCTCACTTGCGTGCTCGGTCTCGGCTTTCTGTTTCTCGAGGCGCGCGAGTTCGCCGATCTCGTCGGCCGCGGCGCCGGTCCGACGCGCAGCGCGTTCCTGTCCGCCTTCTTCACGCTGGTCGGGTGCCACGGACTTCACGTGTCGGCCGGCATTCTGTGGCTGCTCACCATGATGGCCCAGGTCTTCGCAAAAGGCTTTCGCGCCGACATCCTGCGCCGCATGCTGTGCTTTGCCCTGTTCTGGCATGCGCTCGACATCATCTGGGTGGCCATCTTCTCGGTGGTGTATCTGATCGGGAGCGGCACATGAGCGAGCAGATCGAGCACCTCCACGACCGTCCCGATCTCGCGCCCGGCGACGAGGAGGAAGTCCGCATCGGCCCGCGGCTGCTCGGCTATTTGACCGGTCTTGGCCTCTCGCTGCTGCTGACGGCAATCTCGTTCTTCATCGCGGGTACCGATCTGGTCTGGCAGCCCAGCATTCCCGTCGCGCTCGTCGTGCTTGCGATCGCGCAGATGGGCGTGCATCTGGTGTTCTTCCTGCACATCACCAGCGGGCCCGACAATACCAACAACGTGATGGCCCTGGCTTTCGGCCTGCTGATCGTCTTTCTGGTGGTCGGCGGGTCGCTCTGGATCATGTCCCATCTCAATCACAACATGATGCCGATGGAGCAGATCATGCGGATGGAGCGCTGATCGGGTCAAACTATCCTGCGTTAATAGGCGCCTGGCAGCACGCATTCGGCTACAGGAACGATGCATGGCCGTGCGGCGTTCTTTGTACGCTGTGGGCGAGGCCTTGAGGAGGCGCCGATGACGAAGGCCGCCTTGGTGCTGCTGGTTGCCTGTACGCTATGTCCCGCGGGAATGGTGCTGGCGCGCGACGACGGACGCTACGCCAACTCGCCGCTGAAACCCTGGTTCGACAGCCTGAAAAGCAGCAAGGGACTGTGCTGCTCGGTCGCCGACGGGATGGCCGTTGCCGATCCCGACTGGGATTCCAAGGACGGCCATTATCGCGTTCGTCTCGACGGCAACTGGATCATGGTACCGGATGATGCCGTCATCACCGAACCGAACCGTGCAGGACGGACGATGGTGTGGCCCGTCAAGAGCAGCCTTGGCACATCGATCCGATGTTTCATGCCGGGGACCATGACCTGAGGCGAGGGCCGCACGCCCGTGCCGGATCCCGGCCTTGCCGTAGCCGGGACGGGCGAACCCGGAACCGGCTTTGGAGTTATTGGAATCAAGCAATTTTGGCTCAATGAGGCCGGTGCGCGAGTCCTCTCGCTGCCACCGGTGCGGCGAGGCATGGCTCTTGTCACAGTAAAACCGACCAGGCCCGACGTCGCGATCGCGCGTCTCGTGGCACGCAACACCGACCACCGCACCGAGCGGGTGGCACGCGGGCTCACGTGGGGCGCCGATGAAAAGCTTCTCCTCGTTCTTGCCGCGGCCGGCTGGCTCGCGACGCGCACGAAAGGCGAGACGTTACGCCGCGCCGGCAACCATGCACTGCTCGTTACGGTGGCGGCATCGCTGCTGCCCCATGCCATGAAATCGCTGGTGGACCAGATCAGGCCAGACCGCACGACCGTGCTCGGTCATGTGCACGGCGTGTCGTTCTCCGGAAAACGCGACGACGCCTTTCCGTCCGGCCATGCCTTGCATATGGGCGCGCTGGCCTCTGCCGCCGGGACGATGCCTGCCACGCCGCGCCGGGCCGTTTACGCGGTTGCGATCGGGCTGTCGCTCACACGGGTCCTGGTTCTGGCGCATTGGGCAAGCGACGTCATCGCCGGCTTTGTGCTGGGCGCGTTGCTCGAGCGGGCGTTGAGGTTCTGGACGGGATATCCTCAGGTGAAATCCAGGAAGAAAGCGAGCTAGCGGTGGAATACGTCGCCCGCTTCCTGATCGGCGGCTTCGTCGTATCGGCCTTTGCGCTGCTCGGCGACCTGCTGAGACCCAAGAGCTTTGCGGGCCTGTTCGGGGCGGCACCATCGGTCGCGCTGGCGACGCTCGGCATCACCGTCATCACGCATGGCGCACTTTATGCAGCGCAGGAGAGCCGCGCGATGGTTTTTGGTGCGATCGCGCTGACGGCCTACAGCATCGTCGTGTGCCAACTATTGATGCGGGTCGGGATCTGCGCCCTCAAGGCCGCGGCCTTTTCCTTTGTGGTCTGGCTGCTCGTGGCATTCGGTCTCGAGGTGCTGGCTGGAGCCGTCTGATGCTGGTGCGAGCCTCGCCATCGGCACTGAAGGAAGGGCGGTGGTACGAATACCTGATCCGCTTCGCATTGGGGGGCGCCGCGACAGTCTTCGCCGGCTGGATTGCGACCCGCTTCGGACCCGTGGTCGGCGGGCTCTTCCTCGCGATGCCCGTGATCTTCTGTGCCAGCGCCACGCTGATCGAGACGCATGAAGTGCGACGCAAGCGCGAGGCAGGCCAGCGGGGGGAGCGCAGAGGCAGGCAGGCCGCTGCTCTGGACGCGGCCGGCGCCGCGCTCGGCGGTGTCGGCCTGGTGTTCTTCGCCATCGTGTTCGCGGCTGCCGTCGAGAGAAGTCCAGCAGCAGCCTTTGTCTATGCCTCCGCCGCGTGGCTTTTTGTCTCGGTTGCCGCATGGGGGCTTCGCCACAGACTGCCGAGCGCACGCCACCTCGTGGCAAAGGGTCGCACAGTCGGCTGAGGGAGCCGCCTCGCGACGGAATGGAACGTTTCGGGGGCAAGGCAGGTTATCCGTGCCTCATCAAGGGAGTGTCGCCAATGGCTACGAAAGAGAAAGACCTCAACGAGCTTTTCCTCGATACGCTCAAGGACATCTATTACGCCGAGAAGCAGATTTTGAAGGCCCTGCCGAAGATGGCCAAGGCGGCGACCTCGGAGGATCTGCAGGCGGCTTTTGAAAAGCATCATGAGGAGACCGAGGGCCATGTCGAGCGGCTCGACCAGGTCTTCGAACTGCTCGGCAAACCGGCGCGCGGCAAGAAGTGCGACGCGATCGAAGGCATCATCGAGGAGGGCAAGGAGATCATGGAAGAGTATGCGGACACGCCGGCGCTCGATGCCGGGCTGCTGGCGGCAGCCCAGGCCGTCGAACATTACGAGATCGCGCGCTATGGCACCTTGAAAGCGTGGGCCACGAAGCTCGACCTGAAGGACGCGGTCAAGCTCCTCGACCAGACCCTGTCGGAAGAAAAGAAGACGGACGAGACCCTGACAAAGATCGCGGAAAAGGCCGTCAACTACCAGGCCGCGGCGTGACAGGAGCCGCGCGCCATAGGCCGGCAGGTCCGATCCGCTAGCCTGCGTCATCCTGCACGAGTAGGCGGAGCTGACGCCGCCGTTGGCTTCGGAATGAGCTGCACTGGGTGCTGGAGTCGGCCATCCGCCATGCTTGCCCGATAGGATGCTCGAACTCTCATCCTGCGGGCGTCGCTTGCGGACGGCCGACGGAGATTTCGGATGTGTCGGCGACATAAGGGGTCGTAGCGCGTGGGATCGCAATCCGTACATGCGCGGCATGCGCAAACTGCCCGTCGTGCCAATCTGTCGCAGTCGGCTTATTCTGTTTTCCGTAAATCAACTTGACGCCGACCCCAAATCAGATGCATTCTCCGCAGCGTCCCACCTCGGCAAGAGGGGCGTATGCGCTATCGTCACGAAACGTGAGGCGGGATGCGATGGACGTGTTGGCGACGCGCGCGAGATTGTCGTGCGGACGAACGGCGCCGATGCGGACGTAAAAGCGTGTGGTCCTGGCCTCCCGACGCTGAGGTCAAGTCATGCGGTGACGAACCGCGTGACGACGGGAGCAATCAAGCCCGGTTCCCGAGGAGAGCGCGCCATAAACGTTAAAACCATTGCGCAGGGAGGGCCGGGCCTGTTCCGGCTGAACCTGTGGTTCCTTCCCCGTGCTTTTTTATTGCACGGGGGCCATGGGTCTCAGTCGAGGCCCGGCCTTCCCTGCGCCCTCCGTTAACGGGAGGGACAGAATTTCTTGCAAAGCTCGGGCGTGATTGCGCCGCGAGAATGCTGCGCATCCAGGGCTGTTTGGACCTTGAATCGGATATGGATGCGTCGCGGCCGGCCGTATGCTTTAGAACTCTGCGACCTTGCCGACCTTGAAGCCGAAGAAGCGATCGGGCGCAAATGCTCCGGGCTCAACGATCGGCGCCGTTCCGGCGACGATGTCTGCGATCAGATGCCCGGCGCCCGGGCCGAGGCCAAAACCATGTCCACTGAAGCCGGCGGCCAGGATCAGGCCGGGCAGGGCGGCGATCTCGCCGATGGCAGGAACGCCGTCGGGCGTCGAGTCGATATAGCCGGCCCAGGCTGCGCTCAGCTTTGTGCCCTTCAGGGCCGGCAGCAGGTCGAGGGCACGCTGGTGCGTGAGGCGAAGGGTGTGTCGGTCGGGCGCGGGATCCAGGATGCGCACGTGCTCCATGGGCGTCGGCTGATCCAGGCGCCAATGGCGGAGCGTCTCGTGGCCTGCGTAAAGTCCCTGGACGCCGCCGGGCATCAGGCTGCGCCAGCGTCGCAGAAACATCGGCATGAACTGCGGCGAGAAGCGCAATTGCTGGGGCGTCGGATCGATGCGGCCGCGTCCGCTGATCGCCAGCGTATGGCCGCCGTCGCCGCGGCGCGTCACCGAAATCGCCGCGGTGTGCAGCGCATCCGGCAAGCCCTGGGCTCCTGCCGAAACCGACAGGATGGACGAGCGGATCGAGGCGAGTGGAAAGCGGATGCCGAGCTGATGGCAGAAGGAGGACGCCCAGGCGCCTCCCGCCATGATGGCGGTCCGGGTCCTGATCACGCCGCGCTCGGTCACGACGGCGCTGACGCGTCCGCCCTCGGTCTCGAGGCCGCGCGCCGCGCACATCTGATGCACGGTGCTGCCGCGTTTCAGGATGGCGCGGGCGACCGCCGGCGCGGCGCTCGCCGGATCGGCTGTCCCGTCGGTCGGCGCAAACGCGCCGCCCTTCCAGACACGGCCGGTTGCCGCGCCGCGCCGCGTGGCTTCAGCGGTCTCGAGCATTTGGGTGGTGACACCGGCCGTCGTCGCGAAATCACGCCAATGCGCCCAACGCGCGAGCTCGTCGTCGTCGTTGCTCAGATAGAGCAGGCCGCAGCGGGAGAAGCCGGTCTCTTCGCCGCTCTCGGCGGAAAACGCCTCCCAGAGATCGAGGCTTTTCGTCGCCATCGGCAGCTCGCGCGCATCGCGGTTCTGCTGCCGGCACCATCCCCAGTTGCGGCTGGATTGTTCGGCACCGATCCGCCCCTTTTCGACCAGTGCGATTTTGAGGCCGCGCCCGGCGAGATAATAGGCCGCAAACACGCCGACGATGCCGCCACCAATGATGACGGCATCCGCCGCTTGAGGCAGGTGGGTCGAGGTTTCGATATGGCGGAGCGGCGCAGGCATCGTCTTTCTCTGGCGTGCGAGGCGCCCATCCTAGGCCGCCCGTGCGGGGGAACGGGACCGGATTTGGGGAATGGCCGGCATTTTATGCCGTATCCAGTGACCGCCGCGAAACCTTGTTTTATTTGGACTTTTGCCGTGGCTGGGGAGCAGAATGGAACGCGAGGTGGCGTCCTGGCGCGAACCTTGCAAACATTATGCTGTCAGCCTTCGAAGTTCGTCACCCCTGCGAGGATCGGCCATGAAGCTGGATCGGATCGACATCAAGATCCTCCACGAACTGCAGAAGAACGGCCGCGTCACCAATGTCGAACTTGCCGAACTGGTCAGCCTCTCGCCGAGCCCCTGTCTGATCCGCGTGAAGAAGCTGCAGGCGGAAGGCTATATCGAGGGCTATTCCGCGCAGATCAACATGACCAAGCTGGGTCAGACGCTGACCGTGTTCACAGAGGTGACGCTCAAAAACCATCGGCAGATCGATTTCGCGCGCTTTCTCGCAGCGGTGGACAAGATCGACCAGCTGATCGAATGCCATCTGGTCTCCGGCGGCTACGACTACATGATGAAGTTCGTGACCGCTGGCATCGGCGAATATCAGGCGATCATGGAGCGCCTGACCGACATGGATATCGGGATCGACAAATATTTCAGCTATGTGGTGCTGAAATCGCCGATCGTGCGCACCCACATGCCGCTCACCAGCCTGTTTCCGCTCTGAGCGCGCTCGGCACGCGGCGCGCTAGCGAAGCGCATAGGCGCGCACCTGGTCCGGATCCTGCCGCAAGGTGTCGAGCCAATTCGGGTCCAGCTTGGGCACCGATGAAAACAACAGCTGCGTGTAGGGATGTTCGGGGGCCTTCACATGCGCCGGCGTGATCTCCTCCACCTTGCGGCCGCGATACATCACGATGATCTCGTCGCAGATCGCCTCGACGACGGACAGATCGTGGCTGATGAAGATGTAGGACAGGGACAGCTCGCGCTGCAATTCCTTGAGCAGATCGATCACGGCGGCGGCGACCACGGTGTCGAGCGCGGAGGTGATCTCGTCGCACAGGATGAGCGTCGGCTCGGCGGCAAGGGCGCGTGCGAAGTTCACGCGCTGCTTCTGGCCGCCGGACAATTCGCCGGGCAGGCGGTGGCGCACGGCGCGCGGCAGGTGGACGAGGTCGAGCAGCTCGTCGACGCGCGCGTCGCGGGCCTTGCCTTTCATGCCGTGATAGAAGGTCAGCGGCCGCCCCAAGATCTCCTCCACGGATTTTGCCGGATTGAGCGCCGTGTCGGCGTGCTGGAACACGATCTGGATCTGGCGCAGCTCGTCGCGGGTGCGGTTTTTGATGGTCCTGCCGAGTTCGCGGCCATTGAAAGTGATGTTGCCGTCATAGCCTGCGAGGATGCCGGCGATGGCGCGGGCCAGCGTCGACTTGCCGCAGCCGGACTCGCCGATGATGCCGAGGTTGCTGCCCCGTTCCACCCTGAGGCTGATCGCTTCGACGGCCTTGACGTGCCGACCACCGGGGCCATAACCGGCTGTCAATTGTTCGACCAGAAGCAGTGGCTGGCGGCCGGCGGCATCGCTTTGTGGCGCATGCGCGTGGATTTTCGGCGTGAAGGCGCCCAGCAGCTCTCTTGTGTAGGGATGGCGGGGCGCTTCGAGAATTTCCCTGATCGTGCCGCTTTCCTGGACCTCGCCGCCCCGCAGGACCACGATGCGGTCGGCGATCTGGGCGACGACAGCAAGGTCGTGGGACACATAGACGCAGGCGACGCCCTGTTTCCTGGTGACGGCCTTGAAGGCACGCAGCACCTCCACCTGTGTGGTGACGTCAAGCGCGGTGGTTGGTTCGTCGAAGATGACAACCTTCGGGTCGCCGATCAGGGCCATGGCCGCGGCCAGGCGCTGCAGCTGGCCGCCCGAGACCTGATGCGGATAGCGCGCGCCGATCTGCTCGGGCTCCGGCAGCGACAGCGCCTTGAACAGATTGACGGCTTTTGCGCGCGCATCGGCGGGCGACATCAGGTTGTGAATGCGCGTGACCTCGATCACCTGGTCCATGATGGTCATGGCCGGGTTGAAGGCCGCGGCGGCGCTCTGCGGCACGTAGGCGACCTTGGCACCGCGAAGACGGGCGCGCTTGTTCTCCGGAAGCGTGACCATGTCGACACCATCGACAAGAACCGCGCCGCCGGAGATTTTCAAACCCGGCCGTGCGTAGCCCAGCAGCGTCATCGCGATCGTGGTCTTGCCGGAGCCGCTCTCGCCGATCAGCGCGACGACCTCGCCTCCGGCGATGTCGAGGCTGACGCCCTTGATGATCTCCACGCGCCGACCGATATCGGTTGTTGCCTCGACCCTGAGATCGCGGATCTTGACGAGGGCGCTCATGATCCGCTGCTCCGGTCGCGGATTTTGCGCGGCAGATTGTCGATCAGAAGGTTGACGCTGATGGTGAGGCTCGCGATCGCAAGCGAGGGAAGGATGACTGCGGGCGCGGCAAATGGCAGCCCGCCGATGTTCTCGCGCACCAGTGCGCCCCAATCGGCGTAGGGCGGCTGCACGCCGAGGCCGAGGAAGGAGAGGCCGGACAGCAGCAGCACGATGAAGACGAAGCGCAGGCCAAGGTCGGCGAGGACGGGGCCGAGAATGTTGGGAAGGATTTCGGCGCGGATGAGATAGAGCAGGCTTTCGCCCCGAATTCTGGCGACGACGATGAAATCCATCGCGTTGATGTTGACCGAGAGCGCACGGGCGAACCGGAACGCGCCGGGCGTATAGATGATCGACAGTGTCACGATCAGAACGGGGATCGACGACCCGACCGCGGCGACCACGACCAGGCCGAACAGCTTGCTCGGGATCGAGTTCAGGGCATCGAGGAAGCGGCTGAGGATCGTATCCACCCAGCCGCCGCTGACGGCGGCGATCATGCCGAGGACGATGCCGCTGAAGCCGGCGAGGATGACAGCGACGAGGGAGATGCCGACGGTATAGCGCGCGCCCATCATGATGCGGGAGAACATGTCGCGGCCGAGATAGTCGGAGCCGAACCACAGCTCCCGGCTGATCGGCCCGAAATAGTCGGTGTCGACGATCTCGCCGACCGAGTGCGGGATGAAGCGGGGAGCCAGCAGCGCGACCACGGCCCAGAACACGACGACCGCAAGGCCAAACAGTCCGACGGGATTGATGCGGTAGCCGAACCAGCCGCTGACCGGGGAGCTGGCCGAGGCCCGTGTCATGTCAGCCTCGGATTGGACATGATCGCAACGATGTCGGCCATGGTGGTGAGCAGGAGATAACCGAGACAGAAGATCATGGCGCAGGTCTGGATCAGCGGAAGATCGCGGGTGGAAACGGCGTCCACCATCAGCTTGGCGATGCCGGGATAGTTGAAGATCGTCTCCACGATGATCACGCCGCCGAGCAGGTAGGACAGCGACAGCGCGACCGCATTCGCGATCGGACCGAGCGCGTTGGGCAAGGCATGCCGCAGCACCAGCCGCGGCTTTGATGCGCCCTTCAGCAGCGCCATTTCGACATAGGGCGTATCGAGTGTCTCCGCGACCGCGGCGCGGCTCATCCGGATCATCTGGGCTGACACGCCGAAAGTGAGCGTCACAACGGGCATCGCATAGGCCCGCAGCACGTCGGAGAAGGACTTGATCTCGCTGGTAAAGGAGAGGGCAGGCAGCCATTTCAGGTAGACGGCAAACAGCAGCACCGCGAGCGTTGCGATCATGAACTCCGGTACCGATATGACTCCGATCGTGGCGACGGTGACGAGGCGATCGTACAGCGTACCGCGCCACATCGCCGCGGTGATGCCGAGGGAAAGCGCAAGCGGCACTGAAATGGCCGCCGTCAGTCCGGCCAGCTTCATGGTGTTGATGAAACGTCCGCCGATCAGGCTGGCGACGGGCATGTTGTTGGCGTAGGAGGTCCCGAAATCGCCGTGGAACAGGCCGGCGATCCACTTCAGGAAGCGGATGATCGCCGGGTCGTTGAGATGCATCGAGGCGCGCAGGCCCTCGATGGCTTCGGGCGTCGCGGACTGCCCGAGAAGAATAGTGGCGGTGTCCCCAGGCAGCAGGGCGGTGGCAAAGAACACGGCAAACGACACGATCACCAGCGTGATCGCTGCGATCAGCAGCCGGCTCATGACCAGCGATGGGATCTGTGTCCTCACATTCACGTCCCCGCTTCGCACCCCCAGCCGGTGATGATGCTGCCGTCAGATCAGACGCACGATGAGCGCCGCAGCCTCCGCTAGATGGCTTGCTCAGGCCGTGAGCCAGACATATTCGGCGAAAGCATAGCCCATCATGCCGCCGAGCGGGTTGGGCTCCAGGCCTTGCAGCCTCGCGGTAATGGCGTCCACGTTGGATAGGTAGGCCGGAATGATGGTGCCGGCGTCCTCGGACACCATGACCTGCATGTCGTTGTAGATCTCGCGGCGCCTCGCCTGGTCCAGCGAGCTGCGCGCCTCGACCAGCATCTTGTCGAACTTGTCCGACTTGTAGCGGCTCTCGTTCCATGCCGCGTCCGACGCATAGAGCAGCGAAAACAGGATGTCCGGCGTCGGGCGCGCGTTGATATTGCCGAAATGCACCGGAGATTTCAGCCAGTAATTGCTCCAGTAGCCGTCGGAAGGCACCCGCTGCACATCGAGCTTCATGCCGATGTCAGCGGCGGTTGCCTGGATGATCAGGGCCATGTCGATGGACGAGCCGGCTGCCTCGGAGGCAATCACCGGAATGCTCTGTCCGAGCACGCCGGCCTTCTGGAAATGGAATTTGGCCTTGTCCGGATCGAACGCCCTCGGCTTGAGCGCGGCATTGTGGAACAAATTGCCCGGGGGCACCGGCTGGTCGTTTCCGACCAGGCCGAGGCCGCGAACCGCCGACTTGACGATCTGCTCCCGGTTGATCAGGTATTTCATGCCGTCGACGAAATCCCTGTTGTTGCCGGGCGCCATATCGAGGCGGATGTTCAGATCCGTGTAGTTGCCCGAGGTGGTTTTGGAGAGGACAAAACCCTCCTTGCCGTCGAACAGGCGCAGCGACCGCGGGTTGATCGCGGCGGCAAGGTGAATGTCGCCGGAGAGCAGGGCGTTGACGCGGGCGTTTTCGTCGGGGATCGCGAAGAACTCGATCGAGTCCACGTTCGGGCCGCCCTTGAAATAGTTGGGGTTGCGGACGCCGATCGAGCGGACGCCCGGCTCAAAGACCTCGCGCCTGAAGGCGCCCGTACCGTTGCCGAGCGAAAAGTCCGTGGTGCCGTCGGCCACGATCATGAAGTGATGCATCGCGAGGATCGTCGGCAGGTCGGCGTTGGGGCTCGCCAGCGTGATCTCGACGGTCGTCTTGTCGACGGCCTTGAAAGCGGACATCTGGCCCGCGATTTTTGCGACCTTCGATCCCGTCGCGGGATCGAGATGGCGCTTCAGCGAGAAGATGACATCATCCGCGGTCAGCTCCTTGCCATTGTGGAAGCTGACGCCCTTCTTCAGTTTTATCGTCCAGTTCTGCGCGTCCTTGGACTCGATCTGTTCGGCGAGCTCCATCTGCGGAACGCCCGACTGATCGAGGAAGGTCAGGCGATTGTAGAACGAGCAGCAGCGGACATAGTCGGTCGAAAGCGAAGCCTTGGCCGGATCGAGGCTGTCGGCCGTCGACGAGGACCAGCCGGCGGCCTTGAGCGCACCGCCGCGGACCGGTGTGGCTGCCACGGCGCGTGATGCGCGGCCGAGCACGGTGCCGGCGGCTGCGAGCGCGATGCCATTGACGAGCATCAGCTTCAACAGGTCGCGCCGGGAAGCACCGCGCCGAAGGGCATTTTCAACCATGGCATCGTCGGAACGGGACCAACGCGTGATCGTGTCGCTCATGTCATTCCCCTTCTCGTTGCTTCGCGTGCTGCGTCATTGCAGCCCGCCGGTCATGGTGTCGCCAGTCTTGCCTCGGCCTCCACCGCGTCCGCCAGGGCCGCCATGGAGCTGAAGTGGTGGTCCGGCCTGGTGAACTCGGCCGGCTCGATTGTCCCGCCATAGCCACTCTGTCCATGGCGGCGCTCGATCCAGCAATTCATGACGCCGAGTTTCCGCGAGATGCCGATGTCGTGGTATTGGCTCTGCGCCACATGCAGGATCTGGGCCTTGCTGCCGCCGTCCCCTGCGACGAAGGCAAACACCTGTTCGAAAAAGGCCGGATCCGGCTTTTCGGTGCCGGTATCGTCAGTCGTGAACGTCGCGTAGAACGGTTCGCCCAGCTCTTTCTCGAAATAGTCGAGCGCCCAGCGCCGGGCATTGGTCATGGCGATCAGCTTGTACCGCGTCTTGAGCCGCGCGAGTGCGGCGCGGCTATCGGGGAACGCTTTCCAGATCTTGGCCGAATCCCGAAAACGCTCGGCGAGATGGCGCCCCCCGGGGAGCCCGAGTTTCGGTGCGATGGCGCCGTACACTCTCACCAGATCATCAGGGAACGGATCGGCATCCGTGTCATAGCGCGCGGCGCGGTAGAGCGATAATGCGTCCTCGCCATTGACGGCCGTGCCGGCTTCGGTCGCGATCGCGGCGAGGCAGTCCTTGATGCCGCCCTCGAAGTCGATCAGCGTGCCGACGACGTCAAAGGTCATGTACCTGAAGCTGCCAAGGCCAGTGTCCAATGCGTTACCCTCGTGCTGTGGCCGAGGCGGCCGTTTCAGTCAGCAGAAATTCTGCCGGATTGACAGATCCGGTCCAGTGGCAGGCCTCCAGATTTTCTTGGAAAAACGCCGTTTTTCGAGGGCCTTGCACCGCTCTCTTCATGAACATTGTCGCGAGCCGGCCTGAGGCGGAGTCTCTGAAATGCCCCGGCCATACGGCAGAAAATTGCAAATTTGGCTGGCTCCGCGACATTTCGATTCCTCGGGGCTCGATTGGCGCCTCGCTTCAGCGGATGGCCTGACGCACGTGCGGGTCGGCAAGGGTCTGGTCGAGCGTTTTCGCCGTGCGCGCAAGGATCGCGTCGATCTCCGCATCGGTGCAGCACAGCGGGGGTGCATAGCCCAATACGCCGGTCGGAAAGGCGCGGATGACGAGGCCGTTCGACCAGGCGCGATCGAAGATGCGCCGGGACGGGTCGGCGGACGCGGGCAGCGGCGTTTTCCGCTCCTTGTCCACGACGAGTTCGATTGCAGCGAGCATGCCTCGTCCGCGCACGTCGCCGACGAGCGGATGATCCTTCAGGGACTTGAGGCCGGCCATCAGCCGGGCGCCAGCCTTGATGCCGTTCTCGAGCAGGCCGCTTTCGTAAAGACGCAAGACCTCGAGCCCCACGGCGGCGCTGACGGGATGGGCCGAATAGGTATAGCCATGACCGACCGCGGATGCGCCGGCGCCGTCGGCGATCGTGTTGTAGACATGGTCTGACATGAAGACCGCGCCCATGGGAACGTAGCCCGAGGTCAGCCCCTTGGCGACGGTCATGAAGTCCGGAACGATGTCATCCTCGGTGCAGGCAAACAGCGGACCGGTGCGGCCGAAGCCGGTGATGACCTCATCGGCAACAAAAAGGATGCCGCGCGCCTTGCAATAGTCGCGCACAGCCTTCATCCATCCTTTCGGCGGCACCAACACGCCGCCGGAGCCCTGGATCGGCTCGGCGTAGAACGCTGCGACACGCTCCGGACCGCCGATCTCGGCGATCTTGGACTCAAGTGCTGCGATCGAGGCCGCGATGATGGCGCTGCTGTCAGGGCCGGCCGGATTGCGGTAGACATAATGCGACGGGATGGTGTGCTGCCAGCTGAACGGCACGCCGAAGCCAGCATGGAAAGCAGGCAAGGCCGTGAGCCCTGCGCCGGCGGTCGAGGAGCCGTGATAACCATTCTGCAATGAAATGAACTGATCGCGCTCCGGCTTGCCCCGGGCATGCCAGTAGTAACGGATGAAGCGGACACTGCTGTCCACCGCGTCCGATCCGCCGAGCGTGAAGTACACGTGGTTGAGGTCCCCGGGCGCGCGTTCCGCCAGCTCCGCCGCGAGCCGGATCGCCGGCTCCGAGCCGAGACTGAAATAGCCTGTCGCATAAGGCAGTTCGCGCATCTGCCGAGCGGCGGCCGCGACGATACTGTCCTGCCCGTAGCCGGCATTGACGCACCAGAGGCCGGCAAAACCGTCGACGAGCTGATGGCCCGTTGCGTCCGTGACCGTTGCGCCCCTGGCCGAGCTCAGAACCCGCACGCCAGTGGCCTCATGGCCGCGATAGGACGCGACCGGGTGCACCAGATGCGCGCGATCGAGTTCGATGAGCGAGTTGCTGAGCATGAGTTACTCCGGTCTATCCGAGCGCCTGGTTGGCAAGGGCGAAGGTCGTGAAGCGAGCGACTGATGTGGGGAGCGCGGGGCGCCGCATCACGACGCCGCCATCGACATGATCGAGGCCCTGCTCGGCGAGCCACGGTCCAAGGCCGGTTGTGACGTCCGTGTCGAGCCGCACGAACGCGCCGCAGCGCGGTGCCAGAAAATCGGCGATGAGAGCCTTGGCATCGTCTGCATCGCTGGCGACCACGGGGCCAATGACCTCGCCGCGCCCGAATGGGCGGAGCGCGGCAAAGCCGGCGAGTTCGCCGGCACGTTCGAGCACCGCAAGACTGCCGATCTCGGCGAAATGGGAGATGAGGGCAGCCCGATCCGCGCCGTAGGCGATGTGGTCGAGCTTGATGATGGCCGGAAGCTCGGCGGGCCGAGCCGGGCGGACCCCGGCCTGCGCGGCGACCGATCGCACAAGACCCTGATGCTGCGCGATCGTGCCGGTCTTTTCGAATCCCAGCCTCCGATAGAGCGGCACGCCGTCATCGGTGGCGACGAGCCGCAGTGCGCGGTCGCCGGCGAGCGCGAGCGCGGCATCCATGAGCTTGCGCCCGAGCCCGTGTCCGCGCGAGGCCTTTTCCACGATGACCATGTTGACGGTTGCGGCGTCGCCGCCGTAAGGCGTCACGAGTGCGGTGCCCACGACGCGGCTTCCCTGATTTGAAATGGCGGCAAGCCCCGAGCTCAGCGCGAGCGCGGTCCGCCAGTCTTCCAGACGATGCGGCCAGCTGGCTTGCTGCGAGAGCAGGTGTGCTCCCTCCAGATGCTCCGGACCGAAAGCAACCAGTTCGATCGCGTCTGACGTCATGGGCGCGGTGTCTTCCTTTCTCCGCCTGGAGTCTGAGGCATCCCCATCTGGCAGATCGTCTGAAGGGTAGGCTGCCGACAACATCTTCCGCCGCAGCATGAGCCAAAGCAGCATCTTATGCCGACCCGTCGCCCTATGATCGATGCCGGCCATTCCCGCTGGATGAGGACCATGAGCGCTTTCCGTCCAAAATATGTGACGTTCGATTGCTACGGCACCCTGATCAATTTCGAGATGGCCGAGGCCGCGCGCGACCTCTATGGAGCGGTTCTCCCGGAAGCGGCCATGGCGAAGTTCGTCAAGGATTTCGCCGCCTATCGGCTCGACGAAATCCTGGGCGACTGGAAGCCTTATGCCGATGTCGTCGCGAACGCGCTCGCTCGCACCTGCAAAAGGAATGGCGTCGCGTTCACGAGTGAAGACGCCGAAATGGTTTATGCGCGGGTTCCGACCTGGGGGCCACATCCGGATGTACCCGCCGGCCTAGCCAGGGTCGCGAAGGAGATTCCGCTCGTCATCCTCTCCAACGCGATGAACGCGCAGATCGGGTCGAACGTCGCCAGGCTCGGTGCACCATTTCATGCGGTCTACACCGCCGAGCAGGCCCGCGCCTACAAGCCGCGGATGAAGGCGTTTGAATACATGTTCGACAGGCTCGGCTGCGGGCCTGAAGACGTGGTGCATTGCTCCTCGTCGTTTCGCTATGACCTGATGACGGCCCATGACCTCGGCATTACCAACAAGGTCTGGGTCAATCGTCGCCACGAGCCGGCCAATCCCTATTACGGCTATCTGGAGATCGAGAATATTTCCCAGTTGCCCGGCGTGTTCGGACTCTGAGACAGGATTTGGGGCGATGAAGCATGTGCCCTACTGGCTCGACACAGCGCCTGCCTTTTCCGGCGGAGCCGAGGGGCGCATCGAGGGACACTATGACGTCGCGGTCATCGGGGGCGGCTTCACGGGACTTGGCGCGGCGCGCCAACTCGCCAGGGCCGGTGTCAAGGTTATCGTCCTTGAAGCGGGAAGTGTGGGCGGCGCTGCCTCCGGCCGCAATGGCGGCCATCTCAACAACGGCCTCGCCCACAGTTATCTGGCCGCCAGGGCGGAGCTCGGCCAGCAGCGCGCGATCGCACTCTACCGCGCGCTCGACGACTCCATCGACACGCTCGAGGCGCTGATTGCCGAGGAAGGGATCGACTGCAATTTTCGCCGCGCCGGCAAGCTGAAGCTCGCTTCAAAGCCTGCGCATTTCGACGGCATCGCCAGGAATTTCGAGGCGGTTCACCGCGAGGTGGATCCGGATACGGCGCTGCTCACCGCCGAAGACCTGAAATCCGAGATCGGCTCGCCGTTCCATGGCGCGATGCTCTCGAAGAAGAGCGCCATGATGCATATGGGACGCTATGCGGCAGGGCTCGCGGAGGCGGCGACGCGCCGCGGCGCTGTCATCCGCGAGAACGCCGCCGTGACGACGCATCTTCGCGACGGCAAGCGCCACCGGCTGGCCACCGCGCGCGGAGCGGTGACCGCCGATCAGGTGCTGCTCGCGACCGGCGCCTACACGCCGGAAGCGTTCAGCTACTTTCGTCGGCGCATCATCGCGGTCGGCAGCTTCATCATTGCGACGCGGCCGCTCACCGCGGCGGAGGTTGCTTCCGTCATGCCGGGGAATCGCACCTGCGTGACCTCGATGAACATCGGCAATTATTTTCGTCTCTCGCCCGACAACCGGCTGATTTTTGGCGGGCGCGCGCGCTTTTCCGCCGTCTCCGACCAGCGTTCCGATGCGAAGAGCGGCGCGATTCTCAAGCAAAGCCTCGCGCGGATCTTCCCGCAATTGTCGGGCGTCGACATCGACTACTGCTGGGGCGGCCTCGTCGACATGACCCGGGATCGCTACCCGCGCGCCGGCTATCAGGACGGTCTTTGGTACGCGATGGGCTATTCAGGCCACGGTGCCCAGCTCTCCACCCATCTCGGCATGATCATGGCTGACGCGATGCTGGGCCGCGAGGATCGCAATCCGATGAGGGGGCTCGACTGGCCGGCCGTCCCCGGCCATTTCGGCAAGCCGTGGTTTCTGCCCTTCGTGGGCCTTTACTACAAGGCTCTGGACTTTGTTCGGTAGAGGCGAGCCTGCGTCAAAAGCAGGAACGTCGGCTCTCAATAACCGCGCATCCGGTCCACGAGGCCGATGAGATCCTGTCCGGTCCGGTGGCGCCTGATGTTGTCGACGACAGCGCGCGCCGCGGTCTCGGCTTGCGTGACACTCGCGACATGCGGCGTCAGCAGGATTTTTGGATGCGACCAGAAGGCGTGGTCGGCCGGAAGCGGCTCTGGATCGGTGACATCGAGCACCGCAGTCGACAGCTGACCGTCGTCGAGTGCGGCGATGAGCGCGTCATGATCGAGCTGAGCGCCCCGTCCGGCCTGGACGAGCGAAGCACCTTTTGGGAGCCGCGCGAAAAGGTCGGCGTTCAATATCCCGCGCGTGTCTGCCGTGAGCGGCAGCAGGCAAACCAGAATATCGGTTCGCGCGAGCATCGCGCTAAGGCCATCGCGACCGTGATATGTGGCGACGCCCGCGATCTCTCTCCCGCTTCGGCTCCAGCCCATCAGCGGGAAGCCGAAAGGCTGCAGGCTTTCAAAAACCGCCGTGCCGAGCACGCCAAGTCCAAGGACGCCAACCCGCCGATCGGCGGCCTGCAACTGCGGACGCCTCAGCCATTCGCCTCGGCGCTGCTGGTCGAGATAGGCGGGCAGGCTGCGATGCTGGGCCAGAACGGCGAGCGTGACATATTCCTGCATCATGCGGATGACGCCATCTTCCACCATGCGCACCACCTTCACATGAGGCGGGATGCTCGGAAGGTCGAATTGATCGACGCCGGCCCCGATCGAAAACAGAATTTCGAGATTGCGGTAGCTCGCCAGCGTCTGCGGTACCGTCCAGGTGATGAGATAGCGCACCTCCTCAGGATCCACCGTGGCGGGATCCACGGTGAAGGGCAGATCAGGGAGCTCCCGGGCGAAGATTTTTGCGAAGACGGCGCCGCGAGTCGCGTCGGAGTTGAAGAGAAACGTCACGGTGGGGCTTTTCGCCTGATCTGAGATGAGCAGAATGTAGCTGCCATTCTCCAATTTCCCTGCTGAATCCAATCACGATTTGGCAGATTATTCCGCCGAGCGTTGCGTCCAGGCGACGTACCCCCGGGATTGGGCTGGTCCCGCGGCAGCGGGGAGCGACTTGTTTGGTGCTCCGATGAGAGCCCAGGGGCAGCAAGCCATAAGGTTTCGCGATGCCTCCAAACGAACATGATCTTGGATGGTGAAGCCATCATGGCCTAGGCTCCCTGCAAAGGCGCAAACGGAGACAGGTCATGAAAATCGACATCAACTCCGACATGGGCGAGGGCTATGGACCTTATCGCATCGGGGATGACGCTGCGTTGATGCGCATCGTCAGCTCCGCGAACATTGCCTGCGGTTTTCATGCCGGTGATCCCATGATCATGGATCGTACCGTGCGGATGGCAAAGGACAGGGGAGTCGGTATCGGAGCGCATCCGGGCTTGCCCGATCTGCTCGGCTTTGGCCGCCGCATCATCCAGATGGACGGACACGAGATCGAGAAGCACATGGTCTACCAGATCGGTGCACTGCAGGCGCTCGCGACCAATGCCGGCCATCGGGTCACGCATGTCAGTTTCCATGCGGCGATGGGAAACATGGTGAATGCCGATCCCGACATGGCCGACACGATGGCCCGGGCGATCGCGGCCATCGACCGGGATCTCATCGTCTTCGGTATGCAGGGCCAGGAGATGATGCGGGCCGCGCGAGCGGTCGGGCTGCGGACCTTGATGCTGTTCCTGGCGGATCGTGCCTATGACGAGCATGCGAACCTCGTCTCGCGGAGGCTGCCCAATTCCGTCATTACGTCGCCTGAGGCCGTCGCGCGCCGGGTCCAGAGATTCCTGGACAGCGGGACGATAGAGACCATCAACGGCGCATCGATCAAGGTCGAGGCACGCTCCATCCTGGTCCACAGCGATACCCCCGGATCCGTCGAACTGGCGGCGACGGTGCGCCGCGTCGTCGAGCAGGGCGGAGGTGAAGTGGTGCCGGCGGCGACACTTCTCGCCTAAAATCTTTCGGGTATCTTCAGTTCGCGCAGCGGGCCTCCAGCGCATCGACGAAGGCGCGGTCCCAGCGGCCGTCACGGATCGCCTGCATCGTTGCCTCTTCCTTCTCCGCCTGCGCCAGCGCCTTTTCGATCACCGTTGCGGCAAGCTGAGGCGCAAAGGCCAGAAGACCGTCCTGGTCGCCGACGATGATGTCGCCGGGCTTCACGACCATGCCGCCAACCGTGACCGGGACATTGATCTGGCCCGGCCCATCCTTGTAGGGGCCGCGATGGTTCACGCCGCGCGCATAGACAGGGAAGGTGCGCTGGCGGATTTCGGCAACGTCGCGAATGGCGCCATCGAGGACCATGCCGGCAAGGCCCTGTCTGGCAGCCGCAAAAGTCATGATGCCGCCGACAAGCGCGTTCGTGACGTCACCGCCGGCATCGACGACCATGACGTCGCCTGGCCGACAGAAATCATAGGCGCGCAGGATTGCCAGGTTGTCGCCACCGCGCGTCTTCACCGTGACGGCGGTGCCGGCCAGCGGCGCCGGCGCGTGATAGGGCAGCAGGCCGACGCTGCCGCAATTGCGGTGCAGTTGGTCGCTGAGCAGCGAGACTGCGATGCCGCGCAACTTGGCAATGATGGCCGTATCGACGGGAGGTGCCGAGGGATTCCGTGTGATACCGGGGTTTGACATCTTCGCTTTCGTTTCCTTTGGTTACGAGCGGAGTTCAGAGATTGCGCGGGCCATGCGATCGGCGCCTTCGTCCAGAATCTCCTGCGATGCTGCGATGGAGATGCGAAAGAACGGCGACAGGCCATAGGCGCTGCCCTGAACAACGGCGACACCGGCGCTTTCCAGGAGATACATTGCGACGTCGCCGTCGGTTTCCAGACGCGATCCCGCCGGCGTCGTGCGGCCGATCAGCCCCGCACAGCCGACATAAAGATAGAAGGCGCCATCGGGCGGCGAGCAGCTGAGGCCATCGATCGCGTTGATGCGCGCCAAGGTGCGGTCGCGGCGGGAGCGGTAGATGGCCACGCTCTCGGGAATGAAAGCCTGGTCTCCGCTCAGCGCCTCGACCGCGGCGGCCTGGCTGATCGAACAGGCATTTCCAGAGGACTGGGAGAGCAGCGTGTTCAGCGCGGAGATCAGGTCGGAGGGGCCGGCGATCCAGCCGATCCGCCAACCGGTCATCGCGTAGGTTTTTGACACGCCATTGACCGCGAGCACACGCTGCTTCAGTTCCGGCGCGGCGTTGAGCAGATGCGGCGTGCTGTTGCCATCGAAACGGATGTGCTCATAGATGTCGTCCGTCATGACAAGTACGTCCGGATGCCGGGCAAGCACGTCGGCCAGCGCGCGATATTCGGCCAGCGTGTAGCTGGCTCCCGTCGGATTCGAAGGCGAGTTGATCAGGAGCCAGCGGGTCTTGTCGGAAATGGCGGCTTCCAGCTGGGCGGGCGAGAGCTTGAATCCCTGGTTCGCGGGACATTGCACGGTGACGGGCACACCCTCGCAGGCGAGCACCATGTCCGGGTATGAGACCCAGAAAGGAGCGGGGATGATCACCTCGTCGCCCGGCTCGACCGTCGCCTCCAACGCACTGTAGATACCGCTCTTGGCGCCGTTGGTGACGATGATGTCATTCGGCTCGTAGGTGAGGCCGTTCTCGCGCTGCAGCTTGGCGGCGATCGCCTGGCGCAGTTCCGGCGAGCCGGCGAGCATCGTGTACCTTGTCGCACCCCGTTCCATGGCCCTGGTGGCGGCGAGGCGAATATGCGCAGGGGTATCGAAGTCCGGTTCGCCGACGACGAGGCTGACGATGCTCTTGCCCTCCCGCTTCAGCATGCTGGCCCGGTCGGCGGCGGCCGAACTGGGCGACGGCTTGATGCCCCTCACGCGCGCGGAAATGCGGGAACGGTTCATGGCGATTTCACCTCGGGGTTGGCGAGGCGCACGCTAGAGACAGTGTGGGCGAGTGACCAACACTAGTTCGATCTGGCCTAATAGGTATATCTTATGGGTGGAGGGCTGTTCGGGACCCGCGCGTCTTGATCGACGCGAGGGCGCCGGAAGCACGGACTTGATCCGAGGGATGACGTGAATCTCAGGCGTTTGCAGTATTTCGTGAAGATCGTCGATATCGGCAGCCTGACCCACGCCGCCGATGTCCTCCATGTGGCCCAGCCTGCGCTGAGCCAGCAGCTTGCAACGCTCGAAGGCGAGGTTCGCCAGCAACTGCTTCTGCGCACCAAGAGCGGCGTCGTGCCCACAGAGGCGGGCAAGGTGCTGTATCGCCACGCGCAGTTGATCCTGCGGCAATGCGAGCAGGCGCGCGCCGACATGAACGCCGCGGCCAAGAGCATTTCCGGCGCCGTGGCTGTCGGGCTGGCGCCTGGCACGGCGGCGGCTGGCCTTGCGCTGCCGCTGCTGCGCACGGTCCGCAGCCGGCACCCCGGAATTCTGCTCTATCTGAACGAGACCTACGGCACGACGCTCTCCGAACTCGTGATGAACGGCCGCATGGATCTCGCCGTCCTCTATGGCGGCAAGACCGCGGTCCATGGCCTCACGTTCCTGCCGCTGCTGCGAGAGCAGCTCTACGTCGTCGGTACCGGAAGCATGATGGCGCCGCCGGCGGAGGTGCCGCTGTCCAGGCTGGTGGACACCGACCTCTATCTCGCCCGCCCGTACAATGTGGTCCGCAAGATGGTGAACGAGGCCTTTGCCGCGATCGGGACCGCCCCGAAGGTGGTGGCGGAAATCGAGTCTGCGAGCACGCTGACCGCAGCGATTTCCGATGGGCTCGGTGCGACGATCCTGCCGGAGTCGATGGCCCGGCAGATCGCGGCATCCTGCAATGCCTGGCAGTCTCGCATCACCGAGCCGGTGATCGAGGCGCCGCTCGCGCTGTGCCAGTCGGACCATCTGCCGCTCTCCGAGCCGGCCCAGGCCACCAAGGAAATTCTGCTCGAGCTGGTGGCCAGCCTGCCGGGCAATCTCCTGAGCGAAGAGCGATCTCAGGGGTAGGATGCGGGTTGCCATAACCCCCGCTTATAGGGCCAAAGCCAATCCGTCTTGGTCGGCAGAAATCGATCGCGCTAGCGTTCGTTGATGGCTGCATCCGTACCGACGGCGGCGCATGGACCTTGACCGGATCAAATCGCTTATCGACGCCATGGCGTCCTCGGATCTCGCTGAGATGCAATTCAGCGAGGATGGCTGGTCGTTGCGGCTGGTGCGTCGCCCGCGGCCCGGCGACGTACCCGCGCGCGACGTCGCAGCCGTGGCACGCGTGCGGCCCGCACGCACTCGCCGCGATCCGGTGTTGGACGAAGCCCTCCAGCATCTTGTGGCGCCGCTGTTCGGGATCGTCCACTTGCGGCCGGCGCCGGATGCGCCGGAGTTTGTTTCGCCCGGACAGGCAGTCACGGCGGGGACGCCGCTTTGCATCATCGAGGCCATGAAGATGTTCCATGAGGTTCGCGCCGAACGCGACGCCATCATCTCCGCCGTGCTCGTCTCGTCCGGACAGGAGGTTCAGGCCGGCCAAGAGCTGATGCGGTTCGCGTGACGCATGTTCGGCTCCGTCCTCATCGCCAATCGTGGAGAGATCGCGCTGCGCGTCCAGCGCACCTGCCGCAGGCTGGGGCTGCGCACGATCGCGGTGCACTCCGAGGCTGATCGCGAAGCGCCTCATGTCCGCTTCGCCGATCAGGCTGTATGCATCGGACCGGCTGCCGTCGCGCAGAGCTATCTGAACCAGGCGGCCATTCTGTTCGCAGCAGAGGTCAGCGGCGCGGACGCGATTCATCCGGGCTACGGATTCCTTTCGGAGAATCCCAGTTTTGCGGAGCGCGTCGAGGCAGCCGGGCTGGCATTTATCGGCCCGACCGCCGCAAGCATGCGCATTCTCGGGGACAAGATCGCCGCCAAGCGCGCGATGCGGGCCGCAGGCGTGCCCTGTGTTCCCGGTCCTGACGGAGCCCTTGGCCAGGATCCCGATCTCGTGCGCGCGACGGCGCGGGAGATCGGCTATCCCGTTATCCTCAAGGCTGCGGGCGGCGGCGGCGGGCGGGGCATGCGGATCGTGGAGCGCGAGCCAAACCTGCTCGACGCGCTCGCGCTGACCAGCGAGGAAGCGCGCCGCGCTTTCGGCAATGGCGAGATCTATCTGGAAAAATTTCTTCGCCGGCCACGCCACGTCGAGATCCAGGTGATCGCCGACAAGCACGGCAATGCGGTTTGGCTCGGCAGCCGCGACTGCTCGCTGCAGCGGCGGCACCAGAAGGTGCTGGAGGAAGCGCCGGCGCCCTTGCTCGACTCTGCTGTCCTGGCCGACATCGGAGCACGCTGTGCGGAAGCCTGTCGGCAAACCGGGTACCTCGGTGCCGGCACCTTTGAGTTTCTGGTCGAGGAGGGCGCGTTCTACTTCATTGAAATGAACACGCGCCTTCAGGTCGAGCATCCCATTACCGAGATGACCACGGGCATTGACATTGTCGAAGCCCAGATTCGCGTGGCGCAGGGCAAGGCGCTGTCGTTCCGCCAGGACGACATTGTGTGCCGCGGTCATGCCTTCGAATGCCGGATCAATGCCGAAGATCCCGACACCTTCGTGCCGTCACCGGGCGTGATCACGAAATGGGAGTTGCCGGGCGGGCCCGGCGTGCGTGTCGACACCCATGCGAGTGCCGGCTACCGCGTGCCGCCCTATTACGATTCGCTGATCGGCAAGCTGGTGGTGCACGGCGAGACCCGGGCCGACGCCCTGGCCCGGCTCGGGGTGGCGCTCGATGAAATGCATGTCGAGGGGATTTCGACAAACCTGCCGCTGCATCGGCGTCTGGTCACGGATACCGACTTCGTCCGCGGCGGCGTCAGCATTCATCATCTCGAAAGCCGGCTGCGGCAGGACACTGCCGCATGATCTCCGAAAAACCTCGAGTCAGTCTGCTTGGAACGACGGCGCTCCTGTTCGAAGCGCCCGGAGAGACGACGCTTGAGACACAGTGCCGAATCTGGGCGCTGGCCAGGCAGGTGGCACGTTTGCCGGGCGTGCAAGAAGCTGTGCCCGGAATGAACAATCTCATGATTGCCTTCGCCGAGCCGCCGCGCGAACTGGAGGCGATGGAACGCGGCCTGCTCGAACTCTGGACGGCGGTCGAGCCGCTGCCCAGCGAAGGACGTTGTCTCGACCTGCCGGTCACCTATGGCGGCGAGGGTGGGCCGCACATGGCCGACGTCGTGGCCCATACCAAGATGAGTGTCGACGACATCGTCGCGATCCACAGCGCGCCCGTCTACACCGTCTACGCGCTCGGCAGTCATCCCGGTTATTGCTACCTCGGCGGCATGGATTTGCGCATCGCGACACCACGCCGAAAGGTCCCGGTGCTCAAAATTCCCCGCGGAGCCGTGTCGATCGGGGGCGACCAGACGGGCGTGTCCGCCTCCGACGGGCCGAGCGGCTGGAATACGATCGGCAGCACGCAGGTGGTGTTCTTCGACGTCGCGCGGACCCCGCCGGCGCTGCTCGCGCCCGGCGACCGTGTCCGCTTCAAAGTCGAACGGGTCGTGCGATGATCGAGGTTCTTTCGGCCGGCGCGCTGGCGACAGTTCAGGATCTCGGCCGCAATGGAAGCCTCAATCTCGGCGTCGGCTGGTCCGGAGCGATGGATCCTCTGGCGCTCGCGGCCGGAAACATCCTGCTCGGCAATGAAGAGAACGCCGCAGCCATCGAGATTCCGGTATTTCCGTTCCGCGTGCGATTTGCAAGATCGACGGTGTTCGCGGTGACGGGCGCCGATTGCGCGCCGCGGCTCGACGATGTGCCCGTGCTTCCCTGGTGGGCGCAGCGCGCCGAGGCCGGACAGGTGCTGTCGCTTTCCGTTCCGAAGACCGCAACTTGGCAAGCCAGCCGCGCCTTTCTCTGCGTCGCCGGCGGGATCGAGGTGCCGCTCGTGCTGGGTTCGCGCAGCACCCAGCTGCGCGGCGCGTTCGGCGGTCATGAGGGACGCCCCCTTCAGGACGGAGATGCAGTGCCGATACCTGACCCGGGCAGACAGCTTCGGTCCGGCTTCGGACTGGTCCCGCCAGGGCTCGCTCTTCCTTTCGAGGCGGATGGCGTTGCCGCCGTGCGGGTGCTTCCGGCCGCCGAATATGAGTGCTTCACGGCGGCGTCCCATGACGCGCTGTGGTCGACGCCCTGGAAGATTACGCCGCAGAGCAACCGCTACGGTTATCGGCTTGAAGGCCACGAGCTCAAGCCGGTTCGGCCGCTGGAGCTGCGTTCGCACGGCATCGTACCCGGCGTCATTCAGGTGCCCCATGGCGGCCAGCCCATCATCCAGATGCGCGACGCTCAGCCGTCGGGAGGCTATCCAAAGATCGGCACCGTCATCGAGGCTGACTTTTGGCGTCTCGGCCAGGCGCCGATCGGCAGCAGCTTCCGCTTCGTGCAATGCAACTGGGATCAGGCGCTGGATGCCCTCGCGGAGACCCGGCGCTGGCTCAAAAATGCCCGGCGCCTCGTCGAACTCCACTGCAGCCAGGGAGGCGAACATGACTGATGCGCTCGATCATGTCGATCAGCTCTGCGCCTGGCTCGCCGATACCGACATCAACCTTCTCGAGCTGACCAGTCCGGCGCGGACCTTGCGCCTGCTGCATGACGGTACCCGCGTCACGGTCGAAACCGTCGATGGACCAGAAGCGGCGCACCAGCCGGCGCTTCTCGTCAGGGCTCCGGCGCCTGGCATCTTTCTTCAGCAGCATCCGCTTCGCAATCAGGCGATCGCCATAGTCGGCGACGACGTCGCTGCCGATGCGCCGCTCGGTCTGCTGCAGATCGGGCCGCTTCTTCTGCCGGTGTCCGCACCGCTCACTGGAACCGTGACGGACGTGCTTGCGCAGCACGGCACGATCGTCGGCTATGGGACGCCGCTTTTCGAACTGCAGCCGTTCGAGGATGAGCTGAAAACATGAGGAACTTGATCTGAGCGCGCCGGGGGATCGTTCCGGGCTGGACGCCACGCATGCCGGCGACCCGATGGGCATACCGCTCGCAAAACAGGCAAGGACGAAATGAGCACGGGACGCGGCTTGCCCCGGTGCTGGCGAGGCATAAGCGAACCTTATCCCGCCACAGTGAAACCGTCTTGGCGCAGGCGCCGCCAGCTCATTAACCTTTGAATCGACGACGAGGGATCAGATGCCTTTTTCCGATTACACGAAGGCTCTCGTAACCGGGGCTTCCTCCGGCATCGGCAAGGCCGTCGTCGAGCGCCTGGCGCGCGAGGGGCTTGAGGTCCACGCCCTGGCGCGCAGCGCCGATGCGCTGAAGGCGCTGGCCGACCGGACCGGCTGCGTCCCCCATGCCATCGACGTGCGCGATCGCGCTGATATCGGCAAGCTTGCCGGCGGCGTCGAATTCGACGTGCTGGTGAATTGTGCCGGCGTCGATCGGCCCAAAAAATTCCTGCAGGCGGATGCCGACGACATCGAACTGCTGATCGACGTCAATCTCCGCGCGATCCTGCATCTTTGCCGACTTGTCGTGCCGGGAATGGTTGCCCGGGATCGCGGGCATGTGGTGAACATCACATCCATCGCCGGAGCCCATAACTTCGGCGGCAACTCGACTTACCACGCCACCAAGGCGGCGGTCAGCATGCTGTCGCGGCAACTGCGCGTCGATGCGTTCGGCAAGCGGGTGCGCGTCACCGAAATATGTCCGGGCCGGGTGGCGACCGATATCTTTGCCCATGTCCACGGCGACAGCGCAGAGACCCATGCGAAGTTCATCGAGGGGTTCGAGCTGCCGGAAGCCAAAGACATCGCCGACGCGATTGCCTTCGCGATCGCCGCCCCCGTCGCCGTCAATATCGGCCTGATGGAGATCACACCGACCCTGCAGGTCCCCGCCGGCCTGATGACGACCCGACCGGACCATCCCGCCAAACCCAGCCGTCCGACATAGGCCTGAGGCGCGCGATGAAGGGCTTTGATCTCATGGCGATCCTGCTCAGCCCGGAATTCAGCGGGATGATCGCCCATGGGATGGAGATGACCCTCATCATCTTCGCCGCCTCCTGGCTGCTGGCCATGAGCCTCGGCATCTCCCTTCTCGCCATCCGGATGCTGCCCGGCCGGATCGCCGACGCGCTCGTCGCAGCCTACGTGTCCTACCACCGCAACGTGCCGACGCTGGTGCAGCTCATGCTCTGGTACTTTGGCATCTCGAGCCTGCTGCCCGACACCCTTCAGCTCTGGCTCGCGGACCGGAATGGCGAGGCCGTCTTCGCCGTCATTTCGCTCGGGCTATGCCAGGCGGCTTATTTCAGCGAGGACCTCCGCTCCGGTTTGCGCGCGGTGCCGAAGGGGCAGTGGGAGGCCGCCCGCGCGCTCGGTCATAGCTTCACCGGCGCGATGAGCTACATCCTTCTGCCTCAGGCGGTTCGCAACGCGATGCCGGCGCTGGTGAACCACACGGTCTCGCTGTTCAAGAACTCCAGCCTTGCGATGGCGATCGGGGTCGCCGAGCTGACCCATGCCGTCAAGGAGGTCGAGAGCCAGAGCTTTCGCGCATTCGAGACCTATTTCATTGCAACCGTCCTGTACCTCGTCTGCTCGCTGCTGCTGATGTGGATCGGCTATCATCTCGAGCGGCGCAGCCGCATGGCCGGAGCGCTCTGATCATGGCCCTGCTGCAGAACATGATCGGCATCGTCGAGGACAACTGGCTGCTGCTGCTCATCGGCCAGTATCCGAACGGTCCGGTGGGCGGGATCGCCGCGACGATGATCCTGTCCGTGCTCGGGATTGGCCTCGCTTTTCCGCTCAGCGTGCTGATGGCGCTGGCGCGCATCTCGCCCTGGGCCGCGCTGCGCTGGCCGGTGACCGCCATCGTCTATCTGGTCCGCGGCGTGCCGCTGCTGTTGATCATCCTGTGGGTCTATTTCCTGCTGCCGCTCCTGATCGGAGCGATCGTGCCGGGATTTGTGACGATGGTCGTGACCCTCGTGATCTACGAGGGCGCGTTTCTCAGCGAAGTGGTGCGCGCCGGCATAACAGCCTTGCCGAAAGGGCAGATGGATGCCGCCCGCGCGCTGGGACATAGCCATCTTGGCGCGATGCGCTACGTGATCCTGCCGCAGGCGCTCTTCAACATGATCCCGAGCATCATCAGCCAGTTCGTCTCGACCATCAAGGAGACGACGCTTGGCTACATCATCAACGTGCCGGAGCTGACATTTGCCGCCGGACAGGTCAACAACCGGCTGCTGACGAAACCGTTCGAGGTCTATTTCATCCTCGCAATCGCCTATTTCGTGGTTTGCTGGACCCTCACCAGCCTCGCCAATCTGCTCGAACGCCGGATCGCCGCGCGTCGCGCAAGAATTGCCGACAGTGGCGCGGAGGCGGGAGGCATCGCGGCCGCGTCTGCAGGAGTCTCGAGGGCATGACCATGTTGCAGCAGACTTCGTCCCGTGATGGCGCCTCGATGATCCAATTCGTCGGCGTCAACAAGTCTTACGGCTCGTTCCAGGCCCTCACCGATATCAATGCCGAGGTCAGGAAGGGCGAGGTGGTGGTCGTCTGCGGTCCCTCGGGGTCCGGCAAGTCGACCCTGATCCGCACTGTCAACCGGCTGGAAGAAATTCAGTCCGGCTCCCTGCTTTTCGAGGGACAGGACGTTCATGCGAAAATGGGCAGCTCCGCTCTGAACCATCTGCGAAGCCGCATCGGCTTCGTGTTTCAGAGTTTCAACCTGTTTCCCCATCTCAGCGTGCTCGACAACGTCATTCTGTCACCCGTGAAGGTGAATGGCGTGAAACGGGGCGAGGCGCGCGACATGGCGCTGCGGCTGCTCGATCGCGTCGGCCTGTCAAACAAGGCGCAGGACTATCCGGCGCAGCTCTCGGGCGGACAGCAGCAGCGTGTCGCGATCGCGCGGGCCCTGGCGATGAAGCCTCCGGCGATGCTGTTCGACGAACCAACCAGCGCGCTCGACCCTGAAATGGTCGGGGAGGTCCTCGCGGTGATGCGCTCCCTTGCCAGCGACGGCATGACGATGATGTGCGTCACCCACGAAATGAACTTTGCGCGCGATGTGGCCGACCGGGTCTGGTTCATGGATGCCGGACGCGTGCTCGAGTCCGCCGCGCCGGACGAATTCTTCCGCGCACCAAAACATCCGCGCGCGCAGCGGTTCCTGTCGGACCTGCGTGCGCGATGAAGACACCTGTTTGCAATCAACGAGAGGGAATGCCCAAAATGTTCATCAGGAAAGTTGCCGTCGAAATGACGGTTGCGGCCGCCGCGCTGGGCGTGTTCGCGTCGACGGCGAGCGCCGATCAGCTCTCGGACATCATGCAGCGCAAGGAATTGCGTTGCGGAACCTTTGCCGACGTGCCGCCCTTCGCCGCGCCCGACCCGAAGACGCGCGAGATGGTCGGTTTCGACGTCGATCTCTGCAAGGCCATCGCCAAGCGCTGGGATGTCACGCCAAAGATCAGCCCGCTCTCCGTCGAGGCGCGCGTTCCCGAGGTCAAGCTGGGTCGGGTCGACATCACCGTCGCCAACCTCGCCTACACGCAGGGCCGCGCGGAGCAGATCCAGTTCTCCGACCCTTACTACCTCGCCAAGGAGATGCTGGCTGTCAAGGCATCGGACCCCGGCACACACAAGGCGGATTTCAAGGGCAAGCGGCTGGCGTCGACCAAGGGATCGACGTCGGAATTGGCGATCAAGCTGAACGAGTCGGATCCGCTGACCTTCGTCGATACCGGCTCCGCCTACATGGCGGTGCAGCAGAACAAGGCGGTCGGAATGGTGGCGAACACCATGACCATCACCAAGCTGGTCAATGAGTCCAAGACCGCGGGCCAGCCCTTGAAGATGATCGAGGAGCCCATGGTGCTGCAGCCGATCGGCATCGGCATGAAGAAGGACGAGCCCGCGCTGCTGGCCAAGGTCAACGAAACCTTGCTGGCGCTGGATCAGGCGGGCGAGATCAACCAGCTCTGGGACAAATGGCTTGGCCCGAACACGGAATTCAAGATGACCCGCACCGACAAGGTGATGCCACTCAGCCAGCTGAAATTCACGCCACTGCCCTGATGTGAAGACGCGTTGAGCGCGCGCAATCGTACTTGGCTAAATAGCGTCAAGGAATGTTCTCCCGCCGCACGAACCAGCCGCTGGATGTCGACTTGTGGTGGAGCGGGAAGGGATTGAACTGGTTCGCCAGAAAAATCTCGGCGAACCCCTCGTCACACGCGCCGAAGCCGACGCTTCCGCACGGCGCCAGGTAGACGCGCAGCTAATTCGCCGGCGATGCCTGTTCCATTGATCAGCAGGCAGAGAATGATCGTCAGCAATGGCCGGAGGATTGGAGACATGTGAACCTCCAATGCTTGAGTGTGCGTCTGTGCAATACTTTCGCGTTCGGCCGCGGCATGTTGGTCGCGGGTGGGGGCCTGTCAAACAGGAACAGCCTCGATATCCTTATCGCGCACCAGGAGCCGCATCCGGGCTCGGGCAACTTTCGCACCGCGACGATGGCCCGGATGTGATCCATGCCACAAATCAAGGGTATGTTATCGACGATCGTTTTCGTTCCGAGTGAGTGATCCCTGAAGCGGAAATCTCCGCCGACGGCCTCGCCGAATGAGAGCCGGCTATCGGGCAAGCAGTCTCAGGCAGGCTTCGACAAAGACCTGTGCGCCGGTGACGATGTCGGCATCGGCTGTATTCTCCGTCCAATGGTGACTGACGCCGCCGATCGACGGCACGAACAGCATGCCTGCGGGCATGATGGTCGCGAGAACCTGCGCGTCATGACCGGCTCCGCTGGGCATGCGGACGGACCTTCCGCGTGACAACATCTTGCTCGCGGCCTCGATGGCGTCCTGAAATCTCGCATCCATCATGGCGGGCGCGCCCGTGCGAAGGCGATCCAGCGTGACGCCGCAGGGGCCTGAGGCCGTGAACTCATCCGTCATCGTTCGGAGCAAATTTTCGAGCCGCACGATGACTTCGGGATCGTCGTCGCGGATCTGAAACAGCATCTCCGCAGCCCCGGGAATGATACTCGGTGCGCCCGGCTCGAGCGTGATGCGACCAGTGGTCCACACGGTGCGCGGTCCGCTCAATGCGGGAAAGCGCTCGTCGATATCAACGCAAAATCTGGCCAGCGCCAGGCCCGCATCCTTGCGCGCGCCCATGCGGGTCGTGCCCGCATGGTTCTGCTCACCCGAAAAGCGGATACGGTATTGCCAGATGCCGACGATGGATGTGACGACGCCGACCGAAAGTCCGCTGCGTTCGAGCGTGTCGCCTTGCTCGATATGGGCCTCCAGATATCCGATGTGCCGGCCCGGTTCGGCGGTTACGCGCGGCCGGCCGGCAAGGCCTGCATCGCGCAAGGCTTCACGCATGCTCCGACCTGTGGTCCGATCGCGCGCGGCATCGATGTCCGCTTCGGAGACGCTGCCGACATAGGATCTGGAGCCGAGGAAATGACCGAAATGGCCTTCTTCGTCGCACCAGGAGGCGACCTCCACGAAACCCTTTGTGCCTGGATCACGATTGATCACACGCGCGGCTTCGAGCGCATAGACGACACCAAGCGGCCCGTCGAGCCACCCGGCATGGTTCTGGCTTTCGAGATGTGAGCCGGCCAGCAGTCTGGGCCCGGCCTTGTCGCTGGTGCCAAAGACGTTGCCGATGCCATCGATCGCGGCGGTCAAACCGGCCTCGGGAAGACGATCGACCAGCCACTGCAGCGAGGCCAGATGTGGTTCGGAGAAGGTCGGCTTGTGAACGCCGGTTTTGTAGGCGCCGATGGCGCGCAGCGCGTTGAGATCGGCGAGCACGCGCTCGCCATTGGCAGAGGGGCTGATGTCAGGCATCGGTGGTGACCTTCAAGGCCTCGCTACGGATCTCTTCGACCAGGCGTTCCTTCAGTGCGACGAATTCCGGCGTGGTCTTGATCCTGTAGGAGCGTGGATGGGGCAGATCGACCAAAATCTCCGCCTTGATGCGGCCGGGACGCGCGCTCATGACGATGACGCGGCTGCCGAGGAAAATCGCTTCCTCGATGTCGTGGGTGACGAACAGCACGGTCTTCCGGTCGCGTTCCCAGATCCCGAGCAGCATCTCCTGCATCAGCGCGCGGGTCTGGTTGTCCAGCGCGCCAAAGGGTTCGTCGAGCAGCAGGATCTTTGGATCATTGGCAAGCGCACGCGCAATCGCCGTGCGTTGCTGCATGCCGCCGGACAACTGCTTTGGCCAATGGTTCTCAAAACCGGTCAGCCCGACCCGATGAATGAACGCGTCCGCGATCTTGTGCCGCTCCGCCTGCGGCAGGCCGCGCTCGCGCAGGCCGAACGCGATGTTCTCGCGCACGGTCAGCCAGGGAAACAGCGTGTAGGATTGGAACACCATGCCGCGCTCCGCACCGGGACCGCTGACTTCGCGGCCGTCGAGCATGACGCGTCCGGAGGTCGGCCGGTCGAGACCGGCAATGATGCGGAGCAGGGTGGATTTGCCGCAGCCGGAGGGACCGAGGATGGTGACGAAGTCATTGTCGCCGACAGCGACGTCGGTCGGCTCCAGCGCCCGCGTCGGTGCATGGCCCGCGCGTGCCAGAAAAGTGCGGGAAATCCGCTCGATGCTGAGCGCGGTCATGCCAGCTTCCACGGAAACAGCCAGGCATTGAAGGCCTTGAACAAAAAATCCGAAACGAGGCCGATCAGCCCGATGACGATGATGCCAAAAATGATCTGGCCGGTGTTGAGCAGGGCCTGGCTGTCGGTGATCATGTGGCCGATGCCCGACGATGATCCGATCAGTTCGGCGACGATGACGTAGGTCCATGCCCAGCCGAGCACGAGACGAAGAATTTCCGCGATATCCGGAGCCGACGAAGGCAGCAGCACGCGGCGGATGATGCCGCCATCGTCGGCGCCGAGCGTATAGGCGGCTTCGACCAGGTCGCGCCTCGTGCCGCCGACGGTCACGGCCACCATCAGGATGATCTGGAACACCGCGCCGATGAAGATGACCAGAAGCTTCTGCAATTCGCCGATGCCGGCCCACAGGATCAGCAGCGGAATGAAGGCGGAGGCCGGCAGATATCTTGCGAAGGAGACGAAGGGCTCCAGAAAGGCCTCGATCGGCTTGTAGGCGCCCATCAGCACCCCGAGTGGCACCGCAACGAGAGCCGCCAGCACAAAGCCGCCGACGACCCGCCAGACCGTCATGCCGATATCGAATACGAAGCCGTGCCTGGTCAGCAGCTCAAAGCCTTCCTGCATCATGACAAGCGGATTGGCGAGAAAAGTTTTTGACACATGGCCACCGAAAGTGGCCCAGGCCCAGAGGGCGACGAACAGCACGAAGAACGCAAAGCCATAGGCTGCGCGCTGCTTCGCGGTCACGGGATCGAGGGGACGTATCACATCATGTATCCGGGAATGGATGATGCGCCGGCCCCGCCTGCGCAAAGCGGGACCGGCCGAGCGCGGGCGGTTCTATTTGATGAAGCTGGCGTCGAAGAGATCGTCGACCTTCGGAGCCTCTTTGATGATCCCGATCTCGAGCAGCAGGTCCGCGGCATCCTTGTTGAAGGCCAAAAAATCGCCGGCGAAGAATTTCTGGTTCGCGGCCTTGTCCTGCCAGCGCAGATATTTTGCCGAATTGCCGAATTGCTCGCCGGACTGTTTGACATCGGCGCCCATGATTTCATAGGCCTTGGCCTGATCCTTCGCGATCATGTCGAGCGCCTCGAAATAGCTGTTGGCAAGCGCCTGCGCGGCCTTCGGGTTCTCGCTCAGAAACTTCGGCGTGCAGCCAAAAGTGTCCATGACCATCGGATAGTCCAGCGTCGTCGCGATGATCTTGCCCTTGTCGGGCGCGTCGCGAACCGTCGACAGGTAGGGCTCGTAGGTCATCGCCGCATCGTTCTGGCCGGAGACGAAGGCCTGCGCGGCCGCGGCCGGCTCGAGGTTCACGACCGTGACGTCCTTGACCGACAGGCCGTTCTTCTTGAGCATCCAGGCCAGTGCGAAATAGGGCGAAGTCCCCGGCGCGGACGCTGCGACCGTCTTGCCCTTCAGATCCTTGATCGAGGCGATGTCGCTCCGCACGGCCATGCCGTCGGCACCAAAACTCTTGTCGAGCTGAAAAATCTGCTTGGTCGCAACGCCGCTCGCGTTCCACGAGATCCAGGTTTCGACCGTCGTCGCCGCGCACTGGATGTCGCCCGACGCAATGGCCAGGTGGCGGTCTTTTTGCGGAATCTTCTTCAGCGTGACGTCGAGGCCGTTCTTCTTGAAGATGCCTGCCTCCTTTGCGAGCGTCAGCGGCGCAAAGCCGGTCCATCCGGAGATCCCGATGCCGACCTTGACGTCGTCGGCGAGCGCCGGCGTGCACACGAGAACAGCAACGATCGTTGCGAATAGTCTTGAGCTACGCATGATTGTCTTCCTCTTCCGATCCAATTGATTGGCTTCAGTCGGTTGTCTCACCTGCCTGCTGTCGAACGGTTGCATGAATTGTGCCGCGTCCATCTCAGCCGCCCTTGAAGCGGGCAACGAGGCGGTGCGAGTCGCCGGGGTAGAGCAGGCGGACCGCGGTGACGGTCCGCGCGCTGCGCCAGGTGTGCCGGTCGATGACGAGGCAGGGCGCGCCGACCGCGATGGCGAGCGCGGCCGCCGTCGAGGCGTCGGCGACGACAGCGCTGATCGTATGCTTGGCCTCTGTCCACGGCACATGGTGCAGCAGCCATGAGCCCGGCGGCTCGACGGCGAAATCGGCAGTCGCAGCTTCGGGCACGGTCTCGAGATCGATCAGGCGGTCTTCGACCGCGAAGGGCACGTTGTCGGCGCTGTGGCGGCAGGCGATCGCGATCACCTTGCCGGCCTTCCGCACGCCGAGGCGGGTACGATCGGCGCTGTTTGCGGTACGGCGCGCGGCGTGGATCAGCTCGTAGCCGTAACTGCGGCCGAGCGCGGAAATCTCGGCACGAATGTCGGCAATCTGCAGCACCGCCGACAAATGCTGCGGGCGGCGCACGAATGTGCCGGCCCGCCGGCGCCGCTCGATCAGATCGGCTTGCGCCAGTTCCGACAGCGCCTTGTTCACCGTCATGCGCGAGCAGCCATAGCGCGTCATCAACTGGTGCTCGAACGGAATGCGGTGGCCGGGCGGCCATTCCCCGGTCAGAATCCGGCGTTCGATGTCGCTACGGATCTGCTTGTAGAGCGTCGGCTTCTCGGCCGCCCGGTCGCGATCAGCGGAGAGGCTCATGCGACAAGACTCCGGATCGTCGCGTTGAACCGATCGCGGGCTTTTTGGCGGAGCCTGTGACGTCCGCCTTCGACGACCTTGTTGCCGCCCACCCAGACGCAATCGATGGCATCCGCGCCCGCCGCAAAGATGAAGCCGTCGAGGATGGCATCGCCGCGGCGTCCGGCCAGTGACGGATGCGCGGTGTCGAGCGACACGATGTCGGCGCGCGCCGCTTGCTGTATGCCGCCGCGCGTCTGGGCGAGGGCCTGGGTACCACCGGCCAGGGCCGCATCGAACAGCGCGCGCCCGGTCGAAACGCCCGGACCGCGCGACAGTACATTGCGCTCGCGGTGTTTCAGCCGCTGGCCATATTCGAGTTGACGCAGCTCGTCGGCGACGCCGACCAGGATGTTGGAGTCCGTGCCGACGCCGAAACGTCCACCGGCCTCGCAAAATTCTCGCGCGGGAAAGATGCCGTCGCCGAGACTTGCTTCGGTCAGCGGGCAAAGACCGGCGACGGCGCCGCTTGCCGCAAGTGCGGCGGTCTCCGCCGCGGTCATGTGGGTCGCATGGATGAGACACCAGCGCTGATCGATGGGCGCATGCTCGAGCAGCCACTCGACCGGTCGCCGGCCCGACCAGGCCACGCAATCTTCGACTTCCCTGATTTGTTCGGCTGCATGGAGGTGGACCGGCCCGCCCTCGGCGAGCGGTATGATCGCCATCAGTTCGTCCGGCGAAACGGCGCGCAGGCTGTGCGGGGCAATCCCGACATTGGCCCCGCGCAAGGAACTCACGGCCTTGCGCGAGGCGGCCAACAGCTCGGCATACTGACCGATCGACGAGATGAAGCGTCGCTGGCCGGCATGCGGCGCGACCCCGCCGAAGGAGCCGTGCGCATAAAAACTCGGCAGCAGCGTCAGGGCGATGCCGGTTGCCTCAGCAGCCTGTGCAATGCGTGCCGCCATCTCCGCGGGGTTGGCGTAAGGCGCGCCGCCTGGATCATGATGGAGATAGTGAAACTCGCCGACGCGCGTAAAACCGCGCTCGAGCATCTCGGCATAGAGCAGGGTCGCGACGCTCTCGACATCGTCAGGCGTCATCGTCAGCGCGAAGCGATACATCGTCTCGCGCCACGTCCAGAACGTATCGGCCGTGTCGCCGCGCATCTCGGCGAGCCCCGCCATGCCGCGCTGAAACGCGTGGCTGTGCAGGCTTGCAAATCCCGGGATTGCCAGCTGGTGGCGCTCGTCGCCACCTTGCGGCGTGACGCCGGCCGTGACGGCGGTGACGGTTCCGTCGGTCATGATCACCTGCACGTCATCGCGCCACCCGGAGGGCAGGAGCGCGGATGCAAAATGCAGTCGTGTCATGTTTCCAGCCGGCTGGACAGAACCGCGCCACGATTATATGTCTAGACATATAAGTCAAGCTTCCAGAGTCGGGAGAAGGCCGCATGGCCGAGCGCTTCGATCGTATCTGGCACAATGCACGGCTCGCCACGATGCATCGGGACATGCCCGATCTCGGCGTGGTCGAAGACGGCCTCATCGCGGCGCGCGACGGCCGTATCGTGTTTGCCGGCGCGCGCGCTGACTTTCCGTCAGCCGCTGATGCGGTCGAACGGACCGACTGTGAAGGGCGCTGGATCACCCCCGGACTGATCGATTGCCACACCCATCTCGTCTACGGCGGAAACCGCGCCCATGAATTCGAGCTGCGGCTGAAGGGCGCAAGCTACGAGGAGATCGCGCGTGCCGGCGGCGGCATCGTTTCGACGGTGGCGGCGACGCGGCACGCAAGCGAGGCGGACCTCGTCGCCAGCGCATTGCCCCGACTGGACGCGCTGATCGGCGAGGGCGTGACGACGATCGAGATCAAGTCCGGTTACGGGCTCGACACCGATACCGAGATGCGCCAGCTCAAGGCCGCGCGCAATCTCGGCCGCAGCCGGCTGGTGACGGTCCGCACGTCTTTCCTCGGCGCCCATGCGTCGCCGCCCGAAGAAGGCGACAAGGATCGCTACATCGATCTCGTCTGCCAAAAGATGCTGCCGGCGGTCGCGCAAACCGGGCTTGCGGACGCCGTCGATGCCTTCATGGAAGGTATTGCGTTCTCGCGGGCGCAGACCGCGCGCGTGTTCGCCGCAGCGCGAGCGCGCGGGCTGCCGGTGAAACTTCATGCCGACCAGTTGTCGAATCTCGGCGGGGCAGCGCTCGCCGCGGAATTCTCCGCCCTCTCGGCCGATCATCTCGAACACACCGATGAGGCGGGTGTCGCAGCGATGGCGCGGGCGGGCACCGTCGCCGTGCTGCTGCCGGGCGCCTTCTACTTCATCCGCGAAACGCAAAAGCCACCGGTCGAGCTGTTGCGGGCCCACGGCGTCAGCATGGCGCTTGCCACCGACTGCAATCCCGGCAGCTCGCCGCTGACCTCGCTGCTGCTCGCCATGAACATGGGGGCGACGCTGTTCCGGATGACGGTGGCCGAATGTCTCCTTGGTGTGACGCGGGAAGGCGCCCGTGCGCTGGGCGTTTTGGCCGAGACCGGCACGCTCGAGGCCGGCAAGTGGTGCGATCTCGCGATCTGGGATATCGAGCGTCCGGCGGAGCTCGTCTACCGGATCGGTTTCAATCCGCTGCACAAACGGGTGTGGAGGGGCCGATGAACCATCGGGATCGCCCGATTGTCGTTGCGCCCGGACGAGTGAGGCTCGACGATCTGGCGCAACTGCTCGCAGGGCGGACCGTCCTGCTCGATGTGTCCTTCTGGCCGCGGATCGAGGCCGCCGCGAACATTGTCGCGCAAGCGGCGCGCGCCGATATTCCCGCCTACGGCATCAATACCGGTTTCGGAAAGCTGGCCTCGGCGCGCATTGCTGCCGACCAGACGACGCTGCTTCAGCGCAACCTCATCTTATCGCATTGCTGCGGCGTCGGACCGCCGACGCCGGAACCAATCGTTCGCCTGATGATGGCGCTAAAAATCATCTCGCTCGGACGCGGCGCTTCGGGCGTGCGGCGCAATGTCATCGAGCAGTTGCAGGCCATGATCGCGCGCGGGGTCTGTCCGCTGGTGCCGCAACAGGGCTCAGTCGGCGCCTCCGGCGATCTCGCACCGCTTGCGCACATGACGGCTGTGATGATCGGGGAAGGGCAGGCGCTGTTTGGTGGCCGGACCGTACCGGGCCGCGAGGCGCTCGCGGCGGTCGGGCTGACGCCATTGACGCTGGGTCCGAAGGAGGGGCTCGCCTTGATCAACGGCACCCAGTTCTCAACCGCCTATGCGATCGCTGGCCTCTCGCGCGCCCATCGCCTGGCCTGCGCAGCGCTGGTGACGGGCGCCTTGTCGGTTGACGCGGCGATGGCGTCGACGGCGCCGTTCCGGCCCGAGCTCCACGCGCTGCGCGGACATGCCGGCCAGATCGCGGCCGGTGCGGCCCTCACATCCCTGCTGCAAGAGAGCGATATCAGGCAGTCGCATCTGGAAGGTGATGAGCGCGTGCAGGATCCTTATTGCCTGCGCTGTCAGCCACAGGTGATGGGCGCGGCGCTCGACGTGCTCGCGCAGGCCGCGCGCACGCTGACAACAGAAGCCAATGCCGTCACCGACAATCCGCTGGTCCTGGTGGAGAGCGGAGAGATCGTCTCGGGCGGGAATTTTCACGCCGAGCCGGTGGCCTTTGCCGCGGACCAGATCGCCCTTGTCTTGTCGGAGATCGGTGCGATCAGCGAGCGGCGCATCGCAACCCTCGTCGATCCCGCATTGAATTTCGGGCTGCCGCCGTTTCTCACGCCCGATCCCGGCCTCAACTCCGGTTTCATGATCGCCGAGGTGACGGCCGCCGCGCTCTACGCCGAGAACAAGCAGCGCGCCGCGCCCTGCTCGATCGATTCGACACCGACCAGCGCGAACCAGGAGGATCACGTCTCGATGGCTGCGCACGCCGCGCGCCGGCTGTCCGACATGGCGGACAACCTCGCTGCTATCATCGGCATCGAGCTTTTGGTTGCAGCGCAGGGCATCGAGCTGCGTGCGCCGCATTCGACGAGCCCGGCGCTCGCGGCCGTCATCGCGGCCTTGCGCAAGCAGGTGCTACCGCTCGGCTCCGATCGCTACATGGCCGATGACCTCGCAAAGGCAAGGGCGCTGGTCGAGGAGGGGCAATTGCCTGCCGCTGCCAGGACCGTGCTCGCGCAAAACCCGTTTCCGACACTTGCTTGAAGGGTCCCACTGATGAGCCGCCGACTGGACAACGACCGCTCGATCCGAGCCCCACGCGGCCCTGACATCAGCGCGAAAAGCTGGCTGACGGAAGCGCCGCTGCGCATGCTGATGAACAATCTCGATCCGGATGTCGCCGAGCGGCCGAGCGAACTCGTGGTCTACGGCGGGATTGGCCGCGCGGCGCGCGACTGGGAGAGTTTTGATCGCATCGTTGCCTCGCTCCGCAAGCTCGAGAGCGACCAGACGCTTTTGGTTCAATCGGGCAAGCCGGTTGGAATTTTCCGCACCCATGCGGATGCGCCGCGCGTCCTGATCGCGAACTCGAATCTCGTACCGCATTGGGCGACGCTCGATCATTTCAACGAGCTCGACCGGCAGGGCCTGATGATGTTCGGGCAGATGACGGCGGGGTCCTGGATCTACATCGGCAGCCAGGGGATCGTGCAGGGGACCTATGAGACGTTCGTCGAGGTGGGACGGCGTCACTATGGCGGCAGCCTTGCGGGCAGATGGATCCTGACGGCGGGCCTTGGCGGCATGGGCGGTGCCCAGCCGCTCGCGGCGACAATGGCTGGGGCGTCGCTGCTCGCGGTGGAGTGCCAGCCGAGCCGCATCGAGATGCGGCTGCGCACCGGCTACCTCGATCGCCAGGCGAGCACGCTCGACGAGGCGCTGGCGATGATGGCGGCGAGCGCCGAAAGCAGGACGCCGGTCTCGGTCGGTCTGCTCGGCAATGCCGCCGAGATCTTTCCCGAACTCGTGCGGCGCGGCGTGCGGCCCGACATCGTCACCGACCAGACCAGCGCGCACGACCCCATCAACGGCTATTTGCCGAAAGGATGGACTCTCGCCGAGTGGGAGGCGAAACGCGCAGCCGACCCGAAGGCCGTCGAACGCGCCGCCAAGACGTCGATGGTCGATCAGGTCCAGGCCATGCTGGATTTTCATGCGCAAGGCGTGCCCACGCTCGACTACGGCAACAATATTCGTCAGATGGCAAAGGACATGGGGCTGCAGAACGCATTTGATTTTCCCGGTTTCGTCCCGGCCTATATTCGTCCGCTGTTCTGCCGGGGTGTCGGACCGTTCCGCTGGGCGGCGCTCTCGGGTGATCCCGAAGACATCTACCGCACCGACGCCAAGGTGAAGGAGCTGATGCCGCATGACAAGCACCTTCACAACTGGCTCGACATGGCGAGGCAGCGGATCAGGTTCCAGGGGCTGCCGGCACGGATCTGCTGGGTCGGTCTCGGCGATCGTCACCGGCTGGGTCTGGCCTTCAACGAGATGGTGGCGCGCGGCGAAGTGAAGGCGCCGATCGTGATCGGCCGCGACCATCTGGACAGCGGCTCGGTTGCAAGTCCGAACCGCGAGACTGAAGCGATGCGCGACGGCTCCGACGCCGTGTCCGACTGGCCACTGCTCAATGCGCTGCTCAATTGTGCGAGCGGAGCCACCTGGGTATCACTGCATCACGGCGGCGGCGTCGGCATCGGCTACTCGCAGCATGCCGGCATGGTGATCGTCGCCGACGGAACGGTGGAGGCCGCGCGCCGGCTCGAACGCGTGTTGTGGAATGATCCGGCAAGCGGCGTCATGCGTCATGCCGACGCCGGCTATGAAAGCGCCGTTGAATGCGCACGCGCGAGCGGGCTCGATCTGCCCAGTCTGGCGTTATAGCTCGGGGGAGTAGCGCCATTCGGTGCGTACAGCGTTCGTCGTTTCCTCAAGACAGCGAGACAGGCCATGGTGAAGCCATTCCCATCAAAGACCCAGATCGGCAATCACACGCTCCATCCGGAAACGCTGATGCTGAACTATGGCTACGATCCGCAATTGTCGGAAGGCGCCGTCAAGCCACCGGTGTTCCTGACCTCGACTTTCGTCTTCAGGACCGCCGAAGACGGCAAGGATTTCTTCGATTTCGTCTCGGGCCGCCGCGAGCCGCCCGAAGGCATGGGCGCTGGTCTCGTTTATTCACGGTTCAACCATCCCAACAGCGAGATCGTCGAGGACAGGCTTTCGGTCTATGAGCGTGCGGAAAGCTGTGTCCTGTTCGCATCGGGCATGGCGGCGATTTCGACCACAATCCTCGCCTTCGTCCGGCCTGGCGACGTCATTCTGCATTCGCAGCCGCTCTATGGCGGAACGGAAACCCTGCTGGCGAAGACGCTGGCGGGCCTGTTGATCGGCGCCGTCGGCTTTGCCGATGGTCTCGATGAATCGGCCGTCCGGCAGGCGGCCGACGAGGCGAGGGGAAAGGGGCGGGTTGCGATGATCCTCATCGAAACCCCGGCCAATCCCACCAATGGTCTGGTCGATATCGCGATGATCCGCCGCATCGCCGATGCAATCGGCAAGGCGCAGGGACATACGCCGATCATCGCGTGTGACAACACCCTGCTCGGGCCGGTGTTTCAGCGGCCGATCGAGCACGGCGCGGATCTCTCGCTGTACTCGCTGACCAAGTATGTTGGCGGGCACTCCGATCTGATTGCCGGCGCCGCGCTTGGATCGAGGGCGCTCATGAAGGAGGTCAAGGCGCTGCGCAGCGCCATCGGCACCCAGCTTGATCCGCATTCCTGCTGGATGCTCGGCCGCTCACTGGAAACGCTGAGCCTGCGCATGGAAAGAGCCGACAGCAACGCGCGACTCGTGGCGGACTATTTGCGTGATCATCCCAAGGTGGCCAGGGTTCATTACCTTGGCCACCACGCGGAAGCGTCGCCGGCCGGCCGCCTGTTCGCAAGGCAATGCAGCGGCGCGGGCTCGACATTTTCGTTCGACATCGTGGGTGGGCAGCAGGCTGCCGCCAGATTCCTGAACGCGCTGCAGATCTTCAAGCTGGCGGTGAGCCTGGGCGGCACCGAGTCGCTGGCCAGCCTGCCGGCGACCATGACCCACTCCGGCGTCCCCGCAGACATGCGGGAAAGAATCGGCGTTCTCGACTCCACCATTCGCCTGTCGATCGGTATCGAGCATCCGTCTGACCTCATTGCCGACATCGTGCAGGCTTTGAGCGGCGCATAGCGGTTGCGGCGACCGATCAGTCCTCTGGATGGTGGCAGGCGACGCCGCCATGACCATCAGCCCGCCATTGTGGATACACGGTGCGGCACACATCGGAGGCGCGGGGGCAGCGGGGATGAAAGTGACATCCGGCCGGCGGGTTTGCGGCGGACGGAATTTCGCCGACGATGCGCGGCAGTTGACCCCGGATGCCCGGGTCTGGGATCGGCGACGCATCGCGCAGCATGCGCGAATAAGGATGGCGCGGTGCGCCGAACACGCGGGCCACCGGGCCGTCCTCCACGATGCGTCCGAGATACATCACCGCGACGCGCGCGCAGAACCATCTGATGACACCGAGATCGTGACTGACGAACACGAATGTCAGGCCGCGCCGTGCCTGCAGGTCCTTCAGGAGCAGAAGCACCTGGGCCTGGACCGAGACGTCGAGCGCGGAGACCGGTTCGTCGGCGACGATCAGCTCGGGCTCGACGGACAGCGCGCGCGCGATCCCGACGCGCTGACGCTGGCCGCCGGAAAATTCGTGCGGGCGGCGGTCGTAGGCGGACGGCGGCAGACCGACCTCTTCCAGCAATGCGATGGCGCGGTCGCGCGCGGCACGGCCGCGGGCAAGACCGTGGACGCCCAGCGGCTCCGTCAGAGCCTGGCCGATCGTGCGTCGCGGATTGAGTGACGAATAGGGATCCTGGAATATGATCTGCATGCGGCGGCGCAGCCGCTGCAGCGTGGAGCCCTCCGCGGTCGCCACGTCGATGTCGGCGAAGCGTACCTTTCCCGCATCTGGTTCAATCAGGCGCAGCACGGCACGCGCGGCAGTCGACTTGCCACAGCCGGACTCGCCGACGAGGCCGAACGCCTCGCCGCGCGTCACCGCAAAACTGACGCCGTCCACGGCACGGACCGTCGTCGTGACCGGGCGAGGAAAACCCTTGGTCACCACAAAATGCTTGGCAAGGTCGCGAACCTCGAGCAGAGCGCCGGACGCGGTCATTGCGCGTCCGCTTTCGGATCGGTCACGTCGCAAAGCCCGTCGCCGACGAGGTTCAGTCCCAGCACCAGGACAAGAATGGCGAGGCCCGGCCATATGCATAGCCATGCCTGATCGAGAATGTTCTCAAAACCGTCCCGCATCATGCCTCCCCAGGTCGGCGTTGGCGGCTTGACGCCGAGCCCGATGAAGGAGAGCGAGGCCTCGGTGCGGACCGCGGTCGCCATCCAGAGCGTGCCCATGACCAGGAGATCGGTGACGATGTTGGGCAGCACGTGCACGAGCAGGATGCGCAGATGCGAGAAGCCGAGCGCGCGGCCGGCCTCGATGAAGGCGCGTTCCCTGAGCACCAGAACCGGCGCGCGCGCGATGCGCGCGAAAGGCGCGATCGCGGTGAGCGCAATCGCGATGACGAGATTGGTGACACTGGAGCCAAGCAGCGCCACCATGATCATGCCGAGGATCAGGCTCGGGAAGGACAGCAGGACGTCCATCACCTGCATGGTGAAGAGATCGAAACGGCCGCCGACATAGCCGCTGATCATGCCGATCGCCCCGCCGACGACGACAGCGCCGGCGATGGACAGAAAGGACACCAGCAGCGACACCCGTGCGCCCCACAGCAGCCGCGACAGTACGTCACGGCCGAACTGGTCGGCGCCGAGCAGATAGTCGGAGCCGGGGCCCGCGAGACGATCGAGGATGTTCTGTTCGAGCGGATCGCGCGGAGCAAGCCATGGCGCCAGCAGCGCGCCGGCCACGACGATCGTGCAGAGGATGACGCCGGCCAACGTCGTGGGGTCGCGCAGGAGCCGCCCGGCCATCGTCCGCCATGAGGAAGGGGTTGCGGAAAGCGCCACGTCGCTCACTGCTTGACCCTCGGATCGATGAAGCCATAGCTGATGTCGGTGATCAGGTTCACGACGACGATCAGGAAGCAGTAGATCACCATCATGCCCTGCAGCATGGTGTAGTCGCGCTGGGTCAGCGCGCTGACGATCACTTTGCCGAGGCCGGGGCGGTTGAAGACGATCTCGGTCAGCACCGAATTGCCGATGAGAATGCCGACATAGAGGCCGACCACGGTGACCACCGGGATCAAGGCATTCGACAGACCGTGGCGCCAGATGATGGCCCGCCGCGGCACCCCCTTGGCGCGCGCGGTGCGGATGTAGTCCTCGCCGAGCACCTGCAGCATCGAGCTGCGGGTCACGCGGACGACATAGGCAGCCATCACGATGCCGAGGGTGATCGCGGGCAGCACGAGCTTGTGCAGGCCGTCGATCCAGTCGCCGGGGCGCGGATTGCCGATCACCGGAAAGAGGTGCAGATGCAGCGCGAAGACGATCAGGAGGAAAATACCTGAAACGAAGACCGGGAAAGACAGCCCGAGCAGCGACAACAGCCGCGTCAGCACGTCGATTGGGCCATTGCGATTGAGGGCCGCCCAGATGCCCGCGGGGATGCCGATCAGGCAGCCGATTGCCATGGCGGCCAGCGTCAACACGATGGTGTGCGGCAACGCCGCGCCAATTTCGGTCCATACCGCGCGGTGCGTGACCATGCTGGTGCCGAGATCGCCGCGCAGGGCATGGCCGAGGAATTCGACATATTGCGCGCCGATCCAGCGATCGAGGCCGAGTTCGGCGCGCAGGGCGGCGAGCGTTTCTGGGGTCGCCCGATCGCCGAGGATGGCGATGGCCGGATCGCCGGGGACCACGCGCACCAGCAGAAAGACGAGCGTCAAGACCGCAAGCAGTGTCGGTATCGAGGCCAGCAGCCTGCGGACGATGAAGCCGATCACCGGGCGATCCCTCCTGGTCCCGCGAACCTCACTTGAAGTGCGTGGCTTCGGTCAGGAGCGGGCCGAGCGAGAGCGAGGCCTTCAACTCGTAGCCGTAGTCGAGGTCGGCGCGATGCGCCCAGATCTGCAGGGCCTCGGCCAGCGGGACGGCGCAGACGGCCGCGACGATCTTCTTCTGCGCCTCGACCCAAAGTGCAACCTGCTTTGCGGTATCGGTCTCGGTCTTGGCGGCGTCGATCTCCTTGTCCGCCACGTCGCAATGGCTGAAGTTGGTCACCGCGGTCGGCTTTCCGACGATGCTCGCCGAGTGGAAGAACTGGGTCAAATAGATGTCCGCCACCGGAAATCGCGCCGCCGCGTAGTAGACGATCGGGCTCAGGTCCTTGCGGATCTGCTGGTGGAAGGTGGCATGATCGACGACCTGGATGTCGAGATTGATGCCTGCCTTGCGCAGCTGCGCCTGCACGACCTGCATGCTGCCCAGCATCTGCGGCAACTGCGTGTGAATCACCGGGATCGTCACGCCGTCGGGATAGCCGGCCTCCTTGAGCAGCGCCTTGGCTTTGGCGACGTCGTTACCGACGAGACCGACATCGCCGGAGGATCCGAGATAGCCTGCCGGAATCACGCTCTGGCCCGGCCGTGCGGTGTCGGCGCCTTGCCATTTGACGAGCTCCGGCCGGTTGACGGCGTAGGCGATCGCCTGCCGCACGCGGATGTCGTCAAGCGGTTTTGCCGTGATGTTGAGATTGAGATTCGCGAGCTCGCCCGGCTCGAATATGTCAACGACCGCATCCGGCAAGGCGCGGATGCGGTTGATCCAGGCCTGATCCTGCTTGCCGTAGATGAGGTCGATCTCGCCGTTCTGGAACGCAAGATCGCGCGAGGAGTCGGAGGGAATGTAGCGATAGCTCACATGCTCGAGTTTTGGCCTGCCCCGGAAATAGCCGTCGAAGGCGGCGAGCTCGAGCGACTGGTTCGGGGTGTCGGAAACGAAGGCAAAGGGACCGGTGCCGACCGGATTGCGCGTAAAATCCGCGCCATATTTTTCGACCGCCTTGCGGCTGACGATGTAGCCGCCGGAATAATTGGTCAGCAGCCCGAGCAGGCTCGGCACCTGCCGCGCCAGGACGATGTGGACCGTGGAGGGATCCACAGCCTCGATGGTCTTGAAAGCGGCGAAGTCGGCGGAGAACGCCGATGTCTTGGCATCGCTCGCTCTCTTCAGGCTGAAGACGACGTCGTCAGCGGTCAGCTCGCCAAAGTCGCCGTGAAACTTGACGCCGTGGCGCAGATGGAACGTCCAGTCGAGCTTGTCGGCACTCGATTCCCATTTTTCCGCGAGGTCGGGCTCGATCTGCGCCGGATCCATCGTGCCCGGTTTGAAGCGCACCAGGCCGTTATAGATCCATGCCACCACCGTGCGGTCGATCGTAGAGACCGCGCGATGTGGATCGAGCTGGCCGACATCCTGGGCCGCCATGCCGACTTTCAGGTCGGTCCTTGGCGCCGCCACGACCGGCACCGCAGCGAGGGCGGCGGCCGCAAGTAGCGCACTAAGCGTGATGCGAAGCTTCATGTCTCTGTCCCCCGTGGTTGAACAATTCGTGCCCTGCAAAACGCTCGATCCGAAACGGCTCGAGCGGGACATCCGTGTGTCCGTCGAGGACCAGCTCGCTCATGATGGCGCCGATGGCCGGACCGAGCTGAAAGCCGTGGCCGGAGAATCCGAATGCATGAAACAGGCCGGGCGTCGTGCGGCTCGGTCCGATGACCGGAATATCATCCGGCATCTCGCCGTCGATGCCGGTCCAGCTGCGGATCACCTGGATACCCGCGAGCTGCGGCACGAGCTGCAGCGCCTTTGCCATGACGGCATAACTTGCCTCGGGCGACGGCCGTGATGACGGAATGTCTGGATCGGAATGCCCGCGGCCGCCGCCGAAAATCACGTTGCCGCGCCGGATCTGACGCAGGTAGACGTCGCCGCCGACCACACCCAGATTGGGCGCAATGAAGTAGGGCAGGGGCTCGGTCACGAGCATATTGGGGCTCAGCGGCGACACCGGAACCGGCTCGCCGAACGCCTTGGCAACGTCGCCGCCCCAATAGCCGGCTGTGTTGACGAGAAAGCGGGCACGAAATTCATGCGCGCCCGATTTCACGATGAAATCCGTGCCGTCATGGGCGAGACTGCTGACCGGCGTGAATTCGCGGATATCAGCGCCTGCGTCGCGCCCGGCTCGCGCGAGCGCGGGGCTCAATAGGCGCGGATTGGCGGCGCCGTCGTCGGGCGCGAACGAGCCGGCCACGACATCGGGGCCGAGCCACGGATATTGCTGATGGATGGCGTTGCTCCCGATCATGATCAGTGGCAGTTCGTTGCTTTTGGCGACATCGAGATAAGCGATGAGGTCGGCTTCCTCGGCCTTGTTGCGCGCGAGCTTCAGGTGACCGGTGACCTCGAACTCGCAAGCCGTGCCGATCAGCTCCGGCAGCTTCGTCCAGATTTCGCGCGACCGCCGGGCGAGCGGCAATTCGGCTGGATGCCGTCCCTGCTGGCGCACGCCGCCGTAATTGACGCCGCTGGCCTGTCCGCCGACCTGGCCGCGCTCGAGCAGAATGCATCGCGCGCCGCGTCTTGCGAGATGCAGGGCGGTGGAGCAGCCTACGCCGCCGCCGCCCACGATCAGCACATCGGTCGCCGTCGTGCTCATGCGGCCTCCGCGGGAAGAATGGGGATCGGCTTGACCGGCGGCTGTCCGCGCAGGCGGCCGACCTGCTCCACCGGGCACGACAAGGAGGCTGCCAGCACCTCGGCCGCGGCTGCGCCGCAGACGCGGCCCTGGCAACGGCCCATGCCGACGCGGCTCAGGGCTTTGGCCCGATTGACCTCCGACGGCGGCAGCGTCGCCAATGCCTCGTTCGCGGCTGCGCGCAGTTCGCCCGCCGTGATCGCCTCGCAGCGGCAGAGGATCGTATCGTCGGCCATGTCCGCGGCGAGTGTTGCCGGAAATGGAAATGCGCGCTCCAAGGCGGCGCGGAAGTTGCTGCCGGCCGCGAGCGTCGCATCAAGGCGCGCGACCGCACGCGCGTCAACCGTGAGGCCGCGCGCCGCCAGCACAGCCCAGGCGGCGCGTGCCCCGGCCGCCTCGGCGAGATCGGCACCTTGAATGCCGCTGCCGTCGCCGGCGAGAAACACGCCTTCGACGGAGGTTTGCCCGTTGGAATCCTTGCGCGGCACCCAATTGTGCTGCACGGGATCGAAGTCGAACGGCACACCAGCAAGATCGGCGAGTTGCGCCTCCGGCTTCAGTCCAAAGCCGACTGCGACGGCATCGGCCGCCACCTCGTGCCTTAAGCCGCGCGCGTCACGCCAGCTCAGCTTTTCGACCTGACCGTCGCCCTCGATCGCGAGCGAGGTGACGCCCTCGGCGATCGTAATGCCGTGCGCGCGCAGCCAGGCGATGTAATAGAGGCCCTTGGCGAAGGTGGCCCCGCCGCGCATGAGGGCGAACGCCTGTGCCGCCTTGGTGGTGAACGGCGTCGTGTCGAGCACGCAGACAATTTGTGCGCCGGCACGGGCATATTGGTAGGCAACCAGATAGAGCAGGGGCCCGGTTCCAAGAAAGGCGACGCGCGCGCCGATGGCGCAGCCCTGCGCCTTCAAGGCAATCTGCGATCCGCCCAGCGTGAAGACGCCCGGCAGCGTCCAGCCCGGCAGCGGTATCACGCGATCCATCGCGCCGGTACACAGGATCGTCTGTGCGACAGGTATTGCGCCCGCTTTGCCGTCGCTGATCGTGTCAATGAGTCCGGGTCGCAAATTCCACGCCAGCGTTCGCGGGCGGAAGTCGATCGACGGGCGCAGCCGGTCAAAAATGTCGTGGATGGCCTGTGCCTTTGCAGCTTCGAAGCCGTAAAGGGTGCGCGCGCCGCGGCGGAATCCCGCGGGCTGACGCTGATAGATACGCCCGCCATTGTCGGGCGCTTCGTCGATCACGATGGGGCGCACGCCCGCGCCGACAAGCACCTCGGCCGCGCGCGTGCCGGCCGGACCGGCGCCGACGATGACGACGCTCATGGCTGCGGCCGCCCGCGCGACACGCGCATGCCGTCTTCGATCGGGGTAGTGCAGGCGCGCACGCGGCCGCCTCCCTCGATTATCACCCAGCAATCCTGGCATGCCCCCATCAGGCAGAAACCGGCACGGAGACCATCGCCGAACTCGCTCGCGCGGAGGTAGCCGTCCTGCGCGAGAATGGCCGTCAGCAGGGTGTCGCCCACGCATGCGTCCGCAGGCGCCCCGTCGAGCATGAATGACACGGCGGGCCGGTCCATTTCGGCCACGCGTTGCAATCTCATAGCATGTCCTCCAGCCGGCAATTGACCAGCAACTCGGCTATGGCGGCCGTGTTCGGCAGTCGCAGGACCGTCGCGATCAGCTCGGCGATGTCGTGCGGATCGCTCATCTTTTCGCGCGGCCATTTGGTGACGTGTGCGGTCATGTCGGTCGCAACAAAGCTCGGGCAGATCGCGGTCGCGCGGATGCCGTGGTCCCAGCCGTACTGCCGCACGGCATGGGTGAGCGCGATCAGCGCAAACTTGCTCATGGCATAGCCGGCATTGGGATTGCGGACCCGCTTGCCTGACATCGAGGCGACATTGATCACGCGCCCTTCGCCGCTTTTTGCCAGATGCGGCAGCGCGAGGCGAATGAGCCGCATCGGCGCCTTGACATTGATCAGCATCATGGCGTCGAGCGCCGTCTCGTCGGGATCGGTGAGATCGGCTTCCGGATTGATCGCGGCAGCGTTGATGAGACCGTCGAGCCGGCCGAAACGGTCGATCGTCGCCGCGACCCATGCTTCCGCCGAGGGCAGCTGTTCCGCGTCGTAGCGCTGCAGCATCAGCTGGTCGGATCCGGCGAGCCCGCGCGAACAGCGCACGCCGGCGGAAACCTGATAGCCGCCCGCGATCAGGCGCTCGACCACGGCGCGACCAATTCCGCGCGAGGCACCGGAGACCATCATGACCCGGCCAGCCGCTTCAAGCACGGGCAAGCTCCCTGGCGGACACGCTGGTTGCGACATGACAGCGGGCGCGATGCCCTGGGGAAGCGGCCGCCAGAACCTGCGGCGCCTCGCATCCGTCGCGGCGGAGCGGGCAGCGTGGCGCGAAGCGGCAGCCCCTTGGCATGTCGTCGAGCGGTGGCACGCGGCCCGCAATGGCGGCGAGCGCCTGCTCGGCGCGATCCATGCGCGGGATTGCCGCGAACAGCGCACGGGTATAGGGGTGCGCGGCTCCGGTGAAAATCTCGTGCACGGGCGCTTCTTCGACGATCTGGCCCGCATACATGACCGCAACGCGATCGGCGATCTGGGCAACGACGCCAAGATTATGCGTGATGAACAGCATCGCCATGCCGTGCCGCGCCTTGAGGTCGGCGAGCAGGGAGAGCACCTGCGCCTGGATCGTCACGTCGAGCGCGGTCGTCGGCTCGTCGGCGAGCAGCAGCGTCGGTTCGCACGCCAGCGCCATCGCGATCATGACGCGCTGGCGCATGCCGCCGGAGAATTGATGCGGATACTCGTGGAAGCGCTGCCTGGCGGATGGAATCTTCACTTCGTCCAGAACGGCGAGCGACTTCGCCTCGGCGTCCGCCCGCGACAGGCCGCGATGGACGCGCAGCACCTCGGCAACCTGTGCCCCGATGCTGATCACCGGATTGAGGCTCGTCATCGGTTCCTGGAAGATCATCGCGATCCGGTCGCCACGCACGGGCTCGAGCTCCGCCTCATCAAGCGTTCGCAGATCCAGTCCGTCGAGGAGGATGCGGCCCGCCGCCACGCGACCTTGCTTCTGCGGGATAAGACCCATGATGGAGAGGGCGGTGACCGACTTTCCACAGCCGGACTCGCCGACCAGGGCCAGCGTCTCGTTGCGGCCGAGCGAAAAGGAGACGCCGTCGACGGCCGGATACCACTCCGAACGGATGCGAAATTCGGTCCGAAGGTCTTCGACACGCAATACCGGTTCGCACATGAGGCCGCACTGCCAGAGCGATGATTTCAGCTTCCATTCAGGTCTTTGCCGCGCGTCGTGTCAATGGAATATTCCAATATGGGCAAACACCGTGGTCCATTTTTCCGGTATGTGCAATCCGAGCGCGATGCTGCAGAGAGTAGTTTCATCTGATCGACGACATTCCAGCGCTGGGCTTTCCGGAAGTCCGCCGCGCGCCGTTGCGCGCTCGCCTTGAAGTGCGCTCTCATGCACACTGATGCCGCTTAGGTCGACCTGGGCAAGCCCGGACTTGCGGGTACCCGACGAGACCGCTCTCATATCCAAATCGTATCGCGTCATGCCGCTCCGCCTATTTGACCCGGCGGCGACAAAATGCATTTTTCCGATCGCCCCTGCCGGGACGGCTCTCCTCTCCGGCAACGCTTTGCGAGAAGGAATGGATGCACTTGTTCGTGCCGTCGCTGGTCAGTTTCGGGTCGTGAGAACGGCTGCATGACTGACGCCATTCCCGGGTCCGTGCCGGCGTGCCCGCCATTGCAGCTTGCGACATTGTCGCATGGCCAGCTGTCGTTCCGGTCTTGCGGAAATGGACCGACCGTCGTTTTCCTGCATGGCTTGCTTGGCAGCTCAAGGAGCTGGGCCTTCCAGTTTGACCATCTCGCCCCAAGACATCAGGTGATCGCCTGGGACGCGCCGGGGTTTGGAGAGTCCAGTTTGGTTCCGGCCAGCATCGATGCCTATGTCGAAGCGCTCCGCGATCTCGTCTTGCATGTCGGTCGGGGGTCGGTGTCCCTTGTCGGACATTCGATGGGTGGCACGGTCGCGGCCTGTTTCGCCGCACGATTTCCGGAGCTGGTTTTGCGCCTTGTTCTGTCGTGCTCGCATGCCGGCTACGGCGATCCTGCGAGCGCGCCGATGGCCTCGAAATTCGAGCGGCGGATGCGGGAGTTCGATGAACTCGGACCAGTCGCCTATGGAGCAAACCGGGCACGCGATCTTCTGCCTGCGTCCGTGTCCGCCCCTGTGCTCGATCATGCCGCCGAGATCGCGTCCGAAACCAATCCGGAAGGTCTGCGTCGCGCGACACGGATGTTGCAGCGTGCGGACAACCGGCCGCTTCTGCGAAAACTCAAAATGCCGATTCTGGTGCTGACCGGCGAGAGGGACCGGGATGTTCGGCCGGACCTGAAGGCCGAGTTGCTATGGCTGACGCGGTCGGCGCGACATGTCGAAATGCCGGGCGTCGGTCACGCCCCCTATCTGGAGGCCCCCCGCGACTACAGTGGCCTCATCGACGATTTCCTGTCGGAAAGATAGCACGAACGAGGAGCCGCCGGTGACGGGCTTTCTGATTGGAATTGCCGTCGTGGTCATCGCCGCAGCGATGATCATCCGGAACTATCAGCCGCAGACCGTGCTGCTGCTGGCCGGATTGATCCTGCTGGCGTTGGCCGCGGTGCTGTTTCCCGATCATCCGATCCTGCAGCAGAACGCCAAATCGACGGGATGGAAGGGTTTTGACGTCCTGACGGTCGTCAGGGATTCGCTGATCACGCAGCTGAGCGGGATCGGATTGATCATCATGGCGTCGGCGGCGTTTGCCGACTACATGGATCACGTCGGCGCAACCGGCGCGATGGTCCGGCTCTGCATCCGGCCGCTCAGGCTGATCAAGGCGCCATATCTCGTCCTGGCATGGGGGTACATTCTCGGCCAGTGGCTTCACGTCGCGATTCCGAGCGCTGCCGGGATCGCGATGCTGCTGCTGGTGACCTTCTTCCCCATGATGGTCTCGCTCGGGGTCAGCAAGCCTGCCGCTGCGGCCATGATCGCGCTGTGTTCGTTCATGGATCTGGGGCCGGCGGTCGGGACGGCAAATCTCGCCGCCAAGACCGCCGGGCTTCCGCCTGCGATCTATTTTGTCCAGTATCAGCTACCGGTCGCCGTGTGGGTCATCGCCGTGGTTGCGGCCCTGATTTTCCTGTCTGCGCGACATTTCGACCGGACCAGCGACGCCAGCATTTCCTTGGCGCAATCGGATGCCGCTGTTGGCGAGCGGTCATGCAAGGAGACGCCCGGCTTCTATGCGCTGCTGCCGCTGGTTCCGATCGCGCTGATCCTGGTGTTCAGTCCGCTTGTGGTGCGCGAGGTGAGCATCGACGTCGTCACCGCCATGCTGCTCGGCGCGGTTGCCGGCCTCGTCTGCGAGCTCTGCGTCAGAAGGGACGTCAGGGCGGTTCTGAAGGGTTTTCAGATCTTCTTCAACGGCGTCGGGTCGAGCTTCGCCGCGGTAGTATCGCTGCTTGTGTGTGCGGATGTTTTCGCACGCGGGCTGGAAGCCCTGGGAACAGTGGACTATTTGATCGACACGGTGCGAAGCGCCGGTTTCGGCGTCGATACGATGGCCGTCGTGATGACACTGATCGTCGCCGTGACCGCCGTGATCACGGGCTCGGGTGTCGCGGCGTTCTTCGCCTTCTCGGGGCTGGCGCCCGGCATCGCGGAGAAGTTCACCGTCAGCGCGGTCACCATGCTGCTTCCCATGCAACTCGTGGCCGGAATGGGACGGGCGATCTCGCCGGTGTCCGGCGTGATCATTGCGGTCAGCAAGGCCGGCGAATGTTCGCCGTTCGAGATCGTCCGGCGCACCCTGATCCCGTCGCTCGGCGGCATGCTCACGATGATCCTGATCAACTATCTCAGCAATGGGTGATCGAGGTGAGCTGATTCGCTAGCGTCGTTCGGCCTTCTTCGAGCGCCTGTCCCTGGTGAGCTTCCGGCTGAGCTCGACGAAGTCGGTGACCATCGGCCGCGCTTCGCCGCGGCGGTGGACGAGGGTCAGCGGCGCGATCAGCGACGGCGCATCGAGCACCGGGCAATAGGCGATGCCGTCCTGGCGAATTTCCCGGATCGACGCCGGCACCAATGAAATTCCGACGCCGGCGGCGACCAGATTGATGCTGATCAGCATCTGTTCGACCTCGGCAACGACAAGCGGTTCGAAGCCGGCCTTGTGGCAGGCGTCGACGACGTTGCTGTACATGCCCGGGGCGGCATGGCGGCGCACCAGGATCAGCCGCTCGCCCGCCAGCGCGCGAAGCGACACTGGCGCGCAGGCGCCCGAAGCCGTGCGGCTGACGAGATGATGGTCGGCCGGCAGCGCGACCAGCATGTCTTCGCGGGCCAGCTCCCTGAACACCAGGTCGGCCGGCCGCGCCACCGCCGCCCTGATGATCGCGACCTGCACGTCCTCGCGCAACAGCGCTTCCGTCAGGCCGGCTGCGCTGCTCGCGTGCAGGTCGAGCGCAACAGCGGCGTGGCTGTCGGCATAGGCGCGCAAGGTGCGCGTCACGCCGGGATGCAGCGAGGCCGACGTCGTCAGCCCGATCGAGATCCGGCCGCGCTGGCCCATCGCAGCCGCGCGCGCCCGCACCGTGGCGCGCTCGACCCCGCTGAGCACCAAGCGCGCTTCCTCCAAAAAACCTTCGCCGGCCGGCGTCAGCTCCACGCCGCGCGGCAGGCGGGTGAAGAGCTTTGTGCCGAGTTCTTTCTCGAGGGCGTGGATCTGCTGGCTGAGCGGCGGCTGCTGCAGGCCGAGCCGGGCAGCCGCGCGCGTGATGTGCCGCTCTTCGGCGACGGCCAGGAAATATCTGAGATGACGCAGTTCCATGATGCCATATCCAATCGATATGAACTATGTCATTTCAATATATTTTACAATCGGTCTCGTCGACGCTTAGATCACCCCCACAGGTTCGTTCACGAACCTGAAAACAAAGCTGCAGCCAACAGAGCGCAGCAAGGCGACAGGGTGGGGGATAGCCGTGCCAAGGAACAAAGGGCGCGCATGCGCCTGTGCGTGCCGATCAGCGCGGGGCAATGATCGGGCGATATCATCATCTCGATTGGGTGTTGCAGCCGCGCTGGCCATCTCGCCGGTTCTGGCAGCGCAGCCCGCCGCGGCCCAGAGCGCTGCAAATCCCATCGAGATCCTGTTCGTGGGCAACAGTTTTACGCACGGCCGCTACGGGCCGGCGCTCAACTACAATGCCGGCCCGGGCAACTCCACCGACAGCAGTCTCGTTCACGATCTGCTGTGCCCGACAGTGAATGCATCGGGGGCGTGCACCTCGGGTGCCGGCGCGGTTGCCCCGGTGACGCCGACGGCCGCGAACACGCCCGGTGCCACCCTGCAGGACAAGCTCAACTATCTGCAAGCCCATCCGTCCGCCCAGTACACGGAGTCGGGGCCATTCTCCGGCGTTGCCGGCGTCTTCCTGCAATTCACCAAGGAAGCCGGGCTGCACTACGACGTCTCGCTGGTCGCGGTCAGCAGCGCCACGCTGTCGGGATATCTCTCCAATTCAGGCAGCGAGGCTGGCATGCTTCCGCTGATCACCAATCCAAAATACAGCCAGGTCGTGATGCAGGACCAGAGCTTCCGGCCGCTGCCTTCCACGATCACGGTCAACGGCCAGAGCGTGCAGACGCGCGGCAATCCTGCCGGGTTTCAGTCCGGCGTGACCGGCCTGGTCAATGCCATCAGCAGCGCCGACGCGGCGGCCGGCAAGGCAAATGCCGCCATCACGCTCGAGGAGACCCAGCCGCTGGCCTCCTATGGTTACACCAGCAGCAACCCGAACGCGCCGATCTTCGGCAGCAGCACGGTCGCGCAAAATGGCGGCAATCCCGCGTTTGCGCCGTATGTCGGCGCTGCCAATCCGATCGCCCAGATGGCTTCGGATCTGCACAACGCCTACACCAACGCGGCGAACACCTATGATGCTGCGAATCCGGCCAAGTCCCACGTCAGCGTCGGACTTTCCGGCGATGCCTGGGTGAGTGCCATCAATCTCGGCATCGCCGTCCAAAATCCCTATCTGGCAAACAATCCCGCCAATCAGGTCAATCTTTGGGACAGCAACCCGCTCACAGCGTGCTGCACCACGCCGATCGGTTATCATCCGAGCGCCTATGGCGCCTATCTCGATGCGCTCACGCTGTTCTACAAGATCACCGGCGTCGATCCCGTCACGCTGGACGCCGAGAGCAACGCGAACAACGCGCTTTTCCTGTCGTCTGCGGCGCACGCGCTGGGCATTTCGGCAACGGACGCCCAACTGCTGGCGATCGCTGCCGCCGACACCGTTCGCGCCGGGGGACCCGTCGCCTCGTTTGAGCTTCAAGTGGGCACCATTTGGGCGGCGCTCGGCGGCAGCGGCGGGCTGATCAAGGACGGTCAGGATCTTGTGACGTTGATGGCCCAAAACACCTACACTGGCGGCACAACCATCACCGGCGGCGTTCTGCAGGTGAATGGCTCGATCGCCGCGTCCAGTCTGATCACGGTGAACAATGACGGCACATTGACCGGCAGCGGCACGGTCGGCAACACCATCGTTGGCGCCAGCGGCGTGTTCGCGCCAGGCAATGGCGTGGCCGGATCGTCGATGCAGGTGTCGGGCAATCTCGCCTTCCAGTCCGGTGCGGCCTATCTGGTGCAGATCAGTTCGGCCGGGACTACGTCCGCAAACGTCTCGGGCACGGCCGCCCTCGGCGGCGCCGCGCTCGATGTGGTGTTTGCGTCGGGGACCAGCATCCGCAAGCAGTACACCATCCTGTCCGCGGCCGGCGGCGTGTCGGGCGCATTTGCTCCTCCGGTTGTTGCCAACCTGCCGGCGAGCGTTCAGGCAGCGCTCAGCTACGATGCCAATCATGCCATCCTCGATCTCAGCCTGAATTTTGCGGCGTCAGGACCACTGAGCCGCAATCAGCAAGCAGTCGGCAACGCGCTCAGCAATGCCTTTGGCGCCCAGGGAAGCATTCCGCTGGCCTTCGCCGCGCTGAGCGCGGGCGGACTGACGCAGGCCTCGGGCGAGACGGCCACCGGATCGCAGCAGACCACCTTCAACGCCATGACGCAGTTTTTGGGCGTCATCACCGATCCCTCCATCGAGGGCCGCGGCATCGCAGCCACGCCGGTGACGGGTTCTGCGGCCTTCGACGATGATCGGGCAAGTGCCTACGCAGCGGCGGGCCGCAAGGGAGCAGCAGCCGGGCACGATGCCTATGCCATGATCACCAAGGCGCCGCTGCCCGGGCACCGCGATCTCGGCTGGAGCGTGTGGGCGGCTGGCTTTGGCGGGTCGCAGACCACCGACGGCAATACAGCGCTTGGATCGAGCAACGTCACCAGCAGCGTCGCCGGCACGGCGGTCGGCGCCGATTATCGCTTCTCCCCGTTCACGGTTGCCGGTTTTGCACTCGCCGGCGGCGGCACCAGCTTTGGCGTCACGGGGGCGGGCGGCGGCCGTTCCGACCTTTTTCAGGCCGGCGCATTCGCGACGCACGCGGTAGGCTCGGCCTATGTCTCCGGTGCGCTGGCCTATGGCTGGCAGGACATCACCACCGATCGCAGCCTCACCATTTTGGGTGTCGACCGCTTGCACGCGCAGTTCAATGCCAACGCCTTCTCCGGCCGCGTCGAAGGTGGCTACCGTTTCGTGCCGTCGCTGGCTGCGTTCGGCATCACGCCCTATGCGGCCGCGCAATTCACCACCTTCAACCTGCCGGCTTACGCCGAGCAGGTGTTGTCGGGGGCGAATACGTTCGCGCTCTCCTACGGTTCGACAAGCGTCACGGCAACGCGCAGCGAACTCGGTGTTCGCACCGACAAATCCTGGGCGCTCTCGGCTGCGATGCTGACGCTGCGCGAACGGTTCGCGTGGGCCCACGATTTCAACCCCGATCGCAGCCTTGCCGCCACATTCCAGACGCTGCCCGGCGCATCCTTCGTCGTCAGCGGCGCGGCGCAGGCGCGTGACGCCGCGCTGACGACGGCCTCCGTCGAGATGAAATGGGCGAACGGCTGGTCCACGGCCGCAACCTTCGACGGCGAGTTCTCTGGCGTGGCGCGCAGCTATGCCGGAAAAGGGGTCGTCCGCTACGCGTGGTGACGGCCGCAGGCAGGCCGACTGCGAGCGGCGGATCGGCTGCCGTTCTCCTCCTTATGGGAATGTCCGCGTCAGGCTTTTGCTCGACGACGTTGCCGGGCTTTTGATAAGCTCGCGAACAAGCGACGGCCCACGCTGCGGTCTGGCGCGACGCAGGCCTTCGATGCGGATTGGCAAGCAGGTATCCGCAAGACGATGGCACAAGGGCTCAAAGATCCATGTCGAGCAGAATGGAGCTGAGCGCCTTGCCGTGGGCATCGAGCGCCAGCGATCTTGTCACGCCGCCACCGAGCGCGCCGGCGATCACAAAATTGAGCGCACCGAGTTTCGGCAGTTCAAAGCGGGTCACCGTGCTTGGCGTGAGGCCTGCCAATTGCGTGCGCACCCGCTCGGCCGTGACCAGCTCGCGGATGCGTGGAAAATCCTCCGCGCGGTAGGCGATGACGGAAATGTTCGAGGTGTTGCCCTTGTCGCCCGTCCTCGAATGCGCGACGTCGCGCAGCTTCATGATGTCGTCTCCAAAATTTCGACGCGCGGGTGCGCCAGTTCGTGCGGAATGAGAACCGACACGACCGCGACGACACGCCGGGCGGTCTTCGATGCGCCGCCGCCGCCGGCCGGTCCGTTGGTGTAGAGGGTCTCCACTTCGTTGCCGATGCGCAGCGCCTCAGCCTGGCTTTGGGTGCGTCCGGCGATGCGGAGTCTGACCTCCGGCGGCTCGGCTGACGACGCGCCGGGATGGAGCGAATTGAGCCCGATCAGGTCGGCGCGGATTTCACTCAAGTCGACTTTAGTGATCGCCAGCCGCTCGCGCACGATCTCGATTGCCAGGCGTCCACGCGCGACCGCGCCCGGCCCGGCATAGGAGATCTCGCCCTCGCCAATCCAGCCGTCGAGATAACCGACGGAGACCTTTAGGGCCCCGTTGTGCGGGCGGCCGCGCCCGCCCAAAATCCGCACCCTGTCAGGCGCAATCTCTTCGACATACGCATCGCTGAAGTCGGCGATCAGGTCGGGCTGAAAATACGCCGCGGGGTCGTGGATCTCGTAAAGCAGTTGCTCCTTGCAGGTGGCGGCCGTGACCGCACCGCCGGTGCCCGGCAGCTTGGTGATGACAGCCGCGCCATCGGCACGGACCTCTGCGATCGGGAAACCGAGCCGGGCCAGGCCCGCCACGTATTTCCGGCCGGGGTCGGCAAAATAGCCGCCGGTCACCTGGCCGGCGCATTCCATGAGGTGGCCGATCAGCGTGCCCTGGCCGAGCCGGTTCCAATCATCAAAGGCCCAGCCGAACTCATGGATCATCGGCGCGAGGAACAGCGCCGGGTCGGCAACGCGGCCGGTGATGACGACATCCGCGCCCGCTGCCAGCGCCTCGACGATGGGCGCCGCGCCGAGATAGGCGTTGGCGGAGAGCAGCCGGTCGCCGAGATCCGAGATGCGCCCGCCGGTCTCTTCGATCGGCCAATCGCCTGATGTAACGACGTCGAGCACGTCGTCACCCGTCACCGCGGCCACCTTCAGCGCGAGGCCGAACTCTCCGGCGATACCGCAGATGCGGCGGGCCGCGGCGAGCGGATTGGCGGCGCCCATGTTGGAGATGATGCGGGTGCGGCTATGGGATGCCGCCGGCAGCACCGCGCGGATGCGCTGCTCCAGCAGCGGGTCGTAGCCGGCATCGGGGTCGGCCTGGCGTACGCCCTGGGCCAGCGCGATGGTGCGCTCGGCGAGGCATTCGAACACGAGGTAATCGAGCTCGCCCGACGCGGCGAGGTCGACCGCCGGTTCGATGCGATCGCCGGAGTAGCCCGCTCCCGCTCCGAGCCTGATGCTGCGCATGCCCTGGTCCGTCTCCCTGTCCGGACGTCAATGGTCCGGCTGAGACGCAATAAACACGGCGCCGATCGATTAGTATAATGAATTCGACGCGGCGCCTATCGCGGCAGGCCGTCGTGTCGAAACCGCCTGCGAGGTCACTTACATGATGACGGCGGTTGGCATGGTCCGTGCCGGTCTTGGCATCGCGATCTGGCGTGCGAGGGCAAGATGCTGCCTGAAGTCAATCGACATGGCGAGTTTTCGAGCCAACACAAAGAGGAGTGAGAAAGAAATCAACTCACTCGCCTTGGGTGTGTTCGACGGCCCGGCGGATCCAGTCCAGCCGCGGTGCTGGAACGAGGCCGTAGTTGTAGAAATTGAGTCCTTCGGCGCCAGCCTCGATGCATGCAGCGGCCTGGCGTCTCAGGCCTTCGGCACCATCGACGTCATGCGGGAAGACGCGCAGCCCAGCGCCGAGAAATTTGTCATGCCCGAGCGCCACCTTGCCTTGCTCCAGGATCGCAGCGGACTGGTCCGGCGAGCGCCCATAGACGCAAAGGATCGCGCCGTCGCAGACCCGGCCGATCGCCTGGAGATCGCAGCCGCCGAGCCAGGCGTTGGCAATATCGATCAGGACGATCCGGCAGTCCGCATGCGCGCGCGCCCTGATCTCGGCGATGAGGCTGGTCACTGCCTCCCTGCGCCAGAGCAGGAACTCGTGGAGCGCCGGAAACGCGCGAAAGGTGTCGAGGCCACCGGCGGGAAATGCCGGAAAGCGCGGTTCTGGTATCTCGCGCTCGCAGGCCTCGACGATCCATTGCGCGACCATGCGCCGCGCCGCCTCGACGTCGACGCCGGCTGAAGCGGCGCGGGCGCGACAGGACTCGCAAAAGCAGAGCGACAGCAGGAAGTCGTCCTCGGCGGTCAGGCCGACGCCGTCCTTCTCGTGATGGAATTCATGGGCAAAACCCATGAAGGAGGGGCTCTCCAACTCGACGATGTCGGGACGATAGGCGTGCGTGACGTCCTCGACCAGGGTGCAGACATAGGCACGCGCGTCGGGATTGGACGGGCAGAGATTATAAAAATTCGGATCGCCAAACGCGTTGCGGGTCACGGCGCCGGGGTGAAGCAGGCCAAGCCTCGTGTTGTGCAGGCACACCGTCCAGCAACAGACCTTTAGGCCGCCGGCGTCACGCCGGCGCACGAGTTCGCGCAGGACGTCGCCGCCTTGCGCGATGATTTCTGCAACCTTCGGTTGGATTGCCAACGCGTCCCAGCGCGACGGCGTCGGATGAAAGTAGATCGTGCCATCCTCAGGAAAATACGCCTTGCGGAGCGGGCTGCGCGGCTGCAGGAAGTGGCCGGCGTGATAGGACGTTGCCAGACTGACGCTGGTCATGCCGGCGCGGTCGTGCAGTTCGCCGATGACGCGGTCAAAACCGAGGTCAAGGATGTCCCAGGCGTAGGTCCACATTGAGCGATGCATCGGTGGCCTTTCAGTTTGTGGCGAACGCGCCCGCGACGGTTGGGCTCTTCACGCGAGGACCTCGGCGACCTGAATCAGGCAATCGCCGCCTTCGCACATCGTGTGCAGCCGATGCGACAGCACGATGCCGCCTTCGGCGAAACGAAGCTCTTCTTCTGGTGCGTCAAGGCGCTCGAGATCATGCATGAAGCCGGCGACGTCGCCAGCCGCCACCAGCGCGCCGAGCGGTTTTGCCGGCTCGAACCATCCTCGCCGGACCGCGTAAATCGCCTGGCTTTGCCGCGACAGCGCGAGCAGGCGCATCGGCGTTGCCGGCGTCGGTGGCTTCTGGAACACAGGCGTCTCGATCACGCCGAGGGTCAAAAGCAGATTATCGATCGCGCTTTCGGTCGCCGCCATGCTCGCGGGCGTGGTCGTCCCGCCGCCGCCGAACTCGCCGCTGAGGCCGATCGCGCCGGCGCGTCGCGCCGCGCCCATCGACGTCGGCGCGCCAAAACCGTTGTCGGCGACGAAACCGAACGGCAGTCCCAGCCGCCGCATCAAGGACAACGCCGCCTCATGGTGCGATGTGTCCGTGTTCGTTTCAATGAGCGCGCACAGCAGATGCGCCATCGAGGTTCCGCCGGCATGAATGTCGAACACGACGTCATGCCGCGGAAAAAGCTCGGTTTCGAGAAAATGTGCGAGCCGCTGCGTCGGCGTGCCACCGGGGTCGCCCGGAAATGCCCGATTGAGATTGCCGCCGTCGAGCGGCGAGCAGCGGCGCGCCGCCATCACGGCCGGCGCATTCGCCAGCGGCAGGATGGTCACGCGGCCGCGCATCCGCGCGGGATCGAGCTTGCGGATCAGCCGTGCCAGCGACAGCTCGCCTTCATATTCGTCGCCGTGATTTCCCGCCACGAGCAGGACGGACGGGCCGGCACCATTGCGGATGACGCAGACCGGAATCTTGATCTGGAAATAGGGCGAGCGGTCGACCGAGAAGGGCAGGCCGAGATGACTGAGCACCTTGCCGTCGCGATCGAGATCGAGCGTATGAAAGAGGCCGGTATGCATTGAGCGCCTACAATGCGGCGATGGCGGTGATCTCGATGCGCAGATCGGGGTCGGCGAGCCGCGCCTCGACACAGGCCCGCGCCGGGGGGCGGGTGGGATCGATCCAGCCGTCATAGACGCGGTTCATCGCCTCGAAGTCGGTAATATGCGGCAGGAAGATATTGACCGCGACGAGTCTCGACTTGCTCGTTCCGGCCTCCGCAAGCAGCGCGTCGATCTTTGCGAGGACGTCGCGCGTCTGGCCTTCGATATCAGCCTTGCGATTGTCGGCGACCTGGCCGGCGATATGCACCGCCCCATTATATGTCACCGCTTGCGCCATGCGCGGGCCAATCTGGTAATGCTTCATCATCGAAAACTCTCGCGGCTGTGTGGGGTCAGACAATTGGTTCGATCTAATCGAGGGACGTGGGGCAAGCGTGCGGCATGCGACGGACGACGTTGCCTTTCGAGGAGCGCAGCGTGACACGGTATGACGGCCCCATCATCGACGCCCATCATCATCTCTGGGACTTGAGCCTCGGCCGGCATCCCTGGCTTGCTGTCGGCGCCGGCGAGCGCGGTGCTCTCGGCGATCTTGCGCCGCTCAGGCGCAACTATCTGCCTGAGCATTATCAGTGCGACACGGCGCGCCAAAACGTCGTTGCCAGCGTTCATGTCGAAGCCGGCTGGGTCGATGGCGACTGCCTCGGCGAAACGCGCTGGCTCGAAACGCTGGACAAGGCGGACGGCGTCGCGGCGCGCTATGTCGTTCGCATTCCCCTGGCGAGCGGAGAGGCGCCGGCCCTGATCGAGGCGCAGGCGGACTTTTCGCGCGTCGTCGGCGTGCGCGATGTCCTGAGCTGGAGCGACGACCCGGCGCGCCGCTTTGCCGTGCGCGGCGATCTCATGGACGATCGGCAATGGCGCGCCGGCCTCGCACGGCTGGAGTCTCACGGTCTCGTTTTCGAGCTCCTGGTCTTTCCGAACCAGCTTGCGCAGGCGGCAAGACTGGCGCGCGACTTTCCGAACCAGCTGTTCGTTCTCAATCATTGCGGCAGCCCGATCGACCGCGACGGCGAGGGCATGCGGCGATGGCGCGAGGGGCTCGCACGCCTCGGCCGTGCGGCAAACGTGTCGATAAAAATTTCCGATCTGGTGGCCTATGATCATCACTGGACGCTCGACAGTCTGGCCGAGGTGGTCCTGCACGGCCTCAATTGTTTCGGCACGGCGCGGGCGATGTTCGCCAGCGACTTTCCGGTCGCGGGGCTGCATGCCTCGTTCGATGAGGTGTACGACGCCTTCAAGGCCATTGCCTCCCAGCTGTCCGCCGATGAGCAGAGGGCTCTGTTCTTCGGCAATGCGGCACGACTCTATCGATTCGATGATCTCTCATCGTCGGCGCGTCTCGCGACCTGAGATCAGCAGCAAGGCGAGAATCAGCGATCCGAACAGGATGCTGCGCCAGCCCGGCGAAGCGTTGACCACCGTGATGAGGGCGGTGATCGTGACCAGCAGCACCGCGCCGGGAATCGAGCCGGCATAGGTGCCCGAACCGCCGAGGATCGAGGTGCCGCCGAGCACGACCGCGGCGATCGACGACAGCAGATAGGGATCGCCGATCCCGACATAGCCCTGGCCGTTCATGCCGAGCAGCAGCAGGCCCGTCATCCCCGCGGTCAGGCCGCTGATCGCGTAGACCGCGACGGTCGTCGCGGCGACATTGACGCCGGAGAGCGTTGCCGCGAGCGAATTGGCGCCGAGCGCGAAGACGCGGGCGCCGAACGGCGTCGCGTGCAGCGCGACGAGTGAAAGCACCGATGCGGCGGCCCAGATCAAAACGCCGGCGGGGACCCCGGCCGGGCGGGCGGAGCCGAGCCACGCGAGCAACGGGCTCTGCGCCGAGATCGCGCTGCCGCCGGCCAGCAGGATCAGGAGTCCTTGCAGGAACGTCGCCATGGCCAGGGTCATGATCATGGGATGGGCGCGCAGGAAGGCGACGCCGAGCCCGTTGAGAATGCCGATCGCGGTCGCGGCGGCGAGGGTGATGAGCGCGGCGAAGGCGCCGCTCTCATCAAAGGCGAACGTGACCAGCGGCGCGCCGACCGCGCTGACCGTGATGATGGCGCCGACCGAGAGGTCGATGCCGCCGGCAACGATGACAAAGGTCTGTCCGATCGCGGCGAGGCCGACGACGGCGCCGAGCTCGACCAGATAGCGAAGATGTCCGAAGGCGCCGAAACCGGGTTTGGCGAAGGACGCGGCGATCCAGACCGCGGCGACGATCAGAACGGTCAGGAACGGACGGCTCGCGAGCAGCGCAGCCGGGCGGATTTTTGGAAAGCGGATCGTCTCGCCCGAGCTCATCGAAAACTCCTGCGCGCGGAAAATTCCGGCAGCGCCACGGCGCCGATGATGATCAGGCCTTGCGCGATGTAGTGCGCGACCGGCGGGAAGCCGAGAAAATACATCACGTTGATCATCACGCTGAGCAGCAGGCTGCCGGCGAGCGCGCCGCGCATCGCGCCCTTGCCGCCGAGAAAGCCGACGCCGCCGAGCACCGCCGCCGCGATCGAGTTGAGGGTAAAGGCTTCGCCGATCACCGGATCGCCCGAGCCTGTTTTGGCAGCGACGAAGAGCCCCGCGCAGGTTGCGAGCAGTCCGCTGACGGCGTAGGCCAAAATCCGCGCAGCGTCGACGGGAACGCCGGCGCGGTAGGCCGCATCAGGATTTTCGCCGGCCGCGTAGAGGCTGAGGCCAAGGGGCGTTGCGAGATAGAGTTTCCAGACCACGACGGCGACGATGACGAGCAGCGCCGCCACAGGCGTGTTACCGGCCAGCAGGTCCGAGAGCCATGCGGGAATCGCGCCGCCCGGTCGCGGCAGGATCAGGAGGGCGGCGCCGCCAACGATGAAGGAGGCAGCGAGCGTGACGACGATGGCAGGCAGGCCAAGGCGCACGACGATCACGCCGCAGGCGGCACCGACCGCAAGCCCTGCGAGCAGCACCAAGGCCGTGCCGCCCAGGACGCCGAGCGGTCCGGCCATGGTCGTCGCGGCAATGACCGCACCGAGACTGACCATCGCGCCGATCGCGAGGCTGACACCGCCCGCGAGCATCAGGATCGCCTGTGCCATCGACACCAGTGCCAGCGGAAGCCAGCTCTGCGCGAATTTCGCGATACCGCCGACGCTGAGCAGGCCTGGGAAGAGATAGGCGTAGAGCGCCAAAAACGCGGCGACGACGATCAGCAGGCCGCCTGCGCCGCGGTTGCGCTGCCGCTGCACCGGCCAATAGAGCCGCGGTGTTGCACTTTCGACCGCGCTCATGCCGCGGTCCTCAGCGGTTCTGCGCCCATCGCGGCGGCGACGATGGCCTCTTCGCTCAGCGCCTCGTGTTCGAGGGTGGCAACGATCCGTCCTTCGCGCATCACCGCGACGCGGTCGCAGAGATGAACCAGCTCCGGCGTATCAGAACTTGACAGCACGATCGCCTTGCCTTCGCCGGCGAGGCGGCGCAGCAGCGCGTAGATCTCGCGCTTGGTTTCGACATCGACGCCGCGTGTCGGATCGTTCAGCAGCCAGACTTTTGGCTCGGCCGGCGTCCATTTCGCCAGCGCCACCTTCTGCTGGTTGCCGCCGGAGAGCGCCTGTACCTGCCGCGTCAGATCGCCCTTGATCGCAAAACGGTCGGCGAGCGTCGTGGCCAGCGTGCGCTCTTTCGCGCGATCGCGGAGCGACAGGGCGAACGCACGCGCGAGGCTCGGCAGCATCAGATTCCATCCGATGGCGTGGATGAGATGAAGCCCTTCGCGTTTGCGGTCCGCCGGCACATAGGCGAGGCCGAGCGCATTGGCCTTGCGAACGGACGAAGGAAGGGTTTGGCGCCCATTGAATTCGGCCGTTCGTGCCGAGGCGGGCAGGGCGCCATAGAGACTGAGCAGCAGGTCCTCTTGTCCCTGTCCGACCAGTCCGCCGATGCCCAAAACCTCACCGCGGTGGATCGAAAGATCGATGTCGCGCAACACGCCGGAGGAAAGGCCCGTGACCTGCACGATCGGCTCGCGCTCGGCCGTCGGCGTCCACTGCGGGAACAGATGTCCGGTGTCGCGGCCGACCATCAGCCGCACCAGATCCGCCGCCTCGATGCCTTCGATCGGACGATCCGCGGTCACGACGCCGTCCTTCAGCACCGTGACGTGCTGGCACAGCCGCATCACTTCGTTGAGGCGATGCGAGATGTAGAGAATGGCTGTGCCGTTCGCGCGCAGGCGTTCGAGCAGGCCTGTCAAGGTCTCGACCTCGTGCGCTGATAGCGACGAGGTCGGCTCATCGAGAATGAGCACGCGCGGCTCGCGAAACAGCGCCCTGGCGATCTCGACCATCTGGCGCCGGCCAAGCGGCAGGTCCCCGACCGGGGTCGCCAGGTCCTCATCGAGCCCGACGAGGTCCATCGCCGCCCGCGCGCGCCTCGCAAGGCCGCGATAGTCGATCAGCCCGTAGCGGCGCGGCAGCGCGCCAAGGCCGATATTTTCGGCGATCGAGAGTTCCGTGGTTAGGCCGAGCTCCTGTTGCACCACCGCGATCCCCGCGCGATGGGCCTCGCGGGGATTGAGGCCGCGAAACGCGCGGCCGTCGATCTCCACGACTCCGGCGTCGGGGACGAGCGCCCCCGACAAAATGTTGATCAGCGTCGACTTGCCCGCTCCGTTCTCGCCGAGCAGCGCGTGAATCCGGCCCGGCTGCAGCGCGATGGAGACATCGCGCAGCACGACATTTCCGAAGAACGATTTTGACACGCCGCGCGCGGCGAGGTTAGGAGCAGGCGTCATCTTTGCGACCGTTCCCGCCAGGTCCTCACTTCTGGGCCAGCAGCTCGTCAAACAGCTTTTGATCGTAGGGCGAATAGATGTAGCCGTCAGCCGGGAAATCCTTGGCCTTGGCGAGATACTGGTCGATGTTCGAATTGTCGATCACCGGCAGCGGAATTTTCACGAACGCCGGCACATCCTTGCCGGAGAGCGCCTGCACGGCCGCGTAGGTCGCGAATGCGCCGAGCCAGTTCGGCTGCATCGTCGCCCACGCCTTGAGGTTTTTGGCCTTCCACAATTCGAGGAACTGGCGCGCATTCTCGCCGGTGATCGGAACCTGCGTGCGGCCCTGCTTGTCGAAGGCCAAAACCGCGCCTGCCGAAAGCGCGCCGCCGAGCGACAAAATGCCGTCAATCTCGGGATGCGCGAACAAGAGATTGGTCACCGCTTCCTGGGCCGGCGCGACGTTGTAGGCGGTGTTGGTCTCGGCCAAAATGGTCACATTGGGATTGGCTTTGAGCACCGGTTCGGCGCCCTTGCGGCGGTCGTCGCTGACGGAGATGCCGGCCGGGCCGTTCAGCACGAGAATCTTGCCCTTGCCGCCGAGTGCGTCGACCAGGAATTTTGCTGCGCTGGCGCCCCATTGTGACGAATCCGTGTTGATCTTGGCGGTGACCTGATCGGTATCGACGAGGCTGTCGAAATTGATCACCGCGATGCCCTTGGCGCAGGCGTCCGCGATCACGCGGCCGGGCGCCGTGGACGAGCCGGCAATCAGGATGATCGCATCGACGTTGGAGTCGATCATCGACTGGATCTGCTGGATCTGGGTGTTGGCGTCGCCCTGCGCATCGGTCACGACCAGTTTTGAGACGAGACCCTGCTTCTTGAGCTCATCGACTTCCTTCTCGATGGTGCCTTGTGTCTCCTTCATCCAGGTCGGCACCGAATAGATGTCGGCCCAGCCGATCGTGAACGGCGGCTTGCGATCGCCCTTCATGCATTTAGCCGCGGCGGCGGCTTCGCTCGGCATGGCGACGCAGGCGAGCAGACCAAGGCAGGCGGCGCCGAGCGCCGACAAAGACGACTTCATCATCCCTAAAACTCCCCTCCAATGCGCGGCGCGCGGCGGCGCCTTTCAAGGCCAGGCCTCAAAGCGACCGATCGGCAGGGCCTTTACATGCCGACTTGCTCCCGGACGTAGTCCGCTATAATGGAATAGATAACGCTATAGCGGACTCGCGAACGCTAGCGTCGTTTCAGGAATCGCGCAATAGGCAAGAAACCGGATATGAGGACCGTGGGATTCGCAGGCAGAGGGCGCTGAAATGGCTTCGACAGTTGAGGAAATGGGCGCCGGCCGGCGCGCGCGCGGGCTCGATCGGGCTTTCGAGATCCTTGATCACCTTCGCGCATTGCGACGACCGGCCCGCCCGAACGAGATCGCGGTCGGCATCGAAGCGCCGAAATCGACGACCTACGAGCTCGTGGGTCTGATGCTGAAGGCCGGTATGCTCGAATATGCCGACAAGGAAGGCCGCGTCTTTCTTGGTCGCAAGCTCTACTTCCTCGGCCTTGCCTATCAATCGCAGTTCGACCTGACCCGCGAATGCCGGTCCTATCTCGACGAGCTGGCGGAGACGACGCGCGAGACCTCCCAGCTCTGCATGCTCGACGGCAACAAATACGCGGTTGCGATGATGCGCGAAGGCGCAAGGCCGTTTCGCATCTCATCTGACGTCGGCGAACGGATTCCGATTCCCTGGACCGCGTCGGGCCGCCTGCTGGTTTCGCATATGAGCGACGAGGAGATCCTCGCCTTCATCCCGAAGGAGGACTTTGTTCTGCCGAGCGGCGCCAGGCTGGCGGCGAAGGCATTTCTGGCCGAGGTGCACAAGGCGCGCAAGGACGGCTTCTTCTCGTTCGACTCGCTGGCCGACAATTTCACCCATTGTTTTGCGGCGCCGGTCTATCAGGGCGAGGGGATATGCGCCGCGACTCTCTGCCTGATCGCACCCCGCGAAGACGCCGTGCGCAACCACGCGCGCTACCGCGATGCGCTCAGCGCCGCCGCGCGGAGCCTGTCCGAA
>Ga0335071_10000137_pt1 | contig 86612 bp, 90 predicted proteins | sample Lox_Sample_15_FD_206724 | JGI IMG/M metagenome (GOLD analysis project Ga0335071, IMG submission 206724) | Soil microbial communities from Loxahatchee National Wildlife Refuge, Florida, United States - Lox_Sample_1.5 | ecosystem: Environmental > Terrestrial > Soil > Wetlands | place: USA... | reverse complement strand
TTACGAGGCGATCGAGTTCGCCCAGCAACCCCCCTTGCGCTATGGCGAGCGTCTGTACGAGGTCCTTGGCCGCGACGGCGCAGTCGACTTTCTCAAGTTCGTGCTGCGGACGGCGAGCGAAGGCCTGCGCCGCGGCCAGTCGGAGCGGTTGATCCGAGACGAGATCCGCGTCGAATTGACCCGCCGCTTTCACGGCGCGCAGGAAGGGCTTCTGGCACTGGCCGGCGCGCACGCAACCTTGATCTTCGACCTCGCAACCGCGGTCGACGACGTGCTGGCGCGGTACGGCGGGCCGGCGGGCGACCAGTTGGTCCGCAGGACTGCCGAGCGCGCGCGCAAATGGGAGCAGGAGGCCGATGCGCTGGTCAGCCGCGTGCGCTCGCTGATCCGGCGCATGCCGCAGCGCCAGGCCTTTCCAGCGATCCTGGAGGAGGCGGACGATGCCGCGGACGGGCTCGAAGAGGCCGCTTTTCTCGCGACACTCTTGCCGCAGCTGAAGCCGCCCGAGGCCACACTGGGGCCGGTCCGGCAGCTCGCGTCGCTTCTGGTCGGCGGCGCGCAGGAGATAATCAAGATGATCGAGGCGGCGAGCCATGTTCACCGGGATGGTGCGCGGGAGGACCTTCAGGACGTGCTCGAAGCGATCGACCGGATCGTCGCCGTCGAGCACGAAACCGACGCCGTCGAGCGCTCGGTCACCCGCGCCTTGGTCCCCGATGCCCTGGATTTCCGCGTGCTGCATCTGGTGACCGCCCTGGCGCGGACGCTGGAAGAGACGGCCGATGCCATGTCGCGCTGCGGGCTGAAGCTCCGCGACCATCTGCTCGACGACGTGATGGTGGGGTGACGACCATGCCGATTCAGGGCCCGCCTTTCTTTTTCATCGGGGCAGGGGAGCCGGTGCCCGCTGGCTCATCCGTCGATACGTTGGGCGGCAAGGCCTATGGCCTCTTGCGCCTGGCGCGGCTCGGGCTCCCGGTGCCGCCCTCGCTGACGCTCGGCACTTCGATCTGCCGCGAGTATTTCGCGGCCGGCGGAAAACTCCCTCCGCGATTGCGCGAGGACCTGGCCCAGGGTGTGTCGCGGCTGGAGGCCGCGACGGGCTGCCGGTTCGGTGCCGTGCGGCGGCCGCTTCTGGTTTCGGTGCGCTCGGGGGCGCCCGTGTCGATGCCGGGCATGATGGATACGATACTCAATGTCGGCCTGTGCGAGACGGGTCTGCGCGGCCTCTTGCGCGCCACCGGAAACCCGCGCCAGGCACGCGACTGCTATCGCCGCCTCATCCGCGACTTCTGTGCGGTCGTGCACGGTGCGCCGACGGACGGCTTCGAGCAACTGACGGCGCAGCATTGCACCGAGCAAGGTGTCTCGGACGCGCGCGAGCTGGACACGGCCGCCCTCGACGACATCGCGCGCGAGTCGCTCGAGGTGGCGCTGGCACTCACGGGACGGCCGTTCCCGCAGGATCCCATGGATCAGCTGGTCGCGGCCGTGGAGGCGGTGTTTCGCTCCTGGCACAGCGACCGCGCACGGGCGTATCGGAAGCTCCACGCCATCGACGACGGTCTCGGCACCGCGGTGACCATCCAGGCGATGGTGTTCGGCAACGCCGGAGCCACGTCCGGTGCCGGCGTCGGGTTCACGCGCGATCCTGCGACCGGCGAGGACAAGCTCTATCTCGATTTCCTGTTCAACGCCCAGGGCGAGGATGTCGTCTCCGGCCGCCGCTCGATTCGCAACGACACCGAGCGGCTTGCGGAGCGGCTGCCCACGGTCGCGTCCGAGCTTGCGCGCGTCAAGCGGGTGCTCGAAGACGAGTTTCGCGACATGCAGGACTTCGAATTCACGGTCGAGAACGGAAGGCTGCATCTGCTGCAGGTGCGGACCGGCAAGCGCACCGCCTGGGCCGCGCTGAAGATCGCCACCGACATGGTCCGCGAGCGACGGATCACGCCCGCCGAGGCGCTGGAGAGACTGGACGGCCTGCCGCTCGAGCGGCTCGAGCGGCGCCGGTTGGCGCTTCCGGCGAACGGACCGCCTCTGGCGCGGGCGGTGCCCGCGGGCGGCGGCGTGGTCACCGGCGCCGTTGCGTTCGAAGCGGCGCGGGTCGCGGCCCTCGTGTCGCAAGGCCGCACCGCCATCCTGGTGCGCCCGGATATCTCCGCCGCGGACGTCGAGGGTATTGCCAAGGCCGAGGGCGTGTTGACCGCGGTTGGCAGTCGCACGGCGCATGCTGCGGTTGTGGCCCGCAACCTCGATAAGGTCTGTCTGGTGGGATGCGCAGCCCTCACCGTCGAGCCGGAGGCGCGGCGAGGCCGCATCGGTGGGCAGCCGCTCGCCGAGGGCGATGAGCTGACTCTCGACGGCGAGGCCGGGTGCGTCTATCGCGGCCGGCTGCCCGTCATCACCGAACGGCCGGACGCGGAGTTGGCCGAGCTCGCTCGCTGGCGGGCCTTAGGACACGCCCCGATCCTGACGGCCGTGTAGGGCCATCGTCAGGTGTGCGCCTCGGCTGGGGCATTGAGGGCGATGCGCTGGCGCGGGAAGATCATCGCCGCCGTGGTGCCGGCGCCGACCGTGCTTTCGAGGGCAAAACGCCCGCCATGCAGCTCCGTCAGCGCCTTCACGAGCGGCAGGCCCAGCCCCGTGCCTTCGGCCGGCCTGCGCGTGGTGGGCGAGCCGACCTGGCCGAAGACCGCAAGCGCGGTCGGGATATCCTCGGGCGCGATGCCGACGCCGGTGTCGGTCACGCGGACCGCGATCTCCTCCCCGTTGAAGCTGGCCGCCACCTTCACCGATCCGCCGGGGAGGGTGAACTTGATCGCGTTGGACAGCAGATTGATCAGCATCTGCTTGAGGCGCAGCTCGTCGGCGATGAGAGGCGGCAGGTCGCCGGGGATGTCGGTCGAGAGCGACAACATGGCGGTCTGCGCGCGCTCGGCGACCAGCCGGATGGCGGCTCCGACGACGTCCCCGAGCTCGACCGGCTGCTCGTGCAACTCGAGCCGTCCGGCCTGCACCTTGGACAGGTCGAGGATGTCCGAAATCAGCGACAGGAGATGCGTGCCAGCACCGTGGATGTCGCGCGCGTATTCGACATAGCGGGGGCGGCCGAGCGGGCCGAACTGCTCGCGCTGCAGGACGTCCGAAAATCCGATAATGGCGTTGAGCGGCGTGCGCAGTTCGTGGCTCATCATGGCGAGGAAATTCGACATCGCTTGGCGCGCCGCTGCCGCTTCGACGAGGGCCGCTTTCAGTTCCAGCGTGCGCCGCGCGTCCTGTTCCACTTTGCAGCGGATGAGCGACTGGCCGGTGCCGATGCCGCGATAGCGTCCGCCTGCGGTGACGATGAAGCCGTGCACCAGGGCTGTGGGATTCTCGACGGCCACTTGCCGCCCAAGCTCGTTGATGGGAGTCGTTTCATCGACGATGAGGGGCCGCTCGTCCATCATGAGAGCGATCGGCTTGCGGCCGAACAGCTCGGGACCGTAGCGCGCGGCGAAGCGGGCGAGCACCGTGTGCCGGCTGACGAGGCCGACCGGCCGCTGGTCGCTGTCGACGACGACGATGGCCGGCTCCGGACCGCCGACGAAGCGGTCGTAGACCGGGGCGCAGGCCATATCGGGAGGAATTGGTGGGACGGCCGTGGCAAGGGCGCCCGCCGTTGCTGGAATATCGAAAGGCGCCTCGGGGTTGAGCGACAGCGGCGCCGGGTGCATCGCAAGCATTTTGCCGTGAACAATGCCCATGCGGGCTCCAGGGATGAATTCTCACCCTCGCTTGGCAACCCGCGATACCGCAAATGTGCACCCGCTTGATGACCATTTTATTGCAACGGCTTTGCCGAAAAGAGGCGCGGACGCCAGCGTGATGGACCCGTTTCTCCTTCAGAACGCGACCTGGCTGCGCAGCGCCAGCGCGTCGATCTTCACGCCGCCCTGCGTCGTGCCGTTGGTGGCGAGCTTGTCCACCTTGGCGTGCAGGTAATCGAGCATGAACCGCACGTTGTTGTTGACGTACCAGTTGGCACCCGCCGACCAGGTGTGCTGGTTGCCGCCGAAGACGCCGCCAGTCGTCGTCTGCGAGGTCCCGGCCGTGACATGGTCGTTGAGGTTGACGTAGCTGTAGCGGGCGGCCACTTCGAGGGCACCCCAGCCGCCGCTGAACCCGTCGAGCGACATGGCCAATGGGTGATCGGGAATCACGCCGGAATAGGCCCCGGTCGCGGGCAGGTATTTGCGCCGCCCGCCGAACGAATAGCTCGCCTCCGCGTAGCCGCCGTCGAAATTGAGTCTCGGCGTCGACACCGTGCTCCCCGGGGTTGCGTACTGGTCGACCCCGTAGTGGAAATACTCGCCTTGGAAGAACGCGTTCTCGTACGCGCCCGCGACCTCGCCGCCGACCACATAGCCGCTATTGGCGACCATGGCGCCCGTGTTGAGAAAGTTCGTCGGGTCGACGCGCAACTCCGGCCGGTCGCTGAGCGTGAAGGTTTGCGAGTTCGTGCCGTTGGAGGGCGGATGGAACATATCCAACCCGTTTACCCCCACATGCAGGGAATAATCCGGATCTTGCAGGACCTGGTAGGCAACGCGGCCCAGGAACGCGAACTGCTCGTGGGCCGAGCTCGCATGCGTGGCGCCGGCGGTCGGCCCAGTGCCGTATACTCCGGCCCAATAGCGGCTGTCGTTCGACCGGAAGCCGAAGGCGGAGCGCGCGTCGCCGCCGCCGAACTCGGTCGCGACCGTTTGGGACGACGCGCGCTCGAGGAACATGATGTCGTTCGAGCTTGTCGCCTCGTCGAGCGTCCAGGGCACGTCGATGTAGCCGAGGTCGATCGCGACCGGATAGTCGCCATGGTTGAAGCCGTTATAGGTGATAAAGGCGTTGTTGATGATCGATGACGGGGCGCCGGTCGTGGGCGGCAGGGAATCCGAAGAGCCGCCACCATCGAAGATCAGGCCGTATCTCCAGTCTTCCATGAACTTGCCGAGCACGCCGATGCGCGCGCGCCTGGCGTTCACGCCGCTGTCGAGCCCGTTGGTGAGCCCCGCCGTGTCGGGCCGCTTGGTGTTCAGGTAGTCGGCCATATCGAACTGCAGCCGCGAGGTCAGTTCGATCGAATTGCGCCCGTCGGCCGAGACGAAGCCCGGCCGTCCGCTCGCCGAGAACGTGGCCTTCGGCATGGCCGCCTGGTCGTCGGCGACCTTCTTCGTCGCTTGTTGTGATTGCTGAGCCTGCGTCTGGGCCTGCTGCGCCTGGTCCTGGGCCTGCTTGACTTGGGTCTGCAGCGACTGGAGCTGCTGCTGGAGCTGCTGGATCTGCTGCTGCAGCGAGTTCATCTGCGCGCTGATGCCGGATGGCGTCTGCGCGTGCGCGGACGCGCTCAGCAACGCGGCGGTCCCGACGGCGCAGCCGCACAATAGCGCTCGCTTGAACATTGTTTGTCCCCGTGTGGTGGTGTCGCCTGAAGGGCATGGCTAGCTCTTTTTGCGCGCAGACCGTAGGTGCGCTGGGTTGCCGTCCGGCGATGCAACGGTGAAGTTTCGGGAACAGTTCGGTGACGGAAACTGCCCGCGCTGCCGTTAAAGCAGGTGGACGCTCAAATCGCGCACGACGCGTTTCACATCACGAGCGTTTTCACCCAAAACGTCCGGTGACGAAGGCCGTCGTGTGTGCGTCCTGCGGTGCCGTGAAGATCTGGTGCGTCGGCGCGAACTCGACGAGCTTGCCGAGATACATGAAGCCGGTGAAGTCGGAGACGCGTCCGGCCTGTCCGAGGTTGTGGGTGACGATCGCAATGCAGTAGTCGTGCCGCAGCTCGTCGATCAGCGCCTCGATCTTCGAGGTCGACCCTGGATCGAGCGACGAGCACGGCTCGTCGAGCAGCAGAATCTCCGGACGTGGCGCGATCGCGCGCGCGATGCACAGCCGCTGCTGCTGTCCGCCCGAGAGGTTCAGGGCATTGTGGTGGAGGATATCCTTCACCTCGTTCCAGAGGGCCGCCCGCCGCAGCGCGGTCTCGACTTCGTCGTGAAGCTGGGCTTTGGTGAACCCGACATAGCGCGGGATCCCGAACGCGACGTTGTCGTAGATCGACATCGGAAACGGCGTCGGCTTCTGGAACACCATGCCGACGCGGGCCCGCAAAAAGGCCACGTCGATCGCGGGATCCAGAATGTTCTTGCCGTCGATCAGGACCTCTCCGGCCGCACGCTGACCCGGATACAACTCGTAGATGCGGTTCATCACCCGCAGTAATGTCGACTTGCCGCAGCCCGACGGGCCGATCAGCGCGGTCGCGGCCTTGTCGTGGAGGACGAGATCGATTCCATGGAGCGCCTTGGTCTGGCCATAAAAGAAATCGAGCTTGCGCACACTCACCTTTGCCGCGCCCACCGCCAGCGGTGCACGGTCGGCCTGTACCTCGGTCCGCTTCTTGAGCAGAATGGGGATGTCCGCGGCTGGCGGGCGTTCGACGGCGAGCGGTCGAGCGATCATTCAAATCTCCGGGGCCGTGTCGACCACGCTACGTATATGCTGCACCGCACGCAAACGAGCTTTGATGCGTGTCAAAAGATTCGCGCGACAGATCGGCCATGCAGCGGCACGATGCCATAACGCGTTGATAACGGCGGTCGACGGCTGCTCGCCGTGCTTCGATGAATTATTTGTGTCGATGACGGAAGCGCCTTCGAGTGCGCGCGCCTTTGATCCCGATCAAGGCGCGATACGTGCCCGTCGTCTAGAAGGTGGCTCTCAATCGATGGAGCCCGTGATGATCGAGCGCCCGATGAGCACGCACGTGATCAAGTCATTCGACGAAGACCTCCAGCGTCTCAAGACCCTGGTCGAGACGATGGGCGATCTGACCTGCCGGCAGCTCGACGCCATCGTCGAGGCGATGGAGCGCACGGATGCCGGACTTGCCGCACGAGTCATCGAGCGCGAGCCGGAGGCCGACCATCAGGAGCACGAGATCGATCATCTCGTCGTGCAGCTCCTTGCCTTGCGGCATCCGCTGGCGACCGATCTCCGGCACGTGCTTTCCGCCCTGCGCATCGCCAATGAGCTTGAGCGCATCTGCGATCACGCGGAGAACATGGCGCGCCGGCTCATCAGCAGCCTTCACAACGGAGAGACGGAGCGGGTCCGCGCCCTGGTCCAGATCGCCGAGTTCGCGGCCACCATGGCGAAAGACGCCATGCGCGCCTACGCCGGGGCGGACAGCGCGGGCGCGGACGACGTGTGGACCCGCGACAAGCGTCTCGACGAAATGTACACCGGCCTGTTTCGCGGGCTGCTGACATATATGATGGAAGACCCGCGACATATTTCAGCGACGGTGCAGATCCTGTTCATAGCCCGCGATATCGAGCGTGTGGGTGATCGCGCGACCAACATCGCCGAGATGGTCAGTTATTTCGTCGAGGGCACGCCAGTTCCGGAAGAGCGGCCGAAGGCCGATGCGACGCCTTCGATCGTCGCCGAGGCGCTCGCTGTGAAATCGGCATCCGGCCCTGCTGCGGCCCCGGCGGAGTGACGCGGACTACCTATCGCAGCCTCGGGGGCGGCGTTGAGCATGAATCAGTGCCGTCCTGCATGATCGAGAAATCGGTAGATGCTGCCGTAAAAGAAGAAGAAATCGAGCTTTTCTGGCATCGCGCCCTCCCCCGGGTCCGGCGTTTACGGCCTCTCAACCGTTTTGCACTAGGCTCTTTGCCCTTCGGAGCGACCGGCTCCGATTCCGCGAGGGCTCAAATGACGGTTCATTCCGATGTGGTGCCGGACAAGTTGCCGGAGACCATCCTGGCCGATTACGAGGCCAAGCTCAAAGCCGCTGGCTATTACGTGTTCGAACACGACGGCGACTGGTACTACAACGAAATCGATGCCGGCGATGAGTTCAGCGACGGTCCGTATGACACGCGTGCCGAGGTCCTTCACTCGGCCGTCCATAACCTCCGCCTGGTCGATAAGCCGCAGCGCTAGAAGCTGATCTGGCGCGCGCCGTTCGTTGAGCCTGAAATTCCCGCGCAAGCCGCGGGGTGTGGCGCCGTGCGCCGACGCCTAAGTTTTCGGTCATGGCAACCCACAAGAGGGATCCATGAACGATATGGCTCTCGCGGACCGGTCCGAAACCCGCCCTCAGGCCGATGAAATCCGCTACGCGGTCGACGAGTGTGCCTTGGGTCGCGTGCTCGTCGCGGCATCCGCGCAGGGGCTATGTGCCGTGTTTCTCGGCGATCACGGGGTGCAGCTGTGCGAGGATCTCAAGCGCACGTTCCCCGACGCGCATCTCGTGCACGCAGGGCCAGGCTTTCACGATGCCTGGGTTGCACCCGTTGTGCGGTTGATCGATGCCCCCATGCGCGGCGAGCGGCTCGGCCTGCCGATTGCCGTGCACGGCACGCCCTTGCAGCGCCGGGTCTGGGAGGCGTTGTGCGATATCCCGCCCGGCGAGACGCGCAGCTACGGGGACGTCGCCGCGCAGCTTGGTCTTGCCCGCCGCGAGGCGCCCCGCGAGGTCGCGGCGGCATGCGCCGCCAATCGGCTCGCGGTCGTGATCCCGTGCCATCGTGTCGTCGCGGCCGACGGCCGGCTGTCCGGCTATCGCTGGGGGATCGCGCGCAAGGCACGCCTTCTCGCCCGCGAGGGGGCACGCCTGGCCGGCTGAGCAGACGCCGAGCCTAGTCGGTCTTGAATTTTTCGAGCTTCGCCTTGCGCTGCTCGGCGAGCATGCGCCAGGTGGCCGCCATATCGGTGATCATCTTGCGCTGCTCGTCCGAGTTGGCCTTGGCCGCCAGCGCATCGCATTCCGCCGCGTGGCGCAGGTATTCCCGGACCGTTTTCATGGCTAGGCCGGCCTCTTATGTGTGTCGTCGCGCAGTTCCGCCTCGACGGCCACCGCAAGCTTCTCGAATTCGTCGGCGACCGTCAGATGCATCTTACGGGTCGCGGGATCGCTTGCCTGCGATGCTTTGTCGCGGTGGTGCTGAGCCTGTTTGCGGAGTTCCGCCGGGCTCGGCAGTTGATCTGCCATAGCTTGTTCCCCCTTTTTTGTCCCAATGGCGCTCGCCGGAGACATTTTAAGGGCAAAGCCGTTTGCGTGGCCAGGGGGACGGCCGCTATGTATTTGAGGTTACGCAGAGAACGAGCACAATTACGATCTTTTATGCGGCCTTTATGCCGGCCCTTGGGCCGGCCGCCGGAACAAAAAGCAGGGGCCCGCGTTCACGAACTGCCCTGATTTAACGGTCATTTTGCGGCAGTTGCGTCATGACTCAGACACAGTTTCGTCCGACGTGCACGGCTCCCATACATCGGCCCGCGTCGGGCGCACTGAGCCCATCCGAGTTTTACCGGGCCGAGGCAGCGCGGCTGCGCGACATGGCCGCGTCCTCGGACTACCACGGCGTGCGCGAAGGCCTGCGGTGCATTGCGCGCGAATACGATCTCCTGGCCGATCAGCGCGACGGCTTGCTGCATCACCGCTTCGGTGAGCCGTTGCGGCGGCCAGTCATAAGCGACGGCTATCCTTCGATGGACGATCGCCAGGACAACACGGCCAACCAGCAGCGCACGGGATGATTTGTGCGTCCGATCTGGGGGCCGGGCGAAGCACCTTTGCGCCTGCGCCGTCGCCGCCTTCAGTAGTTTCCAGTACTGCAATAAGTAATCTTCCCAATTCCTTCCGCTTTCCTCCTGCCGCATATGGACCACCGACTTTGGAATGGAGTCGCGTCGGTCTTTGGTAACGCATGAGCCCTCCCGGTTTTGAACCTGTCCGCGGGGCCCTCAAGGGCCGCCGCATCCTGGTGGCCGAATACGATCGCGCCACGGCCTCTCGCTTGTACGGCATGCTGGAAAGCTCCGGCTGCAACGTAGTTGGCCCGGCCGCCACCTCAGGCGCTTCGGTCGAGCTTCTGCGCGACGAAGAGGTCGATGGCGCCATCGTCGGCTTCGACCCGCGCGACCGCGCGGCGCACACGGTCATGGACGAGCTGTCCGTCCGCCGTATCCCGTTTCTCCTCACCGGCGCGTTTCCGGCCCCGCCGCTGCCCACGAAGTGGCGACCTTATCTCATGCTGGAACCTCCGCTGATGCTGGCTCAGGTGCAGACGGCACTTGCGCGGATGCTGGCCTAGGGGAGGGCGATGTTCGACGAGCGGTCCCGGCATTACCGAGCGGTCTCCGCGCGATTGCGCGACATGGCCGAGCGCACGCGCTTTGCGGATTTGCGCGCGGGGTATCTCGAGCTCGCGGCCCGGTTCGAGCGGCTCGCGGATCGCGCCGAGCACCCACGTTCCTTCGACATGCCGGGTGCCGTGCGCATCGATGCGCGCTACCAGGCCAAGCCGGAATCGTAATGGCAAAGCTGCTGCTCGTTGAAGACGATGACGCGGTTCGCGCCACGCTGTGCGAGGCGCTGGAGCTCGAGGGCTACGCGGCCGACTGCGTGGCAAACTGCACCGAGGCCGAGGCGGCCCTGGCGCGTGAGGCCTATGCCCTTCTCATCAGCGATGTCCGGCTGCCGGACGGCTCGGGGCGCGACCTGGCGCACAAGGCGATCGCCGCGGGCGCGAACGTGATCCTGTTGAGCGGGCACCCGGATGAGGTCCGCGGCATGGCCCCCGGCCGCATTGCGGGGGTCGCGAAGCCGTTCCGGCTCGACGACCTGATGCAGGCGGTCGCCCGCCAGATGCCGGGGTAAGCGGATGTAAGCGGCGGGGCGCTCCTACCGCCGGAACCGGCCCCATACGCGGCCGTTGTTGATCGAGGAAACGCGAAAGCGGTCACGGCGCTCGGGCTGGGCGATCTCGTGTCCCGGGCCCGCGTGGCCGGAAGAGCGTCCCGATGCGTGCGATGATGGGGGTGCGGCTGGTCCTGCTCGACCGAGACGGCACGATCACCCAGGAGATCGGGCGCGACATCGTCAAGCCTGACGACGTGCGGCTCATACCCGGCGCAGACGTCGCGATCGCCCATCTCAATCGCTCCTCGATCAAGGTCGCGGTTTGCTCGAACCAGGAGGCGGTCGGCCGCGGCGAGGTTGACCTCAAGACGCTGGCGGACATCAACGAGCGGCTGGGCCAGTTACTTGCGGCAAGCGGAGCGCATCTCGACGCGATCTACGACTGCAACGACGATCCGGCGCATCCGACTTACCGTCACAAGCCGTCGCCCGGCCTGCTGCAGGAGGCGATGCGCGACTTCGACGCCGATCCGGCGCTCACGCCCATGATCGGCGACGACATCGTCGACCTGCAGGCGGCCGCAACCCTGGGCTGCCCGCGCCATCTCGTGCGCACCGGCAAGGGTGCCCAGACCGAGCGCAGGTTGCCGGATGCGATCCTGCCGGTGCGCGTGCACGACGATCTCCTCGAAGCGGTGACTTCGATGCTCGATGTCCGGCGCACCATTCTGGGCCGCCGGTGAGCGGTCGCCGCGATCTCTGCTAGACTTGCGTCCATGGGCCGTCTCGGGAGAGGAGCTCTGTTCGGGTGGGCCGTGCTCCTGGCGCTGACCGCGGCGCCGGCGCGCGCCGACGACGCCCGCCCTGATGATTTCCGAAGGGGGCTCACCGCCTATAACCGCGCCGAATACGGCGAATCGGTCCGGCTCTGGCGGCCGCTTGCCGAGCACGGCAATCCGGACGCGCAGGCCGGGCTCGCCTATCTCTACTATCACGGCCTGGGCGTCCGGCAGGACTACGGCGCCGCCGCGGACTGGTTCCAGCAGGCGGCCGAGCAGGGTCAGCCCGACGCGCAGTTGTTCCTCGGCACGCTGTTCTACAATGGAATAGGGGTGGGGCAGAGTTACGTGCAGGCGTTCAAATGGTGCGACCTTGCGCAGTCGAACGGCGCCTCGCAAGCCGGGCCTTGCCGCGAGGCGGCGCAACAGCGCATGAGCGACCCCGAGCTCGAAGAATCGACCCGTCTCGTCGTCGAGTGGTTCCGGCGCCACCCGCGCTGAGACCGCCGGCGCATTGAGGGGGCGCGTGGGATGGGCCCGGGCCTCATCGCGCTTGTGGTAAGGCCGGCCGTGTGCAAAACTTTAACCAATAAGGCCTCCCGGGAGTCCCGCGGACCCCGGGGCACAACCGATGGTCGCCAGAGGAGGGATGCTCATGCTCGATCGCGACTCTCATCCTGTTTGCGAGGCAGGTTCCGGCGGCCCACCGGCCGACGTGGCTGAGCCCGCCTCACTGCCGGATCAGGTCATTCCCGGCATCGGCCGCACCCCAACCACGCGCCGCGCCTTCATCAAGGGCGTGATCGCCTCGGGGGCTGCGGTCTCTTCCGCCGGCTATCTTTTCCGCGGCGGCATCGTCGGTTCCGCCCACGCCCAGGCGATGGGCGCGGTCGAGCGCATGATCACCCTCAACGTCAACGGCAAGGACCGGCGCGTTGACGTGATGCCGCAAGAAACGCTCGCCCACACGATCCGCTACAAGCTCGGCCTCACCGGCACCAAGCTCGGCTGCGATCACGGCGAGTGCGGCGCCTGCACGGTGCTCGTCGACGACGTGAACGTCTACTCCTGCACGACATTCACCCACCGCGTGCGCGGCAAGAAGATCACCACGATCGAGGGCGTCGAAGGCCCGAACGGCGAGCTGCACAAGGTGCAGAAGGCGTTCATCGAGGAGCTCGGCCCGCAATGCGGCTTCTGCACGCCCGGCCAGGTGATGTCCGCGGTGGCGCTGCTCAAGGCCAATCCGAAGCCGACCGTCGACGAGGCGCGCCTTGCGATGTCGGGCAACCTGTGTCGGTGCGGTGCGTATGACCACTATCTCAAGGGTGTCATGCGCGCGGCGAAGGAGGCGTGACCATGGCGTACAATCTGATCGGCAAGAACTTCACCCCGCCGGACGTCCACGCCAAGGTCACCGGCCGGGCGAAATACTCGGAAGACATCCGCGCCGACGGCATGCTGTTCATCAAGCTGCTCACCAGCCCGATGCCGCACGCCCAGGTGAAGAAGATTGACGCGGCCGAGGCGCTCAAGATGCCTGGCGTGGTCGCGGTCCTGACCCCGGACGACGTGCCGCAGTTCCCGCCGCCGGCCGACCCGATCCTCTACAGCGAGCCGCTGTTCGTCGGCGCCCCCATCCTCGCGGTGGCGGCGGTCGACGAGCTGACCGCGGCGAATGCGATCGAGAAGATCAAGGTCGATCTCCAGCCGCTGCCGTTCACGCTCGACCCGCTCGACAGCCTCTATCCGGCGGGGCCGAACGCGCGGACCAGCGGCAACGTCGCCAACGTCAAGCTCAAGCTGCAGACCGTGAAATGGGAGGCCGCGGACTTCGCGCGTGCCGGCGATTCCAAGCTGCCGCAGGGCAAGCCGGCCGAGGAATGGTCCTACGGCGATCTCGAGGCGGGCTTCAAGGACGCCAAGGTGGTGATCGAAGAGAGCTTCGTCACCGCGGGCTACTCGCACCATTCGATGGAGCCGCGCTCGGCGATGGCGATGTGGCAGAACGGCAAGTGCATCCTGCACGGATCGTCGCAGAGCCAGACCTTCATCGTTCCGGAGATGGCGCGGTATATCGGCATCAAGCCCGAGGACCTGATCTACGTCGCGGAATATTGCGGCGGCGGCTTCGGTTCCAAAGGTACCGCGTATCCGCTCATGTCGATCCCGGCCCACATGTCCAAGAAGACCGGACGGCCGGTGATGATGCGTGTCACCCGCGCCGAGGAATATGCCCTCGGCTCGGCGCGCCCCGGCTTCCAGGGCTACATCAAGATGGGCTTCCGCGCCGATGGCCGGATGACCGCGTGCGACGTCTATGTCGTACACGACAACGGCCCCAATATGGGCTTCTGGGACTTCCGCAACGCCGGCGAGACGATGTCGGTCGTCTACCAGCCGCTCGCCATGCGCTGGCGCGGCATCTCGGTGCTGACCAACAGTCCGCCGCGCGGCCCGCAACGCGGTCCCGGCGAGAACCAGACCGCGGCCGCGATCGAGCCCTTGATCGACAAGGCGGCGCGCCAGCTCGGCATCGACCGAGTGGCCATCAGGAACATCAACGCGCCTGATGCCAACGGCAAGATCGGCGAGGAGCAGGATCCGCTCACCAGCTCCTACCTGAAGGAGGCGCTGGAGATCGGCAAGCAGAAGTTCAACTGGGATGAGCGCATCAAGAAGAGCGGCCAGCGCAAGGGCAGCAAGGTGACGGGCGTCGGCGTGGGCCAGGCGTTCCACACCGCGGGCGCCGCCGGCTTCGACGGCATCACGCGCATCACGCCCGACGGCAAGGTCCACATCCACAGCGGCGTCGGCAACCTCGGCACGTACTCCTACGCCAGCACGGCGCGCATCGCTGCCGAGGCGATCGGCGCCAACTGGGACGACGTGGTGATCGAGCGCGGCGACATGCGGCGTGCTCTGCCGTGGGCGCTGGGCCAGTTCGGCAGCAACACCAACTACACCATGGCGCGGTCGAACTACGTCGGCGCCATGGACGCGCGGGCGAAGCTGCTCGAGATCGCGGCCAAGGATTTGGGCGGCACGCCAGAGGACTACGACGTGGCGAACATGTCGGTCGTGCACAAGACGGACAAGTCGAAGTCGATGACCTTCGCCAAGGCCGCCCAGCGCGCGATCGAGCTCGGCGGCAAGTACAGCGGCAAGGAAGTGCCGGAAAATCTGAACCCGATCACCAAGGGGGCGGTCGCGATGATCGCCGGAACGGGGCTGATCGGCGCCGCCAAGGACACCCTGCCCAAGAAGGGACAGGTGCCGACCTTCACGGCGACGTTCGTCGAGGTCGAGCTCGACACCGAGACCGGCCATGTCGACGTGGTCGACTGCCTCGGGGTCACGGACTGCGGCACGGTCATCCATCCGCAGAACCTCGACGGCCAGATCAAGGGCGGCAACACGATGGGCATCGGCATGGCGCGCATGGAGCGCCACGTCTACGACCCGAAGCTCGGCCTGCCGGCCAATGTCGGGCTCTACCAGACGAAGCCGCCGTCCTATCTCGACGTGCCCGCCGAGATGAAGGCGGCCGCCGTGGACAAGCCGGACGGCCAGAGCCCCATGGGGACGAAGGGCATGGGCGAGCCGCCGCTCGGTTCGGCGGCCGCGGCCGTGATCTGTGCGATCTCGGACGCCCTCGGCGGCACGGTGTTCAACCGTACGCCGGTGTCACCCGACATGATCCTGAGCTCGTTGAACAACATGCCGCAGGCGCATAAGCCCCTGCAGGTCAATACGGTCTGAGGGAGGCGCCATCATGATCATCAAGGACGCCATTCCGAACTTCGATCTCTACCAGCCCACCAAGCTGGCCGACGCGCTGGCCTTGCTCGGCAAGCACGGCAAGGACGCATGGAAGCTGGCCGGCGGCAATGACAGCCTCACCTGGTTCAAGGAGCGCATCAAGCGGCCCAAGGTCGTGGTCGACCTCTCGGGGATCCAGGAGCTGTACGGCATCAAGGAAACGGCGGACGGGGTCGAGATCGGAGCGCTCACCACGCTCACCGAGATCGAGCGCAACCCGATCATCAAGTCCAAGTACCGGCTGCTGGCCGATGCGGCGCGGCGGGTGGCGAGCCCGCAGATCCGGAACACCGGCACGCTCGGCGGCAACATCTCGCAGGATGCTCGCTGCTGGTACTACCGCTCGGGCCTCCCGTGCTACCGCGCCGGCGGCAATACGTGCTTTGCCGACACGCCGGAAGGGGTGAATCGCGACCACGCGCTGTTCGACACCGACCGCTGCGTGACGGTCAATCCGTCCGATACGGCGCCGGCATTGATCGCACTCGATGCCAAGATGGTGGTCAAGAGCTCGAAGGGCGAGCGGGTCGTGAGCACCGATGAGTTCTTCATCGGTCCCAAGACCGACATCACGCACTTGACGTCGGTCAAGCCCGACGAGCTGGTGGTGGCGATCCGCATCCCGAAGGACTGGGCGGGCGCGCGCTTCTACTTCGAGAAGGTGGCCGACCGCATGACCTGGGATTTCGCCCATGTCAACGTGGCGGCGGCGATCGTCGTCAACGGCGACAAGATCGAGCGCTCGCGCATCGCCGTCGGCTCGGTCAGCGCCAAGCCGCTGCGCCTGGTTGCCGTGGAGGAGATCATCAAAGGCCAGCCGGCGAATGCGGACGTCGCCAAGCTCGCGGGCCAGTCCTCGACCCGCGGCGCGCGGCCCTTGAATTACAACAAGTTCAAGATCCCGCTGATGGCGAACCTGGTCACCCGGGCGGTCAGGGACGCCACCGCGTAACTCTTGACCCGTTCGCGGGCAGCTGTCAGCAATCAGCGAACAGCCGTCAGCCGGAAAGGCTGACGGCTGAAAGCTGACAGCCGACCGCTGAGAGCACACATGGACTTCGACTTTCTGTTCCGCACCGCCACCAGCGTCTACGGCCAGAGCGAGCTCGTCGGCGCGTCCTGGGACCTGCTCCCGTGGTTCGTCGGCGCCGCCGTCGTGTTCGTCGCCCTCGACATCCTGCGCATGGGCCTGTTCGCGCGCCGCGCCTCGGCGCTCGAGGGGAAGACAGCGGGGGCACCGGCCGGCGGCACTGTCGTGCGCCACAAAGGTGCCGACCGGCTCTACCACTGGCTGATGGCCGCCGCGGTGCTGACCCTGATGTTCACCGCTTTCGCCCCTATCCTCGGCTGGAAGTTCGAGTGGGATACGCCGCACTGGATATCGGGCGTGGTGCTGACGATCCTTGTCGTCATCCACATCGTGCGCGCCACGATCTGGCAGGATTTCTGGGCGATGGTGATCGTGCCGGCCGATCTCAGCGAAGGCGCCCAAGGGCTCGCGAGCCTCTTCGGCGGCGCGGAGGGGCCGCTCAAGCCCGGCAAGTACGACCTGGCGCAGAAGCTCTATCATTGGGCGATCGCCGCCCTCGTTCTGGCGCTGGTGGTTACCGGGCTCCTGATGCTGGCCAAGATCGACACGCCCTTCTGGCAGCGCAATCCGTACTTCCTGGCAGACACCACCTGGGGCGTCATCTACGCGATCCATGGCCTGTGCGCCATGGCCGCGATCGCGCTTGTGATCGTCCATATCTATTTCGGCGTGCGCCCCGACAAATTGTGGCTCACGCGCTCGATGCTCACGGGCGACATCGCGCGCAAGGACTATGCCGCCCATTTCGACACTCAGCGCTGGAAGGTATGAGCCGTGGCCAAGGATGACCCCAAACCCGGATCGTTCGCGGCACGGGTCGATGCGATCGAATCCGCCTATGAGTTCATGCTGGCCTATGCCGCTCAGGGCCGCACCGACGAACCTGCCGGTCCCGGCCACATCCGCGACATGCTGACCCGCGCGGCGGTGGCCCTCGACGGGATCGCGGCCGCAGCCAAAGCGGCATGCCCGGCCGCGATCGCCGCCGCTGCGGCGCCACTGGTCGAGGTCCTGGCGGACGATACGAGCAAGGCGCTGGCCGCGTTGCGCTTCACCCTGGCACAGCGCGCGATCACCTCGCAGATGGTCGACAATCTCAACGCCAGCATTCATCTGCGGGCGCTGCTTACCGACCTGTTCATCATCGATGAGTCGCTGAAGGGCTAGCTTGGCCGAACCTAACCTCACGCTGGGCTTGGTCGGCCTCGGCGCGTTTGGCGAGGCGATCGGCCGGCGCCTGGTGCGCGCGGGCTTCCCGCTCATGGTGTTCGACATCGCGAGCGGCCCCTTGCGTTATTTCGTCATGAAGAACGAGGGCGAGGTTGCCCTGTCGCCGCTCGTGATGGCGGAGATGTGCAACGTCGTGATCACCGTCCTGCCGTCGGTCGACGCGGCTCGTGCAACGGTGTTTGGCCCGGACGGGCTCGCCGGCGGCCTGCGCCCGGGCAGTATCCTGATCGAGATGGGGCACTCCGCAGCACCGGCTGCGAAGGAACAGATGGCCGAGCTTGTCGCGCGCGGCGTGACGGTTCTCGAGGCGCCCGCCCGCGGCACGCCAGTCGACGCCAAGAAGGGCAAGCTGGTGATCCCGGTCGCCGGCGACACGGCCGCGGTCGAGCGGGTGATGCCGGTTCTGACCGCACTGGGCGAGAAGATCACCGCGACCGGTCCGGCCGGCTCGGCCGAGACCATGGCGGTCCTGGCTGGTGCGGTTCAGGCCGCGGCAGTCCTGGCGGCGGCCGAAATCCTCCAGATCGCGGAGCGGCGCGGCATCGCACCCGCGACATTCCTCGAGTTCTGCGCCGGCCAGGGTGCCCTCGGGGCGGCTGTCGTCGAGGCGCTGCGGCCACGCGAGACGCCGCGCAGCCTGGCCGCGTCGCACAGCATCGGTGCCGTCCTCAATGACGTCGAGGCGACGCTCGCGATTGCCGGTGCCGAGGGACTGGCGCTGCGGCAGGCCGAGCTCTGCCGCGAGCTGTGGGGGGCCTTGAGTCGCGACCGCGGCCCGGACGACGATCACGCCGCCATCGTACGGTGGCTCGCCACCCGGTCGAAGCCTGAGGCGCCCGACGCGGCCGGCGGAACCTGAGGCGGAACCAAACGGGCGCTTCCGGACCTATCCTTTCGCGACCGGGAGGCGCCTGACATGCCGACGCGAAGTGCCGCCTTTGCAACAGTCGTCGCGGCGGTCCTGTGGACGATGCCCGCCGTCGGCGCATCGCCCCAGTCTCCGCCACCCAGGTATGCAGTCACTCATCCAAGCCGGCCGATGCCGCACAAATCCGTCATCGATCGCGGCATGTCGCTGGAGAACGAGTGCCTGAATGCCCTCCGTGCGACCCGTGCGGCCACGCCTCCGCCGGCGATGCCCCCCAGCGATACTGTCAATCGCGACACGGCGGCTCTTCACCTCGACCGCGCCGAAAGTGCCGCGCGGGCGGGTCGGGGGCAGCTCTGCCAGGACGAACTCGCGTTGGCGACCGATAGCCTTCGTTAATACCATGGCTTTTTGTGTCGGATTGGCACTGTTGCCCCGTTGACTACTTAACGATTATGACAGCCTAATCGGTACCGCCTTTTGAGGGGGGCGAGTGACCGAGCGGCTGCCAAATTTGACCGAGCTGCGCGCGCAGGCTCGCCGCCACCGCGAAGCGGCCGCGCGCGAAGCGGACCCGCACAAGCGCAAGGCGCGCCTGGATCTGGCGGCCGAGTACGAGAAACTCGTCAAAGAGGTCGAAGACCAGAAGGAACTCGAAGACTAGAAGCGATGTCCGCCGCAGGCGCCGAGCGGAATTGGCGCGCAAGCAGCGGAGTGTGAGCAAGCTCTCGCGATCGTAGCGTTCGGGTCTATCCCGGACCCAGGAGATCGCGATGCATGTGACGAGCGAACCCGGCATTCTTTACTTCGGCACCCCGGTTGTGCTGATCAGCAGCACGAACGAGGACGGCTCGGCCAATCTGGCTCCGATGTCATCGGCGTTCTGGCTCGGCTGGCGCGGCATCCTCGGGCTCAGCGCCGCCTCTAAGACGACCCAGAATCTCCGCCGCACCGGCGAGTGCGTGCTGAACCTGCCGTCGGTCAATGAGGTGGCTGCCGTGAACCGTCTCGCACGCACCACCGGCTCCGACCCGGTCCCCGAAGTCAAGCTCCGCCGCGGCTATCGATTCGAACCGCACAAATTCGTCGTGTCGGGCCTCACACCGATCGCCTCGGAGACCATTTCGCCGCCGCGCGTACGGGAATGCCCGGTGCAGCTCGAGGCGAAGGTCGAGGCGATGCACGGACTTGCCGAGGGCGACCCCACCTTGCGCGGGCGCACCGCCGTGATCGAGGTGCGGATCGTGCGGGTGCACGTGGAGCAGAACATCCTCACGGACGGTGATCCGGACCGAATCGACCCGGACAAATGGCGCCCGCTGATCATGAGCTTTCAGGAATTCTACGGCCTGGCGCCGCACAAGCTGCAGCCCTCGATCCTCGGCCAGATTCCCGAGCGCCTCTACCGCAGCCCGGACGTGGAGCGTGCCCGCGGCGAACGGGCCGCGTGACGCCCTACTTCGCCTGGAGACTCGCGAAGCCCTTGCCGTCGCCGGCCAAGCGGACCAGGAGCGGGGAGGGCGCCCAGCGGCTGCCGAAGCGCTGCTCGAAGCGCCGCACCGTGGCGAGAATCTTCTGCAGGCCGAGCTGGTCGGCATAATGCATCGGGCCGCCGCGCCAGGCCGGAAAGCCGAAACCGTTGACGTAGACGACGTCGATGTCGCTCGGCCGCAGCGCGATGCCCTCATCGAGGATGCGCGCCCCCTCGTCGATCAGCGCGAAGAGGAAACGGTCGTGGATTTCGTCGTCGTCGATGACCCGGCGGGTGAGATCGAGTTTTCGCGACTCCTCGGCGATCATGTCTTCGATCCAAGGGTCGGGAATGGCGTTGCGACCGGCATAGCGGTAGTAGCCGGCGCCGGTCTTCTGGCCATAACGGCCCTTCTCGGCGATCCGGTCGAGAATGGCCGATAGGCGCGGCATGCCGGGCATGTTCACCTTCTTCTGGTGCTGACGGACGCGCCACATCACGTCCACGCCCGCGAGGTCGAGCATGCCGAAGAGGCCGAGCGGCAGGCCGAACTCGCGCAGCACGCGGTCGACGTCCTGCGGCATCGCACCCTCTTCGAGCATGTAGTGCGCTTCGATCTCGGCGCGCATCATCATGCGGTTGCCGACGAAGCCGAAACATACGCCCATGGGGACCGCGACCTTGCCCAGGGTGCGGCCGAGCTTCATCGCGGTCATCATGGTGTCGGGCGCCGTCGCCTTGCCGCGGATCACCTCGAGAAGGCGCATCACGTTGGCCGGGCTGAAGAAATGCATGCCGACCACGTCCTGCGGCCGGCCGGTCGAGGCGGCAACCTCGTTGATGTCGAGCGTTGAGGTGTTTGTCGCGAGCACCGCACCGGGCTTGGCCAGCCGGTCGAGCTCGGCGAACACCTTCTTCTTGATGTCCATATCCTCGAACACCGCCTCGACCACCACGTCGGCGTCGCGTAGCGCCTCGTACTCGAGCCGGCCCGTGATCCTGGCGACCCGTTCGTCGCGTGCCGCGGCACTGAGCCGGCCGCGTTCGACCTGGCTCGCGTAGGTCTTGCGGATGCCCGCGAGCCCGCGCTCCAGGGCGGCCTCGTTCGCCTCGACGACCGTGACCGGGATCCCGGCATTGGCGAAGCAGATCGCGATCCCGCTGCCCATGGTGCCGGCACCCAGTACGGCCGCGGTCTTGATCTCGCGGGCCGGCGTGTCGCTCGGGATGTCGGGAATGCGGGCACATTCGCGCTCGGCGAAAAAGAGGTGGCGGGCCGCCTTGCTCTGCGGCGTCGCCGTCAGGTCGAGGAACATCTGGCGCTCGCGTTCCAGGCCCTCATCGAGCGGCGTGTCGAGCGCCATTTCGACCGCATCGACGCCACGGAATGGCGCGACGAGATTGCGCGCTGACCTGGCGAGCTCGGCCCGCTTTTGCATGAAGATCGACCGGTCCTTGCGCACGGCGGAAAGCTTGTCCGAGCGGTCGCGGATGCGTGGCAGAGGGCGCTTGTCCGCAATGCTTTCGGCGAAGGCAACCGCCCCCGTCTCGAGGTCTCCCTCGATGACCGCGTCGAGGAGGCCGACCTCCCTGGCCTTGGCCGCGGCGAGCGGTTCGCCCGTCAGGACCATGTCGAGCGCCACCGGCACGCCCACCAGACGCGGCAGGCGCTGCGTGCCGCCCGCGCCCGGGATCAGCCCGAGCTTGATCTCGGGTGTCCCGAGCCGCGCCGACGGGACGGCCACGCGGTAGTGGCAGCCGAGAGCCTGCTCGAGCCCGCCACCCAGGGCCGTGCCATGGATCGCGGCCACGATCGGCTTCTTCGACCGGTCGTAGCGCTCGATCACCTCGGGGTTGGTCGGCGGCACGGGCGGGCGGCCAAACTCGCGCACGTCGGCACCCGCCATGAACGTGCGGCCCGCCGCCATCAGGACGATGGCCGCGCACGCGGGATCGGCGACCGCCCGGTCGAGCGCCTGTACGAGGCCGACGCGCACCGCGTGGCCGAGCGCGTTCACCGGCGGGCTGTCGACGGTGATGACCCCGACGCGCCCTTTCAGCGCATAACGCACGACGTCTGGCATGTTTCCCCCCGCAGGATGTCAGCCGCGGAAGCGGCCGTTCACAATCTACGGGCGGACCACACCACCGCGCAACCGGGCGCCGTTATCCCTGCTGGCGGCGCTTGAATGTGGGCCCCTCGACAATGGTCAGCGCCACTTCCTCGCAGCGCATGGCGAGCGAAAACAGCTGGCGGCGGATATTGGGGTCGGTTTCACGGCGGGCGAGTTCGCGGAACTGCTCGGCCTGATCGCGCAGATAGTCGGCAAGCGCCATGGGACATCCTTACGAGTCCCGACAGCCGGACTCAGTGTAGGCGCCCGGCAGCCGCGGTCAAATATCGAATTCGACCGTGCGTCGATTTGCTACGGGCAACGGCCTCCGCGCGCCTGCCGTTCCCGCTATATGGAACGAATCGTGGCCGCAGATTGGGCCTTCTGCCTCTCCGGGTCATGCCGTAATCTCAAGGCGTGACGGACCTTTACGAGCAGCCCCCGCCGGGCCCGGGCCATAACCTCGAGCGCGAGGTGGTTTGGGAGCGCTGGCAGAAGAAGCGCACCTTCGTGCGGGCACTTGAAGGCACGTACGGCGATCTCACCCGGTCCTTGCTCGAGCAGCCGCGGGTCTATTCCTCGCGCAGCGTGGCCTGGAAGGGTGGGCCACAGCACTACGGCAAGAAGGTGGTCAACCCCCAGGCCACCTCGATCACCCAGTCCATCGAGACCCATATCGAGGCGTACGCGCCGGCCGCGTACGGTCAGAAACACGGCCATTTGAACAGCGCGGTCTTCTTCGTGCTGAAAGGGCGCGGTCATGACGTGCACGATGGCCGGCGCATCGAGTGGAAGGCCGGCGACGTCATGATCGTCGAGAACGGCTGCGTGCATCAGCACTTCAACGACGATCCGGACGACGAGGCGATCCTCCTGGTGATGAAGGCGAAGCCGCTGTTCCTGTTCATGCATCTGTTGTTCCAGAAAATCGTCTCGTACCCGCCCAAGACGCCGTCCGAGGGCCACGAGGACTGGGCACCGCCGACGCATCTCTGAATCACGCATCGATAAAAAGAACGAGATAGGACCGGGGAGAGGACCTTCGGATGCTTGACGCGGCCCTGCAGGCGCTGACCCTGCTGCTCGAGCCGATGCGCCTCCTGATCCTGGTCGGCGGTGTTCTGATCGGCCTCGCGATCGGTACCTTGCCGGGCCTGAGCGGCGTCGTCGGCCTCGCGATCCTGATCCCGTTCACCTACCATCTCGATCCGCACTCGGCCTTCGCGCTCCTGCTCGGCATGGCCGCGGTGAACACGTCGTCGGACCTCATCCCGGCGGTGTTGTTCGGCGTGCCCGGAACGGTGGGGGCGGCGGCGACGGTCATCGACGGGCACCAGATGGCGCGCAAGGGCGAGGCGGGCCGGGCGTTCGGCGCGGGCTTCATGTCATCGCTTGCCGGCGGGCTGTTCGGTGCCCTAGTGCTGGCGCTGGCGATTCCCGTGCTGCGGCCCGTGCTGTTGGCCGTCGGCTCGCCGGAGCTCCTGGGCTTCTCCGTTTTCGGCCTGTCGATGGTGGCCACGTTGAGCGGCCGCGCCCCGCTCAAAGGCCTCACCGCGGCGGCGCTCGGCCTCATGATCTCGATGATCGGCTCCTCGCAGGAGACCGGCACGCTGCGCTGGACCTTCGACTGGCTGTACCTGTGGGACGGGTTGCCTCTGGTGCCGGCAACCTTGGGCCTGTTCGCGATCCCGGAGCTGGCCGACCTTGCGATCACCCGCAGCAAGATCGCCGAGCATCACGAGCTCGACGTCGGCCTCGCCAGCCAGTGGCGCGGGGTCCGCGACGTGGCGCGAAACTGGTGGCTGGTCATGCGCTGCAGCGCGCTCGGCGTGGCACTGGGCGCCATCCCCGGCATCGGGTCGGCCGTCATCGACTGGATCGCCTATGGCTATGCCCAGCGCACCGAGAAGAACCCGGAGCTGTTCGGCACCGGCGACGTGCGCGGCGTGATCGCACCCGAGAGCTCGAACAACGCCAAGGAAGGCGGGCACCTCGTCCCGACGATAGCGTTCGGGGTCCCGGCGGGCGCCTCGATGGCGCTGCTGCTGGGCGCCTTCCTGATCCATGGCCTGGTGCCTGGCCCCGAGATGCTGACCAAGCATCTCGACATCACCTATTCGATCATCTGGAGCCTGACCCTGGCGCACGTGATCGGCGCCGCCATCTGCGTGTTCGGCAGCCGCTGGCTGGCCCTCCTGGCCGAGGTGCCCGCCGAGACCCTGCTGCCGGTCGTCATGTCGCTGGTGTTCATCGCCGCGTTCCAGGGCTCGCACGCCTGGGGCGATCTCTATTCGATCCTCTTCTTCGGCCTCGTCGGCTGGATCATGAAGCGGTTCCACTGGCCGCGGCCGCCGATGATCCTGGGCCTGGTCGTGGGCGGCATCTTCGAGCGCTATCTCTTCATCTCGACCGAGCTGTACGGGGCGGCGTGGCTGCTGCGCCCGGTGGTGATCGCGATCATGGTCCTGATCGCCTGGGTGCTTTACCGGCCGCTGCGCCAGATCGTCGCCAATTTGTGGCACGAGCTCGCACACCTGCACAAAGGCCAGTTCCGTCTGCGGCCGCAGGCGCTGTTCACGCTGGCGGTGATCGCAATGGTCGTGGCGGCACTCCTGGAGTCCACCGACTGGCCGGCGAAGGCGCAGCTCGTGCCCCGCACCGCGTGCTTGGCCGCCCTGATCGCCGCCTGCCTCAACCTCCTGACCGAGCTGTTCGGCGCCGACCGGCTGGTGGCCACGGTGGAGAAGGAGGGACCGCGGCGCGACGAGGAGCACGATCCGGTCGAAACGATGGACACGCGTCTGAAGCTGCGCCGTGCTGCGGGGTATTTCGGCTGGATCGCTGGCTTCATCGGGCTTGCGGCGCTGATCGGGTTCGTGCCCGCCATCGCCGTCTTCATCCTCGCCTTCATGCGGTTCAATTTCGGCCAGCCGTGGCGGCGCGCAACCCTGCTCTCCGTGGGAACGACCGTGTTCGCGTATCTGGTCTTCGATCGGGGCCTGGCCGTGCCGTGGCCGGGCTCGCTCATCGGCGATCTCCTGCCGGGCCTCCGCGAGGCGACCGGCCTCGTCTAAGGCACTCGCCGCTACGCCCGATAGCCCATGCGGAAGCCGCCCCAGTGGCGGCCGTTGACGTAGATCGGGGCGGAGGTGTCCTTCATCAGCGCGAATTGGCCGCCGCCCATGTCCCGCCGATAGGTCTGGACAAGGAACGGCTTGGTATTGCGGCCGCAGGCGAGTCCGGTGCGGTCGTTGAACATGCGGCGGTTGCGGCAATTGGCCGCATTCCACGCCGGATCGGCCCTTTGCGGCTGCGAGAACTTGCGGTTGTGGGTGGGCAGGTAGCCGTTGTTGTCGACGGCGGCGCAGAAGACCACCCGTGGGTCGAGGGACAGCAGCGGCTCCTGGATGTCGGGCAGCACGCGATCGGTGAACGTGGTGAACCGCGCCATGAGTTGGGCGGGGTTGGTGTTGGGGACCGGCTTGTAGTCGCGGTCGAACAGGTCCGCCTCGCTGAGCTCGCCGCGCTTGAGCGCCTCCTCGAACAGCCCCCCGATCTTCGCGGCCGCGTCCCGGACCGCGTTGATGAAGGGTGTGTCGGCCGTCTCCACTCCGCTCGCTGCGGTCAGGCCGATGAGCGACTCACCGACGGCCAGGAGATCGTTGATGCGCGCCTGAGCCTTATCGAGCCGCCCGCTGGACTCGCTCACGTCGCTGGCCAGGGCGCTGACATGGCTCACCAGCGTCGCGCATTGGCCGTCGATCGCGTGCGCCGTGTCGGCGATCCGCCCGGCCTGGCCGTCCAGATCCGTGATCGCCCGGCCGGCGGTCTCGACCACCTTGCCGATCGACGTCGTCCCCGAGCGGACCGCCTCGGCGTGGGCTTTGTTCGCGCCGCCCTCGGTGACCAGCTTCTCGGTCTGGGCGGTCAGCTGGGCGAGAGTGGCCTCGATCTCGTTGGTGGCCTCCGCGGTCTGGCTGGCGAGCCCCTTGACCTCCGCGGCGACGACGGCGAACCCGCGCCCCGCCTGTCCGGCGCGCGCCGCCTCGATGGTCGCATTGAGAGCCAGGAGGTTGGTCTGCTTGGCGATCGCGGCGATGCCTTTCGCCACCTTCGCCACCTTGCCGAGCGCGCCCTGGAGACCTGCGATTTCCTGTGCGATGCCGGCGACACCCTCGACGAGTGCCCGGATCTCCTCGAGCGAGCGGTTGACCGTTCCCTGGGATTCCGCGACCTCGGCGCTGGCGCGGCGCGCCAGCTCGCGCGCGTGGTGAGCCGCCTCGGTGATGCGCCGATTGCCCGAGCTTGTTTGGTCGGCCGCCGTGCGGAGGTCCTTGAAGAGATCGGCCTGGCGCCTGACCCGGGTGGCGACGTCATCGATATGGCCGGCGATATCGCAGATTTCGACGCCGAGCTTTCCCGCCTGGTCCGCGACATCCCGCATGACCCGCGGATCGCTCGTGGCGGCATCCGGTGCGTCCATGGCGCGCCCCCTTCCCAGACGATGTGGCCATTCCGGCTTATCACGACTTCGTTATCGTATTTCTTTTAACAGACTGTTACGGGGGCTGATGACCTAGACGAAGGGCTAGAGGAGGGTTAACGCGCCCTTTCTAGAAGCCCGGGGCGTGTTCGAGCTGATCGAGCCAGTCGTACCCCATCGCCTTCACGATGCGGTTGCTGATCACGATCAGTCGCGCCTCGCTCTTGGCATCGGCGTTGAAATGCTGATGGATCGAGAACGGCGGGATGTAGATGAAATCGCCCTTCGTCCACTCGAACTTCTTGGGCTCGTCCTGCCATTCCCATTCGTACTTGTCGACGCAGTCGAACTTGAGATCCCAGTGCAGGTCGTAGCCGGATCCCTCGGCCACGAAGATCACCTCTTCCCACATGTGGCGGTGCTTGCCCGAGCGGCTACTCCCGGGGATGAACTGCATATAGGCCTCGACGCACATCTCGCGCGTGTTCATCTTCGCGTGCACGAGGTGCTTGATCAGGCCGTCGGGTGAGCGTTCGAACGGCATGTCCTCGGCGTGGACGACGTTCAGCGCCTGCTCGTAGAGCTGGCGGAACTCGGCCGACCGCGCGATATCGTCGGCACGGAAGGTCGCGGTCTTGGTGCCGACATGGGCGAAGTCGCGTTCTTCTTGGGCGGGCATCGGGCGTCTCCGAAAGGCTCAGAGGTCGGTGGGCGGCGTCCAGTCCTCGTGACCGGACGGCGGCGATTTCGGCGGCCACTCGACGATCTTCTGGAACAAGAGGTGCATGAACAGGAAAAGGGGCTTGGCCTTGAAGACGAGAAGGATCGCCTCTTCGTCCGGGTCGTCATTGAAGTGCTGGTGCACGCAGCCGTTCTCGACCACCATCACGTCGCCGGCCTTCCACTCGATGCGGCGGCCGTCGTGCACGTCGTGCCCGCGGCCCTTGAGGATGTAGAAGACGGCGCTGTTGAGATGCCCGTGCTTCTGGCCGTAGCAGCCGGGGCCGTACGCCTCGATGTGGGTTTCGATGGACTGCACGATGCGCGAGGCCTGGGGGCTGACCACGTGCTTGCCGAACAGGCCCGGGCCGCCCTTCCAGGGCAGCGCCTTGGACGAATAGACGCGCGGCTGCTCGAGCAGAGCCTTGGTGAGGTCGCCATACGTGCCTTCGAGGGCCCGCACGAACGTGCGCTTCTTTCCCCAGCGCTCCCATGCGATCTCGGACGGCTGGTTGTGTCCGATGCCGGGCGGCGACTCCTCGATGACATCGCCCGGCTTCTTGTCATAGAGGTCGGTCATCGGCCTAGCCTTCCCAGCGGCGGACGAAATCGCCGGCGGCGATCTTGCGCGGCGCCCCGGGTGTGCCGACCGAGCCGACATAGATGATGCCGACGACCGTGTCCGCCTCGCGCAGGCCGAGCGCCTTCTTCACCTCGGCGTCGTAGGCCACCTTGCCGGTGCGCCACAACGTGCCGTAGCCCAGCGCGTGGGCGGCCACGCAGAAGTTCTGCGTCGCCGCGGCCACGGCCTCGATCTGCTCGACCTCGGGGATCTTCGGATCGTCCTTCGGTGCCGCAGCCACCACGACCAGGACCGGCGCGCGCAGCGCCTTGACCTTCTCGAAGTCGAGCTTGGCCGGCGAGAGGTCCTTCTCGCGGCGGGCCAAGGACTGCGCCATCAGCTCGCCGAACCTCTCGCGCGCCTTCCCCTCGATGACGATGAACCGCCAGGGCCGGATGCGGCCGTGGTCGGGGGCGGCGACCGCCGCCGCCAGCATCTTGTCGAGTGCTTCCGGTGTGGGCCCCGGCTCGGCGAGCTTGGCGGGCGAGACCCGGGAGATGAGGGCGTCAATCGCGTCCATCGTGTTCGATCCTCTCGAATAGGGCGGTTCAGACGTAGCGCGGCGTTTCGCCGCGGTCGAGAGCGTCGCCGCCGTCGGCGATGCCGTTCAGGTAGTTCTCCCACACGAGCAGGTTCAGGTGGCACGCCTGCACCACCTGATCGACGACGCCAAGCTTCTCGGCGCGCTCGGCGATCGTCTGCCAGCCCAGGTTCGAATGCGCGATATCGGCGGCCTCGTGCAGCTCGAAGAAGTCGAGGTCGTCGTTGGGCAGCTTGAACAGCTCGCCCCAGCGCTTGCGCTCGACGAAGAACCAGCCCTTCTCCCGGAACGTGCCCGTGCCGTAACCGGGCACGTTGACCCGCTCGGCGCAGGTGTTGCCGATCAGGCCTTCGAGCCAGTGTCGGTTCGACATCAGCGCCTCCCAGGCGAGCCAGCACATCTGGGTCGAGACGAGCAGGGGGGCGCTGCGGATCTGTTCGGTCGTAAGGCCGATCTTGGTGCCGAGCTCCTCGAGGATCAGCCAGTGCGGCTTGCCGTGGCCGTGCTCGTGGTCGGCGATGATCTCCTCGCTGCAGGCGCCGATGATGCGCAGCTTGATGTCCCAGTCGGGGCAGTTGGTCGCGACGCGCAGCTTGAGCACGGAGTTGCGCTGGCGCGTGTTCTGCCGGTGCTGGAACACGAACATCTTCGCCCGGCCGGGAGTCATCGGCTCGTTGAAGAGGCGCGTGCGGCGCGCGAAGTCGTCGACCACCGCGTCGAGCCGGGCGACCACCGAGCCAGCGGCCGGTTTCGGGGCAACGTTCGAAGTTTGGGCGGCGTGAGCCATGACGTCCTCCTCAAGATGCCTTTTGCAGCTCGGCCTGCTCGGCGGCGTAGGCCGCCTCCATCTTCGAGGCGAGGCCGTGCTTGCCGAGAGCCTCGGCGAAGAGCTCGCGGACGACCGGCTTCTCGTCCACGTAGTCGATCTGGTCGCCGCCGATGCGCTGGCTGATCCACGCCTTGGGCACGCCCTGCGCGTTGCGGACCGCGACCCCCTCGTGCTTGAAGGCGAGATAGCGGGCCGGGGTGGTGCCGGTGTTGAAGTGCTGGTGATACCACATATTGGGGGGAACGATCAGCGTGCCGATCTCCCAGTCGTAGCGCGTGGGCTCCTCGGCCTCGGGCCACATCAAGGAATAGCCTTCGCCGCTCATGATGATCACGTGCGCGCCCGGCCCGTGCCGGTGGCCTTTCTTGTAGGTCCCGATCGGGAACTGCGAGATGTGGCTGTTCATCGAGCCCTTGGCCATGTTGAAGCGGATATGTCCGCCGCCGGCCCCGCGCTCCTTGGCGCTGATCAGGGGCAGGTTGATGGCATCGGCCACAAAATTGGTCTCAAGCAACAGGCCCTTCTGCTCGCCTTTGTTGGCGAAGTAGTCCGGCTCGCCGTTGAAGCGGTTCTTGAAGTCGTAGGGCGTGTTGAAGATGAAGTTGATGTCGTCATAGAGGTTGATGACGATCGGTGCGTTGGTGACCGCGACGTAGCGCGCCGGCGCCTTGCCCTGGCCGTTGAAATGCTGATGCCAGGTGTTGATCGGGATCGCGAACATCGAGCCCTTGTTCCACTCGAAGGTGATCCGCTGGCCGGCGTCGTTCCACACGCTGGTCGAGCCGCGGCCGTCGAGGATGTAGATCATTTCCTCGAACAGCTGGCGCTGCGGAGCGAGCTTGCCGCCTGCCGGAACCTCGCACACATAGCAGTCGTTCGATGTCCGCGACGCCTCGTGGTTGATGTAGACCCCGCGGCCGCCGCGGCGGGACCACGGTTTCAGCTCGACGTGGTGAAGGTTGCGCACGTAGTGGGCGCTGATGATCTCGAGGCCCTCTGCGTGGACCCAGCGGCGGTAAGGCGAATCCTTCTCGGTCGCGAATTTCTTCGCCAGGTCGTCGGAAACGATCGCGGTCTTGGCCATAACTCTCTCCTGCTACTCAGCCGGGCCGGTGCGAGGGCGTGCGCTCGCGGCGCGACCCATGCGCGTGCTCGTGCGAATGGTCATGATCGTGGTGGTGATCATGGCCGTGATGATGGTGGCCATGACCGTGGTCATGGTGGTGGTGATGGTGGCGGTGGTCGTGGTCGTGGTGATGATGCCCATGGTCGTGGTGGTGATCGTGGCCGTGATGACTGTGACCGCGCTCGGAGATCGCGCGCGGGTCCTCGTTGAACACCAGCGACTTCACGGTGACCGGGACGGTATGGGAGGGCAGGCGGATCTTGCCGAGATCGATGAAGTCGAAATCCCACAGGACGACGCCATCGATCACCATGACCTCGCTCGCAAGCTCCAGGTCCTCGCGCAATACCCCGCCCAAGGTTTGGGCAAGATCGCCGTCCAGGATGATGTAGACCGGCCGCTTGGCGGCGATCGTGTTCGGCAGCCCCTTGATGATCCCGCACGCGAAGGCCGCCACGCGCTCATAGGAGGGCGCCCCCCGCCAGTGGAAGGCCAGGGCCACGTCCTTTTCGCCTTCGGTGAGGTCGAACGCCGTGAAGTGCGCGCGGATCGCCGCCGCGACTGCATCGGCATCGACCGTCTCGCCGAATTCGTAGTCGGGCCCAAGCACCTGCAGGTTCTTGCGCGGCAGGAGAACGCCGGGGTTGGAGACATAGATCGTATTGCCGCTGAGCTGTACGGAATATTCGGAGGCGCCCAGTGCCGTGGCGCGGATGCATTCATGCGCCGGCAGCACCGGCCAGGGCAGCGCGTCGCGATCGATCTGGCGCCGCAGCGCCGCACCGAGCAGGAGGCCCATGTCGCCGAAGTCCCGCGTCTCGCGCGCATAGACGTATTCGCCCACGCCGCCCGAGAACATGACGCCGTCGATGGGCCCCCGATCCGGCAGCGGTTCGGTCAGGAACAGGTCGCGGATCACGGTCGGCAGGTTGCCCGAGCGTACCGCTGTGACGATCGCATCGGCCATCCAATCGGCGACCTTCTCCATGTCGGCGCGCGAGATCGTATCGCCGCGGTTCCAGGCGAAGCCCGCCTGCCTGGCCAAGTGCTGTCCCGCGGCCTCGAGCCGGGTGATGCGTTGGCTGGCGTCCACGACCAGAAGCCGCCCGCCGACGTGGAACGCCGCCGTCGCGACCACACGGCCGTGCTCGATGATTCCGAGCTTGGTGGTGCCCCCGCCGATGTCGATGTTGAGGATGCGCTTGTGCTCGTCGTTCGACACACGCGCCGCCCCGGAGCCATAGGCGGCGAGCATCGCCTCCATGTGATGGCCGGCGGTGGCGCACACGAAATCGCCGCCCTTCTCGGAGATGACGGAGGCGATCGCCTCGGCGTTCTCGCGCCGCAGCGCCTCGCCGGTGAGGATGACCGCACCCGTGTCGATGTCCGAGGGCGCCAGCTTGGCCGCGGCATAGGCCTCGTCGATGACCGTCCCGAGTGCGCGCTCGTCGATCCGGGTGTCGCTCTGATACGGAGTCAGCGCCACCGGCGACAGATACAGCTGCTCGCGTGAGACCACGAAGTAGCGGCTCGACAGGTCTTCGCCCAGGCGGCGCAGATTGATGCGCGAGAAGATGACCTGCGTACCCGACGACCCGATGTCGATTCCGACGCTGACCAGCGACACGTGGTCCTGGATCCAGATCGGATTTTCCTCGAGCGGGCCGCTCTCCTCGAAATCGTCGTGATCGTGGTCGTAATACGCGCCGGCCACATGCTTGTGCATCAGCTCCTGGCCGAGGGCGTGATCCTTCAGGCCGTGCGCTGGCGGCACCTGGGACTTGTCGGCGTTGTCGTCCATGAGCGGCGCGAGACTCAGGCGCTGCGCCGCCCGAGGGTTTCGTGCGGCGGCGGGTCGCCGAGGCGCTGCGAGATCGCCGCCACGGCGTTCATCAGCGCCGGGGCATGCGAGAGCAGCATCTTCTTGGTCAGCCGCTGCACCGGCCCGGCGATCCCGACCGCGGCCGTCACGTGGCCGCTGTCATCGCGCACCGGGGCTGCGATGCACCGCATCCCGAGCTCGCACTCCTCGTCGTCCGTTGCGTAGCCGCGGGCCCGGATGACTGCCAGCTCGTCGCGCAACGCCGCCGCATCGCTGATGGTCTTGGGGGTCAGGCGTTCGAGGCCGGCGGCGATCGTCCGTTCGACGATCTCCGGCGGCTGGAAGGCAAGGAGCGCCTTGCCCTCGGCCGTGCAGTGCAGCGGCTTGCGCTGCCCGAGGCCGGTCGACATGCGGATCGCCTTCTGGCTCTCGATGAAGTTGATGTAAACGAGGCCTTGCCGGCCGAGGACGGCAAGGTGCACGGTTTCGCCGGTCTGGTCGCGCAACGCGAATAGCCACGGCTTGGCCTCGTGATAGACGTCGATCTTGCGGCGAACGAGCGATCCCAGCTCGAACACCAGCAGACCGAGGCGATACTTTCCGTTCTCGGGGTTCTGCTCCAGGACCCCGGCGTCGATCAGGGTGGTGGCCAGGCGGTGGACGGTGCTCTTGGCGAGCCCGAGCCGGTTGGCGAGCCGGCTGATGCCGATCTCGAACTCGTCGTCCGAGAACGCCTTGACGACGCGGATGGCGTTGGCGACCGAGGACAGGCGCGCCTTGTTCCGCGCGCGCGGGATGGCATGTTCCATATATAAGAACGTCTTTCCGCTATATTGAACATGCGTATCAGCCGCAGGCGCGGGCTGTCAACGCGACGACAACGCGCGGAGGCACCTCGCTTGACAGGCCGCACGCCCCACGTAAGGTATGTGCGAAATTCGGTGAAGTTGTTCGCCATGCGAACATCTTCAGGACCTACGAGGAGCAGGAATGGCCGGCGGCGAGACTTTGACGGTGCTGTGCGGGGTGGAGGATGTGAAGCCGGACCAGCCGGCGCGTGCCGAGGTGGACGGCAACCAGTACGCGGTGTTCGTGGTCGATGGCCGTCATTACGTCACCCAGGACCAATGCACGCACGGGCCGGGCTCGCTGTCCGAGGGTTTTGTCGAGGGCTGCGAGATCGAGTGCCCGTTCCACCAGGGAAAGTTCGACATCAAGACCGGCCTGCCCTCGGCGCCGCCGTGCACGGAGGCGCTGCAGGTGTGGGAGGCGCGCGTGGTCGACGGCAAGATCTGCATCGATCCAGCGGCGGGCAAGGTGAACGGCTGAACGTCCGGGGGGACGACAGACAGGAGTATTTGCGATGCTGAGGAAGGAACAGAACGATCTCGTCACCCAGACCGGCCCGGGCACGCCCATGGGCAACTTGTTTCGCTGCTACTGGCTGCCGGCTCTCCTGGCCGAAGAGCTGCCCGGGAACGACTGCCCGCCGGTGCGGATCAAGCTGCTCTCCGAACGCCTCGTCGCCTTTCGCGACAGCGAGGGACGTCTCGGCCTGATCGACGAGTTCTGCGCCCATCGCGGGGTGTCGCTGTGGTTCGGGCGTAACGAGGAGTCCGGGCTGCGCTGTCCCTATCACGGCTGGAAGTACGACGTGACCGGCCAATGCGTCGACGTGCCCTCCGAACCGGCGGAGAACGGCTTCTGCCGGAAGATCAAGCTCAAGTCCTATCCGCTGGTCGAGAGCGGCGGCATCCTGTGGGCCTACATGGGCGACCTCGCGAAGCAGCCGCCGCTGCCCGAGTTCGAGGTGCTTCTTGTTCCCCCCGAGCAGCGGTTCGTCTCCAAGCGCACCCAGGAATGCAACTGGCTGCAGGCGCTCGAGGGCGGGATCGATTCGAGCCATGTATCGTTCCTGCACTCGGGCGGGCTCAAGAATGATCCGCTGTTCAAAGGGACCAAGGGCAACGAGTACAACCTCAAGGACCTGAAGCCGGTGTTCGAGGTGGTGGAGAGTGCCGGCGGGCTCTACATCGGTGCCCGGCGCAACGCCGAGAACGGCCATTACTACTGGCGCATCACGCCCTGGGTCATGCCCAATTTCACGATGATCGCGCCGCGCGGCGGGCACTCCGTGCACGGTCATTGGTGGGTGCCGATCGACGACGAGAACTGCTGGGCGTGGAGCTTCGACTACCACCCGATCCGCAAGCTGCGCCCGGACGAGATCGCGGCGATGAAAGACGGCAAGGGCATCCACGTGCGCTACGTGCCGGGCACGTTCCGCCCGGAAGCGAACAAGGACAACGACTACCTGATCGACCGCGCGGCCCAGAAGGCCGGGCTCACCTATAGCGGCGTCGACGGCATCGCCATGCAGGACGCCAGCCTGCAGGAAAGCATGGGGCCGATCGTCGACCGCACGAAGGAGAACCTCGTCTCCACCGACAACGGCATCATCATGGCGCGCATGCGCCTGATCCGCGCTGCCAAGGCGCTGGCCGAGAAGGGGACGCTGCCGCCGGGCCTCACGGCCGAGCACCAGCGCGTGCGCTCGGCCGCGATCGTCCTGCCGCCCGATCAGGCCTATGCCGAGGCGGCCAAGGCGGCCCTCACCGTGCAGCCGGGTGTCGCACCCGCCAGCGTGTGACGATGCCGAGCCAGTCGGCGCGGGCGACCACGGCCAAGGAGGCGGCATTTCGGGTTGCGTACCCCAATTCCAGTCCGCGTGCCGTCAAGCTCATTGCCCTGGATGACGCGAGCGCGTCCGCGATCGGGCGGCTCGTGCGCGCGAATCCGCGCCGCACCGCGTTTCTGCCGCCATCCCCGTCGGCCGGCACAAGCCCCGATACCGCCGGCACGGTCGGCTCGATCAAGGCGCAGCTCAACGAGTTCCTGGGCCGCACGAAGTCGCTCGTCGCCGAGATCGATCCGGCCGACCTGATCGTGCTCGTCGCGACGGCAGGGGAGGAGGTGCCGCTCGCACCCGTGATCGGCGAGGCCTGCAAGGCACGCGGCGTGCCGGTCACAGCACTCATCCTCGATCAGGACGGGGTCCCGGACTCAAGTCTGGCCACGACCCTCGCCAGGCTCAGGCCATACGCATCCATGCTGGTGGTGGCCCGCGGCGAGGATTATATCGAGGAGATGCTCGCCGCCCTGAGAGTTTGACAACGGGGCGGCACGACTTACACGGGGAGGAGACACGTGTTGGGATTTCGGACACTCGTGCTCGCGGCCGTCGCTGCGGGTGCGACGGCGTGGAGCGGCATGGCGCGGGCGGACGACGCGGCCGTGGCGCAGTTCTACAAAGGCCGCACCATCCAGCTCTACATCGGCTATAGCGTCGGAGGCGGATACGACCTGTATGCGCGCGAGCTGGCGCGATATCTGGGCGCCCATATCCCCGGCAATCCGACCATCGTTCCGCAGAACATGCCGGGGGCGGGCAGCCTCAGGCTGGCCAATTACCTCTACAACGTCGCCCCGAAGGACGGCACCGCGATGGCGACCTTCGCGCGCGGCATGGCGACCGAGCCGCTGCTCGGCGGGGCCGGCACGCAGTTCGATGCGCGCAAGTTCACCTGGCTCGGCAGCATCACCGACGAGGTGAGCGTGTGCGCGTTCTGGCACGATTCGGGTGTTGCGACGTGGCAGGACATGCTGACCAAGTCCTACACCGTCGGCGGCACGGGGTCGGCGTCCGACACCGATGTGTTTCCGAACGCGATGAAGCGCATCTTCCATCTCAACCTGAAGCTGGTCACCGGGTTTCCGGGCGGCTCCGACGTCGTGCTGGCGCTTGAGCGCGGCGAGGTCCAGGGGCGCTGCGGCTGGTCATGGAGCAGCCTCGTCAGCCGCAACAAGCAGCTCTATGACACGAAGCAGATTTTCGTGCCCGTCCAGCTGGCTCTGCGCAAGCACGAGGACCTGCCCGACGTACCGCTGATCGTGGACGAGACGAAGGACCCGAAGGAACTGCGGGCGCTGCGCCTGATCTTCGCCCGCCAGAGCGTGGCCCGGCCTTACGTGGCCCCGCCGGGGCTTCCGGAGGACCGCAAGCAGGCGCTCCGCCGGGGGTTCGACGAAACCATGAAGGACCCGGCCTTCCTCGAGGAAGCGAAGAAGACCGAGCTTGAGGTCCATCCGGTCAGTGGCGCCGAGATCGACACGCTGCTGGGCGAGCTCTACCAGAGCCCGCCCGAGGTCGTGCAACTGGCCAAGGACGCGATCGGGCAGCGCTAGGCTCAGCCCGGCGGCTGGACCGCCGATGCGGCCTGGATCATCGGGTGGATATCCAAGGCCAGCTTGACCACGTCATAGCCGTCTCTCGCGAGGTGCCTCACGTCGTAGAACAACGTCGCAACCTCGTACGTCAGCAGGAACGCCGCCGGATAGAAGATCGCCCGATAGGAGCGCTCCCAGGCGATCACGCGTCGGAGCGCGCCGGCATGCGGCACGAGTTTCCAGACCAACGCCATCACGATCAGGCCGCACAAGCATCCGGCGACGATGTCGCTGGGGTAGTGATAGCCGAGATAGATGCGGGGGATCAGGCCGAACACTACCGTCCACGCCATCGCCGCATAGCCCATCGCCCGCCACTGGTACCAGATCGCAGTCGCGAGCGCGAAGTACGTGGCGGCGTGGTCGCTCGGCATCGAGCTCCAGGTGTTGAGGGTCTGGGGGTTCACGCCGAGCGGAACGACGAACTGCAATGACGCAGTGTGCAGCGGACGGGTGTGAAAGGGCAGGGTCACCTGCATCGTGCGGGAGATGATGGCCGCCGCGATCGCGCCCGCGATCGCGATTATGATTTCCTGCCGCCGCCGTATCACCGGTCCGTCTGTGCGCAGCCAGGCCCACCAGAAATACGCCATGAACAACCCGCCCTGCAGGATGGAGGCATCCGCCAGGTCGTACATAATTCCGTCGAATACGGCGCTTTTCGCGGCGAATTGATTGACGAAAAGAACGAAGCGTTCGTCCCACAGGGCTATGACATGCGGCATTCCCGGCCCACCGAGGGTTCGAGCCAAAGCAAGAATGTTGCATTTGCGTGAAAGCGAGATGAACTCGCCAGCGACAAAACCGTGGCCGCACGCCCGGCGTGCGAGCGCCTGGTGCGGCGACGGCCGTCAGGCCGATTTGATCGCCGGTGCGAGAGGCAGCTTCTCGGACAATCGCGTGCCGGGATAGAAGGCCTTCTGGAAGGCAGGCCGCGCCCGCATCCGGGCATACCAGTCGGCCACCCGCGGATATTTCTCCGCCCAGATCGCCTGGAATCCAAGGTCGGCCATGCGGTCGATGAGAGGTGCCACGATGATGTCGGCCAGCGAGTAGAACCGGCCGAGGAGCCACGGGCCGTTTGCGAGGGCCGAGTCCATGCGGGCGCAGGTGGCGGCGATCTGGTCCAGCGAGGCCTGCACGTCCTCCTTCTTGAAGCCGCCCTGGCCCATACGGCGGTAGAAATGCCTGCGGATCGGCCGCGGGCCGGCTTCCTCGGCTTCGAACTGTGCCGGGCTCAAATGCTCGAAGCGCGGCAGGAACGCCATGTTGAACGAGGGCACGCGCACGGCTGCGGTCGGCACCTCTTCGAGATAGCGCATCCAGGCGCGCATATGTGCGCGCTCCACCGGAGTTTCGGGCGTCAGCCGCGGGTGCGGATATTTCTCATCCAGGTATTCGCAGATGACGCTCGAATCGATGATGACGTCGTCCCCGTCGACCAGGGTCGGCACGACGCCGTTGGGGTTGAGCTTCAGGTATTCGGGCTTGAGGTGCTCGCGGCCCTTGCCGAGGTCGAGCCGGATGTCCTCGAACGCCAGGCCCTTCTCGGCGAGGCAGATGCGGACCTTCTGGCTGCACGTGGAGTGCGGCGCGTTGTAGAGCTTCAGCATCCCGTGAGGTTAGATCACCCCGCCTAAAAATGGAACCGGCAGCGGTCCTTCAGAACCTGATGCGGATTCCGGCGGAGACGCACAGCACGCTGGCAGACGGGCGCCTACGGACAATGGCTGCCGTCAGTGAAGCTGATGGACCCGCTGGTGGTGGCGCCGGAGGTACAGTCGCCGGCAGTCTTCACATTGCCCGTGGAGCCCGACAGGACCGTCGCCGTGTTGCCGACGCCGTCCACCTGTGCCGCATGGGGGGTCACGCCGGTGGCGCTGAACGTATTGCCGCTGACCGTCGCGCTGACCGATCCGCCGCTGCCGTTCAGCTGGAACGCCACCGAGACGGCGCTGGCATTGGCGGCCGTCGCCGTGTTGCCGCTGACCGTGATGTTGGTGGAGGCGCCGAGAATGCGGATCCCGAACGCAGTGCCGCCGCCCGTCGACGTGGTGGAGATCGTATTGTTGGTGATGGTTGCGCCGCTGACCCCGGTTGCCTGCACGCCGAAGGGGTTGCTGCCGCCGCTGCCGGTCTGGTTGATCGTCATGCCGGTGAGTGTGCTGTTATTGGCCATATCGACGGCGGCGACGCTGGCCGTCGTCGTGTTGCTGATCGTGGCGGCGGAAGTGGTAAGGGTGGCGGTGCGGCCGGACGGCGTCGTCACGGTGAGCGAGCCCGCGCCCATAAGGGTCTGGCCGGATTGCAAGGTGGTGACGGCGGTGGTGTTGAACGTGCCGGTGAGGATGACGGTCGAGTTGGCGCCGGCATTGGCGACCGCGGTCGGCAGATTGGCGCCGGTGGTGGTAGAGCTGCTGAGCACAGTGATCGCGCTACCGCCCGAGGTCTGGGTCGCGGTCTCGACCACGCTCGATGAGGTCGAGGTGGTGGCGGTCGCGGTGGCGGCGTGCGACTGATCGACGATGTCGACGTCGCGCACGATCGGGTCTTCCATGCGCCGCTCCATCGCCGTCAGCGCGGCGGGCCGCTGGCCGAAGATCTGCAGCGGGATGCGCAGCCGCACTTCGGCAAACGCCTGCGTGCCACGCGGGCCGTCGTTCTGCACTTCGCCGCCCAGATCCAGCCGCGCGCCCTCCCACAGATGCGGCACCTCGTCGATGGTGAGGTTGATGCGCCCGCGCGGGCCCTGGGTCGCGCGCGTATTGTCGGCGTAGAAGCGATAGCCGCCGGCATAGACGCGCAGCTGGGTGGTGTCGATCGCGGCGAACACCGGCACCCGCCAGCCGATCTCGGCATCGAAGCCCTTCTGCTCCACGTCCTGGGTGGTGACGGTGGTGGTGCGGTTGGTGGTCGTGGTGGTGGTGGTCACCTGGACGGCCGTATCGGCCAACGCCGCGGTCGAGGTGGCGGTGCTCGACGTGCTTGTGTTCGAACTGGTCGAGGCGTTGCGCACGCTAGAACCGATCGGTTGGTAGACGTTGGCGCGCAGATCCCAGTCGAGCGACAGCGCCTCGATTCCGAACGTCGCCTGCTCGAACGTGGTTCCGAGCTCGGTTTTGCGGCGGTCGTAGTAGCTGTAGGCGCCGAGGTTCCAGCCGGACTCCAGCATGTGCCGGACGCCAAGACCGAAATTGCCTTCCTCATCGCTGTGGTCGTCGAACCGGCCGCGAATGTCAGCGAACAGCAGCGAGTTGCTGTCCTGCAGCATCGGCATGAAGAGGTCGCCTGTGCCGAGATTGCGCTTGGTGCCGACCTTGCCGTCGAGATCGAGGAACGGACCCCATTTCAGGGGCGACGACGGCCCCGTCTGCGCGGCAGCCGGGATCCCCAGGAGCATCGCCAGCATCGCCACTGCGATCGCCGCGCAACCGGCTTGTGATCGCCTGATCGCCTGCGCCATGGCCCCCCGTTCCCGTACCGGAGCCCTTTTTGGACTGCCGGCACGGTTAACAATTGTAAATGGCTTTGGGCCGTAACGCCATCCTGCCCTGCCGCAAAGATGAGTGTCGACGCTATGCGCTCAGGCGCGCGCGTACTTGCCGCGCTGGAAGAAGCGGTCCTTGGCGTCGTCGGTGGCCGTGTCGCGCGCCGACGTGATCTTGCCCACCTTGGCGAGCGCCTCCTTGACCGCTGGGCGGGCGCCGATCGTCTCGATGTAGCGCTGCACGTTCGGCCGGTCCGCCACGTTGATTTCGAGGAGGGCATGGTTGCGCAGCCATGGGAACGTGGCCACGTCGGCGATCGAGTACTCGGCCCCGCCGACATAGGGATGCTTCGCCAGGCGCTGCTCGAACAGGTCATAGAGCCGATGCACTTCGGTGCCGTAGCGGATCACCGAATAGTCGTTGCCGGGGGGAGCAAAGCGGCGGAAATGGACGCGCTGGCCGAACATCGGGCCCACGGTGGTGAGCTGGACCATCAGCCACTGCACCATCTCGAAATACGCCGCCTTGTCCTTCGGCACCAGCTTGCCGGTCTTATCGGCCAGATAGAGAAGGATCGCGCCGGATTCAAAGACCGTATAGGGCTTGCCGCCCGGACCCTCGTGATCGACGATGACCGGGATTTTGCGGTTGGGATTGAGCTTGGTGAATTCGGGCGTGAACTGCTCGCCCTTCCACACGTCGACCGGGATGACCTTGTAGGGCAGGGCCAGCTCTTCCAGGGCGATGAAGATCTTGACCACGTTCGGGCTGGTCAGCGCATACAGGTCGATCATGACGGCCTCGCTTCGAGGGAATGAGAACCCTGAGCTTAGCCGGATGAGGCGGCTCGCGCCATCGCCGGCCCCCGATTTCTCCATACCCATTTGGGGGACAGCCCGCAATTTCCTGTAAACTCACGAGGTTCGAGACACTGGCTCGGGAGCGGACGGCTGGCTTATCGCACCACGATCGGGTCGCGGACGTGGACGTTCGACGATCTCAAGGCTCTGATGGCCAAAGCGACGCCCGCTCGCTCGGGCGACGCACTGGCCGGCCTCGCCGCAGGCTCCGCCGAGGAGAACGTGGCGGCGAAGCTTTGCCTGGCCGACGTTCCGCTGAAGGCATTTCTCGACCAGCCGTTGATCCCCTACGAGGAGGACGAGGTCACGCGGCTGATCCTCGATACGCACGACGCGTCTGCGTTTGCACCCGTCGCCCATCAGACGGTGGGCGAATTCCGGAATTGGCTGTTGTCCGGGCAGGCGACCCCCGACGTTCTGGCGCGCCTGGCGTCAGGCATCACGCCGGAAATCGCCGCCGCCGTCTCCAAGCTCATGCGCAACCAGGACCTGATTCTCGCTGCGCGCAAATGCCGCGTGGTGACGCGGTTTCGCAACACGATCGGCCTTCCCGGTACCATGGCGGTGCGCCTGCAGCCCAACCATCCGACCGACGACCTCGACGGCATCACCGCGTCGATCGTCGACGGTCTTCTCTACGGCTGCGGCGATGCGGTGATCGGCGTCAACCCGGCGTCGGACGATCCGACCGTGATTCGGGCGCTGCTGCAGCGGCTCGACGACATCATCCAGCGGTACGAAATTCCGACCCAGGCCTGCGTGCTGACGCATGTCACGACGACCGTCGGGCTGATCAACGCGGGCGCCCCGGTCGATCTCGTGTTCCAGTCCGTGGCCGGGACAGAGGCGGCGAACGCCGCATTCGGCGTGAGCCTGGCGATCCTCCGCGAGGCGAGCGATGCCGTCGCGGGTCTGCGGCGCGGCACGGCGGGCGAAAACGCGATGTATTTCGAGACCGGGCAAGGATCGGCCCTGTCGGCGGGCGCCCATCACGGCGTCGACCAGCAGACCTGCGAGGCCAGGGCGTATGCCGTCTGTCGCGCGTTTTCCCCGCTCCTGGTGAACACGGTCGTTGGCTTCATCGGCCCTGAATATCTTTACGACGGAAAGCAGATCACCCGCGCTGGCCTCGAGGACCATTTCTGCGGCAAGCTGATGGGCGCGCCGCTCGGCTGCGACGTCTGCTACACCAACCACGCCGAGGCCGACCAGGATGACATGGATGGGCTCATGACGTTGCTCGCCGCCGCCGGTGTCGCCTACATCATGGGTGTTCCCGGCGCCGACGATGTGATGCTCAACTATCAGTCGACGTCGTTCCATGACCAGCTGTATCTCCGCGAACTGCTGGGCCTGCGCCGCGCGCCGGAGTTCGAGGCGTGGCTGGCGCAGGTCGGGATCGCGGACGGCGAGGGTCGCCTGCTGCCCCAGACGCGGCCGCATCCCCTGCTGGCCGCTGCAAGCGGTGGGGCGGCATGAGCCGGGGCTTGGGCGCTCCCGATCCGTGGCTGCGTCTTGCGACCCTGACGCCGGCCCGCATCGCGCTCGGCCGCGTCGGATCGTCACTGCCGACACATCAGGTGCTTCGGCTGGCCCTGGCTCATGCCCAGGCGCGCGACGCGGTGCACGCGGCTCTCGACGTCGCGCACGTGCGATCGGCGCTAGAGGCGCTGGGGCTTGCTGTCGCGACCGTGGCGAGCGCCGCCCGTTCGCGCGAGGAGTATCTCCGCCGGCCGGACCTGGGGGGCTGCCTCGCGGATGAGGGCCGGGCGACGCTGACGGCCGGCGCCGGATCGCCCGTCGATCTCGCCCTGGTGGTCGCGGACGGCCTGTCGGCCGCAGCCGTACATGCGCATGCGGTGCCGCTGATCGCGTGCCTTCTGCCCCATATCAGCAGGGCAGGCCTCAGACTGGCGCCGGTCGTGATCGCGACGCAGGCCCGGGTGGCGCTCGGCGATGAAATCGGCGAGGCCCTGCAGGCACACGCCGCAGTGATCCTGATCGGCGAGCGGCCCGGCCTGTCGGCGCCGGACAGCCTCGGCGCGTATCTCACCTTTGCCCCGCGGCGGGGCCGCACGAATGCCGAGCGCAACTGCGTCTCGAACATCCGCGCGGGCGGGCTCGACTATGACGACGCCGCGCGCAAGGTCGCGTGGCTCGTGACCGAGGCGCTGCGTGGCGGTTTCAGCGGCGTCGCCCTGAAGGACGACAGCGGCCGCCGCGTGATCGGCCCGTAGATACCGGTACGACCGGGCTACTTCGTCGCCGTCTTCGGCTCCTTGCCCGTGTAGCGCAGCACGAACAGGCCCCATTTGTCGTCATTCATGTAGACGTATCCGCGGGCATCGACGGCGAGCTCCTCGCTCCAGTTGATCGGCGACCCATGGGCGCCGCCCTTCTCGGGCAGGCCGGGGCGCTCGGGCGGCATGAAATAGGCGACCTCGGTCGGCAACGTGGCGTCGCTGATGTCGAAGACGCGCAGACCCGCGTTGAACCACGCCACGTACATCAGGTTGCCGGGATGCTGGATCGCCGGGTTGTGGATCTCCTGGCTGGTGTTGTGCGGTCCGAAGCGCCCGCCCTTGTCGCAGAAATCCCTGTACGGCACGTTCTTCGGCGGCCGCGGCGTGGGGAAGATCGAGATCAGCCGCGGGTGCGCGGGGTTGGCGTTGTCGATCAGTCCGGCGAAGTTCATGCCGTCGTCTTTGCATTCGGGCTTCTGCGCTTCGGAGCTCACGTAGAGGAGCCTGCGGTCCCACAGCGGCAGGACCGTATGGACGGACTGCGTGCCGACACTGGCGAATGGCGGCGTGAAGCGCAGCCGGCCCATGAGCTTGGGCTGGGTGGGATCGCTGATGTCGAGGTTCACGACGTCGGGCGTGTAGGGAAGCGAGGCCATCTTGCCGTCCGGGCTGACATTGGCCGGGCCGTGGAATCCCTCCCAGCCGTCGGCGGCTGGCTCGCCGTCTTTCTGGCCGGGCTGCCACCACTTGCCGACTTCCTTTGGATGCGCGGGGTCGCTGACGTCGAGGATGACGAGGATGTTCTCCTTGAAGCCCGGATAGCTGGTCGCGAGATACGCGTATTTGCCGCCGGGATAGGAATTGCGGTGAGCTCCCGTCGAGCCGCCCTGCCAGGAGGAGACCTGCTTCGGGTTCTCAGGATCGCTGATGTCCCACAGCAGCACCGCCGGCAGCGGGTTCTTCTGCGGCGAGAAGCTGTTCAGCGAGGTGATCATCAGATTGTCGTGCAGCGTCACCTGGGAGGTGATGATGCTTTTGTCGCCGGTCTGGAAGGGGATGAACTTCACGTACCGCGGGTTGGCCGGATCGGTGATGTCGACGATGCTCCAGCCCTGATCGAACGTGTGCCCCGTGAACAGGTACCATTTGCCGTTGGCGGCGTGCTTGATTGCAATCTTGAACGCGCCGTAGCGGCCACCGAGCGCCGAGAAGCCGACCGGCTTCACGTGCTCCGCCTGCCAGCCGGACGGGAAAGGGTCGGCCAGCACGGGAGCCGCGGACATGAGTGTAAGGGCCGCAACAACAATTGCAGCGCGCCAGCGCACGACGTCCGGTACGTTCGGGATCGATCTCATATTCCCCCCTTGCGGTATCTTGCGTTGCCTAACGTCTTATACGGTTCGCGCCTGAGTGGGAATGGGTGCAAATAAGAAGGGCTGCCCTGGCGGGCAGCCCTTCCATTGTCTGATCCTGGTTGAGCCGAGGACCAACAGACTGCAGGTCAGGTCACGGCCCGATACGCGGCGGTGACAACCCAGGTCCCGACATTCAACCGAACATGACAATGAGACACTGGATCACCTCCTTTCGCTGTTGAAGCCACGCCCCAATATGACCGAGCCGCCGTGACCTTCACAAGATATTTGGACACAGATATCTGCCGCACCCTGTTAGCGGTCGCCGTCGGAACCAAACACCAGGCGAGGGTTTGTCGCGAGGAAGCTGTCATCACCATCGATGGGGCAGACATGACAATCATACCTCAGACATTCCGCGGCAGCTTGATCGCGACGGCATCGGCGCTGGCGCTGGCCCTCTGTGCCGGCGGTGCCATGGCCCAGGGCTACAGCGGCCAGAACGGCGGATCGTCGACCATGCAAGGCCAGGGTACGCGCGGCGAATCAAACGTGGACGGATCCGGCGTTGGCGGTCCACGCGACAAGATGCAGAAGCAGCCCTACAACACCACGAACCCGTCGGCGACAAGGCCGGGTATCGCCACGGCGCCGACCTCGCCGCGGTCGAACACCACGACAACTCCGCGCTCCGACACCGGGAGCCCGAACGTGAACCCCGGCAACAGCCACTGACCTGTCGGGCCTGGCTCGACCAAAACGGCGCCGCAAGCGGCGCCGTTTTTTTACCCGCGGACCGGCACCAGGGGGCGCTGTCAGCCTCGCGTAAGAACTTGACCCAAAAGGAGAATCTTTAGGCCTAGGAACCGTGTATCATTGGACGGCGCTTAAGAAGCCGTTTACTGTGTCCTGGCAAATTAACAAAAATGTGAACAGGGACCGTGGAGACGCGGCGTGGATGGCATGAGTACTGCCCAAGTGGCGCCTGCGACTGAAAAAGCGCAGTCGGGCGACAGCCTGGAGCGCCGAGTGATCGCGGAGATCGCCAACCGCATCGGCACTCTGGGGGTCGAGACGGCGGACGTCGCCGGCAATCTCGACGAAATCTCAGGACGGGTCGGCCGGCAGGCCGAGCAGTTCAAGGCCCTGCAACGGACAGCCGAGACCATGGTCGGGACCAATCGCGAGCTCGACAAATCGGCGCGCGCGGCCCAGACCGCTGCCTCCACGGCCGGCACCGGGGTGAATGAATCCCAGACCGTGGTCAACGCCGCGGTGCAGCATATCGGCGAGCTGACTTCGGCGGTCTCCCGCATCGAGGCAAAGCTGCAATCGTTCGGCTCCGTGCTGGAGCAGGTGTCCGGCGTGGCCCATGCCATCGAGACCATCGCCAAGCAGACCAATCTCCTGGCGCTGAACGCCACGATCGAGGCGGCTCGCGCCGGGCAGGCCGGGCGCGGCTTTGCCGTGGTGGCGACCGAGGTCAAGACGCTCGCCGAGGAGACGCGCAAGGCGACCACGCGCATTTCGTCTATCGTGAGCGACCTCAACAGCCAGATCGGCGGGCTGCTGACCGAGAGCAAGGCCGCCTCGCAGCACGCCGCCGAAGCGGGGCAGGGCGCTGGCCGGCTGCAGGGCGTGGCCACGCGCGTCCATGACGAGTTCTCACTGGTCGGCCGCGAGATCCAGACGATCGCCCAAATGGCGGCGGCCAACCTCGGCTACTGCGATTCGGTCATCAACGAGCTGGCCGAGTTCTCGAAGAACGTCGATGTCTCCTCGACCCACCTCAAGCAGGCCGATCAGCGCGTGCAGGCGCTGCTCAAGGGCAGCGAGAGCTTGATCGAGTACGTGGCGGAAAGCGGCGTTGCGACGCCGGACACGCCCCTCATCGAGGTGGTGATCCAGACCGCCAAGCGGATCGAAGCCGAGTTCGAGGCGGCGATCGAGCGCGGCGATATCACGGCCGAGAAGTTCTTCGACGAGAATTATCGCGAGATCCCCGGCACCAACCCGCCGCAATATATGACGGACTACGTCGAACTGACGGACCGGCTCCTGCCGCCGATCCAGGACCCGATCCAGAAGATCGATCCGCGCGTGGTGTTCTGCGTCGCCTGGGCCAAGGGCGGGTACCTGCCGACGCACAATCCGAACTATCGCCAGCCTCAGGGGAAGGACCCGGTCTGGAACGCGGCCAATTGTCGTAACCGGCGCCTGTTCAAGGACCGTGCCGTGCAGCGCGTCGCGGCCAACACCAGGCCGTTTCTGCTGCAGACCTACCGCCGCGACATGGGCGGCGGCAATTTCGTCCTGATGAAGGACCTCTCCGCGCCCATCTTCATCCGCGGCCGGCACTGGGGCGCATTCCGGATGGGTTTCCGGCAGGCGTAACTCTGGCGCGGTATCGGGGTTCGGTACCGCCGGAATGAATCCGCCGCTTCGCGGGTTGTCCCTGGGCAAGGGGCACCGTCCACAGCGAAGCGAGGAACCACATGAGCTTGCGCCGGATCATCATCCTGGCCATGGCTGTGATCACGATGGGCGTGCTTGCCGGTTGCGTCGTCGAGACAGACGGCGGCTGGCACCACGAGCACGGGTGGCACGAGCATCATCGCTGGTGAACGCCGGAGGATGCGGCGCCCGCCGGTCGCTGACAGGGCGATCGCGGCCTAGGCGGCCTTGGCCCAGCGCGCCACAGCCGTCAGCAAGCGGTTTCGCTCGATCGGCTTGGCGAGGTGATCGTTCATCCCGGCGGTCAGGCATTTGCGGACGTCGTCTTCCATGACATTGGCGGTCATGGCCACGATCGGCACGTCGCGCGGGGCGCCTGGCAAGGCCCGGATGCGGGCGGTCGCCTCGTAGCCGTCCACGCCCGGCATCTGCACGTCCATGAGGACCAGATCGTACCGCTGGCGCTGGACCGCCTCGACGGCGGCTCCGCCATCATCGGCCGTGTCGACCGTGTGCCCCGCCGCCTTGAGCATGATCGCAGCCAGGCGGCGGTTCATCTCCGCATCGTCCACCAGGAGGATCCGCAGCTTGCCGGGAGATGCCGGGCCCTCCACGGCCGTCGGCTGCAGCACCAGCGCGCCCTTGGCGCGCGGCAGCGATACCGTGAACCAGAACGTGCTGCCGCGGCCTGGCGCGCTGGTCACGCCGATCGTGCCGCCCATGAGCTCCACGAGGCGCTTGCAGATCGACAAACCAAGGCCCGTTCCTCCGTACTTGCGCGCGGTCGAGGACTCGGCCTGCGTGAAACGGTTGAACAGGCGCGCCTGCACGTCCTCCGGCATCCCGATGCCGCTGTCCTCGACCTCGAATCGCAGCTTGACGCCATCGCGTTCGTCGCCGTCGCAGGACAGGCGCAGCTGGACCCGCCCTCCGCGTTCGGTGAACTTGATGGCGTTGTTGAGGAGATTGAGCAGGATCTGGCGCAACCGGTGGCGGTCGCCGACGAGCATCGTCGGAAGAGACGGTGCGACCCGTGCATCGAGCGCCAGCTCCTTCTCCGCCGCGGTGTGCCGCATGACCGACAACGCATCTTCAACCAGGGCCGTGGGTGAGAAATCGGCGTGGTCGAGAACCATGCCGCCCGCCTCGATGCGCGAATAGTCGAGAACGTCATTGAGGAGGGTGAGGAGGCTGCGGGCGGCGCCGGCGACCGTCTCTGCGTATTCGTTCTGGTCTGGGTCGAGCTTGGTCCGGAGCAGAAGATCCGAGTATCCGATGATGCCGTTCATGGGCGTCCGGATCTCGTGGCTCATGGTGGCAAGAAACTCGGACTTGGCGCGGTCCGCGGCCTCGGCAGCGGCCCGCGCGGCCTTGAGCTTGTTCTCCGCTGCGGCACGCAGCCCGATCTGATGCGTGAGCCAGAAGCCCAGGGCTCCGATAATGGCGGCGAGAGCGACAGAAATCGCGCCGTCGAACAGCGCTTCCTGGCGCCAGTCGGCCAGCACTTCGTCTTTGCCCAGGGCCACGGCGGCAACGAGCGGATAGGTCGAGAGCCGCAGATGACTGCCAATCCGCTCGACGCCGTCGGTCGCGTTCTTCATCAGGTTGGTTCCCGCGATGCCCTGAGGCAGGAACTCGCGAAACAGCGGACCTTTCAGCATGGTGCTGCCGATGAGCGCCTCGTTATAGGGGCGGCGGACGAGCAGGACGGCGGAGTCGGTCGATGCCAGGATGATCGATCCCGTGGTGCCGATGTTGAACCGGCCGTAGAAGTTCGCGAAGTACCGGATGCTGAGGCTGGCGACGACGACCCCGGCGAAGCTTCCATCCGGACGGTCGATGCGCCGCGAGATCGGGATCACCATCTCGCTCGTCTGTCTGCCGCGCACGGGCGGGTCGATGTGCAGGGCCGGACCAACGTGGGTCCGGTGGTACTGGAAATACGATCGATCGGCGTAGTTGGTCGGCTCGATGACTCCCGCGGAGCTCGTCAACAGGTTCCCACGCTCGTCCAGAACCGTGATGGTGCGCAGCTGCGGCAGCGTCTTGACGCGGGCCTGCAGGAAAGTGTGCAGGCGTTTCACCGCTCGCGACGACGTGCCATCCACCTCGACACGCTCGACGAGAGCGAACAGCATGCCGTCGACCTCCCGCACCGCGTCCTCCGCATGCTGGGCGACCGATTGCGTCAGGTTGGCCGCGCTTTCGCCGGCGCGCTCGATGACTTCCGACCGGTTGTTCCAGGTCTGGAACGCATAAAGACCAAGCAGAATCGCGCAGACCAGAACGATGAAGCCGCCCGTGGCGGCCTGCAGCGAGATTCGACCCCTCAGGCGTGGCTGAAGGCCAGGCGGCGGCCTCATGCGGCCGCCGCAGTGCGCCCGCCGAGAAAGCGTGACCGCAGCGCCTCGCAGCCGCGCGTGGTGGCGGCGACCAGTTCGACGGCGAGCGCGGACGCCTGGTCGGCGTCACCCGCCTTACAGGCTTCCTGCAGGCTGCGGGCCAGTGTGGAGGCGCGGACGAGGCCGTAGCCGCCGCCGGTCGATACGAGCGTATGGGCCTCGAAGGCGAGGTCATTCCAGTTCTGTGCGGCGCGCAGCACTTGCACCTTTGCCATGCGTGCCGCCGTGCTTGCGAGATAGTCGCTCAGAAGCTCGCGAAATTCGGCGTCCGGCAGTGCGTCCTGCAGGCCGGCGAGCGCCGTATCGTCGAAATCCATGATTGTCTCCCCCGCCATGATCGCTAGGCGGCCTTAGGCGCCGCGATCCGGTGATTGGTCCAGTGCTGGACCCGCTGCAACAGAGTGTCGCGATGGATCGGTTTCACGATGAAATCGTTGCCGCCGGCCACGAGCCCTTCCTTCACGTCGCCGCGCGTCTTGCACGCGGTCAGGAAGGCGATGGGGACCGTCCTGAGCTGGGGGTTCTCGCGCAGGCGGCGGCAGGTTTCGACACCGCCCAGGCCCGGCATCTGGATGTCGAGCAGGATCAGCCGCGGCGTGCAGCGATGGACCAGGCTCAGCGCATCCTCGCCGGAGGCGGCGCCGACGAAGGTGTAGCCGGCACCCATGACGATCGCGTTGAGCAGCGCCAGGTCTTCCGGGCTGTCGTCGACCGCGAGGATAAGCTTGCTGCGCAGGTCCAGGCTCATGAAGCGCGTCTTCTGACCGACGGTTTGGAAACGTGCTGGTGCCAGTAGAGCGGAAGGGTCTTAAGGCCGGGTAAATTGCGCCTACGTAGATTACGTAGGTCTCAGCAAAAACAAAGGCTTACGCCCCCTGGGATTAGGTGTCGCGCGGCTAGTGGTCGCGCCGGGCTTCCCGCGCCTGGAGGGCAGACGTCACCGCGCTTGCGAGCTTGTCGAGCCGGTACGGCTTCTGCAGGAGCGGGTCGTCCACGATCGGCGCAAACACAGTCGTGTCCGCATAGCCGCTCATGAAAATGGCGGGCAGCCGAGGGTGGATCTCGCGGGCGCGGCGGATGGTCTCGATGCCGTTCATGCCCGGCATGGCCACGTCCATGAGAACGAGGTCGATGCGGTCGTGCGCGAGGCGCTCCAGCGCCGCATAGCCGCTTTCCGCTTCGAGCACCTGGTATCCGAAATCCCGAAGCCCGTTGACCGCGATGTCGCGTACGTCCGCATCGTCATCGACGACCAGAATAGTCGCCGGACCGCCGTTCAACTGCGGCGCGTCGGCAGATTGGAGCTCGACCGCGACCGGCTCGCTGGCCGAGCGCGGCAGGCACAGTGTCACCGTCGTGCCGCGTCCCAGCGCGCTCTGCAGGTAGACGTTGCCGCCCGATTGCACCGCCACGCCATGGACCATGCTGAGCCCGAGGCCGCTGCCCTTGCCGATCTCCTTGGTGGTGAAGAACGGCTCGAATGCCTTGGCACGCACGTCGTCCGTCATTCCAGAGCCGGTGTCGGTCACGGAGACGAGGACATAGTCGCCGTCCGGCAGGTCGTCAGGGCGCGCGGCGGCCGGCACGTTCGCCGTCCGGATGGTGAGGCGCCCGCCGTCCTTCATGGCATCGCGGCCGTTGATCGCGAGGTTGAGGAGCACGAGCTCGAGCTGGGTCGGGTCGACCATCGCCGGCCACAGAATCGGGTCGAGCTGTGTCTCGATCTGGATCGTCGCCCCCATGGTCCGGAACAGCATGTCGCCGGCGCTGGTGACGAGGCGGTTGACGTCGGTCGGGCGGGCGGCGAGGCGCTGCTTGCGCGAAAAGGCGAGCAGCTGGGAGGTGAGCCGCGCGCCGCGCTCCACCGCCTTGCACGCGGCAACCAGGGCGCGCTCGGCGCCTTCGTTTCCGACCCGCCGCCGCGCGATCTCGATATTGCCGAGCACGGCGGTGAGCAGATTGTTGAAGTCGTGCGCGATGCCGCTGGTCAGCTGCCCCACCGACTCCAGTTTTTGCGCCTGCAGCAGGGCCGCCTCGGCGCGCTCGCGGTCGGCGATCTCCTTGGTGAGCCGGCCGTTGGCTTCGGCGAGGCTGTGCGTCCGCTCGGCGACCAGGCCCTCGAGATTCGCAGCCAGCATCTTGTAGCGTTGCTCGCTGTCGGCGAGAGCGGCGAGCGTGTCCTGGACTTCATATTGGCGTCGGCGGGCGCGGCCGGCCGCGCGCACGGCGCTGACCAGGGTTGCGGCATGGACCGGCCGTTCGAGCAGGGTGACGTTGGCCTGGGCTTTCAAAGGCCCCAGGTTCTGCCACGCCTGCACGCTGTCGCTGCCGTGGTCGACGAGCACGAGGAAGGGGAAGTCGGACCACGACGGCTGGTCCGCTATCCAGCGTTCCAGCCGCCGCAGATCGGTTTCCAGCAGCGCCTCGCCGGTGATCACCGCCGTCGCGGCACCTGCGCCCAACGCCTCGCACAGCTCCGCCAGATCGGCACAGGCGGCACTCACGATACCGGCCTGGGACAGGGCGGCTTGCATGAGCGGCGCGTCCCGGCCGGCGGGCGCGAGTATCAATGTCCGCGTGCGCATTCGGAGCGGATGGAACGATCAGTTCGCTTTCAGCAGTTTCTGCGGGCCGAGATAGGTCGGCACGCCGGTCAAGATGCCCTGGAACTCCGTCAGGGGCTCGCCCACCTGCAATCCGTCGCTGCTGATGCGCAACTCCCGGATCGAATCCTCGTGCGAGCCCACGCGCTTCTTCATGACGCTGACTGCCTTGCGCAGCTTGCCCTGGGCCTCGAAGTAGCGGAGCAGCAGGACGTTGTCGCTGAGATAGCTGAGGTCGAGCGGGTTCTGCATCGCGCCGATCATGCCGTGCTGGGCGATGATCAGGATCGTCAGCACGCCCCGCAGGCTGAGATAGCTCAGGAGCTCGTGCACCTGGAGAATGAGGTGCCGCTCCTCGGGCATGGAGTTGAGCAGGCCATTGAGGCTGTCGATGACGATGACTCGCGCGTTCTTCTTCTCGACCTTGTCGCACACCAGCTGCGTGAACTCCCCCGGCGACATGTCGGCGGGGTTGATCTGGTCGATCGAGACCTTCTCCGCCTGGACCAGCGGCTCGAGCGCCAGGCCGACGCCGGCCGAGCGGTCGTAGATGCTCTCGATCGTCTCGTCGAAGGCGAACAGCGCCGAGAACTCGCCGCGTGCGGCTGCGGCGCTGAGGTAGGTGAGGGCGATCGAGGATTTGCCGGACCCGGCGGGGCCGATGAGGAGGGTGCTGGTGCCGCGCTGCAGGCCGCCCCCCAGCATCTGGTCCAGCTGGGGCGAGCTGCTGCGGACGATCTGCTTTTCCTGCCGGACTTCCGGCGCGATCGCGGACAGGCGCGGAAACACCTGCAGGCCGCCGGTTCGGATGATGTAGTCGTGATACCCTCCGTGGAACCTGACGCCGCGCATCTTGCGCACGCGCAGGCGCCGGCGTTCGGCGCCGTATTCGAGCGCAATCTGCTCGAGCGTGATGACGCCGTGCGCGATGCTGTGTACCTGGAGGTCATGGGTCTCCGAGGTCATGTCGTCGAGCAGCAGGACCGTGACGTTCTTCTTCGCCAGGAACTGCTTGAGCGCCAGGATCTGGCGGCGGTATCGCAGAGGGCTTTGCGCGAGAAGGCGCATCTCGGACAGCGAGTCGACGACCATGCGCGCCGGCTTCACGTCGTCGATCTTCTGGAAGATCTGACGCGCCGTCTCGCCGAGCTCGACCTCCGACGAGTGGAAGACAGTTTGCGCGTGGGCCGTCTCGTCGCTCGGTGCGAGCTCGAAGATCTCGATCCCCTCCAGCGACCATTTGTGCGCCTCGGCGACGGCGCGCAGCTCCTCGGCTGTCTCCGAGAGCGTGATGTAGAGGGTTTTTTCATCGCGCCGGCGGCCGGCCATCAGGAACTGCAGTCCGACCGTGGTCTTGCCGGTTCCGGGCGTGCCCTCGATCAAATTGATCCGCTTGCGAACGAAGCCGCCGTCGAGAATGGCGTCGAGGGCAGGTAGCCCCGAAGACACGCGGCCCTCAATTTGCGTCATGACAGCCGTTTTCCCATGGCAAACAGCACGGTAACAGCGCCGTACCATAACGCCCTACGGTCCGTTCCGCGTGTTGGGGAAATCCCCTAGAAGCGGGCCGGAAATCACCTAGGCGGCGAGGACCGCCGCGCTCGGTCCCGTCAATCCGCCCGTGCGCGGGCGACCAGGCGCGGCCCTTCGAGAGCCTTTGTGCAGACGGTCTCGATCTCGGCCGTCGACGTGATGGTGACGCTGAGGTCGTTGAGGCGGCCGTTATGGATGCCATAGATCCACCCATGCACCGCGATGGGCTGGCCGCGATCCCAGGCGTGCTGGACGATGGTCGTGTTGCACACGTGGCGCACCTGCTCGATCACGTTGATCTCGCACAACGCGTCGACTTCCATGCCCTTCGGAACGGCCTCGATCTGCGCGCGGTATTGCGCGTGGAGCGTCGACAGGCCGTAGAGCCAGTTGTCGATCAGCCCCAGCTGGCTGCGCTTCAGCGCCGCCTGGACACCGCCGCAGCCGTAATGCCCGCACACGATCACGTGGCGGACCCGCAAGGCTTCGACGGCGAATTGCAGGACGGCCAGGCAGTTGAAATCGACATGCATCACCTGGTTGGCGACGTTGCGATGGACGAACACCTCCCCGGGCAGCACATCGATGATCTCGTTCGCGGGCACGCGGCTGTCGGAGCAGCCGATCCACAAGACTTCGGGGGATTGTTGCTTGGCCAGTTTCTCGAAGAACCCCGGACGCTCTTGAGCGATCCGGGCGGCCCATTTCCGGTTGTTTTCGAGCAGCCGGGTCAAGGTGCGGTCGTGAGGATCGGTATCCGACATGTGGTCCCGTCAGAGTTTGGGATCCGAGAATCGTTCAGATGATGCCGCAATGCAATGGGCGAGCACGCGCCGTGCCGAGACCGGCGAGCCGCTCGGCGGCCACGCTTGACAGGAGCCCGGCCCGCCCGCCACAGTCGAGGTCAAAATAAAACGTAGTTTCATAATGTGAAACATGGAGGAATGCCGCTTGGGCGCACGCCTTGATCTGGCGGAACCCGCAAGCCCTGCGAGGGCTGACGACCTTCCGTACTCCGTGTCGACCCTCGACCGCGCGATCGACGTGCTCGAGGCGTTCAGCCACAACAGCCCCGAGCTGAGCCTGAAGCAGATCGCCGCACGCACCGGCCTCCATAAGGCCACGGCATTCCGGCTGCTCGCCACGCTGTCGCGACGCGGATTGATGATCAAGCATCCGATGACCGGCCAGTACAGGCTCGGCTTCGAGCTGATCTCGCTGGCCGAGATCGCCAAAGGCCAGACCGGCCTGGTCGCCGAGGCGCTGCCGGTCATGCGGCAGGTCCGCGACCAGCTCAATGAAACCGCCTTCCTCTGCGTGCGCGTGGGCGATCACCGCGTGGATATCGAGCAGGTCGAGGGGCTGCAGAACATCCGCCGTGTGCTCACCCTCGGCGAGCAGAAGTCGCTCTATGCCGGGGCCGGCAGCAAGGTGCTGCTGGCCGCGATGAGCGATGCGGCGATCGAGGCTTATCTGGGCCGCACGAAGCTGGTTGCGCTCACGAAGACCACCCCGACGAATGCGAAGGCGGTGTGGACGGAGGTCCGGGCGATCCGCCGGCACGGTTACGCCGAGGGATGGGACGAGCGGGATTCCGGCGGCGCCGGTGCGGCGGCGCCGATCTTCGGTCCGTCGGGCGAGGTGATTGGAGCGCTCGCGATCGCCGTGCCGACGAGCCGCTACAACGCGGCTCTCAAGAAGAAGACGATCGCGGCGGTGACCAGAGGTGCGGCGGCGATTTCCGATCGGCTCGGCGCGCCCAAGCGGCGTGAGATTCGCGGAGTATCCGCCGCATGAGACGCGACGTGATCGAGGCGCGGGGGGTCGACCACCGATACGAGGGCCAGGCGGGTTGGGTGCACTCGCTGCAGGGGTTCGAGCTGCGCATTCCCGAGAACGAGTTCCTGTGCATCCTGGGCCCGTCAGGCTGCGGCAAGAGCACCTTCCTCAAGATCGTGGCCGGACTGATCAGGCCATCGGCGGGCGAGGTGCGCCTCAACGGCCAGCCGATCGTCGAGCCCGGCCTCGACCGCGGCATCGTGTTCCAGGAGCACGCGCTCTTTCCGTGGCTCACCGTCCTGAAGAACGTCGAGTTCGGGCTGAAGATGGGCGGCTGGCGGAAGGATGCGGCGCACGAGCGGGCCATGCACGTGCTGCGGATCGTGGGGCTTGCGGATTACGCCGATCTCTATCCATACCAGCTCTCCGGCGGCATGAAGCACCGCGCGGCGGTGGCGCGGGCCTGGGCGCTGACGAGCGCCGCCCTGCTCCTGATGGACGAGCCGTTCTCGGCCGTCGATGCGATCAACCGCATGGCGCTCCAGGACCATCTGATCGCCACCTGGCTGAGCGAGCAGCGCACCGTCCTCTACGTCACGCACGATATCGACGAGGCGGTGTATCTCGCTGACCGTATCGCGATCATGAAGCCCTCGCCGGGCCGCATCGCTCACGAGGTGAGGGTGGACCTCATGCGGCCGCGCGACCGCAATTCATCCGAATTCGCCGCCTACAAGGCCCGCATCACGGCCGAGATGCAGCGGCTCGCGGCCCACTGAGACGGAGGAGGGAGCACGACCATGCAGTTCTGGACTCGCATCATGACGGCGTCTCTTCTAGCGGCGGCGCTGGGGGCGGCACCGGACGGCCACGCCGCCGACAAGGTCCGGGTCGGCATGCTGAAGCCGAACGTCGTGACGGTGATCTACTGGATCGCCGTGAAGACGGGCGCGTTCGAGAAGAACGGCCTGGAGGTCGAAGAGCATCCGTTTCCCTCCGGCCAGAGTGTCGCCGGCGTCGAGCAGATGCTGCGTGGCAACCTCGATTTCTACATCGGCGCCGGCGGGGAGGTCGCGCGCGCCAACTCGCAATCGATGCAGGCCGGCAAGCCGCCGCCGCTTGCCATGATGCCCGCCGGCGACAAGGGCGGCACGAATTTCATGATGAGCAACAAGCTTCAGGGCAAGACGTTCGATGATCTCAAGTCCCAGCAGCTGCGCATCGGCATCTCCTCGCCGTCGTCGACGCACCTGATCCTGTTCCGCTCCTTCCTCAAGGACAAGAACCTGACCACGAACGATCTCAAGTGGCAGTTCATCACCGTCCAGGGCGAAAACATGGTGCCGGCGCTGCTCGGCGGCCAGCTCGACGGATTCATGCACGATGCGCTCACGGCCACGATCGCGCTGCAGGCGAAGGCCGGGTTCCTGTTCATGAGCGCGCACCGCGGCGATATGGGGGAGACGGCGCAGAACCTGCCCAATACGATGATCACGATCTCGCGCGGGTACACCGCGGCGCATCCCGATATCACCCGCCGCTTCGTCAAGGCGATCTTCGATGCGAGCGATGCCTACGACAAGGCGCCCGTGTCCGAGCAGGTGAAGATGATCGCCGAGTGGACGCACCGCGATCCGGCGGTGGTCGAGCAGATGCTGCAGATCTTCGATCCGCGCGTGCCGCGCTCCGACAAGCCCGCGCAGGCGTGGTGGCAGCTCGACGGGACGGCCATGAAGGCGCGCGGCGAGATCCTGCCGCAGATGAAATTCGACGACGTGTTCGACCTCTCGTATCTCAAGCAATAGGTCCCGCTTCCACGTGAGCAGCTCGCTCGACACAGCCTCCATTTCCGCCGGCGCGGCGGGCACTCCAATCGCGGAGCCGGCGTTCTCCGACTACGCGCGCGCCAAGCGCCGCCGTGTGCGCTGGCGCCGCATCTTCCGGGGCGGCGTCGGGACCCTGGTGGTCCTGCTCCTGTGGGAATGGATGTCTCGGGCGTTCGACCTCGAGCTGATCCTGCCGCGCCCCTTGGCGGTCCTGCGCAACGTCGTTTCGACGTTGATGTTGACCAACGAGCCGTGGCTGTACGGGCCCAATATCTATGTGCATCTGGAGCACAGCTTCCTGCGCGCCATGATCGGGTTCGGGCTGGCGGCGATGATAGCCATCCCGCTCGGGCTCGTGCTCGGGCGTCTCGCGACCTTGCGCGAGTTCACGCTGCCGGTGATCAAGGCCCTCTATCCCGTCCCGGGGATCGCGTGGATCCCGATCGCCATCCTGTGGTTCGGGCTCACCGACAAGGCCGTGGTCTTCGTCGTGTTCACGACCACGTTCTTTCCGCTGTTCTTCAACACCGAGGCCGGGGCGCGCCTGATCAATCCCGTCGTGCTCAACGCCGGGCGATGCTTCGGCGCGCGGGGGCCCGTGCTGTTCTTCCGGGTCATCCTGCCGGCCACCGTGCCCTACATCATCACAGGCTTGCGCATCAGCATCGGAACCGCGTGGCGGATGATCGTCGCGGGCGAGATGCTGGCGGCACAGGACGGCATCGGGTTCATGCTGATGGAATCGCGGTTCCAGTTCCGCGCCGTCGACCTGATGACCGCGATGATCCTCGTCAGCATCGTGGGATATCTCACGGAAAAACTGATCGTCGACACGATCGAGAAGCGGACGATCGAAAAGTGGGAGGTCCAGCCCGGATGAAAAAGACCACGCGCCTGCGCGAGCTGATCTATCGGCAGGGAAAGGTCCTGACCATCCTTCACCCGCCGACCGCGGCGCATGCGCGCATCATGGAGAGGGCAGGTTGCGAGGCGGCGTTCGTGGGGACCAGTGGCGTTGTCGGTGCCTATACGGGCCTGGCCGACGTCGGCACGGCCACGATGAGCGAGTGCGTGCAGATCGCGGGCTGGATCGCCAACAGCGTGCAGTTCCCGATCATCATGGACGGCGACACCGGCCATGGCGGGATCATGGCGGTGCGCCGCATGGTTCGCGAATGCATCAAGGCCGGGATATCGGGCGTGCGGATCGACGACCAGCCGATCGAGGGCAAACGCCGCACCCAGAGTGCCGGTCTGGAAGTGGTACCGCTCGAGCATGCGATCGCGCGCTATCGCGCCGCGGTGGACATGAAGAACGAGCTCGATCCGGACTTCGTGATCATGTCGCAATGCTATGCGCGCGATGCCGCCAATGGCGGACTGGAGGATTGCGTCCGGCGCCTGGCCGCCTACCGGACCGAGGCAGGCGTGGACTGGGTGCAGTTCGAATCGCCGCATTCGATCGATGAAATCAAGCGGGCACGGGCAGCCGTAACCGGTCCGTTCTCCTTCATGAAGGGCAAGCTGCCGCGCTATCTCGGTCTCGACGAGCACCTCGCCCTCGGCGTCAACATCGCCTGGTATCCGGGCTTCACCCATCAGGTGACCTGGGCGGCGTTGTGGGACTTCATGCAGGACTTCCAGGCGCGCGGCATCGTCGCCTGGGAAGAGTTCCTGGAGCGGCGCAAAGACCGCCCGTTCCCCCATCCCGAGATCGGCGCTGGCGGCGAAGGCCTCGCCAAGCAACGCGAACTCGAAGAGCGCTATTTCTCCGCCGCGACGCTTGACAAGTATCGGCGCTCGACCGGCGGCTCGATGTCCTGAACATGTAAAAGCGGAGACCCGCATGGCACGCGATGGCTTCAAGATCTTCGACTCCGACACGCATGTCGGGCCCTATGCCGAGATCCTCGACAAGTATCTCTCGGCGGCCGAGAGGCAGCGGCTGCAGCCGTGGGAGGCGCATAAGACGGTCAACGAGAAGACCGGGCACGTGACCTACACCAAGGGCCAGCGGAAATACCGCCGGACCCTCGGGACGGCGAAAGCCGATGAGACCCCGGCCGGCTACATGGCCGGGTTCACCGGCGTGAAGCGCGACCGTCAGCCCAGCCCGCGCGGCGACGACGATCCGGCCGAGCGCATCAAGGACCTCGATTACGAGGGCGTGGACGTCAATCTCACCTTGCCGTCGGGCTGGTTCGGGACCTGGACCAGCGGCGATGACGTGCCGCTCGAGATGGCGATGTATCGCGCCTACCACCGCTGGATGGACGAATACTGCGGTGCCTATCCGCAGCGCCTCGGCGGCGTCATCCTCGCCGGCGCGCGCGATGTCGCGGGCAGCCTCGAGGAGATCCGCCGCTGGGGCAAGTCGCGCTGGGCTTGGGGCCTCCTGGTCTATGCGCCGGTCGGCACGCCGCTCGACCACCCCGCGCTTGAGCCGGTCTACGCCGCTGCGGCCGAGTATGACCTTGCGGTCACCCTGCATACGTTCACGGTGATGCCGCCCTACGCCCCCGGCGGGCAGGACACGTGGGAGAATCTATGGCTGCAGCGGTCGGCGGCGCATCCGTGGTGCGGCATGCGCAACATGGCATCCCTGATCGGCAGCGGGGTCATGGACCGCTATCCCAAGCTGCGCATCGGCACCCTCGAAGCCGGCCATGGCTGGCTGCCGTTCTGGATGGCGCGCATCGACGAGCACGCGGAGACGATCAAGGCAGCACTGCCGCCTCTCAAGCAAAAGCCCAGCGACTATGTCCTCGGCGGCCGCTACTTCCAGAGCATCGAGATTCCCGAGGGCGAGCAGCTCACGAACTCCGTGATCGATCTCATCGGCGAGCACGTGCTGATGTACGCCTCCGACTACCCGCACGGGGAAAGCCACTTCCCGCATTCGGTCGAGGCGGTGCTCGCCTGGAAGATGCCGCGCCAGCGCAAGCAGAAACTGCTGTGGGATAATGCAGTGAAGCTCTACGCCCGCTGCGGGCTCGACTGAGGCTAGACCGTCGGCTCCCAGGGACCTGCCGTCGGCTGGGCCTCGCCTTCGCCGGGCCAGGGCGGCATGGTCGCGCCGACAGCCACCAGCGGCTCGGCACCGTCGCAACGGAATTGAAACCGCGTGCCCACGGGGATGCTGATGGACACGCCGGGGCCGACCTCGACAACGCTCTGATGGTCCCCCTGGGACCGCCACATACGGCCGCGGCCGGAGGCGAAGTACCAGATCTCCTCGACCGTCCGGTGGACGACCGCTCTCGCGACCGTGTTCGACGGCAAGGTGAACAGCGCCATGCCGCCGCGCGGCAGCCCGCAAAGGATCCGGACTTCCGACCCGTCCGGGGCGATCACGTCAGGTTTCGCGCTGGCTTCCTTGGTGTCGAAGCGTCCGGTCTCGGAAGACATGTGGCGCATCTCCTTCGTAGCGATGTGCGGCGAAGGTAGCGCGAAAACCTGCGGCCGTCGTCAGTCCTTGCGCCGGGCTGTGCGCATGTCGTCCCGGGTCTGGTCGCGGTCGAGCCGGCCGATCCAGGCCTCGATCTCGTCCGACAGCGCCTCGATCTCTCCGGTCACACTCGGATCCGTGCTGCCTGCCCGCAACTGCTCGCGCAGGCGAGCGCGGCGGGCGCGCAGGGATTCGCCTTCGCGCGTGGCCACGCTGCCCCGGCCCGAGAGGTTGCGGAACGCGCCCTCGAGCCGCTGGTCGAGCTCGTCGAGGCGGCGATGGGGACCTTTGTCGATGTCCTGGCTAGCCATGCATGCTCCTTCAGCGCCCATCGTGGATATGGGAGTTGCAGGAGCAGCGCGCAACCGGGGTGGCAGCGAGAGGGCGCCGACGCGTCAGAAAAATGCCCGGGCGCCCAGCTGGAACTGGTTCTCGGCCGCGCGCGGCGCGAGACCGGCGCTGATGCGGTCGTGCCGGTAGCTGTCGACGCGCAACGCCTCGGCCGTAAACCGCAGCCAATGGACGGGGCGCCAGCTGACGGCGACCGTGCCGGCCTGACCGCGCTCGCTGAGGTCTGGAGCGAACGACGGCGCTTCGTTGTGGGTGTCGAAGAACTCCACACGCGCGGCGACCGTGACATTGCCGAAATACCGGCCCGCCAGAAAATAGGCGGACTGGAATTTCGTCAGGCTTCGATAGGTGGGCGAGGGATCGATCTCCGTGCTGCCGCTCATCGCCTGGCTGAGAAGGACGATGTCGTCGATATCGACTTCGACGCCGACGCTGTCGAACTTGGTGCGCCATCCGATCTGGCCGTTGCGGGTGGCCCTCGGATCCGCGCGATTGTCGTAGTGCAGAAGAGTGAGTTTGCCGACCCCGTCCAGGCGTGCCGATGTCCCGGCATACCAGCCGGGTGAGTCGCCGATTTGCACGAACGGCTCCTCGTAGTAAGGCGTCGTGGCACCCAGGCGCCGGGCAAAGATATCGGGAAGCCGCACCTTCCCGAACACGCCGGTATAGCTGTCGCCCAGCGACCAGCCGCGATCCTCGATCAGCGTGCCAGCGGCGGCGTTCCAGCCGAACAGGGCGCCCGTGGCCTGCAGCGCCCCGCCATCGAACCGCCACTCGCCGCTGGTCTCGCCGCCGATGGTGCGCAGCTCCTCGCCGATCCAGGTGTTGATGGCCGATGGCGTGAGCGTCCACGGGCTCGTCCAGGCCACGCTTTCATTCTCGAGCGAGATCGGCGGGAAGAAGGCGCCGAGCTTCGTCGTCCATTGCCAGGACGCGTTGTCCACCGGACGGTAGCGCGCGTAGCCCTCGAGGATATCGACCGGCATGTATTGGTTCGGCGCGATGTGAAGTGTGCCGAGGAACGCCAGCTCGGGCGTTACCTGCGCCTTGCCGTCGGCGGCGATCTCCGCCAGGTGCGGCTCGCTGCCGCTGTCGCTGCCGCCGTTGAACCGGAGCTTGCCGAGGCCGCCGTCGGTCCACGACCGCTGATTCGAGGGCTGTACGAGCCGCGCGTCGCCGAAACCGTTCAGCGTGTAGTCTTCGGCGCGGGTCGGGAGTGCCGTGACCGTCGACAGGCCGAGCACAAGCGGCAGCAGACTGAGCAGCGTCCGTCGCTTCCGGCATCCGCAGGCCATGGCTGCATCCCCCGACTCGCCTGCGGCCAGTATAGCGCGGATGCCCGGCTTGCCTCGCTACCCGGGCAGCTTTTGGATGGAGTCGGAGTCCATGTCGACTGCCGGCGCAGCCGCGTCCGGACGCCGCAAGGTGAAGGAGACCGTGGTGCCGTCGCCCAGCTTGCTCGCGATGTCCAGTTTGGCGCCGTGCAGCTCGACCAGAACCTTGGTCAGCGGCAAGCCAAGGCCGGTGCCTTCGTAGCGCCGGGCGAGCCGGCTATCGACCTGGCTGAACGGCGTCAGCGCGATGGCCACGTGGTCCGGTGACATGCCGATGCCGGAATCCATGATCTTGATCTCGGTGCCGTCGGGTCGCGCACTGGCGATCAGGGCAACGCGCTTGCCGGGCTCGCTGAACTTCACGGCGTTCGACAGCAGGTTGAGAATGATCTGCCGCAGCTTTGCCTCGTCGGCCCAGACCAGCGGCGGCGGGTCGGGGATGCTCGCGACGAGGTCGATATTGGCGCGGGCGCACTGGTTGGCCATCATGGCCGTGCACTGGCTGAAGACTTCGCCGAGATCGACGCTGTGCGGCTCGAGATGCAGGCGGCCGCTCGCGGTGCGAGCCAGGTCGAGCACGCTGTTGATGATGTCGAGCAGGTGGCGGGCGCTGGTCAGGATGTTGCCGGCGTACTCGCCATAGCGCGGGTCGCCCAGCTTGCCGAATGCCTGCGAGGACATGATCTCGGTGAAGCCGATGATCGCATTCAGCGGCGTGCGAAGCTCGTGCGACATATTGGTCAGGAAATGGCTCTTAGCTTCGCTTGCCGCCTCGGCCTGGCGCTTGGCCTCGGCGAGGCTCGCCTCTCTTTCCTTCATCTCGGTGATGTCGCTGAGCACCAGGAAGTAACCGCCCTCGGGCGTGCTGCTGCGGCTCGCACGCAGCCACTTGCCGTCGGCGAGCTGAAACTCGCCGCCCAACGCGAGAAGATCGCTCCAGTCCGGCTCGTGCTCCGGCGCGCGGGCGCTGCCGAGCAGAACGATGCGCTTCACGAGGCGGCTGGCGACGTCCTTGAACACGGCGGCGAAATTGGCGTCGGCGCCGAGTTGGCGCGCGAGCGGCGGGAAGAATACCGTCAATTGGCTGTTGGTGATCACCGCACGGCCATGGGCGTCGACCAGCACCATGGCCTCGGGCGAGCTCTCGAGGGCCGCGATGAGCCGGCCCTGAGCCGAACGGCGCTGGGCGGTCTCGCGTTGCATCATGTCGCGGATATTGTCCTGCATCACGGTCATGGACCGCAGCAGGGCGCCGGTCTCGTCCTCGCCCCCCGCGGGAATTGGCGTCTGGAGCTCGCCGCCGGCGATGCGGTCGGCGACCGAAGCAGCGGCGGCGAGCGGCCGGACGATGCGGCGCGCCAGCATCAGCGTGATGGCGGCCGATAGCAGCAGTGCGACGGCGATGGCCGCGAGGCTCGAGTTGCGGAAATCCACGACCGTCGACAGCGCCTTGCGCCGGGCGACGAAGCTGTGATCGACGGTGAGCTCGGTCAGCCGGTCGAAGCGATTGATGACTCTCTCGGCGATCGCATCAAGGCTGCGGTCGAGACCGGCCCCGCTGAGAGCTCGCCGCAGCTCGGACCACTGCGTGACGAGTTGCTTGATCTCGCGAATGACCGAGCGCTCATCCTCGGAGAGCGAACGGTCGTGGGCAACCGCCAGGTCTTCGAAGAAGGCGCTCGTCAGCTCGTCGAGCCGCTGGTCGATGCCGGGGCGGTCGGCCGCACCGACGAGGCCGCGGCGGAGCAACTCCTTGTCCATCTCGACGAAGTGCAGGCTGGCCGAGCGCGCATAGTTCACGGCCATCAGCGGACCGTCGAAGGTGCTGGCGACGTAGCCTCCGGCCACGGACAGGACATAGACGCCGAAGGCGCCCACCGCAGACGTGATGAGGCTCATCGCGATGAACGCGACGAAGAGCCTGGTGCCGATCGAACCTTTGATCCGCATCGCCATGGAAGGGCCTGTTTCTGGGCGTTTCCAGGTGAAAGGCGCGCGACAAAAGAACACCGCCGCCGGGCCATAAATTTCAACCGCAGATTGGTCGATTTGTCTTAATGATCACCTAAGGTTACTGCATCCGCCGGTGTAGCTTATTTGACGCTGACCACCAGCAGCATGGTGGGATGGATGTGGCACCGGACGTCGAACGTCCCGGAATCGGGGAAGCGGACGCTGATGGTCTCCCCGGGCGTCTGTTCATTGGAATCGAAGTTCATCGTGCCCGACTTGACATAGATCTGGTGCAGGAACTCGTCCTCGTTGGTGAACTGCAGGGTGTCGCCGCGCGCGATTTCAACGCGTTTGACGGCAAACGCGCGGCCCCTTTGCGAGATCCGGATGGTCTGCGCCGCCCACGCCCAGGCCCCGCTCTGGGCGATCGCCACGCCGATGAAGAACGCGATCACGATGCTGTGAACACGCGGGCAACGCATCGCTCGAGTGTATACGACGTGCAGGCGCGCGTCAGGCGGGCTGCAGGCCGGGACGGTCGCGGATCGGGAAATTGACGATGGCGGCGAACACGCCGGCGACGGCCGTGAGCACCCAGACCACGTCATAGGAGCCCGTCAGGTCGAACGCCACGCCGCCGAGCCAGGCGCCCAGGAACGAGCCGACCTGATGGCTGAGGAAGCAGCCGCCGAACAGGGTGCCGAGATCGCGCACGCCGAACAGGCGGCCGATCACGCCGTTGGTGAGCGGTGCCGTGCCGAGCCAGGTCAGGCCCATGATCGCGGCAAAGGCGAATACGGTCGCGTCGTTCTTTGGCAGGACGAGGAAGCCGAACAGCACCGTGGCGCGGACCAGATAGAGCCACCCGAGGACGTGCTGCGGGCGCCAGCGCGCGCCCGCGTGGCCGCACAGCCAGCTGCCCGCCATGTTGAACAGGCCGATCAGCGACAGCGCCACGGCCCCGAGCCCGGCCGGCAGGTGGCAGGTCAGGAGATATCCGGGCAGGTAGGTGGTGATGAACGCGAGCTGGAAGCCGCAGGTGAAAAACCCGAGCGTCAGCAGGAAATAGCCGCGGTCCGACATCGCGGCACGGATGATCCGCAGCGGCGACGGGCGCGGGGCGAGGAAGGCTGGCTCATCGGCGCGTGGCGGCGAACCGGCGGTGCCGCGATCGCGGATGGCCAGGCCGAACGGCACGGCGAGCAACATCACCGCGGCCAGCACCAGGAACGCGAACGCGGGGCCGTGGTCGCCGATCAGCGCCTGGGTGACCGGCGGCAGCGCCACCTGGCCGAGCCCGCCAATGGTACCCGAGAGCCCGAGCGCTTTGCTGCGCTGGGCGGGCGAGGCGGCGCGGCCGACCGCGGCCAAGGCCGTGCCGAACCCTGTGCAGGCGAGGCCGATCCCGACCAGCACGCCCATCGCCAGGATGACGGCCGTGCCGCCGGGAATGACCGCCGTGAGGATCAGGCCCGCGGCGTAGAGCACGATGCCGAAGACCGCGACAACGGGCGTCCCATAACGGTCGACCACGGCACCCGCAATCGGCTGGGCCAAGCCCCAGACGATGTTCTGGAGCGCCATGGCCAGCGCCCACACGGTGATCGGCAGGCCGTTGGCATAGGAGAGCGGGTCGAGGAACAAGCCGAAGGTCTGACGGATACCCATCGCGAGCGTCATCATCACGCCGGACGCGATGATGATGACGAGCGGGCCGAACGCAGAGCGGGGCCCCGGCGTCGAGGCGGTGTCCGGTGCTTGGCTCATCGGCGGACTGTACCGGCTGGGCGGGCGGGCACAACCGAAACCACGTCATGCCTCAAATGACAAAAGCTCACGCTTCGAGAAAAGAGAAAGGGCCTGCCGGACGTGCCGGCAGGCCCCCGGACTCAAGTTCCAGCGGTGTTTACTGGAAGAGCTTCATGGCGTTGATCAAGGTCTCGATCACGCCCCAGGTCAGCGGGATGCCGACAAATCCCCAGGCGAGAAGGAGATGAAACGGGGTAGTGCCTTGATTGTCGATGCTCATGGTTGCCTCCGTTATTCCGCCGCTGCGCCGGCAAGCGCCTGCTCGCGCTCGCGGGTCATGAAGAACCGCTCGGCGACCGGCTTCACAAGCAGATTGCAGACGAAGCCGACGACCAGAAGCCCCGCCATGATGTACATGGTGGAGTTATAAGCCTGCGCCTTCGCCACGCCATGGTCGAGCTGGTACTGCCGGATGTAGTTCACCAGCACCGGACCGAAGATGCCGGCCATTGACCAGGCCGTAATGAGCCAGCCGTGGATGGCGCCGACGTAGCGCGTCCCGAACATATCTCTCAGATACGCCGGCACGGTCGCGAAGCCGCCCCCATACATGCTGAAGATCACGCCATAGAACAGCACGAACAGCGTGAGGTTGGCGGTCGAACCGGTCCATGGCACGAGCGCGTAAAGCACCGCGCCGAGCGCGAAGAACACGAAGTAGGTGTTCTTCCGGCCCAACAAGTCCGACATCGAGGCCCAGAAGAACCGGCCGCCCATGTTGAACAGGCTCATCAGACCGACGAAGCCCGCGGCTGCCGCGACTGTCACCCGGCCGGGGAACATCTCCTGGCTCATGGCGGAGGCCTGGCCGAGCACGCCGATGCCGGCGGTCACGTTCAGGCACAGCACCCACCAGATCAACCAGAACTGCGGCGTCTTCAGTGCGTCGTACACGAAGACATTTTTCGTGGTCATCATCTTCTTCGGCACTGCCGGCTCGGTCCACCCCTCCGGCTTCCAGCCGGGGGCGGGCACGCGCACGATCACGGACCCCATGAACATGAAGAACATGTAGATGAGGCCCATGACCACGAAGGTCTCGGCGACCCCGACATGCGTCGGCGTCGAGAACTTCGCCATCAACCACACCGACAGCGGCGAGGCGATGAACGCGCCGCCGCCGAAGCCCATGATGGCCATGCCGGTCGCCATGCCCGGGCGGTCGGGGAACCACTTGATCAGGGTCGACACGGGGGAGATGTAGCCGAGGCCTAACCCGCAGCCGCCGATCACGCCATAGCCCAGATAGGTGATCCAGAGGTTGTGGATCGATACGCCGAAGGCCGAGATCAGGAAGCCACCGCCGAAGCAAAGGGCTGCCGTGAACATGGCGCGGCGCGGTCCGCCTTCCTCGACCCACCGTCCCATCACCGCCGCCGAGGCGCCGAGCATGAAGATGGCGATGCTGAAGATCCAGCCGAGATCGGTGAGCTTCCAGTCATCGGGCGTGGACTGCGTGATGCCGAGGAGCTTGGTCATCGGCAGGTTGAACACGCTGAAGGCGTAGGCCTGGCCGATGCACAGGTGGACGCACAGCGCGGCGGGCGGAACCATCCACCGGCTATAGCCGGGTTTCGCCACCGTATGAGCTCGGTCGAGGAATGACAGCATGCGTTTCTCCTTAAAACCCTTCTTGTCGTTGCCCTGCTCTTCTGTCAGCAGCCGCATGAGGCGGCCCGACGGGCGTGAATCGCCATTGTTATTGTTGAATTTCTTCTATCACCCCCGACCAGCGGCCGCAACGACCGTATCACCCGTGGGACAAGCGGGATCGGACCTGTTAACTCTTTTTGTTGAGCGAAATCAGTCTACCGATAGGCGTAGCACCAATGACGGTGCCGAAGACCACCGGTATTCCGCCACGGCTACATATCGGCGAGGAACGGCCGCTCGCGCAACAGCCGCCGCACCTGGTGCTCGAAGCGCTGGTCGGTCAGCTCGTCGGACAGGAGGAATCGCTTGGCTTGGCGTGCCGCGGACTCGGGCATGCGGCTGAGCGGTCCGGCCGCCATGGCCTTGAGCTGCACGTCGGCGGCGAATTCCAGAACCAGCATCGCGATCGTGGCCTCGCGCACCGAGGATCCGACGACCAGCGCTCCATGGTTTTTGAGCAGGACGGCGCGCCTCGGTCCGAGCGCCTCGGCGATCGTGTCGCCCTCGTCCTTGCCCAGCACCACGCCTTCGTATTCGTCGAGCAGTGCGATGTCGTCGTAGAAGATGGCGCCGCTCTGCGTCACCGGCTCGAGCGTGGCGCCGGCGGCGCCCAGCGCCAGCGCGTGTCTGCCGTGCGTGTGGATGATGCAGCCGATATCCGGCCGGGCCTCGTAGATCTGGGTGTGGATGTTGAGCGTCGGGTTGACGCGGCCCTCGCCGCTGACGGTGGCGAGCTCGAAATCCGCCTCGATCAGGTCGCCCGCGGCCACCTCATCGAAGCCGAGTCCCCACCGGTGGCTCCAGAACGTGCGCGCACCGGGAAGGCGCGCCGTGAGGTGCCCGGCGATGCCGCTCGACTGACCGTCGGCGTCGAGGATGTGATAGGCGAACAAGAGGTCGCGCCTGAGTCTCTCGATGTCGCTGGTTTCGGCGTTCGCGCGGGCGAACGGGGTCACTTTCGGCGCCATGGTCGTCTCCTCCGCGGCGAGGATCGGGCGCCTGCGGCAGCGCTGTCAAGAATTGACCGCGCTCGATTGACAGGCCCGGCCGCCGCGACCGATCATCGTCTTAAGCACGGAGGAACGCATGGCCCAGATCCGTCACATGGCGATATTCACCGAGGACCCGATGCGGCTCGCCGACTATTACGTCGAGGTGTTCGGCATGAAGCGTACGGGTACGGGAATCAACGGCGACATCTGGATCACCGACGGGCACTTGGATGTCGCGATCATCCCGCGCCTCAAGCCCGATTACCCGAAGGGCCTGCATCATTTCGGTTTCACGCTCGACGCGGATGAAAAGGCCGAGGTGTATGCAAAGATGAAGAAGCACGGCATCGAGCCGTTCAAGCCGCCGGCCGACCGCCCCTATGTCGAGGAGAAGGGCAAGGACCCGGACGGCAATGTCTTCGATATGGCGACCTCGGCCGTGGCCGGCGACGGCGGAGGGAAGGTTCGCGAGAAGGAGCGGGTCTAGGGCTTACGCCGCCTTTTCGGCGTCGATACGCTCGGCGAGGAATCCCGATACGACTCGAATCAGTGTCTCCGGCGCAGCACTGGCGATGTCGTGGCCGGCCTCGATATCGACAAGACGTATCTGCGGAAAATCGTTCTTCACGCGCGCCAGGGCCTCGGGCGTGTAGTGGTCCGAGCGCGTGCCGCGCAGGATGAGCACGGGGTCCCGCACCTCCGCGAGCTCGCTCCAGGTGTCGGTCGGCTTCAGCTTGGTTGTCCAGCATGCGGGCGCCACGGGCGCCCGGTTGCCATAATCCGGGTCGCGCCGGAACACGAACCCGCCCTCGACCGCCTTGAAGGTGGCGGCAAGCCGTGCCCAGGCCGGCGTGCCGCGGGCGATCGATTTCTCCCGGCTGGTCTCGGCGAGGGCCGCCTCGATGGTCGGAAACACCTTCGGACTGTTGTTGACGCTGACCGTGCCGGCATTGGCGCGGCCGGGGCAATGATCGACGAGGATCAGCCCTGCGGTGCGCTGCGGGAAATGCGCGGCGAAGATCAGCGCGTACGATCCGCCCAGCGAGTGCCCCATGAGGACGGCCTTGCGCCATCCGAAGTGCGACATGAGCGCATTCGCATCCGCCATCATGGCGTCGTACGAGTAGTCCTTGCTGCCGCTCCACGAGGACTCGCCAAACCCTCTGGTGTCCCAGGCGACCACCTCCCGGCCCTGCGCCAGAGCCGACGCGACCTCGATCCAGTCGCCCGAGTCGTAGTAGTTGGCCCCGTGGAAGATCAGCACCGGGGTTGCGCCCGGCGTCCCGAACTGCCGGTAGAAGAGGGTCACATCCCCAGAGGCGATGGTTCCGGTGCGATGCAAGGTGCTCATGGATCCGGCCGCTCCCCGGCGTTGGGCTGGTCCGGCCACTTTAACCAATCGCCGCAGCGATGGAAGGTGCAACCACGAGGGCCGGGGGATAAGTTGCCGCGGCGCCGGAAAACCATTTGGTCGGAGGGTCTTAGCGTCACCGTCTGCGCTGCCGAGCCCCGCCTCTACGATCTAAGTGATTTCCGGTACCAAACTAAGGTGTTCCCCGAGTTTCGACTTTTCGGGAGGCTGGTACCTTCCGCCTGCCCAGGTTGGTTGCCGAGACGACCTCGGAGCGAACTCAGGCGGACCTCGCCGCAGCCCCCCTATTGCCCCCGCGGCGAGGTCCTTTCTGAGCCTTCCTCGGTAAGCCTTCTCACCAGAACCTTTGCCATCGGATCGCGACGCGCCGGCGCGTCGTCTGCGCGCACCTGCCGCGGTACGCGCAGACCCTCGTTCGCCGCGGGCGGTCTTACGGCAGGATGCGTTCGAGCAGCTTGGGCGGCGGCGGCTCGCCCCATTGCGACACCAAGCCTTCCTCGGCCGAGATCAGGTTCGAGCCGTTCTTGACGTTGAGGCGGTCGCTGTCGGCCCAGTGCTCGTGCACGCGCCCCCACGGATCGGCCCAGTAGTCGTAGACCTGGCTGCCGAGGAGGTGGCGGCCGATCCCCCACATGTGCTCGTACTTGCCGACCTCGCGCAGATGGGCGTGGCCCATGAACACGTCGTCGATGTCCTGCACTTCGTAGGAGAAGTGGTTCACGCCCGCCTTGGGGTAGTTGATGCAGAAGAAGACATGGTGGTCGACATAGTCGCGGCCGCGGTCGAGCCGGTTGAACGAGCCGATCAGGTTGTCCTTGCTCCCAGCGTAGACGTCGTCCGAGCAAACTAGCCCGATGATCTCGCGGAACCACTTGAGGGTCTCTTTGATCTTGGGGCTGCCCATCACCACGTGGCCGATCCGCTTCGGCCGCGCCGGGCCCTTGGCGATGCGCATCAGCTCGCCCTTGCGGTTGATCGGCTCCGCGGCGGAGTTCACCGCCTGCCGCTCCACCTTGATCGGCTTCAGCTTCTTCTGGCCGTAAATGACCTCGACCTGATAGCCGTTCGGCTCGGTCAGGCGCACGCGCTTGCCGCCGCCCGGCTCGTCGAGAGTCTCGATGCCGGAGGCACCCGGGACCTTCGCGAGCTTCTTCAGGTCGTCGAGGCTCTCGGCGTGGAAGGCCATTCCGACGAACCCGGGCTCGCCCTTGTCGGTGACGTGGATGTGGTGCGCAGGTCCCGTGCCGCGCATGTAGAGCGTCGTCGGCGTGCGCGCCACCTTGTATAGGCCGAAATGCGTGAGGAATTCCTCCTGCGCGTCAAGATCGGGCGCTCTCAGCCGTCCGAAAGCGAGATCCTGAGCTTTGATCACCGGCATCGTGTCCTCCCGTAAAGATTGGTGCTTTCAGTCCATCATCCACATGGCGAAGCCCGGATGCTTGTCCCATACCCGGGTCTTCCAGTTGTCGTCCATCACGTCCATGTCGGCATAGTACTCGGTCTTCCCGCCGCACGGGTTTTTGAAATACCAGAACAGGTTCGAGCCCAGGATGTGGCGGCCGGGGCGGCTGTCGGCCTTCCAGCCGCAGCCTTCCATGTGCTTGCCGCCGAAGATGATCTCATCGAACCCGCTGACCTCGAACGCGACGTGGTTGAACATCGCGCGGTCCGCATGCAGGAAGAACAGGTTGTGGTGTTCGTTCGAGCCGGGGGCGCGCATGAAGTCGCCGAAGCCCTTGGAGCGGTCGGAGAAGCGGAACTGCAGCCGGTCGGCGTAGAAGGACGCCGCCACGTCCGCCTTGTCGCGCGGCACGTTGAACACGACATGCCCCAGGCGCCGCGGCTTGGCCCGGCGCGGCGGATCGAGCGGATGGTTGAGCCGGTCGCCGGCCCGTGCGCCGCCGTTGCGGCCGATATCGGGCGAAGATGCGGTCTTGAACGCGATCCCCCAGCCGAGCGCATCGGTCGTGTGCAGAGTGCCGTCGGGGTCGCGCTTCACCTCGCGGTCGCGCCCAAGCTCCGCGCCGAGCTTCTCCAGCATGCCCGGTTCATCCACCCCCCATACGATCTCGCGGGCGGTCGATGCACCTTCCACCGGGCGCGGCAAGCTCGCATCGGCCGCCGCGCGCACGCGGATCGACTGGCCGCTCGGCAGGCGGTAGTCGGCGCCTGAAGTGCCGCCCTCAACGCACGGAATTCCCCAATCGTCGAAATATTTGCGCCCCGTGGCCACGTCTTCGACCCCATAGACCACGGACTCGACGCCCAGGATTTTCATCGTCTCACCTGTGAAACAGCGGATTTGGTGCAAGTTTACGCCGCTGGCCGAGCCTTCCTCAAGCGCGCCTCGCAGGTGTGCGTTTTCACACACCACAGCCCGTGGAATTTTGGCTAATTGCTCGCAACTTTTTCGTGTGTCGCCGGAGGCGATGCCACCCGAGCCATCTGCCGCCCGATTTGGGCATGGGGGGACCATGCAGCCCTATCGCTGTTACTTCCTGGACGGAGCCAACCACGTCGTCAGGGTCGAGGATCGCCAGTGGCCGGACGACGCGAGTGCCGCGGTCTGGGCCGAGACCATCCGCGAGCGTCCCGACGAACTCTATTCCACCGAATTGTGGTGCCGGACGCGGCTCGTGCGGCGGCGGGAAGGTACTGCGCCATGATGGTGCGTCCGCTTGTCTCTTCGGCGCAATGCCGTGCCGCGCGCGCGCTCCTCGGATGGACTCAGGCGATGCTGGCCGAGCGCGCGGGTGTCGCCCGCAAGACCGTGGCCCATTTCGAGATCGGCCGGCGGGCCCTCTTGGCCCGGACGCGCCGCGACATCACCGAGACCTTCGAGCGGGCGGGGCTCGAGTTCGTCTGGTCGCCGTCGAGTGGGGACGGCGTGCGGTTCGCGCCGCGGCCGCAGGTCCTGCCATCGGACCGCGAGGGGCGGATCGAGAGCTGTTAGACGGCGCCTGGCGGGCAATTCTTCGGGTACGAAGCGGATGTTAGCCGCAACGATCGCGTTCGATGGACACGCTCGGTTAATTTCCATAAATCGCGCCGTCATTTTCGCCGAAATCTATAACTTTCGTAAAATTCAGGTTCTGTTCAGGTTTTTGCGCGAGCCTCATGCGTGCGGGCGTTGGGGGACGTTCGCGTGTGCCCGAAGAGGAGATGCACATGCGCAACCTGTTCAGCCGTTTTCGGATCATGCATCGCGTGGTGCTGGCGCTTCTGGTGCCATCGCTGGGCCTCGCCCTTGCGGCCACGGCTCTCCTGGTCGACAAACAGGCCACCGTCCGCCAGATGCAGGCCCTGTCCGGCCTCACGCAGCTCGCCACGCATATCAGCGCATTGGTGCACGAGATGCAGCGCGAGCGTGGTGCGTCGGCGCTGTTCCTCGGCAGCAAGGGCGCGCAGTTCCAGCGCGAACTGCCGGAGCAACGCCAGCTCACGGATGCCAGGCGCCAGCAGCTCGAGGCGGCCCTCAAGGGCTTTGATACGAGCGCCGCCGGCGGCAAGCTCGCCGAAATTCTGACCGATGCCACGCAGCGCCTCGCGCGCCTCGGTGACACGCGCAGCCAGATAAGCGCGCAGAAGGCCACGCTCGGCGAAGCGACCACGTATTACTCGACGACGATCTCGCGCCTCCTCGATGTCGGACTGGAGATCTCGCAGCTCTCGACCGACCCGGACATCGCCCGGTCCCTGTCGGCCTATTTGAGCTTCATGCAGGCCAAGGAGCGGGCAGGGCAGGAGCGGGCGGCGGCCTCCGGCGGCTTTGCCGCGGGCAAATTCGACATCGGCCAATATCGCGGCCTCGTGGGTGTCGTCGCCGCCGAGAACACATATTTCGCGCAGTTCGCGTCCTATGCGACGGCGGATGATCGCGCGTTCCTTGCCCGAACGGTCAGCGGCGAGGCGGTCAGCGAGGTCGAGCGCATGCGCAAGGTCGCCCTCGATACCCCGCCCGAAGGCTCAATCAGCGGGATCGAGGCGCCGTACTGGTTCAAGAAAGCGACGGATCGCATCGACCTGATGAAGCAGGTCGAGGATCATTTGGCGCAGAACCTGCTCAGCCAGGCGGATCGCATCCGCGCGGGCGCCGAGAACGCGTTGTGGACGGCGATCGGTCTGGCCCTGGCCCTGTTCGCGCTGACAGGGGTGCTCGGCACCATCATCGTCCGCGGCATTACGCGGCCCGTGGCCGGCATGACCGGCGCCATGAGCGAGCTCGCGCGCGGCGATAAGACGGTGGAAGTGCCAGGTATCGGTCGCAAGGATGAGATCGGCGACATGGCGGCTTCGGTGCAGGTGTTCAAGCAGCAGATGATCGAAGCCGACCGGCTGCGCAGCGAACAGGAAGAGGTCAAGCAGCGCGCGGAGGAAGAGAAGCGCGCCGCGATGAGCCGGCTCGCGGATGATTTCGAATCCAGTGTGCAAGGCGTGGTGGGGGCCGTTTCGTCGGCGTCCTCGCAGCTGCAATCGACGGCACGGTCGATGTCATCAACGGCCGAGCAGGCCAGCCAGCGCTCGACGGCAGTGGCCGCCGCAGCCGAGCAGGCCTCGGCGAACGTGCAGACGGTCGCAAGCGCGGCCGAAGAGCTGTCCTCCTCGATCGGCGAGATCAGCCGGCAGGTCGCGGAATCGACGCGCATCGCCACGCAAGCCGTGGAAGACGCGGGTCGGACCAATGCGCAGGTTCAGGCGCTCGCCGATGCCGCGCAGAAGATCGGCGACGTGGTGAAGCTCATCAACGACATCGCGGGCCAGACGAACCTTCTGGCACTCAATGCCACCATCGAGGCGGCGCGTGCCGGCGAGGCCGGCAAGGGTTTTGCGGTCGTCGCCTCCGAGGTCAAGTCGCTCGCCACGCAGACCGCGAAGGCAACCGAAGACATCGCCGCCCAGGTCAAGTCGATCCAGGGTGCGACCACCGACTCGGTCCAGGCGATCGGCCTGATCACCGGCACGATCGCGCGCATCAACGAGATCGCGACGACCGTGGCCTCGGCGGTCGAGGAGCAGGGGGCCGCGACCAAGGAGATCGCCCGCAATGTCCAGCAGGCCTCGGCCGGAACGGCCGAGGTGTCGACCAACATCGCTGCGGTCACCCAGGCGGCGGGCGAGACGGGGGCCGCGTCCGGCCAGGTGCTGACGGCCGCGGGCGAACTGTCGAGGCAGTCCGACGCGCTGCGTCTTCAGGTGAATGCCTTCATTTCCAAGGTCCGCGCGGCCTGAAAAAGGTTAACGCACCGCCTTCAGGGTTTGTTCAGCTGTTTGGGATACACGGTCATGGCCTGCCGGCTCCGGCGGGCGACAGGGGAATGCGACGATGTTGGCAAAGAAACCGACGACCCAGCCAGCGGCCGAAGCCGCAGCACCTCAGCCGGAAGAGCCGGTGCATGCGGCGAGCGAATGGCGCGAGCACGACCTGGTGATCCGCAGGTTCCACCTGGCCGGCCTGGCGCCGACGGAGATCGCCGTCGTCCTCAACAGCAAGGGCCTCCGGGTCCGCACCTGGGCGGTCAGCGAGACCTTCGTGCGCAACCGCCTCAAGGCGCTGGCTCTGCCGCCCAATCAGAGCCGCGTGTTCTACGCCCAGGGCCGTAACGAATACCGGCCGCGCAACCGCGGCTGAGACTTGTCAGCCGGCGCCGGGCCGACGCATCATCCTCCCGTGACCGCCGCGGTCTACGGGAGACGGGTCATGGGCTACAGCGCCATCAATTTCAAGCAGAAGCTCGGGCTGTTCACCGAACAGTGGTCGCCGAAGGTGATCGCCGAGATGAACGATTATCAGTTCAAGATCGTGAAGCTTCAGGGCGACTTCGTCTGGCACGACCACAAGACCACCGACGAGACGTTCATCGTCCTCGAGGGCGACCTGCGCATCGACTTCCGTGACGGAGCGGTCCACATCCGGGCGGGCGAGATGTTCGTCGTGCCCAAAGGCGTCGAGCACAAGCCCTACGCCGAGACCGAAGTCAAAATGCTGCTCATCGAGCCGCGCGGCATCCTCAACACCGGGGATGAGGGCGGCGAGCGTACGGCGCAGAACGACGTGTGGATTTAGACGCCGATTACGCGAGCTTCTGTCCCGGGAACTCGTCGATGAACACGTTGGGCCGCAAGAACATGGCGAGCACCAGAGCACCCTTGGGCGCGTAGGCGTAGTGCCGGTTGCCCTTCGGCCGCCAGACGAAGTTGCCGGCCGTGCACTCGCCCTCGTCGTCGACGAGGCTGCCTTCGAGCAGCCAGGATTGCTCGATCTCGACATGCTCGTGCATCGGGAGGCGTGCGCCCGGCTCCCACTTGAACAGCGCCGTCATCAGCCCGGTCGTCTCGTCCTTGAGCAGGATCTTCATCTGGATGCCGGCGCACGGGGTGGGCTGCCAGGGCAGGCTGTCGACGTCGACGTAGCGCGAGGCGAGCGGGCCCAGCTTGGTTTCGCCGGCCATGTGCGGGGTGTGCGCGGCAGCGGTTGCGCGTTCTTGCGTCGTCACGGTCATCGGGTCCTCCTCGATCGGCGCTTGCGTCCGAGACTATCAGCATCATGGGCGCCTGCCCATGTGGTGATCCTTGGACCCGCCCCCCTCGAAGCCGGTCGCGGAATGTATTACGGTGGCGCCAGGTGCGGAGGAGGAAACGATGACAGACCCGATGGCGTGGCGGCGCAGCTCGTTCGTCGACGCGTCCGAGTACACGCTGACCGTCAGCGCTGCCCATCGCGCCGAAGTCACGGCCGCAACCCGCGCGTTGGCAGCCGACCGGCGGCTCGCGGCACCGCAGACACTCTCGCGCGACGCGTTCGCGTTTCCCACGCTGGGGCCGCTTCTGAGGGGGGCCTATGACGAGGTGCGGGCCGGCCGCGGCTTCATCCTGCTGCGCGGCCTGCCGCTCGATGAGGGGTTCGATGCATTTGCCGCCGCCGTGTGGGGCGTCGGGGCCCATTTCGGCACCGCGCTGTCGCAGAACGCCCAGGGCGAGCTGATCGGCCACGTCATCGACGCCTCGAAGGAGGACGCGACCCCGCGGATGTATCGCAGCAATCTCGAGCTGCGGCTGCACAACGACATGACGGCTATGCTGTCGCTGGCATGCTGGCACAAATCGGCTGCGGGCGGCGCCACCTTTCTCGCGAGTGCGGTCACGATCCACGACGAGATCAAGCGGCGCGCACCAGACCTGCTGCCCGCCCTTTATCGCGGCTTCCATTACCATCGCCTGGGGGAGGAAGGAGAGGGACAGGAGCCGGTATCGCCCTTCCGGATGCCGGTGTTCGCGTTCGTCGACGGCCAGTTGAGCTGCCGCTACCAGCGCGCCGGCATCGCCGCCGGACATCGCGCGGCGAACGTGCCGCTCACCGACACCGAGCTCGCGGCCCTCGACATGTTCGATGAGGTGGCGAGGGCGCCGGAGAACCGGCTCGCCTTCTACCTGGAACGCGGCGATATGCTGGTGGTCAACAACTACACGATGCTCCACGCGCGCACCAAGTTCACCGAATTCGCAGAGCCGGAGAAGCGCAGGCACCTGGTGCGCCTGTGGCTGGATGCACCGGACTTCCGCCCGGTGCCGCCCGAGCTGCACTTGTTCGGCGTCAACGGCGTGCCGCCGCAGCCCGGGCGCAGCTGTACCTTCGATTTCCGCAAGCTTTACGGCGACGATCCGCGGGCGACCGGCGGCGTGCCGGATGCGCAACTGAGCGACGTCGAGCTGGCACACGGACGGTGACCATGAGACTTCGACTGATCGGTGCGGCGCTGGCGGCCGCACTCGTTGCAACGGGCGCGCGGGCCGATACGTTTCCGAGCCGGCCCGTGCGCCTGATCGTGCCGTTCCCGCCCGGCGGGGCGACGGATATCGTGGCGCGGCTTCTGAGCGAGAAGCTGGAAGGCATCTGGCATCAGAACGTTCTCGTCGACTACAAGCCGGGGGCCGGCACCGTCATCGGCACCGACGTCGTCGCGAAGTCTGCCCCCGACGGGTACACGCTCGGCATCGTGATCACCGGATACGTGATCAACCCGAGCATGCGCGAGCACATGCCGTACGACACGCTCAAGGACCTGTCCGGCGTGTCGATGCTCACCATTTCGCACATCGTGCTGGCGGCCACCGCGTCGCTGCCGGCCAATAACCTCAACGAGCTGATCGCGCTCGCGAAGAAGGAGCCGGGGACGTTGAGCTACGCGACGCCAGGCACCGGCACGGCCATGCATCTCGCAGGCGAGCTCCTCAAAAAGCGCGCCGGGATCGACATCGTGCACGTTCCGTACAAGGGCGGTGCCGCCGCCTATCCCGACCTGATCGCCGGACGCGTGCAGCTCCAGTTCGACCCGCTTTACGCCATGATGCAGATCATCAAGGCGGGCCAGGCGAAGCCGATCGCCATCACCAGCCCCGAGCGCGCGGCGGTGACCCCGGACATCCCCACTTTTGCCGAAACCCTGCCGGGGTTCAGCGTGCTCAGCATCACGGGCGTGGTGGTGCCGAGCGCCACGCCGCGGCCGCTCGTGCACCAGATCAGCGCCGACATCAACACCGCGCTGAAGAACCCGGACCTCAAGGAGCGGATGGCGGGCGTCGGCATGGAGCCGGCCGGCGACACGCCAGAGCAGTTCGACGCCTACATCAAGGCCGAGATCGAGAAATGGGCACCGATCGTCAAGGAAGCGGGGCTCAAGGTCGAGTAGGCCCGTCGCCGGTCAGGCTACCAGTACAGCTGCCCCCTGAAGCTGGCCGCTGCGCAAGGCGGCGAGCGCCGTGTTGGCCTCGGCGAGCGGGAACGGTCGCGTCTGCGTGCGCACCGGCACGCGCGGCGCCAGGGCCAGGAACTCCTCGGCATCCCGGCGGGTGAGGTTGGCGACCGACCGCACCACGCGCTCCCCCCACAGGATGCGATAGGGGAACGTCGGGATATCGCTCATGTGGATGCCGGCGCATACGACGACCCCGCCTTTGTCCACGGCGCGCAAGGCCGCCGGCACGAGCGGGCCCACGGGTGCGAAGATGAGGGCGGCATCCAGCGGCTCGGGTGGCGGCTCGTCGGAGGATCCGGCCCACACGGCCCCGAGCGACCGCGCGAACGTTTGCGCCTCGGTATCGCCCGCGCGGGTGAACGCGAACACGTGCCGGCCCTCCCAGGCGGCCACCTGTGCGACGATATGCGCCGCGGCACCGAACCCGTAGATGCCGAGGCGTGCGGCGTCACCGGCCATGCGCAGGGCCCGGTAGCCGATCAGGCCGGCGCACAGCAGCGGTGCTGCCTCGACATCGGAATAAGCACCGGCGATCGGGAAGCAGTAGCGCGCATCGGCCAGGGTGAATTCCGCGTAGCCCCCGTCGATCTGATACCCGGTGAAGCGCGCGCGCTCGCACAAGTTCTCGGCACCTTTGCGGCAGAACGTGCAGGTGCCGCACGTCCAGCCCAGCCACGGCACGCCGACCCGGTCACCGGGCCGGAAGGGCGTGGCCGCGGAGCCGGTCTCGACCACGGTGCCGACGATCTCATGGCCCGGCACGATCGGGAGCTTCGGCTGGGTGAGCTCGCCGTCCACGACGTGCAGGTCCGTGCGGCACACCCCGCAGGCCCGCACCTGGATCAGGATCTGGCCGGCCGCCGGGTGCGGCCGGTCGAGCTCGCGCAGCGAGAGCGGGCGGCCCGGGGCGTCGAGAACCATCGCGCGCATGACATCACCATCCTGCCATGCGCGATATGAGCGTCGCGAGCAGGCTCAATGTGACATCAGCACCGGGACGGTCATGTGCCGCAGCAGGTGCAGCGTCATGCCGCTGAATGCGTACTCGCGCAGGCGCGAATGGCCATACGCACCCATCACGATGAGGTCGGCGCCGAGATCGGCGGCGCGGGACAGGAGTACGTCGCCGGCCTTGATGTCCTCGGCGCTGGTCGAGCCGGCCTCTGCCTTCACGCCGTGGCGCGCGAGGTGGAGGGCGATGTCGGCGCCGGCGACGTGGGTGTCGCCGCGGTCCGGGTTGATTTCCATGATCCGCACCGCCTTGGCGCGGGTGAGGATCGGCAGGGCGTCGTGGACGGCGCGTGCGGCCTCCCGGGTCCGGTTCCAGGCGACGAGCACCCGCTCGCCGACGGTCGGGAACTTGCCATAGCTGGGGACCACGAGCGTGGGCCGGCCGGAGCCCATGATCAGCTCCTCGGTGACGTAGTCGTCATAGCCCTCATCCTCGGCCCGGCCCTGGCTCGAGACGACCAGATCGGCATAGCGGCTGTGGAGCAAGGTCGTCGAAATGGCCTCGCCCTCGGTCTCGCGCCACTCGAACGTGCTGCCGCTGCGGCGCTGCGCGGCCTCGACCGCGTTCTTCGCGTTCCGCGCGTGCTCGCGCATCACCGATTCCTGCCAGTCGACCATGGCGGCCGGAAATCCCTGGCCGAGCTCGGCCGGCAGATAGGGCCGCTCATGGACGTGGAGCGCAACGAGGTGACCGCCGTGGGCCGAAGCCAGCGCGGCTGCCACGTCAAGGCGGATCGGCGCCGATTTGGCGTCGTCGGCAATGACCAGAATGTCCTTATAGCTCATGAACTCCTCCGAGCGGCTCGACACACGCCTCATCAAACACGAACGACAGAATTCCCGCTTTGATGCAGATCAACCGGGGAGCCCGCCCGCGCGGCTAATGCGACATCAGAACCGGGAGGGTCATGTGCTTCAGCACGTGGCGGGTGACCCCGCCGAGGGTGAATTCGCGCAGCCGCGAGTGGCCGTAGGCCCCCATGACCAGTAGATCAGAGCCGAGGTCGGCGGCGCGCGACAGGATGGTGGCGGCCGTGTCTATGTCGCTGACTGTGGCAGCTTCGACCTCTGCCTTGACGCCGTGCCGCGCGAGGTGGAGGGCGACGTCGGCGCCCGCGATGTGCGGCTCGCCGCCCGACGGCGGATTGACCTCGAGGATCTGAACCGTCCGCGCGCGCGTCAGGATCGGCAGGGCGTCGTGCACGGCACGAGCCGCCTCGCGCGTGCGGTTCCACGCCACGAGCACGCGGTCGCCGAGTTGCGGATACTTGCCGTAGGCGGGCACGATGAGCGCCGGACGGCCGCAGCCCATGGCCACCGTCTCGGGCAGGAGATCGACCGATACCGGCTCATCCTCGCGTCCACCCTGGCTCACCACCACGATGTCCGCATAATGACCGTGCAGCCGGATCGTCGGCAGGATTTCGCCGGCGGCCCGCCGCCATTCGATATCGCGGCCGCTGCGCTGGCGCGCTTCGGCGACCTGCTGCTCGGCCCGCGCGGCGAGTTGGCGCGTCTGCTCCTCCTGCCAGCGGATCACCTCGGCGGCACCGCCCGGACCGAAGTCGCCCATCACGAAGGGCGGCGGCGAGACATGAAGGGCGGTCAGATGCGCGTCGTGAGTTTCGGCGAGGTTCGTCGCGACAGAGAGGCAGGCAGGCGCCGTTGCCGTCGCATCGACGTAAACCAGGATGTCCTTGAATGCCATGCTTGCTCTCCCGATGTCGGAGCCACCCGGTATCTAAACGCCATAGCTCGCCGATGATTGCCTTGATACAGATCAACCGCGGATGGCGGTCAAGGCATTTGCGGCGACGGGCCGGTCAGCCATTATATTCCTCCGGAGGTTCCGATGCGCTATTCGTGGTCGGTATTGGCGGTTGCCTGGGCATTGACCCTGGGAAGCCCCGCGCGCGCCGATGACCCATCGGACGTCGCTTCGGCGTGGGCCGCGTATCAACGCGGCGACCATGCGACCGCGCTGAGAAAGCTCAAGCCGCTTGCCGAGGCGGGCAACCCCGATGCGGAGTACGATCTCGGCACGATGTACAGCGACGGGCACGGCGTGCCGCGCGATCCGCGCGAGGCCGAAGCCTGGTGGGAAAAGGCCGCCAACCAGGGGCAGGCCGACGCGCAATTCAGCCTTGGCTTCATGCTCTTGTACGGTTCCGGCGAGGGCGAGAACGCGGTCACGGCCAACCCTTCGGCCGGGCTGCCGTGGCTCGAAAAGGCAGCCGCGCAGGGCCATCCGTCGGCCGAATATTTCCTGGGGTATCTCTACTGGAGCGGCACAAGCGTGCCGTTCGACCTGCAGAAGGCGCTGCAGTACACGTTGCGGGCGGCCGAGCAGGGCCGGGCCGACGCCGAATATCAGGCGGGCACGATCCTTGCGAGCCAGCGCGGCGTGCAGAACGCGATCGAGGCCTACAAGTGGCTCGAGCTCGCGGCGCGGCAAAATTACCCCGGGGCGGCGCAGAACCGCGACCGGCTCGCCGCGGACCGCCTGGCACCGGCCGAGGTGCAGCACGCGAAGGCGCTCGCCGATTCATTCAAGCCCGCGGCTCCGATGTCATCCCCCAGTCACGGCTAGACGCGAAACTGGTCACCCATGTCGATCCGAAATCTCGACGCGATCTTCAAGCCCAAGGCGGTCGCACTGATCGGCGCCAGCCCGCGGCCACATGCGGTCGGCTTCGTGACCGCGGAAAACCTGCTCGCCGGCGGCTTCGAGGGGCCGATCATGCCGGTCAATCCGAAGCATCGCGCTGTGGGTGGCGTGCTCACCTATCCCGACGTGAAAAGCCTCCCGGTGACCCCCGATCTCGCGGTGATCTGCACGCCGCCTGCGACCGTGCCCGGACTGATCGCCGAACTCGGCGCGCGCGGCACCCGCGGGGCCGTCGTGATCACGGCCGGGTTCCGCGAGCTCGGCAGCGCGGAGGGCAAGGCACTGGAGAAGGCGATGCTGGAGGCGGCGCAGCCGCATCTGCTGCGCATCGTCGGGCCGAACTGCGTCGGTCTCATCTCGACGCCCATCGGGCTCAATGCCTCCTTCGCGCACATGACGGCGCGCAAGGGCAACGTCGCATTCGTGGCGCAGTCGGGAGCGATGGTGGTCACCATCCTCGACTGGGCGGCCTCGCGCGGGCTCGGCTTCTCCCATCTCGTGTCATTGGGCGACATGACCGATGTGGATTTCGGGGACATGCTGGACTTCCTCGCCAACGATCCGAACACCAGTGCGATCCTCCTGTACATCGAGGCGGTCACGAACGCGCACAAGTTCATGTCGGCCGCGCGTGCCGCCTCGCGGGTGAAGCCGGTGATCGCCATCAAGGCCGGGCGTCATGCGGCCGCGGCGCGCGCGGCGACCTCGCACACGGGAGCCCTCGCAGGCGTGGACGCGGTGTACGACGCGGCATTCCGCCGTGCCGGCATCCTGCGCGTGCAGGCGCTCGACGAGCTGTTCGACGCGGTCGAGACCCTGGCCACACCGCTTGCCATCGCCGGCGACCGGCTGGCGATCCTTACCAATGGCGGCGGCGTGGGCGTGCTGGCGACCGACGCGCTGCTCGACGGCGGCGGGCGGCTGGCCGAGCTCTCGCCCGAGACGATCGCGCGCCTGGACAAGGTGTTGCCGCGCACCTGGTCGCGCAACAACCCCGTCGACATCATCGGCGATGCGCCGGGCACGCGCTACGCCGATGCAATGGCACCGCTCCTGGAGGCGCCCGAGGTCGACGCCGTGCTTGTGCTCAACTGCCCCACCGCCGTCGCGTCAGGCGTGGAGGCGGCGCAATCGGTCGTGGCCGCGGCGTCCCGGCGCATCATATTGACGACCTGGCTCGGCTCGGGGGCCGCGGTCGAGGCCCGGCGCCTGTTCTCGCAGGCGGGCATCCCGACCTACGAGACGCCGGATGAAGCGATCCGCGGCTTCATGCACCTCGTCCGCTATCGCCGGAGTCAGGAGACGCTGCTGCAGGTTCCGCCGTCGAGTGCGCCAGAAGTGACACCCGATGCGCCGCGGGCGCGGCGCGTCGTGGAGGCCGCGATCGCTGCAGGCCGGACGTGGCTCGCCGAGCCGGACGTGCGCGAGGTGCTCAGCTGCTACGGCATCCCGGTCGCGAAATCGGCGCTCGCCGCCACGCCGGCAGAGGCGGCCGCGCAGGCGAGCGCGATCGGCGGTCTCGTCGCGCTCAAGATTTTCTCGCGCGACATCACCCACAAATCCGATGTCGGCGGTGTGGCACTCGACATTGACCCCAGGGACGTCGCGGCGGCGGCAGAGGCGATGCAGGCCCGGGTCGCCAAAGCCGCACCCGACGCCCGCCTCGACGGCTTCACCGTGCAGCAAATGATCCACCGGCCCGGCGCTTACGAGCTGATCGTCGGCATGGCCGTCGACGTGCAGTTCGGGCCGTTCCTCCTGTTCGGACATGGCGGAACCGCAGTCGAGGTGATCGCGGACAAGGCGCTGGCCCTGCCGCCGTTGAATCTGGCGCTGGCGCACGAACTCATGGCCGGGACCCGTGTGTTCCGCCAGCTCAAGGGCTATCGCGACCGTCCCCCGGCGGCTCTCGATGCGATCGCGCTGACGCTCGTTCAGGTGTCGCAGATGATTTCGGACCTCGACGCGATCCTCGAGCTAGACATCAACCCGCTTCTGGCCGACGCCGCGGGCGTGATCGCGGTGGATGCGCGCATCCGGGTCGGGCGCGTCGGCGAGGCCGGGCGCCCGGGCGGGCGGCTGGCCATCTCGCCCTATCCGCGCGAGCTCGAGCGCAAGCTGGCGGTCGCGGGGCTGGGGGACGCGCTGATTCGGCCGATCCGGCCCGAAGACGCTCCGGGGCTCGTGCGGTTGTTCAACCGGCTCTCGCGCGAGGACGTCCGGATGCGGTTTTTCGCGCCGATCCACGAGCTGTCGCCGCGCCAGCTCCTCCGCTTCACCCAGATCGACTACGACCGCGAGATGGCGCTCGTGCTCGAAATCCCCGACGGCAAGACCGGGGGGGAAATCGTCGCGGTGGTCCGTCTGTCCGCCGACCCCGACAATCGGCAGGCGGAGTTCGCGGCCTTGGTGCGCAGCGACCTGCAGGGCAAGGGCGTGGGCCGGCTGATGATGGAGCGGCTCGTCGACTACGCGCGCCGCCGCGGCTTGGGCGAAATGTTCGGCGACATCCTCGAGGACAATCGCCGCATGCGGACATTGTGCCAAAGCCTCGGGTTCGACGTGGCGGCGCAGGGGCCGGGGGTGGTGCGGGCCACCCTCAAGCTGTAGGCCGCCCATTTAAGAGCCTGACGCGACAGCGTATTTGACCTAGATCAAAGTCAGACCCGTTGCCTTGCCGCATAGTGATGCGCAACCCCTAGAGGATGCTCATCATGAACGAGGCGCTGACGCCGCGGCTGTTGGACAAATCGACGATCGACCGCGCATTTCCGCTGGTGCGGAACCTGGTCCCGGCGATGACCCAGGAGCGGTGGACGCAATTCGCCCGGCCGCATCTGTCCTCCCGCTCGCCGCACTGGCCGCGCGGGCTGATGGCGATCCAAAATCCGAAGGGCTATATCCTCGGCCTGTTCGTCTTCGAGGTGCGCGACGACCTTTATGAAAACCGCGCGCTGTGTATCGACAACATCATCGTCCCGAACCTGCCCGGCCGCGACCTGGTGTGGACGGCGATCGTGGACACGGCCGAGCATCTGGCCGCGATGAACGGCTGCCGGGTGATCCGCGCCGGCCTGGCCGACGAGCTGGAGCCGGCGGATACCGATCGCGCCTGGCTCTCCGCGTCGCTGGAGCGGGCAGGGTATTCGCTCGAGGGCGTTCGCGCCGTGAAGCGGGTCGACTCCGCCGGCGCCGCGGCGCCGCACTGAGGCTCGCCATGAAAAAGAAGATGGCTTCCCGATTCAGCGTCGACGCTGCGACGAAGACGCACTCGCTCCACCTGGTCCATCCGTGCGATGTCTGCGAAGTGCGGCCGTACTCCGCCTGTGCGGCCTTGAATCCGGACGAACAGGCGCATCTGGTCGAAATCATGACCACCGTCGAGGTCGACGCGCACCAGCCGATCTTCGACGAGGCGGAACGCGCGCAACACGTCTTCAACGTCACGGAAGGTGCGGTCAAGATCTACAAGCTCCTGTCCGACGGGCGGCGGCAGATCACCGGCTTCCTGTTCCCGGGCGACTTTCTGGGCCTGACGCACAACGAGAGCTACGCCTACAGCGCCGAGGCGCTGACCCACACCAAGCTGTGCCGTTTCCCGCGCCAGAAGCTCGAGGCGCTGCTCGACGAGATGCCGAAGCTCGAGCAGCGCCTGCTCGGCATGGCCTCGCATGAGCTGGCGGCCGCACAGGACCAGATGATCCTGCTCGGCCGCAAATCGGCGAAAGAGCGGGTCGTGTCGTTCCTGATGATGCTGTCGAACGCGGCCGTACGGCACGGGCGGCCGGACAACCCGGTCGGGCTGCCGATGACCCGCAACGACATGGGCGACTATCTTGGATTGTCGCTCGAAACCGTGAGCCGCGCACTGACGCAGCTCAAGACTCAAGGCCTCATCCAGCTTCTGGACGAGCGGCGGGTGCGGCTGGCAAAGCCCGAAGCCATGCGCGAGATCGCCGGCGGCGTCTAGGCTCGCGCCGATTGCACCGAAGCGATCCGGAACGTCCGCTGCACGCCGTCATGCTCGGTGATCGAGACGTATTCCCCCTGCTTGAACACGTGACGGTCGAAGCGGAAGATCGGCTCGTCGTCCGAGTCGGTCCCCGGCTGGTAATCGAACGCCCAGTGGCGGCCGCGCTGATGGACCAGATGCCCGTTCTCGTCCGCGTCGGTGCCCCAGAAGCGGCGGACCACGCATTTGTCGCGCGTCTTCTTCCACTCGGCC
>Ga0335071_10000136_pt1 | contig 86894 bp, 76 predicted proteins | sample Lox_Sample_15_FD_206724 | JGI IMG/M metagenome (GOLD analysis project Ga0335071, IMG submission 206724) | Soil microbial communities from Loxahatchee National Wildlife Refuge, Florida, United States - Lox_Sample_1.5 | ecosystem: Environmental > Terrestrial > Soil > Wetlands | place: USA... | reverse complement strand
GCCGCCAACGATCACAGTGTTTCCGTCGCCGGAAATCGAAACGGCTGAACCTTGCAATGCATTGCCCGCCGCACCGATTCCAACCAGCTTGGTGCCTTGCTGCGTCCATGTTGCTCCGCTTCTTGAGAAAATCCACGCTGCACCTGATCCGCTACTGTCGTAAGGACCGCCAATGACTGCAGTATTTCCATCGCTCGATAGACCAATACTTGCCCCTTGTTGTGCACTGGTTGCGGCTGTACCTACGAGTTTGATTCCCTGCTGTGTCCAGACGGTGTCGCTTCGGGTGAATACCCACGCTGCCCCTGTATTACTGCTGTCAGCGGGACCGCCTATGATAACTATGTTCCCATCGGAAGAGATTCCGACCGAAAGCCCCTGTTGTGGAAGGCCTGACGAATTCGTCCCGACTAATTTCTTTCCTAGTTGTGTCCAATTACTCCCTTTTCGCGTGAATATGCATGCTGCTCCTACTGCCGCATATTGATGACCACTATCTACGGGTGCTCCTACTACGGCGGTGTTTCCGTCGCTTGACAACCCTAAAGAATAACCAAAAAATGGGGTACCAGATACATCGCTCCCCACGATTTTGTTTCCCTGCTGTGTCCATACATCGCCACTCCTTGTGAACACCCATGCTGCGCCAACATAACTATTATCCCACGGTCCGCCAATCATCGCCGTCTTTCCATCCCGCGAGAGAGCTACGGCGACACCTTGCGCTGAATGACCAACGGCCCCGGATCCAACAAGCTTCGTTCCTTCTTGACTCCATACTCCATTTGCGCGAGTGTAGATCCACGCAGCCCCGACACCTCCATTATCTTCGTGCCCGCCGACAATCGCCGTATTGCCGTCACCAGAAAGGGCAACCGACATCCCCTGATATGCGGCCCCCGCGGCCCCAAGCCCTACAAGTTTGTCTCCTTGCTGAACAAATTGGGCATCCACTTGAGCGGCGAAACCGACAACAGCCATAAGAATCATCCAAAGGTGAATTCGGAGCATGCCTACAAAACTTGATCGCTGGGTCAATTTCTTTTTGCTTGATAATTTTAAAGTCGAAGTAGATCGTTCCATGTGTTTTTCCCGTGACAATAATTTCTGGTTGATTGATATATGATAACCCAACCCTTCAAGCAGATAGACGCCCTGTCTCGAATGATCAAGATCGCAATTGGATAATTAACAACTTCCACCAGAAGGATTGTTATCTCATGAGCACTGATCTCAATTATAAAAGTTCACGTCGTTTATTGCATTACAGAAAAACATACGCCTCAAGTAGACACTTGCTCATGGCGCATTTATTGACTTTGTTTTTCTTACTTGACCAGCAACAGCTTTTTTGTCTGTACAAAACTCCCGGCTTCCAAACGATAGAAGTATAGCCCGCTTGATAGTTTGGACGCATCGAACGTAGCTTGATAGAATCCTGCCGGTTTCTGTTCATCAACGAGAACAGCTGTTTCCCTACCAAGAATATCGTAGACCTTTAATGTCACAGTACCGCTTTTCGGCAATTGATAGCTGATTGTTGTCGTCGGATTAAATGGATTGGGATAATTTTGAGCAAGCGCGTATGCTGTCGGCACCAATGACGGATCCTGGCTAACTTTTGTCACAACTTGCGATGAACCAATGTTGGTCATTTTCATACCTTCGTTGATCCGTAATTCCTGCAGGGAAACCGTAGATTCACCATCTTTAGATGCTTTGAAATGAACCGAAGCAAATGTCATCGCACTGCTGATTGGTTGCATGGATGCACCGGCAAAATGAATAATGCCCGCTGCAGAATCGACCAAAATGACGATATCGGACTGGTTAAGAAGTGGTGACCAGACAATGTTTTGATACGAAACACTTTGTGCGTCAAATTTCAACATGCCCTCAAACGAGAGGATATTGTTTCCTTTTAAGAGATTGATTGGCACTTCGAAACCTGATTCCGTATCCCCTTGGATGGTGCCCTCCATTGAGAATTGTCCTTCGGCAGTCAACGGGCCCATAACCGTGCTGTCCGCGGGGAATGATGTGATGAGATGGACGACATATTTCAATATCGCAGTTGCATCCAGAGCAGAAACAGATCCATTGTTCGTGACGTCGGCGTTTACCAACTCTTGATCGTCTAATTCAGTTTCTCCTACGAGATATTTAAGTAACAGTGCGGCATCAGCTGCCTGCACTATGCCGTTCTTGTCAACATCTCCGTAGATTGGCGTTAGTTTTATTTTAACATTAACACCGCCGTTGATAATGACGACAGTATCGCTACCTGTGTTGAAGACTGCATGTTGAATGGTGATAGGGATAACGCCAATGGAATCTGTTACTACTGCAAATCGTGCGTTAAAAAGCACGCCATTATTTCGAATTTCATTTGCCCCGGCCGATGCACTTAACGCAATCGAGTCGCTCCCATTCACCTGGAGCTGCCAGCCGTGTGATCCGATTAACGTCGACGCCGTATCTAATCCGAGAAAATGAAGCTTATCCAAAAATCCCGAAAACGAAACCTCTGCAGCATCGTAGCTCTTTCCCGGCGGAAGTTGAAGATGGAACGGAACTTTCACTGTATCCCCAGGATGCGCAGTTACAGTATCCACTGACAGAATAATTTTATGAGTGCCTTCGGAATTTCCATATATCCAAGCGGCTCCCAGATCATAGTCGTCAGTTCTGCCGCCAACGATTGCAGTGAGCCCATCTCCAGAGAGACCTACTGACCAACCTTGTGCCGATGCACCTGTTGCACCGCTGCCGACAAGCTTGCTCCCTTGTTCTGTCCAAACTCCGCCATTCCGTGAGTAGATCCAGGCAGCCCCAGTATTGCTGCTGTCACTATAGCCGCCAACGATCACAGTGTTTCCGTCGCCGGAAATCGAAACGGCTGAACCTTGCAATGCATTGCCCGCCGCACCGATTCCAACCAGCTTGGTGCCTTGCTGCGTCCATGTTGCTCCGCTTCGTGTGAATATCCATGCTGCGCCCTTGTCACTGTTGTCAAAACCTCCTCCAATAATAGCTGTATTCCCATCGCTCGATAAAGAAACGCAATCCCCTTCCTGAGCTGGACTGACAACGCCAGATCCCACGAGCTTGTTCCCTTGCTGTTCCCAAACAGTGTCGCTTCGAGTGAATATCCACGCAGCCCCTACGTTCGCACTGTCACTGTTTCCACCTACAATAATCGTATTTCCGTCTGATGAAATTGCCACCGAAATACCCTGATACGCAAGGCCTGAGGCACCTGTCCCAACGAGTTTTTTCCCTTGTTGCCTCCAAATACTGTCGCTGCGAGTGAAGACCCAAGCTGCTCCTACAGCTGCGTATTGCTGGCCATTGTCTACCGGACCACCGATTACAGCCGTGTTGCCATCACCCGACAGATGGACCGAATAGCCGAAAAACGAACTCCCAATCGCATCGTTCGCAATAAGCTTTCCCCCTTGCTGCTTCCATACGTTCCCGTTCCTTGTGAATACCCAGGCTGCACCAGCTAATCCATTGTCATAGTATCCGCCGACAATTGCCGTGTTACCATCCCATGAGAGTGCTACCGACACACCTTGCGTGGAAACACCCGTAGCGCCCGATCCGACGAGCTTCGTTCCCTGCTGACTCCACACTCCGTTGACTCGATTGTAGATCCATGCCGCCCCAACGCCTCCGTTGTCTTCATGCCCACCGACAATGGCTGTATTGCCGTCACCAGAAAGGGCAACCGACGCCCCCTGATATGAAGCGCCCACTGCTCCAGTGCCGACAAGTTTATTTCCAACCTGATAAAATTGAGCCTGGACATTCAGAACAAACAAGAATGTCAAAATAGAGACCCAAAAAAAATATGAATGCATCATGACGATGATGCTTGGATGATGATTCTGAATTTTTCTTCTTAATGACATAATATCACGTTCCATGTTGTTCCTCCTCTGTCACAAATTCCGTAGTGTCAATATGCGAATCGGATCAATTATAATTGTCTCCATTACATACGTAAATCGAAAAAATCCAACGCTGTGGAAGATCGTTTTATGGGGAATCTTTCGCCTGGGTTTGTTGTCCCGACTGGGTCATACTCCGCTGAATCAACCAGGTGACTTCTGGGGGAAGAAATTTATGAAGAGTAAGGATGTGAAAGAATGCCCCATTTGCCCCATGTGCTGGGGAGTAGTGTATGATTAATTGCAATTAAATGCAAGTATGAGAATTTGACTCCGTTCCCAATCGGAGAATGGGAGCCAGTACACCCTTCCCCCAAACGGGCCAATCGTGAGGCTAGAACACTCCCCTTCCCCCGCCAACTTTGCAATTGCTTCGAAAAATGAATAAATTGGATGGAATTTTTAACGCAAAGATTCGGAAAAACGCTCACCATGAAGAAAATCACCTTTGGAATTATCGGTTGCGGCAGGATAGCCCAGCGGCATGCCGAGCATATCAGCAAAATGGCAGAGTTAAAGGCGGTCTGTGACGTCAAACAAGAAAGAGCCAAGGAACTGGGGACAAAATATTCGTGCCGTCAATATTTTAAGATCGACGATCTGCTGGCCGCAGAAAAGACGATCGACGTCGTTTCGATCTGCACGCCGAACGCATTCCACGCCGAACACACGATCAAGGCGCTTAATGCGGGGAAGCATGTCCTCTGCGAAAAGCCGATGGCGCTGACGACCTCGGATTGCCGCAACATGATCACCGCGGCGGAGAAGTCGAAAAAAAATCTCTTCATCGTCAAACAGAACCGCTTTAACCCTCCGATCGTGGCGATGAAAAAAGCCGTCGACGATGGGAAACTCGGGAAAATTTACAGCGTCCAATTGAATTGCTTCTGGAACAGGAACGACCGCTACTACGAAGAGTCGGATTGGAAAGGGAAAAAAAATCTGGACGGCGGGACGCTGTACACGCAGTTCAGCCATTTCATCGACTTGCTCTATTGGATGGTCGGGGATGTAGAGAGCGTCCAGGCGATAACGAAAAATTTTGCCCATCCGAAAACCGTTCAGTTCGAGGACACGGGAGTCGTTCTCGTCCGATTCGCAAACGGAGCGATCGGCACGATCAATTACACGGTGAATAGTTTTAAGCGGAATATGGAAGGGTCGATCACCCTCTTCGGCGAAAAAGGGACGATCAAGGTCGGCGGGCAGTATTTGAACGTGCTGGAACACCAGGCGATCGACGGCTATGAAATCAAGGACGTCCCGCAGGGGGCTCCGGCCAACGAATACGGGTTCTACCAGGGCTCCATGTCAAACCACGATAAAGTCTACGCGAACGTCATCGATGTTCTCTCGAACGACGCGCCGATCGCCACCGGCGGCGGCGAAGGAATGAAAACCGTTGAAATCATCGAAAAAATCTACGCGCAAAACGCTTAGAACTACTGCGACCTACAAGGTTCATCCCAACGTCGCTATCGGCCGGAACGCGGTGATCGAAGACTACGTCATCATCGGCGTCCCTCCGCGGGGGAAGAAATCCGGGGAACTGCCGACGACGATCGGGAACAATGCGGTCATCCGCTCTCACACGGTGATCTATGCGGGAAATACCATCGGGGATAATTTCCAGACCGGACATCACGTGCTGCTGCGCGAAGAGAATCGTATCGGGGACAATGTCAGCATCGGAACCTCGTCGGTGGTCGAACATCACGTGACGATCGGCTCAAACGTGCGCATCCACACCAGCGCCTTCGTGCCGGAGACATCGATTCTCGAGGATGGATGCTGGCTTGGACCTCATGTGGTCATCACCAATGCACTCTATCCTCTCTCTCCGAATGTCAAAAAAGAGTTAAAAGGAGCGATCGTCAAGAAGAACGCAAAGGTCGGGGCAAATGCGACGCTCCTCCCGGGGGTGACGATCGGGGAAAATGCTCTGGTCGGCGCTGGTTCGGTGGTCACAAAAGATATTCCCCCGAACAGCGTCGTCGCCGGGAACCCCGCCAGGACCATCAATAAAATATCCAATCTCCCGTATAAGAAAGTGCAATGAATATTCCTCTCGTAGACTTAAAGAGCCAGTACCTTTCCATCAAAACCGAAATTGACAATGCCATTCAAGGCGTGCTTAATCAGACCGATTTCATCGGCGGCAGCGCCATCAAGTCATTTGAAAAGTCGTTTGCAGAATTCTGCGGGATGAAATACGCGGTCGGGGTGGGCAACGGAACGGACGCGATCCACCTGGCGCTCCGGGCCTGCGGCATCGGAAGCGGCGACGAGGTCATCACGGCGGTGAATATTTTCATCGCCACCTCCGAAGCCATCACGGCAGCCGGCGCGAAGCCGGTCTTTGTCGACAACGATCCGTCGACATATACGATCGACGCGACAAGGATCGAGGAGAAGATCACTCCGAAGACTAAAGCGATCATCCCCATCCATCTTTACGGCCAGCCGGCCGACATGGAACCGATCCAGCAGATCGCAAAAAAGCATAACCTCATCGTCATTGAGGACGCGGCACAGGCGCATGGAGCGACATACAACGGAACGAAGGTTGGAAATTTCGGAAAGGCGGCCTGTTTTAGTTTCTATCCCGGAAAAAATCTCGGAGCGTACGGCGACGCGGGGGCCGTCGCAACGAACGATGAGAAATTCGCCGAGCATGTCAGAATGCTGGCCAACCACGGGCGCCTGGAAAAATACGAGCACAAGATAGAGGGGTACAACAGCCGGCTCGACACGCTCCAGGCGGCGATCCTCAACGTCAAGCTTCGCTATCTCGGTGAATGGGTCAAGCGGCGGCAACTTCACGCTTCACATTTTGATCGATTGCTGCGCGGTCACGATATTGTCTCGATACCGGCGGTCAGGAAAAACTCGACTCACGCCTACCATCTTTATGTTGTGCGGGTCAATAATCGCGAAAAGGTCCGCGCTCATCTCAAGGAAAAGGGAATCGCCACCGGCATCCATTATCCGATTCCTCTTCACCAGCAGCCTGCATACCGTTACCTGAATTATCGAACTGGCGACTTCCCCGTCGCCGAACGCTACGCGCCCCAGATTCTCAGCATTCCGCTTTACCCCGAGCTTACCGATGCTCAGGTTGAATATGTCGCCGCCGCGCTGATCGAAGCGTGCAAAACCAACCCGTGAACCGTGAGCGCCGCGTATGAAGAGCGGGTCAAAAGATCTTCTCAAACATAAGGACATTGTCCTCGTCACGCTTTCGGAATGGGATGGACCGCGGCGCATCCGCCATCACCTTGCAAATGAATTCGCTAAACAGGGGAATCGGGTCCTTTTCGTCGAAGCGTTTTACTCGCTCTCAAAATTCATTAAGAATCCCGACATCTCGAAGTTCTTCCGGTTTCTTCGCGCCCCCCGGGAAATAAGAAAGAATCTATTTATCCTCTCCGTCATTCCATTTCTGCCGTTAGGCGAATTCAGTTCGATCGTCAGCCGGATCAACTGGACTGCCGCGCGATTCTTCATGCGGCGGAAGATGAAGGGTCTCGGGTTCCGAGATCCGCTGCTCATCATCTTCGCCTATAATGCAAGCTCGATCGTCGGACACATGGACGAACATCTTTCGCTGTACTTTTGCAATGATGCCTTCGACAAATTGTATAATCAAGCATCGCTCCGGCACAAAGTCGTCTCGCTGGAACGGACGCTCATAAGAAAAGCCGATGCTGTCATCACCGTTTCGGAAAAATTGACGGAAGAAAAATCGCCGTATGCTAAAAGAATCTCCACGGTGCATCATGGCGTTGATTACCCCCTTTTCGAGGAAGCGCTCGGCAGCGGAGAAATTCCGGAAGAGTTGTCAACGATCAAAAAACCAATCGTCGGATATTCGGGAGTTGTACGCCACATCATCGACCTCGACCTGCTCGAGTACGTCGCCTCCTCCCGTCCGGAGTGGTCGATCGTTATCGTCGGCCCGGTGACCGAAAGCGACAGGCAATACTATGAAAAAGTAGATGCACTGAAAAGAAGGGGGAACGTTCACTTCCTGGGGGCGAAACCTTCTGATAAGGTCCCCAGTTACATCGGTCAATTCGATGTCTGCCTCCTTCCGTATACACTGGACGAAGTTTCAACGTACTATGCGGCGCCGCTAAAATTCTATGAATATCTAGCTGCGGGGAAGCCGGTCGTGTCGACGGTCGGTCCAAAAGGGAAGGAAGAATCTATCGTCCTTAACGCAACGACCAAAGAGTCGTTCCTCGCCGCGGTCGAGAAGGCATTCTCGTTGACCTCGGCACAGCATGTTCACGCAAGAAAAGAAGAAGCAAGACGGAACAGCTGGGAAGAACGGGTTCGCGAGATAGAAGAATTTATTGGGACAGTGTGAGGGACAGTTCATAGAGGGCAAACGAAACAATATCTCCACCATGACATACTGTGCGTCATGCCATGCGGATCTCAGCGAAGCATCCATGACTGTTCTACCGGAACAGCAGAATCTGCCATCTGAAATACCTGCGAGTGACCTTGCTGTAATGTCGCGGATCCTTCGATTTGTACTGAAAAGCGGGCCCGCTCAGGATGACAGAGACGATAGTTGAGTCCTTATGGATCTGATGCTACGATCTAACAATTTGAGAAAAACCAAATTCTTTTAGGAAGAGATACCATGTCAAAAGAAATCGGAAAAATCGACTTCATCGACCTTAAGGCGCAGCAGCGGCGCATCCGTGCTTCCCTTGAACTCCGCATCAACAAGGTCATGGACCACGGCGCATATATCATGGGACCGGAAATTGCCGAGCTCGAGGAAAAACTCGCCCGCTATGTCGGCGTGAAGCATTGTATCGTTTGCGGGAGCGGCACCGATGCTCTTCTTATGCCCCTTATGGCATACGGCATCAAACCGGGAGATGTCATCTTCACTTCTCCGTTCACGTTCATTGCAACTGCCGAAGTCGTGGCCCTCCTCGGCGCCACTCCCGTGTTTGTCGATATCGACCCGAAAACATACAACATCGACCCGGTCAAACTGGAAGAAGAAATTCAGAAGTTTGTGAAAACGAACCCCGGAAAAAAAGCACGGGGAATTATTCCCGTCGACCTCTTCGGGCAGACAGCCGACTACGATCCGATCGGGTCGGTTGCAAAAAAACACGGCCTGTTTGTTCTCCAGGATGCGGCGCAATCCTTCGGGGCCACGTACAAAAAAAGAAAAGCAGGAAGCATGGGCGATGTTGCGGCTACTTCATTCTTTCCCGCGAAGCCGCTCGGCTGCTACGGCGACGGCGGCGCGGTCTTCTGCAACGACGACGCAATGGCGGAGAAACTCCGCTCCATTCGCGTTCATGGCCAGGGAAGCGACAAATACAACAATGTGCGCATCGGGATCAACGGCCGGCTTGATACAATGCAGGCAGCCGTCCTGCTGGCGAAAATGGAGATCTTTGACGAAGAGATCGGGCTGCGAAACAAAATCGCGGCGCGGTATTCTGAACAACTCAAAGGACACGCTGTAACGCCGTATGTCCGCGAGGATTGCGTCAGCGTGTGGGCTCAATATTCACTGTTGACCGAACACCGGGACGAGATGCTGCAGAAGTTGAAATCCAGAGGAGTTCCGACGGCGATCTATTATCCGAAGCCGCTCCACTTGCAGGAAGCGTTCAGCGGCCTTGGATACAAACGGGGACAATTTCCGGTGAGCGAGCGGACCGCCGATTCCGTATTCAGCGTACCGATGCATCCGTATCTGACCGAAGAGGTGCAGGATCATATTGTCAAAGCAATCATTGAATGACAAATTTCACCACAGAGAACCCATGATAAATAAATCGCTTCTCCCCCGCCTCAAAAAGATCAGAATGCTCGCAACCGACGTCGACGGCGTGCTCACCGATTCCGGGATGTATTACTCGGAACAGGGGGACGAGCTGAAAAAATTCAGCACGCGTGACGGAATGGGACTGGTGCTCCTCCGCAGCGCGGGATACAAACTTGCGATCGTCACGAGCGAAGACACGAAGATCGTGGAACGGCGCGCCGCAAAGCTGAAGATCTCCGACCTTGTGCAGGGCGCCCGCGATAAGGTGGCGTCGATGGAAATGCTGATGAAGCGTCATTCGCTGACGTGGGATGAGGTCGCATACATCGGGGACGACATCAATGACCTTGAAGTGATGAAGCGCGTGGGGTTTGCCGCGACGCCGGCCGACGGAACCGACGACAATAAAAAGGTCGCGCACTACATCACGAAGAAAAAAGGGGGGGAAGGGTGTGTCCGGGAGGTCTGCGACATGCTGCTGGCGTTGAAGAGGGGGTAATCAGCGGAAAGAGGGCAAATTTCGACTTCGTAGATCAGACATTCTTGTCTGACCGAATCTCAGGACAGGCGGTATCCGAAGGATGCTTCAAACGGACAAATGCCTGTCCTACGAACATAAATTCCTAATCGCGTTGCTGCTGATCAGCGGGACGATTTGACGACGACCAGCGTCAGGTCGTCGTGCGGTTCAGCGCCGGCGCGAAACTTCTGGACCGAGGTAAGAATCGATTTCTGCAGATCTGCTGCGGTGAGCGTCCGCCCCGATTGCACGACCTTGTGCACGGTCTCTTCGCCGAATTGGTTATTTCTCTCGTCCATGGCTTCAGTCAATCCGTCCGTGTAAAAGACAAAGATCCCGTCTTTGGTGAGGGGCTTGCGGATCTCCTGCAGTTCCTCCTCAAAAATTTTCCCGCGTTCCAACCCCAGACCGATGCCATGTGCGTCAAGGAATTGCAGCGTGCCGTTCACCCCGATCAGGGCTTTATTGTGCCCGGCGCGGCAGATGCGCACTTCCTTTTTCTGCAGGTCGAAGACGGCAAGGATCATCGTAATGAATGCTTTCCGCTCCATCCCCTCGAAGATCCGGCGGTTGATATGGACAAGCATTTCTTTCGGCGTTTTGTACATGTGGGCGGCGAGCTGCACCATTCCCTGGATCTTCGACATGTACAGCGCCGCCGACATTCCCTTTCCCGAAACATCGGCAACGGCGACGAGAACTTTTTTTGCCCCCAGCTGGATGTAATCAAAATAATCCCCTCCGACCGACATAGCGGGAATTGAAATTCCGGACATGTCAAGGCCTTTGACCGCCGGAATTTTCTTCGGGAGCAATCCTTCCTGGATCCGGCGGGCGATGTCCAGCTCGTGCTTGATCCTCTCCCGCTCGGCAAGTTCTTCGTACAAAAACGCATTCTCGATAGCCACTGAAGCCTGCTTCCCGGTCGAAGAAAGGAGCTGCAGATCCTCCTGCTTGAAGGTCGACTCCGATAATTTTTCTCCGACGAAGACCGCGCCGATCAGCTTCTCCTTCGACCGGATCGGGATGACGTACTGGAATTCTTGCTGACGAAAATTCTCTTTGATGTCCACCGGCAGATAATCGACGCTGAATTCCCCCTTGAATTTTTGGATCGCCTCCACCAGTCGTCTGTCGGTGAGGAGGCAGAATCTTTTCCACGAAGTGCCGTCAAAACCCTGAGTCTCCGTGCAGCAGCAGGTGTGTTCGTCCCGGAAGAAGACGATGCCGGCGCGCTTCAGCTTCATCAGCTCGCTCAGTTTTTCCACGATGCCGCGGGCCAGGTCCACCATGCCCAGCCTCGTCCCCATCACCTCGGCGAGTTCATTTGCGGCGCGGCGATAATCGTAGCGGGCACGGTCATACAGCCGGTCGATGAACTCCTGCCCCTTTCTTCCGACAAGTCCGATCGCGAGCGTGAGCAATCCGGCCACTGCCATCAATACCGCTTTTTCGAACGGCTCCTGCTGCCCCGGCAGCGACGGCGTGCTGAGAATCTCAATCGACGTCCCCGTGAGCCTGACGTTGGGCAAATTTAATTTAACCTGCGGAAGGGTGAGGAGGATTTCGATCGCGGCCGCGGCCAACGCCAAGATCCAGGCCCATGAAATAATGGAGTATTGAATATTCCGCCGCACGCGCAGGTCAAGGTCAAGCAGCCGGTACCGGCCGATGGAGTAAAGGTGCGATAATGGAATGGCGGCCAGGAAGGCTCCCATGTACCCGAAATATGTCTGGCTGCTTGTCGTGTTGACGAGGTATCCGCACACGATCACAAGCACCATCGCAACGACCGAAACCCAATTGATGATGCGGGATAGTTTTTTGTACTCATGGCCGGCCTGCTTCCAGAAGAAAATCGAGACGGCGGCGATCGCCAGAACCATAATGCCTATGCACAGCAAGGCGGTATTTCCTTTGAGCAGCATCGTCGCCGTCACCGACAAAGCGGCAAGCACATACATGACGATCCGCAGCCACGGGCGCGAGAGCAGCTCCGGCCTTTCGATAGGAAAGTAGATCCTGCTGTGAAACGTGAGCGCGATGCCAAAGAAGAGGGCACAGACCATCGTAAATCCGCGCACCAGAACGAACCAATCGACGTAGACGTCCCTTTGAAGGAGCGTCACGACAACGAAAAATCCGAACACGAGGAACGAAAGTCCGAGGAGCCGGGCGGCCTTCAGTCCCGGGCGCTTGAGCGACAGGAAGGTTCCGGTGACCATATACAATATTCCCGACAGGAAGACGACGAGAAGCGAGATCGGAAACCCGAACGCGGCAAGGGTGACGTTCAGCCGCAATGTCTGATTGCCGCGGAGGATCTCATAGACGATCGACTTTCCGATCTGTCCCTGCCGCATGATGGAATCAGCTTGAAGAACATTGTTGAACCCATGTCCGTTGATCCTCAGGATCAGGTCGCCTACCTTCATGCCAGCGCGGTCCGACGCCCCCCCTTCGGTCACGTCGCAGACGTTCGCTGTCGGAGGAATGACCCGCACCAGAGCGGAAGAAAACCCCCGCTTCCGGACTTTGAGGATCATCCGGGCTGTTTCGGTCGACCGGTCGACCGTCACGACAAGTGAATCACCCGCATTCTTCGCAACGATGCCGTCAACATCCGAAGGATCCGAGACGCTGTGATCGTTCACCGAAACAAGAAGGTCTCCAACGCAGATTGAATCGACGTTGCGCGGCGCTACTGTTGCCAGGGCGATATAGGAGGATCTCTTGACGACAGCGCCCGGGAGACTCCTGACAAAATAGAGGGTCGACGAAGAATTCATGAACAAATTCTCATCGGTCGGCGAGCTGGCGTAGCGATAGAATGCGACTCCACCGAACGCGAACAAGTACAGTGCCAGCGCGCCGATCAGAATCCTGACAACACGGGGATGTTCGTCAAAATATTTCATGGAAATGGCAGTTTTCGTTTCATGAATATACGAAAAATTGAAGAAATCGTTGCAAAGATCGTGCTTAGAATGGTTTTTTCTGCTTTTTTTGATATATTATGCATGTTAAGCAGGGTTTTTTATATGGTTTCACTTATCGACACCAAGAATCCCCCTATTTCTCACGCTTGATGGGCGTCCTCGGAAAGAATTATCTCCATACCGTAGCCACGAACGTAATTCTTAAACTCGTGTTCGGCTTAGTGATTGGCATTGTTACCGCACGAGCCCTTGGGCCGGAAGGACGTGGTGAATACAACCTTCTTGTTCTTATAATCACTACACTCACTACGCTTCTCAATTTCGGGATTCCCGGTTCAAATACTTACTTCCTGGCGAGCAATCGTCTTGGACTGGAAAAACTCATGCGGGGTTCTTTTCTTCTAGCAATCGGCGCAAGTCTAGTCTCCTTGCTCTTGCTCTATGCAAGCTATCGAACAGGGCTTCTAGCGCATCTATTCCCAATTGAAAAGTTAACACCTACGATTTTAAGCTCACTAGTTATAATTCCAGTCGCCTTCTTCAATCTATTCGCACAAGGTATAATTATCGGGGAAAATAAAATTTTTCTCAACAATTACCTATATCTTGGTAGTCAAGGCATGCTTGCATCGACGCTTCTGCTGTCGTATGTCTTCGGGATGCTTACCGTGCCTCTGGCGGTAATTTTATTTTCCGTGAGTAATTTTGTGACTTTTACTATGATCATTGTTGCTTATCGGTCGACAATATTTACTCGCTACAAGGTGGGGATGACATGGACCGACTACAAGAATCTACTTCGATTCTCATTACCACTTCAAGCCGGAGTGATATTGCAATTCCTGAATTACAGGCTTGACGCATTCCTTGTGAATGCGTTTCTGGGAACCTTTTCCGTCGGGATTTATGTCCTCGCAGTGAATTTGGTGGAAATCCCATGGCTCCTTTCTGCATCAATGGCATCGGTCCTGTTCCCAACGGTAGCTTCAAACCATCAGCAGTCTAAAAAAATTTTGGCGAAAGCAGCAACAGCAACGTTTGCCGTAACGCTGGTTGGAGGAATTCTCGCGTTCTTTCTCGCTCCTTACTTCATTGTCGTATTATTTAGTGAAAAATTTGCTGCATCTGTGCTGCCTTTTCAAATCCTTCTTCCTGGAATTGTAATCTTTAGCATTACAAATGTTCTCGCCTCTTATATGGCGGGTGTCGGAAAACCCGGATTCAACACCCTCATTGCTTTGGTCGCATTGGTATTTACTATTGTCCTAGACATTACCCTGATCCCTCGAATTGGAATACCAGGTGCCGCGATTGCTTCCTCTTTTTCCTACTGTGTTTCTACTCTGTTTTCTCTCATCTTGTTTGTGAGAATTTCTAAATTGAGCGGACGGGAATTTCTTGATTATATCATATCATTTCGTAATGATTTCCGAAGTATAAATGCGCGAATTCGAACTAAAATACTAGCGATTATGCCGCAAAATTTGTCCGGCAAGTCATAAACTGCCTAATCAAAGAATTCGATGAACATCCTCCTTAGGCCGATTGCGCTAAGATTCGAGCTCACCACTCTCAGCAGTCGGGCAGTGATTTTTTAATGAGCTAATAAAGAAAAGTTACGGAATATGAAATGACTTTGCCGCTTTTCCCGCGTTCCCAAAGGGGCGTTATGCCATTATTATGGCAGCTTTATATGGCTGCATCTCATCAAATGAGAAATCCTTTCGCGCCAATGCTATACCAAAGCTCTAATAGGCTCGGGTATGGCTCTTGTTAAACAACCAAGAGTCGTTGAGAACCTTAACTCGACGACGCCTTGATATGTGGCAACTAGTTTTGGAGCAAAGAGCTTCAATTTCCTGCATAGAACGATCACAATTCAATTTCATCTCGATGATTTTGGCAGATTCATAGTACGCCAAGTAATGGAAGATAACTCTACCAAGGACCATTCTTAGGCTTAAATTTTCAACCATTGGGGGATTTTGATATCATTACAAGAGAATTAGAAAAATGCGTAATAAAATACTAATTATTTGTCACACTGAAAGATCTCCTTTCGTGCCCCTTGATGCCTCGATACTCTCCGCTCACTACTCGGTTGAGATTCTGGGTATAGAGCGATTGCGAAAACCAAAACTACTTTGGCTTGTGGGCACCCTCTGGACCAAGTTGATCCATGGCGATATTGCTTGTGTTATGATGTGGTTCTCGGTTCCGCACCTTGCACCGGTCATCGTTGCCTTCTCGAAAATGTTTGGAGCACGTGTCGTTGTCATTACAGGTGGATTTGATGTTGCGTATGTTCCCGGAATAGCATGGGGCGAAATGGGAACATGGTGGAAGCGATGGTTGCAGCGGCTCACCCTTCAGCGCGCCGACCGCGTCCTGCCATTTTCAAATTTCTCACGCCGCGACACTTTGCGATTTTCTCCCGAGAACAGGACAGAGACTCTTTATCCGGGTGTTGACATAAAGCGTTACAAGCCATCCGGACAGAAGGAAAATTTGGTGATCACGGTGTGTAATGGTATCGGACGATTTACAGTTATTCAAAAAGGTCTGGACATTTTTTTGCAATGCGCACGTGCATTGCCGGAATATCAGTTTCTCATCATAGGTCAATTTAACGTTGGCGACGAAATCGGACAATCCTTTAAGGAGTCCGCCCCCACAAACGTGAATTTTGTGCCCCGTTATGTTTCCGAGGATGAATTGGCCGTATTCTATCAGCGCGCTAAGGTTTATGCTCAGTTGTCAGCGCACGAAGGGTTCGGCGTCGCGTGCGCAGAGGCGATGGCATGTGAATGTATCGCGGTTGGTACACTTAATACATCATTGCCCGAAGTGATTGGAGAGACAGGCTATCTGGTGCAGTATGGCGACCTCTTAGGGGCTGTTTCGGCAATCAGATCAGCAATGACGAGCATGAAGAACGGGAGTGAGGGTCGGAAGAGAGTTGAGACGAATTTTTCAGTCGAGAGGCGATCGTCCCGGTTACTCGAAATCATGGACCAGGTCATTCGGCAATGACCGATCAATTTTGCTGTCACTCAGAATTTCCGATAACTTTTGCAAAGTTCGAAATTCCTTTATTTCTGTTTTGAATCAAGAAATCCAACTCATTTTTTACCTGGATTAAAAGCGCGCGGCAAAATTGAAGACATTCATGTTTGCCGTGGATAGTGCGCTTATCATTTAGTTGAGAATCCATGATAGATCCTTCCTGTATCGTTTGTAAGGCGCAACCAATTAGAAGGTTCAAAAAAAGAATATTTGATTCTGTTGAATCATATATCTATGAATGCCCTTCGTGCGGTTTAGTGTGGAGGGATCCTATCCCCACCGCTGAGCAACTTGAAAACTATTACTCAAGCAATACATTTCGATACCCGGACAAGGTGCAAAAGGAAATGGCCGAAAGCCAGCGAGACTTCATATTACGAGCCATGTCAAAATTGCCGCACCCCCCATCATTCAGATTCGTCGAGTATGGTGCGGGAAATGGATGGCTCGTCAAGATTATGTCTGGATTACCTTGGATTTCTTTTGCGGCGGGAATTGAACCCGATCTGGAATCTGTCATTCAAGCAAGAGAGTTTCTGCGTGTAAACATGTACAATGGATTCATGGGTCAATATCCTTTACCTCATGATGATCACTCTGAACCCACACTTGTTGCCCTCTCACATGTGATGGAGCATTTACCCAACCCTCTCTACGCCTTGGACTTTTTTATCCAGACATTCCCAAAGCATTTTTTGTTCATAGAGGTCCCAGATGGCAATCTCGAAAAGAAAGCCATTTTCGCGGACCTTTTTCTACCGACTTCGCTCGACCAGCATTTGTGGGAATTCGATCACGAAAATCTGACTCGGATGCTGCAGAACAAAGGATATACAATGATTTGTAGCGAGACGATAGGTGCAAAAGGTTTTTGGAAAGTCTCCATGAAATCAAACAGTATCATGCGGATGCATATTGACATTTGTGATGAGTGGAATAGAACGGGCAGGGGGCCGGGTATCAAAACTCTCAGACGATATGCTCGACTTATGCTAGAGTTGTTCCATTTCCTTATTCTTGCTGCGGTTTCTAACGTACGTGCGTTTCGCAGGTCGGATTATCCCTCCTTACGGATTATCGCCTCATATCAGAAATAAACGACTCAATTCATCAATGGCGAATATATTGGTAACGCAATCAGGAATGAAACATAGCATTGGAATGATGCGGTCGTTAGCTCGTCAAGGACACGCGGTGTATGGCCTCATAAATCCGGGAGAAAAACAACCTCTGTCAAAGTATAGCAGATATTGTCGGCAAGTATATAATGTGCACCAGGAGGACGAAGAGGCGTTCGTGAAAGATATTTTTCGCCTTTTGGAGAAATATACATTCGATGTGTTAGTCCCTATCGGATTTCCCGTCACTCATTTCGTTGCAAAGCACCAGATCGAAATCAGCCAATATGCCAAGATTGTCGTGCCTAACATCGAATCAGAAGAGATCGCTTGCGATAAGTTCAACATTCAAAAGATCGCCATGAATGTGGGGGTGCCAACACCCAAAACGTTTCTTATCAAAAATACTGAAGATATTGCCGATGCTATAAAAGAAGTTGGACTTCCAATAATCATAAAAGGAAGGCGGGAAAGCGGGAAAGGAATTGTTGCGACGGCGAATAGCAAAGTAGAGGCTTTTCATCAATTCTATTCTCTCGTCGAGAAATACGATCTGGCGCAGGACGATTACCCTATTGTGCAGGAATTCATTCACGGCTGGGGGTGCGGATTTTTTGCAATATACGAACAGGGAGAGTGCAAGAGGATATTTATGCATCGGCGCATACGCGAATATCCGCCAACAGGAGGGGTGAGTTGTTGCGCATGCTCATTCAACGATCCTCATCTTGAGCTCTACGGACGAAAACTTCTGGACGCTCTGCATTGGAACGGGGTTGCAATGGCTGAATTTCGATACGATGAGAGCAAACATGATTACTCATTGATTGAGGTTAATGCAAAATTTTGGGGTTCACTGGAATTAGCATTAGCAGCCGGCGCCGACTTTCCGGCCGATTATGTAAAAATCGCTACCGGCCAAGAACTTGATTACACAAGTGAATACAAAATGACGACGTATCAATGGTTACTATCAGGAGATTTTTTGCATGGCCTCAAACGACCATCGGCCATCCCCTTCATAATAATGACCGCGTTCAATCCTAGAGTCCATAAGGATTTTTTAGGCATTGATGACCCTTTCGTCCTGATCATTCGGTGTCTCAAATTGTTAAGGGACTCCATACTTGTAATATTCAGATTACGTTAATTTCTCTAATGGCGTATATTCTGGAATGAAGTAATACTCGATGACTAATATGCGTACTCTCGCGTTTCATATACACACATCTGCTTCTTACGACTGTTTTGCTTCTCCGGCTACGGTCCTGCACTATTGTCGGGATCATAAGATTCAATCGATATGTGTCACTGACCACGATACAATCCAAGGTTCAATCCAGGTGGCAAAACTTGCCAAAGAATATGGAATTCAGGTAATTATTGGTGCCGAGTATCATACCGAAATCGGAGATATCATTGGATTGTTTTTGCAAGAGGAGATTACATCCAGAAAATCAATAGAGGTCATTCGAATGATCAAGGGACAAGGTGGAATTTCCGTCCTTCCTCATCCTTTTCAAAGTCATACATTGAACGACGAGATATTAAACGCAGTGGATGTCATCGAAGTTTTCAACTCCCGGTGCGGGTCAGAGCAAAATGCGCGGTCACTCGAACTAGCCCGGCGTTTGGACAAACCAATGGTCGCAGGGGCCGATGCTCATTTCACCAGCGACATCATGGATTGTGTCATCTCGTTTTCTATCGATCGCGAGTTGATTCCAAATGATTTTTTATCCACTCCTCGATCGTGGGCGGCTGTATCAACCAACCCCCTCCGGATGCGATTATCACAGGTTACTAAATCGGTTAAAACAAACAACCCGTCGCTAATGGTCAGCTCGGTTCGCAGTTTTATCTACACAACAATCCACGAACTAGTTCTTCCGCCACGGTGGAAAAGGGAAATGGTTCGAAATGAATGGAAAAGAGGAGCAAATGCCTGAAACCAAACACAGTACGAGAGATCAGCACTCGTATCGATTCATTCTACGTGTTCTCAACGGCATTGTGCCTATTAATGAAATCGATCCCTCGATTTTGTCGGACACTTTCCGTGAGATCGCGCGACTGGAAGAAATTGAAAAACCGATTCGGGACACATGGGGTAATTGGGATTGGCAGTATGCGGACGCACAAAGGAATGGGACATTGTATCAGCCAACGCTCGACAAGAAGATTTCTAAGTTACAAAAGCAGTTGAAAAAACAATTGCCTTATCCTCGATGGCCTAATGGTAAGAAATTTGCCGTTTGCCTGACTCATGACGTGGACTTTGTCTCTCAAATTGCATTGAGCCGGAAAGCCGCATGGCAAGCTCTCAACGGCATGAGGCGTGCGAAAATTACGCCACTCAAGAAATCGACAAATGTGGTCCGGCTTCTTGGCCAATTCATGCTGCAGCCTCTGCTTAGGAGGGGGAAAAATGATCCACTATGGAAATTCGAGCAGTGGCTTGAATTAGAAAATTCTTACGGTTTCCATTCGACCTTTTATTTTTTTCCTGCGCCGGGTTCGCACGTTCACGAATGGGATTGCTCATACCAGTTATCAGATAGTATTGTTTACGGCCGTAAAAAAATGTCAGTGCAGGAAATGATTCATGAAATTGACAAGGCGGGTTGGGAAATAGGGTTGCATGGAAGTTATCATTCGGCGTTGAATGAAAAATTACTTTCCGCGCAAAAGGCAGAAATAGAGGACGCTACTGGAAAAGCTATCATCAGCACACGCCAGCATTATTTGCATTACGATGTTCGCCTGACACCGAACCTTCAAGAACGCGTCGGTTTCAAAACTGATTCAACTCAAGGATTCAACAGATCAATAGGCTTTCGGGCGGCAACCAGCTTTCCTTACACCTGCTGGAACCACGCAGAAGAACAGCCATTGTCAATACTTGAAATTCCTCAACATATTATGGACGGGGGTTTATTTACTAATAATGCTTTAGAATATGACGCTGACCTTGCGATAAAGCACTCGATCCAATTGATGGACGAAGTTGAAGCTGTGGGAGGGTGTTTAACTTTGAGCTGGCATCCACACAACATTGTAAATGAAATGTGGTGGCAAGTCTACAAAACGCTGATTGAAGAAGCCCATCATCGAAATGCCTGGGGCTGCTCAGCCGGTGAGATCTACAATTATTGGGAAAAGAATGAAACAGCCATAGTACAATCATCGCACGCTGAAATAGGACAATAAATGTGCGGCATTACAGGAATACTGTCGCGGCAAGGCGGGCAGATCGACCCCGCAACACTCCTCTCCATGACGAACAGCATCCGCCACCGCGGTCCGGACGATGAGGGGTACCTTCTGGTTGACATGGCCTCCGGCAAGTGCGAGCAGCGGGCGGGAACCGGCTCCGTTTCTGCCGCCAAGGAACTCCATCACTCTATCTCTGCTTCGTCGCCGGACTCCTTTTCCCTCGGACTCGGCTGGCGCCGCTTAAGCATCATCGACCCTTCCCCTTCCGGACACCAGCCGATGTCGAATGCTGATGGTACCGTGTGGCTGATCTTTAACGGAGAGATCTATAATTACATTGAACTCCGGGAACAGCTTGCCGTGAAGGGATATCGGTTCAGGACGAAGACTGATTCAGAAGTCATCATCCATGCGTATGAGGAATGGGGAACCGAATGCCTCTCCCGCTTCAACGGGATGTGGGGATTCGCGCTGTGGGATAACCGAAAGAAAACCTTGTTCTGCGCACGGGACAGATTCGGCGTCAAGCCGTTGTATTATTTCAAAAACGATAACACGTTTGCTTTCGCCTCCGAGATCAAAGCCCTGCTGATTCACCCCGGCGTTGCACGCAGGACCAACGATCAGATCGTCTATGATTATCTGGCGTACGCCGTCATTGACCATACGGACGAGACATTCTTCTCCGCCATCAAGCAGCTCCCCCCCTCCCACTATCTCATCGCCGATGCCTCGGGTCGATTTACGGTCAACCGGTATTATACGTTGGCGTGCAATGACGAGCCCGGCAGTTACGACGAATCGCACAATAAAAAATTTGCGGAACAATTCAAGGAGCTGCTGTATGATTCAATCAAGCTCCGGCTGCGCACCGATGTGCCGCTGGGAAGCTGCCTGAGCGGTGGGCTCGATTCTTCCACTATTGTCTGCATCGCGAACGAACTGATGTTCAAGAACGGTGTTATCGACCGGTCGCTCATCGGCGAACACCAGAAAACGTTCACGGCAGTCTACGACAATGCCGCATTGAGCGAGAAGCCGTTTGTCGACCGAGTCATCGCCCGCACAAACGCCGAACCGCATTTCGTCCGGCCGGATGGGAAGCTGCTGTGGGAAGAACTGCGAAAGGTCGTCTACCATCAGGATGAACCGTTCAATTCGACGTCCGTCTACGCGCAGTGGAACGTGATGCGCCTTGCGTCGGAGCACAAGGTGACGGTGTTGTTGGACGGCCAGGGGGGGGACGAGCTGCTCGGCGGTTATGCATGGCACACACCGATCTACCACTCACAGCTCCTTCGCCGCGCCCGTCTCGGCGCTCTTCTAAACGAATTGGCCGGAACTAGGTCCGTCACAAATCTGCCGGTATATCGGCAACTCGTTGCATTGCTTGGGAAGACCGGCAGGGATTTTCTTCCTTTGTCGGCATATCAACAGATCGTCCCCGGTATCGCCCTGATGGATCCGGAATTCTCATCCATCCACGGAAAGAAATCAACGGTGGTCGAAAAACGGAATGACAATCTTCAGGCGCGCCTGCTCCAGGAAGAAACAGCTTTCAACCTCCAGCAGCTCCTTCATTACGAGGACCGGAACTCAATGGCATTTTCGATCGAAGCGCGCGTCCCCTTCGTCGACTACCGCGTTGTCGAATACGGGATGAGCATTCCCGTTTCGTACAAAATTCACAACGGCTGGTCGAAGTATCCGCTGAGATCCGCCGGGGAAGGGATATTGCCGAAAGAAATTCAGTGGCGCAAAGATAAAATGGGCTTCGTGACCCCGCAAAACGAATGGATGGTGGGCCTGCTCCCCGCAATTCGCTCCTTCCTTAGGGACGAGCCCCTTCGCTCACGGCGATTCTTCGATCAGCCCGGACTCCAGAAACGGCTTCACAGCGATCCGCCGTCGATTGCCTACCCCGTATTGTGGCAGATCCTCAACCTCGAAATGTGGATGAGAGTTTTCGATGTCGAATAGCCTTCTTGCGACGCTCAAAGCGAATGCGGCGGAACACAGATCGTTTCTCCTCCTTATGGTGTTCTATGTTCTGCTCTCGACATTCATGCTGGATAACTATCCGCGCGTATGGGTCGATGAGCCGTGGGAATCGATCACCGCATCGACGCTTATCCATGAGGGAAAGATGTACAATCCGGTCCTTGAGAACTACATCGCGTTCGACAAGATTTTGCTTCAGCCGCGCCTCTTCTTGAGCCTTGCCCTGGCCCCCTCCTACGCTCTCTTCGGCGTTGGACCGGCGCAGGGGAGAGTCGTGTCCGTTGCCTGCGGGGCATTGTTGATCGCCGGGGTATATCTCTTCACGAAAAAATTCTTTTCACAACGGGCGGCGCTAGTGGCGGTGTGGTTCACGCTGATCGAAACGATGATGTTCTTCGTGTATCGAACCATCCGTCCCGAAATCTATCTTGCCACCCTCGAACTGTTTTCGCTCCTCTTCTTTTTTTCCGGCATTGAAACCGGACGATCGAGGAATTTCTTCTGGTCGGGGTTGCTCTCCGGCATCGCTCTCTGGACCCACCCTAACGCGCTCCTTCATTTGATCGCACTCTCCGTCGTTCTGCTTCTGACGTACAGAGCGCGCACGTTCACCTCGCGAGGCGCCTGGTTTGTTGCCGCAGGCGTTGCTGCCGGCGTTTTTCCTTATCTTGCGTACGTGGCCGTCAACGATGCACAAAATTCATTTGCAACATTTTACCTTCAGCTCGACAACCGAACCGGAGCGCTTGGACAATCCCATTGGCTATCCAACAGCCTTGCCGGCGAATGGGGACGCGTCCTCGAATATATGCGATTTCCGTACAGAGCTCCGATCGTCCTGGCCTTCGCCGCCGGATGGGGGTATGCTATGTTGTCCAGAAAAAAACCGTTACGTACTCTTGCCATCGTTCTCGGCGTTGAAGCGTTGTGCTCTTTCTTTTTCATCTCAAGCAAAACGGTGCTTTATTCAACCTCGGTTCTGCCCCTGCTGTGTATCATCGCGGCAGGAGGCATCGATGAGAACCTTGGGGAACTGCAAGCGCTTCCGGGAAGATTCCGACGGGTTTTCCGTTCGCGGTATTGGAAGGAATCGCTCGCAGGGGCGCTTTTCATCATTCTCTCTCTGAACCAGCTCGCCGGCGACGCAAGCTTGTTGTGGCAGCATAGATCTTGCTCATATTCCGAAACGATCGGACGTCTTCAATCCGCGATCCCGCAGAATGCGCGCGTGTGGGGGTCAATCACCTTCTGGTTCGGGTTCCAGCACCAGCCGTTCCGCTGCCAGTATACCTATTTGCGGGAGGTCGAAAGATTCAAGCCGGAGTATATGATTACTGGAGACGCGGAAACGTGGGGAAAGGATTTTTGGAGATCCGTCCGCGACCAGGCAGAAGAGATCGTCAAGCAGCGCGGAACGCTGGTCGCAGAGCTTCCCGAAAATTGCTACGGAAAATTGCGCGTCTATCATCTGCATTGGTAGGAGGCCCTCCAGTTGAATCACACATGCATCTTCGCTATCTTGGTACCGTTCCTTATCTTTATTCCTTTCCCAGAATGCTCATGACTACGTTTGTCATCCCTGTCTACAACGGCGCCCTCATGGTTGAGCGTCTGTATCAACGGCTGCTTCCCGTTGCATCGTCGCTCGGCCATTATGAAATAATCTTTGTCGATGATGGAAGCACGGACAACAGTTTCTCCGTCCTCACCAAACTTCAGACGCGGGATCGGAACATCTGCGCCGTCCAGCTCAGCCGGAACTTCGGCCAGCACAATGCAACGCTGGCGGGACTTTCGTGCGCCCATGGCGACATTGTGGTTACCCTGGACCAGGATCTGCAGAATCCTCCAGAAGAGATCCCCGGCATGATCAAGAAACTTGACGAAGGTTTCGACGTTGTCTACGGGCTCCCGGAAGAGCGCGCACACAACCTATTCCGGAACATGACCTCGGACTTCAGCAAATGGATTTCCCGAAAGATCCTCACGACGGCGCTGAACGGCAATTTCAGCAGTTTCCGCGTGATGAAGAAATGGGTTGCGGATGAAATAGTCAAATACAATTCGTCGTATACCTACATCGACGGACTCATCAGCTGGACGACGACGAACATCGGCGGGGTGACCGTCAGAAACGACCGGTCCGACTTTCAATCGCACTATACGGTCCTTCGGTTGATCAATCACGGCCTCAACCTTCTCGTCAATTTTTCGATCAAGCCCCTTCAGATCGCCTCCATGCTCGGGCTAGTCAGCGCTCTTGCCGGTTTGATAGGAGCAGCGATCGTCGTAGCTCAAAAGATCATGTACAATATTCCTGTGCAAGGATGGACATCGCTCATGGTCGTGGTACTGGTGATCGGCGGAATGCAGATCGTTTTTCTCGGGCTCATCGGCGAATACACCGGGAGAATCCTGATGAACTCCAACAGTTCCCCCAAATTTATTATTCGCGAAACCAAAAAAGGGACCACTCGCGGTGCCGCCAAAAAGAAATAATATTGCCCTGGTCCTGGGGGGTTGCGGCTTCCTCGGATCCGTCGTTACGCGACGGCTGGTCGAAGAAGGAATGGATGTCCGAGTCTTCGATAAAGAGGGACAGGACACCTACCGCATCAGGTCCGTCATCGATAAGATCGACCTGCAATTCGGCGATTTTTCCAACCTCGGCGATTTGAAGCAGGCGCTCGAAGGAGCTACGACAGTCCTTCATTTCATCGGTACCACGATTCCGCAAACATCGATGAACGACATCAAGTACGATGTCGAGACAAACGTCCTCCCGACCGTCCGTTTGCTCGAATTGCTTAAAGAGAATAAGTCGACTAGGATCATTTTCGCGTCGTCCGGGGGAACGGTGTACGGCGCTTCCGCAGCGCATCGACCGATTTCTGAAGACGCTCCAACGGAGCCGATCTCGGCGTACGGAATCTCAAAATTGACCGTCGAAAAATTTATCAAATTGTTCTCGTTCAACTACGCCCTTCCCTACGTGATCCTCCGGTTCGCTAACCCGTACGGACCGAGCCAGCATCCGCTCCGTCCCCAAGGAGCCGTCGGCGTTTTTTTGAACAAAGCGTTAAAAGGAGAAGAGATCACTATTTGGGGAAACGGATCAGCTGTCAGGGATTATTTGTATGAAGAGGACCTGGCCGCCGCGGTTGCAGCCGCGGTGAAAAAAACCTCGATGCGGGGAGTGTTCAACGTCGGAACAGGCACCGGAACTTCTTTGAACGAAATTGTCAATTTGATTCAAACAACGTTTGCGGTCTCCTGCCGGGTTGCGTATGACAATGAGCGGACGTTCGACGTCCCGTATAATGTCCTTGACATCGGAAAGATCCGTTCAGAGACCGGCTGGACACCGGCCCGCTCTCTGACCGACGGCCTGACCACGATGAAGAAATTGATGCTGCGGTCATAACCCTCCCATGCGGGCTATGGCGGACAAACTTTTTCCCAATCCTCCCTGCGCGATATTGCGGTGAATATCATAAAATTCTGCACTCTTGGAATTCGAACGGCTGGGCCTGTTCGATTCCTCTCCATCGTTGCATTGAAGGCATATCGGGCGGCTGCGGAACGACACCGCAACAAAACGCTGCGCCTCGGCTGCAAACAATCCCTCGCTTCAATTTCATTCAACGGAACGCTTCCTCTGGAACAAGAAGCCGGAGCCCGGTTCAGGTCGGCCTTTCCAGGCGCGTTTGCGTCTCTCCTTGCCGCGGCTCAATCCTATCGGGCCCGCCAATTCGAGTTCCTGGGACGGTCAATCCGGTTTGACCGAAATGTGAATTGGCACCGGGACCCGGATTCGATGAAAGAGTGGGAGAAAAGAGTTTACAGAGAGATCTCGATATACTCTGAGGGGGCTCCGGGAGACGTTAAGCTTGTGTGGGAATTGAGCCGCCATCAATATTTTGTTACGTTGGGGCAGGCGTTCTATCTTTCAGGCGACCGGGCATATCTGGACGAGTTGGTTGCCCAGTGGCTGAACTGGATCGAGGAAAACCCCTGTACCATCGGCATCAATTGGGCGAGTCCGCTTGAAATCGGCGTTCGATTGATCTCGTGGACGTTGGCTTTCCAATTTATTGAAGATCATCTGCCGAAAACTGTCCGAACGACAATACTCAATAGTGTCTGGGAGCAATTGACATTCCTCTCGTACCATTTGTCGCTGGACAAAATAGTCCCCACGAATCATCTGATCGGAGAAGCCGCCGGGCTGTTTATTGCCGCATGCTCGTTTCGTTTCGACGAGTCCGACCGATGGGGGCATAGAGCACAAAGGATCCTTGAAGAAGAAATTCTCCGTCAGGTCTTTGATGACGGAATATCAAAAGAAGAATCGTCATCATACCACCGCTTCAATGTCGACTTCTTTTTGCTGTCGTTCATTCGAGCTGTAAGATCGGGCCATCCCTTTTCGGAAGACTATAAGGGGCGGCTCGAAAAAATGATCGGCTATCTTTTCGCGATACGTACACCCGATTCCCTTCTCCCCCGATACGGCGACTTCGACAACGGAAGGGGATTCTCCCTTTCACCCTCAGTAAATTTTTGGGACGTACGCGGATTGATCGCTGCTGGTGGCGCGCTCTTCAAAAACGAAGCATTTTCCGACGAATCCTTTTTCAACGAAGAAGCCTATTGGCTGCTTTCCTCCTCCGAATGGGAGGGAAAAGGAAAGAATCGTTCGGTCGTACCGTCGGAATCGGGAACGATATTCCCTCGGAGCGGTCACGTCGTCATCAAAAATCAACATTACGGAGAGTATTGTTTCTTCCGTGCGGGTGAATTTGGAATGGGGGGGAATGGCTTTTCATCACACAGCCATAATGATTTATTTTCTCCGGTCATTTATTTGAATGGATGTTCTATAATAGCAGAAACAGGAACCTCCATTTACGTTGGAAACGATCAGGAGCGTGATTACCTCCGGTCGGCGAGAGCCCACAATGTCACAATCTCGCCGGCCTCGGATTTTTTCGAGTCAAAGCGCTGGTTTGGGTGGAAAAGAAGTCTGAACGGCAGGATTATAGGATCCATGCAAACCCGGAAAGAGATTCGGGTCGAATGCGGCTTCGATGGACCGTTTGCCGACCTCTATAAGCGTAGTATCCGGTATGAGCCGGACCATCATCTTTTTGCCGTCGAAGAAAGCTTTACAAAGAATGTTCCTGAAGTTCATTCATATTTTCATCTTGAGCACGGAATAACAGTATCAGCAAAAGAGGGGAACGCTGACATCGTTTTGAATAATCGGACGATCGCTCACTGCCTCTTCCCACCCAGCGTACACTTGACAACCGAACAAGGATGGATATCACGGTCATACGGCATCAAAGAATCATCGGTGATCATCCACTTCACATGGCACGCTGAGGCAGGAAAGCCAGTGATCTTCTCATTCATCGCACTTCCGGCGTAGCAGATTGAAGGTACTTATCGATGGAAGATCAACTCTATAAAAAATTCTTTGAAGTTGAGACAACGCACTGGTGGTTTACAGCCCGTCAGAGTATTGTCTCCGACATTGTCCGGCGCAATGTGCCTCTTTCTTCACATTCAAGAGTGCTCGATGTCGGCTGTGGTACGGGAGCGATCCTCGCGATGTTCCAAGCACAATGCGATGCTTACGGAACCGACATGTCCCCCCTCGCAATCGACTTCTGCCATAAGCGGGGGCTTGCAAACGCCTTCTGCTGCACGCTCGACACTTTTCCCCGCCGCGACCTCCGGTTCGACCTGGTCACACTCCTGGATGTCATCGAACATATCGACGATGATAAAGGGGTGTTGAAGCAGGCACATGAGCTGATCAAACCAGAGGGGAACATCCTAGTGACCGTTCCTGCCTACCAATTTCTTTGGAGCAGCCATGACGATCTGAATCACCACAAACGCCGTTATGTCAAATCGCAGCTGCGAAATGTCTTGGAAGGAAGCGGTTTCACGATCAAACGCATTTCATACTATAATACGCTTTTGTTCCCCACAGCGCTTGTCGGCCGAGGAGCAGAAAGGTTCTTCAAGGCTAAGAACGATGTTACCCTCGACATCCCTCCTGGCCCGATCAACTTCCTCCTGAAGGAAATCTTCGGCTTCGAGCGATTCCTCTTGCGAACAGCGACCTTGCCTTTCGGACTATCAATTATCGCCCTTGCAACGAAAAAGCCAATCTAACGATTCGCCTTTTGCTCCCCTGCAGACCGGGAGCACACGCTGCGATCGGTTTGACTCTCACTTCATTCTTATTTATATTTCCCCCACTTTGCTAGGCAATCAACAGTTCAACTACAATAGCAGGAGACGTACATGTCAGACAATTCACTCGATGCCCTCGGAATGGTTGAAACAAAAGGACTTGTCGGATCGATTGAAGCGGCGGATGCAATGGTGAAAGCAGCCAAGGTTACACTGATCGGCAAGGAGCAAATCGGCGGAGGATATGTTACCGTCATGGTCCGGGGCGATGTGGGAGCAGTGAAAGCCGCAACCGATGCCGGAGCAGCGGCAGCGCAGAGGGTCGGCGAGCTGGTTTCGGTACATGTCATTCCGCGGCCGCACAGCGATGTTGAAATGATCCTTCCTAAACGACCGGCAGTAAAATAGCGGTTCTTTTCCGATTAGAGTCGAGTACGCAGATGATGGACTTTGCTTTCGGCATGGTGGAAACGAAAGGCCTTGTGGCGGCGATCGAAGCGGCGGACGCAATGGTTAAGACTTCGAATGTACGCCTGCTGGGAAAGGAACGAACCGACCCTGCCATGATCACAATTAAAATTATCGGCGACACCGCGGCAGTCCGGTCTGCGGTAGAGGCGGGGGCAGAGGCTGCAAAGCGCGTCGGACAGCTGATCTCTTCTCATGTAATTCCCCGTCCTGCCGACGGGGTGGAATCATTGGTGTTCGCTAAATCCATTCTCACCGAAGAAGAAATCGCCCTTTTGCTCCACGGCGAGGCTCCCCCTTCTGTGCCTTCAGAACAACCGCTTGTTGAGGAGGATGAGGACGTTGCCTTTTCTCCCCCTCAGTCGACCGAACGGGAAGCCTATCTCGCCGAGCTCAAAGCCATGACCGTCCACGAGCTTCGCTCCTATGCCCGAAGCTTCAAGGGTTTGCCGATCTACGGAAGAGAGATCTCCATGGCAAACAAAGAACAGCTACTTGACCATTTGATGAAGGCGAAGTTTCGTGATTAATAACGCCGTATAAGGTGCCGATCTTGCTCCATCTTCATGCTGCCGCTCGTCGAAGATGGATTTTTTATTTCTGCTGCCTCCTTAATGAAGAACAAGAACTTTCATATTGCATTTTTTTCCACACTGTTTGCGGCAGCGCTCTGGCTTTCGGTGAATATGGGGTATGAATACCAGACCGTCGTTTCCGTCCCCCTCATTCTGGAAAATATCAAGCCGAACAAAGCGCTCGCAAAACCGGTCCCCTCTTTTGTCAGCGTCAAGGTTCGCGCCACGGGCTGGCAGCTCGCCGGAATGTACTTTGTCCCGGACGTACGTTATGTGCTCGACGTCTCCGACATCTCGAATAAATACAACTTTGTGACGAATAAGGATCTGATCGTCCGGCTGAAAATGCCTCAGAGAGTGCGCACGCTTGAAGTCAAGCCCGATACCATCGCCGTGCTGCTTGACGAAAAGATCAAAAAGGTTGTCCCCGTCGAGCCGGTCGTGGCAATGAGTTTTCATGAAGGATATGGAATCGTTGGGGAAATTAAATCCAGCCCCGACAGCGTCTCCCTCTCTGGCGCCAAAGGCCTTCTCGATAAGATCGACCGGTGGCGAACCGACCAATTGACGTTCGCGGACCTGAAGAACGGTGTCAACGCCCGGGTCGGAGTTTCGGACACGCTGGCATTCAGCATCGTCCCCTCCCCCTCCACCGTCAATATTCAGATCGACGTGCAGCCGATCGCCGAGAAGAGCTTTAAGGGAATCCCCGTCGAAGTGAACGACGTCCCCGGCAACCGCGTGGTCGTCCTCATCCCTCCGAAGATCGACATCATCGTGCGGGGGGGAATTGAAGAGATCGCAGCGGTGGAGCAAAAGGATTTTTCATCGTACATCGACTACAAATCCATTCTGCTGGATACGACCGGCTCGCTTCGTCCCACTGTTACCACACCGAAAAACATCAAGATCGTTCAACAGGATCCGGAGCTCCTGCAATACGTCGTGAGAAAATAAAAAACTCAGCCGGCGGGGCTGAGTTTTTTTGTCCGACCAACTGCCGCTGCTTCTCAGAATGGGCTGTTCAGGCGGAGAAAAACGCTGACAGGAGCTTTGACGTCGGTGCGCCATGCAAACCCCAGCCGCCAGCTCTCGTCGTGCCAGCCTAACCCGAACCCAAGGTCAGATTTGATCGTCGTTTCATTGATGGTAGAAAAACCGTCGGCGATTGACTTCGTTGTCGGGACCAGCGAGGCTGCTCCTGCATCGGCAAAAGCGATGATGTTCAGGCTCGCCGGCCAGAAGAATTCATCCTCCATCAGCCTGCCGCTCAACACGTATTCGAAGTTCCCCAGCAGCATTCTGTTGCCGGCAAATTCCTTGAAGCTGTATGCCGGAAGCGTGTTCGCTCCTCCGATCTCAAACGACTTTTGAGGAAGGTAATCTCCTTCCAGCGAACCGGCGCGGACCCGCACGTTGATCTTGTCGTACTCCGAAAGGGGCTGAAAACGGCGGACGTCGACGACCGCTTCCGTGAACATAAAGTCGCCGCCGAACTGATCGCCGGCGCGTTCCAGGCTTGCAAAAATATTCCAGCCGGACATCCTGCGGCCATGCCCCTCAAGCGTACTTAGTCCTGCAGTGCCGAGAATACTGTGCATTGTTCCCTCGGCAACCGCCGGATTGTCGCGAAAACTATGACTCGGTCTGAAGACGGACCAGTCCGTTTCTTTCGAAAGCGAAGAATAGTCGTCAACACGGTACTCGACGCGGAGCTGCGAGGAGATGTCCTCGGTCTTGGTATACCGCGCCGCGTTTACCGAGAATCCTTCGCGCGTAAAATAATCGCGGTAGTCTTCATGCCAGAGAATGGAAGTGATGTTGTTCTCCCAAAGTTTCATGATCCATTCATCTTTTGTGTCGGTGATGCTGTGCCCTTCGGCGCCGACTTCATAGAGTGCATTCTCTGCCGCAAACTGCCTGTCCAGTCCTAAATTAAGACGCCACCGGTGAATTTTGAAGGCATAACCGGCAGAACCAAATCCGGAAATGACTTTGCTGCCATCCCAATAAAATTTCTTCTCGCTTCCCAGTCCGAGGAACAACCCATCCACCCTGTCATAACGAAAAAGAAAATGATCGGGGAATTGATTTTCGTCGAGCCAGAGCTGATTGAATTTGTGCGAGCGGCTCGGTTCATATCCCGGCCGCATGTACACAGCGTCGCGCGCCGACGAGGTCTCTTCGCTGTAACCTTCCACGACTCCTTTTCCTTCTTTCGTTACTGTGCCGTTGATCGAGCGGACGTTCCCCGTGATCCTGCCGCCGTCCTTGACGATAACATCGCCGTTGATGGCCAGCGCGTCGCCGTGAATAAGTCCGTAGACGGTAAGCGTCCCTCCTTTCACCACCACGTTTCCGTCGATCGTATCGCTCGGATCGATGCTCGTGTTGCCGGAGAAGGTCACTGCGCTCTCCATTGAACGATAGCGGCGGTAGACCGCCGCAGAATCATTCCCGTCATCGCGCTCCCTGTCCCGGTCGCGGACCATGGCCTGAACGTCGGATTCAATTTTCTGGAGCAGGTCGTCGACAAACGAGCCGATGCGGTCGTCATTGGACAGACTGTCCATGGCGTCTTTCGCAAAGAGATAGGACCGGTGGTCCGTTTGGGCGATCGATAAAGCAGGGGATAACAGGAAGATGGCAAGAAACGGTAAGAGTCTTTTCATGGGCACCTCATCAGGAATATGCCGGAATGCTTCGCTATGGGATACGGAATGCCTCTCAAAAAGTTGCGATTCGGCGGGGAGTGTCCTCATGTGCCAGCGAGAGTTCTTAACGACCTCGGCGGTCAGGGGGACAAGAACGGAAGCCGAGTCCGTGTCATCCTGAGCGAATCCGCTTCTCAGGACGAGTCGAAGGATCTATGACACTGCACTATCGTTATGGCAGAAAGTGCTTTCAGAAGAAGCTGCGGGTTACCGGGCCGTAGCGTCATAGATTCTTCGTCGCTTCGCTCCTCAGAATGACAGGGACTGAAAGTGAGTCAGTGCCATCCAGAAGAAGCGTTCCTTGCGACCACGAATGACATTTATGAGGGAATCTTATGTGCCCCTTCAAACCAGCACATGCCGGTTCAAAGTATCCCTTTCATCTGCACCCTCATCCCTTGTGATTCGTCAGTGAATTTCGTTTATTTTCTTAGTAACTTCAATCAACTAAAAGGGACAATGAAGCTTTCGATCAATATCGACCATATCGCAACCGTCCGTGAAGCGCGCGGCGGGAAGGAACCGGACCCCGTCGACGCGGCGGCCGTGTGCGAGCTTGCCGGCGCGGACGGCATCGTCTGCCATTTGCGCGAAGACCGGCGCCATATCAACGACGGCGACGTCGTTCGGCTGCGAAAGTCACTCAGGACAAAATTAGACCTGGAGATGGCCGCAACGGAAGAGATCATTGCCATCGCCCTCAAAATTGTTCCCGACCTTGTGACCCTTGTCCCCGAAAAGCGGCAGGAGCTGACCACCGAAGGGGGGCTGGATGTTGTCCGCCATAAGGCGAAGATAGGCAAGACGATCCGGAGGATGCACGAAAAGAAGATCCTCGTCAGCCTGTTCGTCGACCCGGTCAAAAAACAGGTCGATGCGTCGAAGGAACTCGGCGCTGACATGATCGAGATCCATACCGGGGAATACGCCGAAGCCCGCTCGGCGGCGGTTCAGGACAAACTTTTGCAAAAAGTGAGAGAGATCGCCGAGTACGGGAAGACATTGGATTTAGGCGTCAACGCCGGCCACGGCTTGAATTACGTGAACGTGCAGCCGGTCGCCGCCATTCCCTCCATCGATGAAATGAGCATCGGACACGCGATCATTTCGCGCTCGATGTTTGTCGGATTGGAACGTGCGGTAAGGGAAATGAGGGAACTTGTCGTCGGTCGATGAAAGCCGGGGGTCAATCTCCCATCGTCAGCTTCCGGATATCGTCCCGAAGCTTGGCCGCTTTTTCGTACTCTTCTTTCTCGATCGCTTCATGGAGCGAGGTCTGGAGTTGCTCCAGTTTTGAGGTGTGTTTCTTGATGGCCGCGGGGGGCTCGGCCTTCGGTTCGGCGCCCGCCTCCTCTTCTTCCCCTTCGGCAACAATGCCCGCCTCGTTCAGCACTTCTTCAGCGACAAAGATCGGCACACCGTACCGCACGGCGAGAGCAATGGCATCACTCGGGCGGGAATCGACCTCCTGGCTGTCGCTGACCCCTTCGATGGTGATCTTTGCGTAGAACGTTCCGTCCCGCAATTCATTGATCGTGACATCCTGCAGCGACACCCCGAACGTATCGATGATGTTCTTCATCAGGTCGTGCGTCAGCGGCCGCGGCGGCTTGATCCCTTCCATCTCCAGCGCAATCGATTGCGCTTCGAACGCCCCGATGATGATCGGCAAACGCCTGTTGCCGTTCATCTCTTTCAGGATCAACGCATATGCTCCGCCGCTGGACGGGCTCGTCGATAATCCCAGAATGTCAACCTGAACTTTCTCCACGGTACATCCTCTGCTGAAAAAATTTCTCTTCCTAAAGCGAGTATATAAAAAAACCTTTTGAATAGCAACTCGCTGCGTCACATTTGCCTCTTATTTTTCTTTCCCTTTTTTCAGTTCTGTGATAAGTGCTGGAACAATTTCGAAGGCATCGCCGACAATGCCGTAGTCCGCGATCGAAAAGATCGGCGCGTCTTTGTCCTTGTTGATCGCAACGATATACTTCGACGACGACATTCCCGCGAGATGCTGCACGGCTCCCGAAATTCCGACCGCGACATAGAGCGAGGGAGCCACCGTCTTGCCGGTCTGGCCGACCTGTTCGTCATGCGGACGCCATCCCGCATCGACAACGGCGCGGGAAGCGCCAACCGCCGCGTTCAGCGTCGACGCAAGTTCTTCGATCATGGAAAAATTCTCCGGACCCTTCAAGCCGCGTCCCCCCGACACGATGATGTCGGCTTCCGCGACATCTTTTTTTCCGCTTACCGTTTTGACCTCTTTGACGACGGCACCAAAGTCATCGTCCGAAAGAGGGACGGTCCTCTTCTCGACGACAGCGGACGCCCCCGACGGGGTTCCGGCAGAAAAGACGTTCGGCCGGAGCGAGAATAATTTGACCGGTGATTTCACGCGGACCTCGACCATGCCCTTGCCGGCATAGACGGGACGGGTGGCGACGAGATCGCCGCCCTCAACGCGGAGCGCCGTGCATTCCGACGCCAGTCCTGCATCCAATTTTACCGAGACACGGGGAGCGAGATCCTTGCCAAGGGCGCTTGCCGGAAAAAAAACTATCTCCGCCGATTCCTGGCGGACGATTTCGGCAGCGATCTTTGCGTACGCCGTAACGGAATAATTCTCAAGGCGGCGATCTTCAACGACGATCGCTTTCGCCGCGCCGTAACTTCCGACTTCGCCCGCGATCGGGGCCACGTTTCCGCCGACAACGAGGGCTACGACCTCTGCCGAAAGCCGGTCCGCGGCAGTTCTGGCGGCGCCAACGACTTCAAACGCTGTCTTCTTGAAACGGTTGCCCCGCTGTTCTGCAAATGCTATGATCTTCATTTTTTTCCCTTGTCAATCCGTCAAATGACCTTTGCTTCTTCGTGCAGGAGCCTTACCAGCTCCGGAACTGCCGATGCGTCCGTCCCAACGATTTTCCCCGGGGCTTTTGCCGCCGGCTTTTTCATTCCGAGAACCTCGACCTTCGGATCGACGGGGCTGACCGTTCGCTCCTCGATCTGCTTCCGCTTCGCCTCCATAATACCTTTCAATGAAGGATAGCGGGGCTGGTTCAATCCTTTTTGGGCAGTCACAACGAGCGGGAGTTTCGCCTGGACGACTTCGAGTCCTCCTTCGATCTCCCGTTCAACCGTTACAATATTCCCTGCGATCTCCAACTTCACCACGACCGAAACCGACGGCATCCCGAGCATCTCGGCGACAATACCCCCGACCTGCGCATCGTCGTAATCGATCGATTGCTTTCCGCACACGATAAGATCCGGCGAATATTCTTTCGCATAATCAGCAAGAGCGCGCGCTACGCCGAACGAATCGCGCACCGACACATCCTTCAACAGGACCGCCTTATCGCAGCCCATCGCGAGCGATTTGCGGAGCGCCTCTTTGTGCGCGTCGCCGCCGACAGAAACGACGACAACTTCCCCCGTGAATTTTTCACGCAGCTTCAACGCTTCCTCCACCGCATATTCGTCGTACGGATTGAGCATGAAGTTCACCCCGGCGTGATCGATGCTCTTTCCATCGCCGGCGATGTTGACTTTCGTCTCGGTATCGGGGACGTGGTTAACGAAGGCTAAAATTTTCATGGCTATGAGAAGTAGTTACAGAAGTTCATTGAGAACGGAAAGAAACGACCTGTTTTCACTTTCTGTACCGGCATTGACACGAAGAGTCCGTTCCAACATCGGATACGAACTGACATCGCGGACAAGAATGTTGCGCTGAAGGAGCTGTTGGAACAGTGTGCCGGCATCGTGCGGTGTCCTAAAGATAAGAAAATTCGTGTCCGACGGAAACGCCTCGACCCCTTTTAACGACCGAAGCGCATCGAATAAAATCCGCTTCTGATTCTTGATGAAAGCGATCCGCTCATCGATCACGCATTTTCTCCCCATGAGCCTGATCGCAACCGACGCCGAAAAAGCATTGACGGTAAACGGAATTTTTGGCTTGAGCAATTCGGCACAAAGAGGCGGCTGCGCAAGAAGGTAGCCGATGCGAAGCCCCGCCATGCTGAACGCTTTTGAGAACGTCCTGAGGACGATCAGCCGGTCGTATTTGTTGATCAGCGATTGAACGCTCCCCTTGTCCGAAAATTCTATGTACGCTTCGTCGACGAGGACGAGAGAAGCGGTGCCGGCCAAGATTTTTTCCACGTCATCGATCGGGACAGACTGGCCGGTCGGGCTGTTCGGCGACACGAGGACGATGACCGCCGGTTGTTCTTTCTTCGCAACGTGTAGAATTTTTTCGGCGTTGAACGACAAGTCGCCGTTCATCATCACAGGAATGACCTCGCCGTCAAACACCTTGACCGCCTTTTCATATAGAAAGAACGAAGGGGATGGGATCAGCACTTTGGTGCCCCGCGTGACGGTCGCCATCAGGACGGTATACATCAGCTCGTTCGACCCGTTGCCGGCAATAATTCCTTCCATCGGATGTCCAGCGTGGGACGACAATGCCTGCAGCAGCTCGCCGGGAAAAACCTCGGGATAGCGGTTCCACGGATTTTTCAGGAACTCATCGACAAGCTCGCGCTTGATGTCAACGGGAACGTCGAACGGATTTTCATTCTGATTGAGCTTGATCAGCCCGGGCTGCGGCGCCTTTCCCTTCACCGTATATGTCTCGAGCGCTCGGACGCTTCGTTTAATGTTGTCGATAAAACTCATCGTCCTTTGCTCCTTGCACGCAGACGGACCGACAGGGCATGCGCCGTCAATCCCTCATGCTCGGCGAAGCGCGCTATTTTTTCGCTGGCAGATTCCATTGCGCGGCGGGAGTACTTGATGACGCTCGATCTCTTCATAAATGTATCGACCGAAAGAGGGGAAAAGAAACGAGCCGTGCCGCTTGTCGGAAGGACATGATTCGGCCCTGCAAAATAATCGCCGAGAGCGACGGGAGAATAATTTCCAAGGAAGATGGAGCCGGCATTCCGTATTTGTTTCAGGACCGCCTCGTTGCTTTTCGTAATGATCTCCAGGTGTTCGGGGGCGAGCCGGTTGACGACTTCTGCCCCCTGCCGCAGATCCCGGACAAGGAAAATCGCTCCATGGTCGTTCAACGACGGGGCAATGACCCCTTTTCTCGGGAGGATGAGCAAAAGGTCCTTCAACGCCTTTTGTACCTCTCCGGCGAGGCGGGGGCTTGTTGTCACAAGAATTGAAGAAGCAGATTCGTCGTGTTCCGCCTGGGCTGCCATATCCGCGGCGACGAATTCGCCGGATGCGCCGTCGTCAGCAAGAACGACAATTTCGCTGGGACCGGCGATGCTGTCGATGCCCACCTGTCCAAAGAGCATTTTTTTTGCCGTCGCGACAAAAATATTCCCGGGGCCGACAATGACGTCAACGGCCGGGATAGTCTCGGTGCCGTACGCAAGAGCGGCGATCGCCTGTGCGCCGCCGACGCGGAAGATCTTTTTGACGCCGAGAATAGCGGCTGCTGTCAGGACATCGGCATTGACGTTCCCGCTGCCGTCCGGAGGGGAGACGAGGATGATATCTTCCACGCCAGCGACCTGCGCCGGGATCACGTTCATCAGCACCGTGGAAGGATACGCGGCCTTCCCTCCGGGGACATACACGCCGACCCGGTCAACGGGAAGGTAGCGCTGCCGAAGGTCGGATCCGAACTTCTCATCGATTTTCCACGATGCACGGCGCTGGCGAAGATGGAATTTACGGATCTTCTCTTCGGCCTCGGCAAGAAGCCGAACAAATTTGGGATCGGCGTTTTTGCGGGCTTTAAGAATTTCCCTTTCGGAGACAGAGAATGAGCGCAACTCTGCACCCTCGAATTTCTTCGAATAAAAACGGAGCGCAGCATCTCCCCGACGCTGCACCCGGCGAATGATGGCGTTTACCGTTGTCTCAACATTTGCCGAGGAATCGCGGGAAGCTGTGCGCTGAAACCGGACATTTTTGCGTGATGAACGAAGATCGACCAGCCGTACCATATTTTTCAAAAATAAATTTCTGAAAAAATATAGCGATAAATGGAACGACAATCAACGAAACGGACGAGGGTTTGAGATGGCTTCCGGATTCACGGCAAATGAGATTAGGATGTTGGCAACGGACTGCGGCATCGGCGGGGTTTGATCGTGAGACCCGCCGGAGCCCTTCCGGCTCCGGCGGGTCCTGCAATTTATTTTTGAGCGATCAATTCCTTGATCATCGAAACGACGTCGTCGTCGGTGGGGATCTTCTTCGGGGCGTAACGGGCTACCACTTTGCCATGGCGGTCGACGAGGAATTTCGCAAAGTTCCATCCGATATCCCCTTTGAAGTCGGTGCCCGTCGTCAGATAATGGTATAACGGATGCTGGTCGTCTCCCTTTACGCTGATCTTTGAGAAGAGGTCGAACGTCACATGATAGGTATTGTCGCAGAAGGTCTTGATTTCGTCGTTCGTTCCGGGTTCCTGAGCGCCGAAGTTGTTGGCAGGAAAAGCAAGAATTTTGAATCCCTTGTCTTTGTAGGACTCGTAAAGGCTTTCAAGGTTCTTGTACTGAGGGGTATTCCCGCAGAAGGAGGCGACATTGACGATCAACAGAACATCCCCTTTGTAATCGGAAAGAGATTTATCCTTCCCGTCGATCGTCTTCATCCTAAAATTGTAGACGCTTGTGTCGCTTTTCATAGTGTTCGCCTCCGTCGGAGCCTCTTGTGAAAAACAAAAACTCGCCGCAGCCAAGATCATCACGACCGGCAACAGAAATTTCTTCTTCATGGATCAGCATTCCTTTCTTGTTGTGAGGGGGCAATAGAATAACGAAGAAGGGGAAGAGTACGTTCCATAAAACGAACAGGGTTTCACCAATCCTGATGAAACCCTGTTCTTGAGAACGATCGATCGGCTTACGTTCCGGCGCTGTAGTCGTCCATATAACGTTTCTGGTCCGGCGTCAGTGCGTCGATTTTGATCCCCTGGGTTGACAGCTTCACCCCGGCGATTTCCTGATCCTGTTCAACGGAGATGTCGTAGACCTTGTTCTCGTATTTCTTTCCTTTCTTGAAAACCTCGGCGAGCCTGAGCTGCGACATGAACTGATTGGCAAAGGACATATCCATCACTTCGGAAGGATGTCCTTCGGCTGCCGCCAGGTTCACGAGCCGGCCTTGGGCGAGCACATAAATGCGGCGGCCGTCCTTGGTGACATACTCTTCATTGTTCGGCCGGATCTCACGGACGCTCTTCGTCTGCTTTTTCAGATCGACCAGATTGATCTCGCAGTCATAATGTCCGGTGTTGCAGATGATCGCGCCGTCCTTGAGCAGTTTGAAATGACGGTCAACGATGATGTCCTTCACTCCGGTCGCGGTAATGAACACATCGCCGATCTTCGCCGCCTGGTCCATCGTCATGACGCGGAATCCTTCGAGCGTTGCCTTGAGGGCTGCGGTCGCCTTCACCTCGGTGACGATCACGTTCGCTCCCAGCCCCTTCGCGCGCATCGCAACACCCCGCCCGCAGTGTCCGTACCCGGCAATGACGACGTTCTTCCCGGCGATGAGCACACTCGTTGCCCGGATGACGCCGTCGATCGTCGACTGACCGGTTCCGTAGACGTTGTCGAAGTCCCATTTTGTTTCGGCGTCGTTCACCGCGATCACCGGATATTTGAGCGCCCCGTCTTTCGCCATCGCCCGCAGCCGGTGAACGCCGGTCGTCGTTTCTTCCGTCCCGCCGATAATGTCGGGAATCAATTCCTGATGCTTGTTGTGGACAGTAAAGATCAGATCGGCGCCGTCGTCGAGCGTCAGGTTCGGCCTGAATTTCAACGTCTCGTCGATGCACCAATAAAATTCCTTTACGTTCATTCCGTGCCAGGCAAAGATCGAGACGCCGTCATCCGCGAGTGCGGCGGCAACGGCATCGTTGGTCGAAAGCGGGTTGCAGCCGCTCCAGCTCACGCGAGCGCCGGCTTCGACAAATGTTTTCACGAGCACTGCCGTCTCTTTGGTGACATGGAGGCATCCCGCAATGCGGAATCCTTTCAGCGGCTTCGACGCTTTGTATTTTTCGCGCAGCGCCATCAGCACCGGCATGCGTGATTCGGCCCATTCGATGAGCTTGTGCCCTTCTGCCGCAAGTTTCAGATCCCTGACTTTATACTGTCCTTTTTTCTCGTTCATTCGTTCTCCAAAATCCTGGAATGTAGTTGATCGTTCAATTGACTGATTATTTTACGGAGCGTTTCAGCATGGGGACGAGGTCGGTCGCTTCCCAGCTGAATTCCTTTTCGCTGCGCCCGAAATGACCGTATGAGGCGGTCTTTCTGTAGATCGGGCGGAGAAGATTAAGCCGGTCGATGATCCCTCTGGGGGTCATGTCGATTTCATTTTTCAGGATGCGCGAGATTTCGGTGTCAGGGATCTTCCCCGTGCCGAACGTGTTCACGTAGATCGACACCGGTTCCGCGACGCCGATGGCGTACGCAACCTGGATCTGGCATTCGGACGCCAGCCCTGCGGCAACGATATTCTTTGCGAGATGCCGCGCCGCATAGGCAGCGCTTCTGTCGACCTTGGATGGATCCTTTCCGGAGAACGCTCCGCCGCCGTGAGGTGCGCGTCCGCCGTACGTGTCGACGATGATTTTTCTCCCCGTCAGTCCGCTGTCGCCGTGCGGTCCGCCGATCTCAAACCGCCCGGTCGGGTTGACGTAGTATTTCGTTTTCTTGTCAAGGAGATGCTCGGGGATCACTTTTTCGACGACGTGATGGATGACGTCTTCGCGGATCCGTTTCTGCGAAGCGTCGGCATCGTGCTGGGTCGAGATGACCACGGTGTCGACGCGAACCGGGGTACCGCCGTTGTATTCTATCGTCACCTGCGACTTTGCGTCGGGGCGGAGGTACGGCATCAGGCGGAGATTTTTCTTTCGGATTTCGGCAAGACGGTGGACGAGCTTGTGGGCGAACATGATCGGCATCGGCATGAACTCGGGGGTCTCATTGTTGGCGTAGCCGAACATCATTCCCTGGTCGCCGGCGCCGCCGGTGTTCACGCCGCGTGCGATGTCCGCCGACTGCGAATGAATGCTCGAGATGACGGAGCAGGAGTCCGCATCGAATTTATACTCCGCCTTCGTGTAGCCGATCTCGCGCACGGTTTCGCGCGCCACGGTCTGGAAATCAACATACGCGTTCGTCGTTATCTCGCCTCCGATCATCACAAGGCCGGTCGTCACAAAACATTCGCACGCCACACGCGAATATTTGTCCTGTCTCAATAACGCATCCAGGACGGCATCGGAGATCGCGTCACAGACCTTATCCGGATGTCCTTCGGAAACGGATTCGGACGTAAAAAGGTACCTCATCGATTTTTTGCTCCTTACAATGGGTGGCAGATAAATGGATGGCTTTTAATAGAACTCGAGTTCGGATGAATCCCCGATATTGATCTTCTTGTACCCTCCCTTGACGATCGCATTGCTGCCGATGATCGACTCCTCGAGCAGCGCGCTTTGAACATTCGCATCCTCGCTGATGATGGAATTCCTCACCACGGAATTTTCAACCGTCGCCCCGGCGGCGATCGTCGTGTTCGGACCGATGACAGAATTTTTCACCGTCGATCTCGGCGAAATAAAGACCGGGGGGATCACAACGACGTCCCGCGGGATCGTCTTGGTCGAATTTTGATGCAATAAATGTCTGTTGGTTTCGAGGAGCGTTTCCGGTTTTCCGCAATCATACCACCCGTCGATCGTGAAGGTTTTGATCTTTTCGCCGCGTTCGATCATGAGCTGGAGCCCGTCGGTGAGCTGGTACTCCCCTTTCGTCCGGATATCCCCTTTGATCATCTTCTTGAGGCAGTCGAGCAAAACGTCGGGATGCCGGATGAAGTAGAGACCGACGATGGCAAGATTGCTCGTCGGGTGCTCGGGTTTTTCAATGAGCTTGGTAATAAATCCGTTTGCCGTTTCGGCGACGCCGAACCTCCGGGGGTCCTGGACCTCCTTCACACCGATGGTCGAATATTCTCCTTTGGTCATCGCCAAAAGATTGACATCGAACACCGTATCACCGAGAATGATCAGGATCGGGTCTTTTGAGATCGTGTGGCGGGAAAGATAGATCGCATGCCCCAATCCTAACCGTTCTTCCTGTTCGACAAAATCGACGCTGATCGAATAGTTTTCGGTGATGTACTCTTTGACCTTGTCACCAAGATACCCGACGATCACCGTCGCGGAATCGAACCCGCCGGCAATGATCTTGTCCATGATGTGGCCGATGATCGGCTTTCCCGCCACATTGAGCAGGACCTTCGGTATCGTGTATGTATGGGGCCGCAGCCGGCTTCCGACGCCTGCGACAGGTATAATAGCGCGCATTCCAGTGTATTCATTAGGAAATATAATATACCGAACTCCCCTGCGAGAATCAACCAACGGCCGCCAAAATTATTCCGCCGGTTTTTCGTTGCACTAGTAAGACCACCTAACTATATTTGACCTGCAATTCTTCAGTGTCCATGATGAGTATGGCTTGGAAATTATTCTATAATGCGTTCATCGTCCCGTTGATGTGGTGCTTCTTCCAGGCCGCCGGATTCTTCAACAAAAAGATCCGCAGAGGGATTGAAGGACGACAAGGGCTCGTCGGCAAAGTACGGGAAAGAATTGACAGTGCTCCCGCGCGCCATCGGCTGTGGTTCCATTCGTCTTCGCTCGGAGAGTTCGAGCAGGCCAAGCCTATCATTGCGGCGATCAAGCGATTGCGCCCCGACATCAGCATCGTCGCGACCTTTTTTTCCCCTTCCGGCTACGAGCATTCTCAATCCTACAAACTCGCAGATATCATTTCGTATCTCCCCTTCGATTCGGAGCGGCAGGTCAACGACTTCGTCGACGTCATCCGGCCGGCAGCGGTGATCATGGTCCGCTACGACGTCTGGCCGAACCTCACCTGGGCCCTGCGCGAGCGAAAAATCCCGATCATGATCGCCAATGCGACAATGAAAAAGGATTCGCCGCGCAAGATCCTTTTTCTGCGGCAGTTTCACAGAGCCTTATACGACTCCTTTTCATCCATCCTCACCGTTTCCGATTCCGACAAAGCTTCGTTCGCCGACTTCCATCTGACGAAACCGGTGATCGAGACGATCGGGGATACCCGTTTTGACCAGGTGAAGATCCGGAGAGACGACGCAGCCAAAAAACAAATCCTGCCCAATAAGATAACCAGGGGAAAACGGATATTCATCGTCGGTCAAAGCTGGGAAGCCGACGACAGCGTGGTCATTCCCGTTCTTTTCAAAATCCAAAAGAGGATGCCAAATCTCCTCACGATCATCGTCCCTCACGAACCGACGGTGGAACACCTCGAGCAGGTCGAATACCATCTGGAAGGTAAGACATCCTTCATCCGGTTTTCGGCGATGAATCAATACGCGGGGGAAAAGGTCATTCTGGTCGACAGCGTGGGGATCCTCGTTCCTCTCTATAAATACGGCCATGTGGCGTATGTCGGCGGAAGCTTCCGCCAGGGCGTGCACAACGTGCTCGAGCCGGCGGCATTCTCACTCCCGGTTATTTACGGGCCGAGGCATACCAATTCGCAGGAAGCCGTTGCGCTTGCCGAACAAGGAGGAGGATTTGTTGTCGGAGATGAAAAAGACCTGTACCGCACTCTCCGAACCCTGCTGGACAATGAAGCGGATAGAAAAGAAAGCGGGAAAAAAGCGCGGCAATTGGTCGAGGAAAATCTCGGCGCGACCGATCGGTTTCTGAAGTACCTTCTCCCTCTGCTCCCTCCAAGGTAGATAACAAAGAATCGGGCGCTTCCCCCGCCGGCAGTTCGCCTTCATCAAAAAAATTATTATATTAATTGAAAGCATCGAACACTTCGGCGAGTCCATGAACATCGCTTACTTTGATATTATTGGCGGCATCAGCGGAGATATGACGCTCGGCGCCTTCATCCACGCAGGATTCCCGCTCGACATTCTACGTAAGGAATTGCTGAAGCTCCCGGTCGACGGATATTCGCTCGGACAAGAGACGATGCAGCGAAATGCGATCACCGCGGTAAAACTGAATGTCCTTCTTCAGGGGGAGGATGCCGAGCCCGAAGCTCACGCGCATCATCACCATCACGCCGGCGATGCGCATTCTCATCATCGCGAGGAGCATGCGCACACGCACCATTCACGGAGCTTAAAGGACATTCTCTCGCTCATCGAAAAATCAGCCCTGGCTCCGAGGATCAAAGAACGGGCGTCAAGGATTTTTACCATCATCGGGGAAGCCGAAGCCAGGATCCACGGCACGACGGTCGAGAAAATACATTTTCATGAGGTCGGGGCGGTCGATTCCATCGTCGATATCGTGGGCGCCGCGATCTGCCTCGAATATTTCGGTATTGACGCGGTCTATTCTTCTCCGGTCAAGCTCGGGAGCGGCGGATTCGTCGATACCCAGCATGGGAAAATGCCCAACCCGACCCCGGCGACGATCGAGATCCTCAAAGACTATCCGACGGTCTTGACCGATGTTCCTTTCGAGCTGACAACTCCCACGGGAGCTGGCATCATCAAAGCGCTGTCGAGCGGGGTGCTGTCGATGGAACAATTCAACGTCCGATCCATCGGCTACGGGACCGGAACGCGCGACATTCCCCAAATTCCCAACTTGCTCCGCGTCTTTGTCGGCGAACTTGCCGGTGGGCACGACCATGATGAACTGGTAACGGTCGAAACGAACATCGACAATATGAACCCCGAAATTTTCCCGTTCGTTCTTGAGCGGCTCCTTGCCGACGGGGCACACGATGCGTACTTGATCCCGGTTGTGATGAAAAAAGGGAGGCCCGGAATTCTTCTCTCCGCCCTGGTCAACAGGGGGAAACTCGACGCCGTCTTAAAAGTGATCTTCGCAGAAACGACCACCCTCGGCGTCCGGATCCAGCCGGTCGAGCGGCGCAAGCTTCAGCGTTCCGCCAAGAGCGTGAAGACCTCCTTCGGAGAGGTGAGCGTGAAGGTCATCCGCGTCGACGGTTCAGAACGGCTCTCCCCTGAATTCGAGGAATGCAAACGGATCGCGCTCGAGAAAAAGATCCCTCTGCTCGAGGTCTATAAACAAATCGAAGCTGAGCTTTCGTAGGCGTCGATCTTCCTTCCATTGTGGCGCCATGAAACAAATTCTTGCCGACGTTGCCCTTCCCGTTCCGCTCTATCAGACGTTCACGTATCTCGTACCGCGCGAATTTGCGCCGCACGTCGGTGCGGGGAGCCGGGTGCTTGTACCGTTCGGCTCGAAGACAATCTCCGGGATCGTTGTAGGATTCCCGCCGACGACAACTGTCGCCCCTCTCAAACCGATCCACGACCTCCTCGATGGAAGCCCTGCACTTTCTCCCGAATTATTAGACCTCGGGCGATGGATCGCCGACTATTATGCCGCCCCGATCGGAGAAGTGTTCAAAGCATTCCTTCCTCAGGGAATTGCTGTAGAAAACCGGAGGCTGGTCTCGTTGAAGCGCCCGCTCGCTTCCGAGGAACTCGCCCGGCTGGAGAAAGCCGCGCCGCAGCAGGCGAAGGTCGCCGGCGCCCTCGCGGCAGGAACACCGCTTTCCATCGCTCAGCTTCAAAAAAGGACCAAGATCAAGGGCATTTACTCCGCGGTGTCGGGGTTGTCCGAAGCCGGCATCATCGAGATCATCGACGAGATCCCTGAGCCGAGGGCAAAAGCCAAAATCGAAAAGTTTGTTCTCAAAAAAAATATTCCTGAAGGCTTCCTGCCGCACGGCACACTGCAGCAGAAACTTCTGTCGCGAATTGGCCGTTTGACAAGCGAACCGTTTCCGCTCCGATCGCTCCTCAAAGAAACGGGGGCCTCGCTGTCTTCAGTAAAAGGACTGGTGAAGAAGAATATCGTCGATATCGTTCCGCGTGAAGTTGAGCGGTTCGTAGAGTATCTTCCCGATGAGACTATTTCTCCCGTCAGGACCGAGCAGCTCACCCCTTATCAATCACGGGCTCTTCACGAGATCGGCGCCTCGATGAAGGAAGGAACCGCAAAGACCTTCTTACTTCACGGCATCACCGGAAGCGGGAAAACGCAGGTATACATCGAGGCGATACGCGAGGCGATGGCGAGGGGGAAGACCGCTATCGTTCTCGTTCCCGAAATTTCGTTGACGCCCCAGATGGTCAGAAGATTCAGACTGCACTTCGGGAACTCCGTTGCGGTGATGCACAGCCGCATGTCGGACGGCGAGCGGTACGATGCCTGGCGGTTTTGCAAGAGCGGAAAATACAGCATTGTCATCGGTCCGCGTTCGGCGATCTTCGCCCCGCTCGCAAACCTCGGCCTTATCGTCGTCGATGAAGAACATGAAGCGTCGTACAAACAATTCGACTCAACCCCCCGGTACAATGCACGCGACGTCGCCGTCATACGGGGGAGTCAGATCGGCGCGGCCGTCGTGCTCGGCTCGGCGACGCCTTCCGTGGAGTCGTTTTACAATGCGCAGACAAAAAAATATACGCTCCTCGAACTCCCCGAGCGGATCGACGATGCCGTGCTTCCTTCCATCACCCTGGTCAATATGGCGGAGGACAGGAAACTCCGGTATGCAGAGATGAAGAACGAGGCAAAGCATCTCGGCAAAAAAGCGTTCGAAAAGGGATTCCACTCAATCTCCTCCCTGCTGGAAGAGAAGATCCGGGACAGGCTACGCAAAGGTGAAGGGATGATCCTGCTTCAGAACCGCCGCGGATTCGCTCCGTTCATGGAATGCCTCGACTGCGGACACGTGGAGCGGTGCGACCGGTGCGACGTGACGCTCACCTACCACCTTGCCAAGAAGCATCTCCGCTGCCACTATTGCGGTTCCGTAAGACCGATGCCGGCCGACTGTCCGGAGTGCCGAGGAACTCAATTGAAACTCCAGGGCTTCGGAACGCAAAGAGTCGAACAGGATCTGGCAGCATTATTTCCGCAGGCAAAAGTGCTGCGGATGGACCTGGATACGACGACGCGGAGAGGGGCGCACGACAAAATTCTCCAGGAATTCGGACGGGGGGAGGCAGATATTCTTTTGGGAACACAGATGGTCGCGAAGGGGCTGGACTTCCCGCGGGTCACGCTCGTCGGCGTTATTTCTGCGGACACGCAAATGATGCTCCCCGATTTTCGCTCAGCGGAACGAACATTCCAGTTGCTCACCCAAGTTGCAGGCAGAGCCGGGCGGAGTTCGTTGAAGGGTGAGGTCGTCATCCAAAGTTATCAGACGGGCCATTACGGCCTGAAATATGTGCTCGACCATAACTATGACGGATTTTATAGAGAGGAACTGCACTACCGCCAGTCGGCGGTGTACCCGCCGTTTGCCCGGCTGATCCTTATCGAATGCAAAGGAACCGACGAAAGGAATGTTCAGCGTGCCGCCGAAACATTTTCGAGACGCTTGAGCCAGCGTTCCCGCAACGGGATCATTTTAGGTCCGGCAGCTGCGGTCATCTCAAAAATAAAGAACAACTACCGCTGGCAGATCCTTGCAAAGGCCGTCAAAGCAAACGACCCGGGAGGGGCCTCCATCAGGAATGCCGTCACCCGGGTCGTTCAGGAAATCTCATCGTCGGCGGAAATCCGACGGACGGTTCAATTTACCGTCGACGTCGATCCGCAGGGAATCATGTAATTGCTCATCCTCCGAAATTGACCAGCACGGTCGCCGCCGTCCAGATCCCCCACAGCACTCCCACCGCCCCAAGAGCCTTCCCCGTCGACACGGAGAACAATTTCCCCAGCCCGACCGCTACGACAAACAGGAACCAAAAATTGAACACACTGATCGCGCTCAACAGCTTATGGACGGTATTCGACGGATCGTATTGAGAAACTGCCAGCGCCAGGCTCGGCGTGGCATAGAGCGATCCCATTGCGACCGCGAGGAGCAATGTTATAATCGACCCGAGCACAAAAATATACATCGAGAGACCGGTGACCTCGAGAGTTTTTGCGTACGTCGCCGATGATTTGAACACCCATTTTCCCGTCAACCAAAAGACCAGAGATAAACCGAACAACATGAACGCCATGATGAATGCTGCACCGACCGAGCCGGTGATCATAAATAACGGCGACCCGGGTTTCGGGACCATCGTCATGGCCTGATCAACCTGCTCCTGCGTCATCTTGCCGCTCTCGACCCGTTTCTGAAACGCCTTGTCCTGCTGATCGCGCATCTGATCTTGGATCGGCGCTTGGGAGAACGCCACCAAGACAAAGATAATACTGACGATGACCGTAAAAATGAAAGGGAGCGACCAGTTCGATGTTTGTTTCTCGCTTTTTGCAACATAGTCGAACAATTCGCCGGGGGCGGAAAAAACATTCATCACTTTATCGGAATGTGACATCTCCGAACTCTCTTTTTGTGCAGCGGGCGTCGTATTCATTTCATCCATACTTCCTCCGATTCGTAGGATTCAAAACTAGGTAATTAAACCTTGGCTGGGGATTCCTTGGGGACAAGTATACTAAATATGCATCGCAGTGTCAACGCCGGGCCGGCTAGACGCATGCTTTCCTTCCTTGCAAAATCGGCCTAAATTAAGTACCATGGTTCAGCCAACGCAAGGTCATTGAATGTTCATCTCGTTTGAAGGATTAGACGGTTCGGGGAAAACGACGCAGGCGGCGCTTCTTGTTGACAAGCTGCGGAGCCAGAGCTATATCGTCGAATTTTTCCGGGAGCCCGGGGGGACCGAGATCTCGGAGCGCATCCGGGAAATCCTATTAGATAAGAAAAATCTCGGCATGAGCCAGATCACCGAACTCTTCCTCTTTTCGGCGGCCCGCGCGCAGCTTGTCAACCAGGTGATCAAGCCCGCTCTTCTCGACGGAAAGATCGTGATCTGCGACCGCTACGTGGATTCGACGACGGCGTATCAGGGGTACGGAAGAGGTCTGAGACTCGGAGCGGTCAAAACGATCAACGCGGTGGCGACCTTCGGACTGCTCCCGGAGATCACCTTCCTGATCGACGTTCCGATCGACGAAATCATCGAACGGCGGCACAAGAGCGGGGTTGCGATCGACAGGATGGAAAGCAGCGGGAGGGAATTTTATGAAAAGATCCGCCAGGGGTATCTCGAGCTTGCAAAAGAAGAGCCGAAGCGCATCCAGCTGATCGACGGCTCGCTCCCCGCAGAGATCGTTCAGGATGAGATCTGGAAAACTCTTTCCGTTCGTCTCCCCCGGAAAATTTCCTGAACAACCATCATCCCCATTGTGACCTTTCGCCTGCGCGGCGACATCAGTACACGCGGTCAAATTCTCTGAGCAGTTTTTCCAGATCCACTTCCCTGTCCATAGCGACTTCACTCCCCTTGATCGACCTCCCTTTGGCATCGATCAGCCGAAACGACGAATAGTTGCTCAGGTCGCCGATGTCGACGACCTTGTGCTTCTGACGTACGACGCCGTCCTGTCCCGCAGATTCTTCCGTGTTCACGCCGATGTCGACGATAACGGAGGCGATACCCTCTCCGAATGTCAGTGTAATTCCGCTGATGATCGTGTCGCAAAGACTTTTCGTGTTCTCGGGGAGTTCTTCGTAATGAGCAACGTCGGCCTGCTCGTACTCACCGCTTGCGATGGAATAACATATCGCGAGAAGGGCGACGCAGTTCAATTTTCTGATGGACATTTTTTCAGGGTCTCCCTTTGCCCCTCCCGATTCGATCAGCACGGTGCTCGTCCCCCATTTTTGGATATTATCGCCGAACGCGCGCGGCTCGAATGAATCATCGTAGCGCGATACGTGCCCGTCGATAAAACGGGAAAAAATATCCGTCAGACGCGCCGCGACCTTTTTCGCCCGGATCCGTACTGCATTCTCGCTTTTGGCATGATCGTATGTCGGAGCGAGAAGGGCGATGGTGGCGACTTTTCCGGTCGAGCCGACGGTATAGCGCGGTTCCTGGTCGTGAAGATTGAACCCGAATTCGGGGGAATATTTATCGCGCATCTGTTTTAAAAGCCTCGCCTCAGCCGTCTGCAGCTGCAGCGCATCCCGGTTGATGTCGATGCCGTGGACGCTCCGTCGCTGGAAACGCTCGGCCCCGTCGGGGTTCAGCATCGGAATAATAAGGAGCGTCGTCTCTTCCAGTATCTTTTTGACTTCCGCGGAGTTTTTATTCCTGCCTATGTACGACAGCATATCGAGAATCCCCACCGTCGCCGTCGGCTCATCGCCATGCATTTGCGACCACATGAAAATTTTCTTTTTGCCGGAACCGATGGTCAGCAGGTTGATCGATCTCCCTTCGGAAGATTTTCCGATCTGATCGATCGCAAGAATCCCTTGCATCGGCGCCCGGAGCGAATTGAGAAGGGGGATCAGTGCACCATGCTTCAGCCGTTTCGACGTAATTTCGTTGACGCTGTAGCTTTCATAGGAATCAAAAAGGGCCTGTGCGAATCTGCTTACTTCCGGGTTCATCTCTATCCTGATGTGGTCGATAGTGCTGTTAAACCGATGAGGCTTTTTGAGTGATTAATGTAAGAACATTTTTTGAAATTTCATAAATATGAGTCGCAATCGGCGGTGATGCGGTTCGAGAATCTCCCCTCTCGCTCCCATCCTGAGTTTGGGAGCGGCACCGGCGCCATGTCTTTCGGCTGGTGGTTTCACCCCGTTCCCAGTGGGAGATTGGGAACGGAAGAACCCTTGCCAAACGCTCCTACCGTGGAACTGCAACACTGCCCCCCAATCCTTTTATTGATTTTCCGGGCAATGTTTCGTATTTTAAGTAAAATTATCGCGAATTATCGGGAACGGAGAAGTTCGATTCCCTACAGCAAAGGAGTATTTGAGTGGAAGTATCATTAAAAACAGTGACAGAATGCGACCAGGAAATCGCCATCAGCCTTTCGCCGGAAGAACTTGCCCCTCATTTCGAGGCGGCATATAAAAAAGCGGCGCCGTCGATCGAGATCAAGGGGTTCCGCAAAGGGAAGGTCCCAATTTCCCTCATCAAAAAATACTACGGAGAAAGCGTCGAGGCCGATGCGCTGGACGATATCGCAAACGAATCGTTCAAAAAGACGATCGAGGAGAAGAAGATCCAGCCGATCGGCACGCCGACGATAGTCGACATGAAATACAAGCGGGGAGAGCCCTTTTCATTTACAATAAAATACGAGGTTAAACCGTCTATTACTCTAAAGGATTATAAGAGCATTCCTGTCGAGAAGTACGTCCATCCGGTCAAGGACGAGGAAGTAGAGTCGGAAATAAAACGGCTGCAGCACATCAACGCGACCTTTGAAGAAGCGAAAAAGGTGGACGGCCCGGAATACGTCGTGACCGCGGACCTTCAGGACACGGATGAAACCGGAACGCCGCTCATCGGACAAAAGCGGGACGGGATGCGGATCTACCTGAACGAGCCTTCGACCGAGCAGGAGATAAAGGACGCCCTGAGATCGGCGGAGGTCGGCGGCGTGTATAAGGTGAGCTTCGAACATAAGCATGATGACCACACGCACAAAGTGCACATGCAGATGACCGTGAAAAAGGTCGAGAAGGTGATCCATCCCGACTTCAACGACGAGCTCGTCAAAAAGATTACGAAAGAAAAATATTCGAACGCTGCGGAATTCCGCAAGGAACTGAGGGCGGACCTTGAGCGGTATTGGAACGACCGGACGGACAAACGGATGGTCGACGACCTGACGAACGAGATCGTCCGCAGACACGAATTTGCGGTCCCCGAGGCGCTGGTCAAGAGCTTCACCGATTCCTACATCGACGAATTGAAGAACCAGCAGAAGAGCAAACAGCTGCCGCGCGGGTTCGACGAACAGAAATACCGCGAAGCGGCGCGGCCGACGGCGGTCTGGCAGGCAAAGTGGGCGCTGATCCGCGAGCAGATCCTCGCGAAGGAGAATATCAAGGTCGAAGACGCCGATGTCGAGACCCTTGCCGAAGAAGAATCGAAAAAGCTGAACATCGACAAAGAGCGACTCATGAATTTTTACAAGACGTCTGAAACGGCCGGCGACCGTATCCTCAACGATAAGCTGATCGCCTTCCTGAAGCAGAACTCTGCGGTCAAGGAAACTGTTACAGACGACACAACAAAGCTATTGTCATAACTCCGCTCATTTATCCAGAAAGGATTTTTTGCGAAATGCTCTATTCTCAAGGACCGCATGATGTCTATAACCAGCTCGTTCCGATGGTCGTCGAACAGACCAGCCGCGGCGAGCGCGCGTTCGATATTTTCTCCCGACTGCTCAAGGAACGGATCATCTTCGTCGGAAGCGCCATTGACGACGCTGTGGCAAGTTTGATCGTTGCCCAGATGATCTTCCTGGAAGCCGAGGATCCGGAAAAGGACATTCACCTCTACATCAACAGCCCCGGAGGGAGCGTTACCGCCGGACTTGCAATTTACGATACGATGCAGTATGTTCGTCCGGATGTCTCGACGATGTGCGTCGGCATGGCCGCAAGCATGGGGGCCGTGCTTCTGCTCGCCGGCACGAAGGGGAAACGGAAGGCCCTTCCCAACTCGCGGATCATGATCCATCAGCCGTGGGGAGGCGTGCAGGGAACGGCGTCGGACATCAGCATTCAGGTGGACGAAATTCTTGCGACGAAGATCCGGTTGAACGAGATCATCTCTCATCATTCGGGAAAGTCGATCGAAGACGTGAACCGCGACACCGACCGGGACAAGTACCTCTCGGCCGAAGAAGCAAAGGCCTACGGCATCATCGACGCCGTGCTGACGAAGCGGACGGCCGAGCCGAAGAAAGAAAAATAATTCTCACAGCGTCATTTTCGGGATAGTTCGATGAGTCAAAAACCAAAAGGAGACGAAAAGATCCGCTGTTCGTTCTGCGGACGCGGGCCTGAGGAAGTTTCCAGCATCATCGCCGGTCCGGATGTCTATATCTGCGACCATTGCGTTTCGAGCTCGGTGGACATCATCCGGAACAACATGGCCGCTTTCCCGAAGAAGAAGGGAAAAGGAAAGTCCGGGCTGACCCCCGAGCAGCTGAAAGAGGCGCTCGACCAATACGTCATCGGCCAGGACCAGGCGAAGAAAACTCTTTCGGTCGCCGTGTACAACCATTACAAGCGGATCGATTCACAAGACCACCTTCAGGCCCTCGACGATGTCGAAATTGAGAAGAGCAACATTCTCCTGATCGGTCCGACAGGAACCGGTAAGACGCTTCTGGCGCAGACGTTAGCACGAATTCTCGATGTTCCGTTTGCCATCGCCGATGCGACGACCTTGACCGAAGCGGGATATGTCGGCGACGACGTCGAGACCATTCTTGTCTATCTTTTGCAAAATGCCGAATACAATGTCGAGCGCGCCGAACGGGGCATCGTCTACATCGACGAGATCGACAAGATCTCGCGGAAGAGCGACAGCGCGTCGATCACCCGGGATGTTTCGGGCGAGGGAGTGCAGCAGGCGCTGCTGAAGATCCTCGAGGGAACCATTGCCGGCGTACCGCCGAAAGGGGGACGCAAGCATCCCGAACAGAGCCTCATCAACGTCAACACGAAGAATATTCTCTTCATCTGCGGCGGCGCGTTTGAAGGACTCGATAAGATCATCGCGAAACGCGTCAGCCAGAATCCGATGGGTTTCGACGCCGACCTGAGGGGGAAAAAAGATTACAGCACCGACGAATATTTGAAGCAAGTCGAGCCGGACGACCTGCTGAAGTACGGTCTCATTCCCGAGTTCATCGGCAGGCTTCCGGTGATCTCGTCCCTCCATTCTCTCTCGGAAGATGCGTTGATGAACATCCTCGTCGAGCCGAAGAACGCGCTGGTGAAGCAGTTCCAGAAGCTGTTCAAGTATGAAGGAGTAGAGCTGGAATTCGAGGAAGGGGCGCTGAGAGCGATCGTTCAGAAAGCAATGGCGCGCGGAACCGGCGCCCGGGCGTTGAGGGCGGTGATCGAAGAGATGATGGTCGATATCATGTACTACCTCCCTTCGCGGCCGGAAATCACAAAGTGCATCATCACAAAAGATACGATCGCGAAGAAGAAAGATCCTGAGTATCTTTTCGAGGAACGGAAATCCGCCTAAGCGATAATTCTGCCGCATAACAAGAGGCCGATCTCGACAACGAGATCGGCTTTGTTGTCTTGTCCCCCTTTTTCATTTCTCTCCGCGGTCATCCTGTTCGGACGACGCCTCATCCATCGCCGCATATCGGTGGCAAGAAATCGTTTGCTTCCCGACGAATTTTCTGTTAGGTTTTGCTCCCCAAGAATGCAGAGGAGTTCGTCGATGACTATCAGAGAACATTCTCTTTCCATTGTTGCAGTCGCCTGCGCGCTCACGGTTATTGGCTGCGGAGAAAGCCAGGTTCTCCTCGACCCGGATTATTCCAGACAAGAGCTGGTATCGAACAAGATCATCGGCTCGGACGTGAAGGTCACCTCCGTCGTCGACCGCCGGGCTGTCGACCCCTACACCATCGGTAGCGCGGAGACAGGCCTCTTTAACACGACGGTGCCCTACCGCGTCACTATTCCAGTGGCTGAATTCGTCAAAGCGGCGCTCGATTCCCTCCTTCCGGCGTCCCCTTCGAATGCCAACGTTCCGGTCGAGGTGTTCATCGACTCCATGGAAGTAAGAGAGGATAATTCTCAATATTTTGACGTCGGCATTTTTGATGCAAAGATCATTTTCAAGGGGAGGTTCATCAGAGAATCCGCCGAATCCGTCACTGTAAGGGTTTATGAAACAGTCAGGACCGGGGATGATGTGACGAAGTTCCTTGAACTGCTGATCTACAAAGGAATTGTCGATTGCAGCCGCGATCTTTCGGCTGGGGCTAAAATCTTGGATTACCCGTGGAGCGCCGTTCCTCGTGATTCAGCGAACGCTGCTACAAAGAGTGCCCTTCAACGTCCGAATGCTGGAGAGAACGTCATCGGAGAGGATAACAAATCGAAGACGGAGGTTTGTCAGGACATTGATTTCATGTATTTCCGCGGCGGGAAAATTCAAGCGGGGTACCGCTTCGCATACAATTCGTTCGGTCTGAAAGAGAGCTCGGCGGTCATGCTCGGCTATGGCGCCCATTTCGAAGTGCTTCGCATCAACAATACCGACAACAACATCAACGGGACCATGGTCACCTTTGGAGGCCATATCGGGTTCAGGTGGCTTACTAGCGACCGGCCGGTATCTCCGTTCGTCGGCGGGACCGCAGCCTTGACAGGCGGCGACGAAACGGTCCACAACGCCAATGGAATGGAAACCTCGTTCTTCTTCGGGCCGATTCTACGCGAGACCGTCGGTTTTTCATTCGATAAGCAGGGGTATCTGGAAATCGGGTTCTTTGAAATGAAATTATTCAGGTCGACGATGTTGCCGTATGATACCGGCATTACGGCAGGGGTGGCCATGGGGTTTTGAGGGACCCGGTTGCACCCTCGGGCAGGTACGCCTCAATAGTTCCCGATCACCCACGTCGCCGCAGCAATGGCGGCGGTCTCTGTCCGCAGCCGGCGCTTGCCGAGCGAGACCTGGACGAAACCCGCATGTTCTGCCAAGTGAATCTCTTCCTCCGTAAAGCCTCCTTCGGGACCGATCACGATCAGGGCCGACGTCGGCTTCGGCCTGTGGCGAAGAGCTTCCGTAATAAAGAGAACCTCGTCGGTCTGCTCGTACGGAATGATCTTCAGATCGAACACGCTTGCATGACGAAGGACGGATTCCATATCCGTGAGGGGGTACATTTGCGGAAGGTAACTGCGCCCCGATTGCTTCATGGCCGCCAGCGCGATCTTCTTCCACCGATCTTCCCTGGAAGAATGGGCGACGGTGCGCGAGGTCGAGACCGGAATGAACCTGCGGATGCCGAGTTCGGTCCCCTTTTCAACCAGCCATTCCATCCGCGAAGGATTTTTAAGAACGGCAACGGCCAGCGTCACCTCGATTCCCGGTTCGTTGAGCCGTTCATGGACCGAGAGGATCTCGCACTCGATCGAAAGCTGATGAATGGAACGAATGACAGCCTCATAGGCCCGGTCGACGCCGTCCACAACCCACAGCAATTCGCCCTCGGACTTTCTCAGCACTCTGACGATGTGCTTCGATTCTTCTCCTTCGATCGTGAGGTAGTGTTCCCCTATGTTTGCCGGCTCCGTATAAAAAAATTCTTTGGCCACGACGAGCTGTCCCTTTTTAGTGCGACAATAGTTTCAATAACGAGTATTCCGGCTGTTTCACAAAGAGGCGCCGAGATCGAGAATGACTTGTCCGTTGTGAAAACCCGGACCGCCGAAGGCGTATTCGACGCGCCCGACAAAACTGTACGAGAAGAGCAAATTCAATCCCGCGCCGAAGCCCGAGAGGAAATTGTCCACCGCCACCGGTTGATTCCTGTACCACACCGTTCCTGCATCTCCGAAGATTGTGAAGTAAAGAGCATACCGAATATCCCGGAACTGCTCGATCGGAATTTCGTCCACGCGCAGATAGGCGGGAGAAACAACCGGGATACGGAGTTCCGCCTTCGCGCCCAGAATGTCGTCTCCTTCAACAATCGTCTGAAATCTTCCGCGGATCCTCTCGCCGTACCCGAAAAACACATGTCCGTAATTCGGGTCGTCCCCTCCCTGCACCATGCTGCCGAAAAGGCGGAAGGCGAACGACGAATTATAATAGACCGGTATGTACCGCCGAACATCAGCGGTGTATCGCTGGTAGTCGACGTATTGATTGCCGACGCCGTATTTCGAAATATCGAATGTCGCCAGGGTGCCGAGCCGCGAGTACTCGCCCAGGTCCCGGGTATCGTAAACGTAGTCGGCATGCAAGGAAAAAAAATTGTCCGTGCCTGTTGGAGAGAGTGTCCGCCCGGCCCGATTGTCGGAGACGCTCAGGTTGGTATATTCGATCGTGATCGTAGCCGTTGTATAAAGTGAAAATCGCTTGCCGAACGCCACCTGTCCGTCGATCAATTTTTCATCGAAGTTCGGCCCCGAATCGAGAGACACGAGGCTGAGGTTCTTTTGGATCGAGTACGAGGCCTTGGTCGAGAGGTAGAGATTATCGTCGGGGTCGAATGAGTGGTCGACATACTGCAGGGAAACATACGGGTCGTAGCCGAGCGCAAACTGGGTATTCACAAGCTCGTTCCGCCCGCGGAAATTCGTATGGACGACCCCCGCGCCGTAGTAAAAATGCGTCCACTCATGATCCTTGAACCCGGCGATCGGAAACGGATAAAAATACCATCGTTCGCTGACGTACACGATCAGCGTTGCCGTCGTGGAATCCGGGACGACGTGAATGTCGACTTTATTGAAGAGTTCGAGGCTGTAGATGCGGTTGATGTCGTAGGCCACCGCTTCGTGCGTCACGAGGGAACCGACCTTGAGGGACATTTCGCGCTCGATGATGAAATCCTTCGTGAGTTCGTTCCCTCCGATGACCACGCTCGAGACGCGAAGAGCCGAATCGGGAAAATCTTCCTGCGCCGTTAGCGTCGAATCCTGCGCGAGGCCGATGAACGGTAACCAGGCAATGACGGTAAGAAGCAAAACGGGGAATTTCATTCAGGTACCGGCGATAAAAAAATAGACTTGAAACAGCGGCGTTCTCAAGTCTACTTTCAACATACGACAAAAAAATCAGCGCATCAAGGCGCGATATTCGATCGCGATGCAGCGGTCCATGATCACCGTGATCCCCGCCGATTCCGCCTTCGCTGCCGCCCGTTCGTTAACGACGCCAAGCTGCATCCACACGCATTTTGCGCCGACAAGAATCGCCTCGTCAACAACCAGCTCGACCTCGCTGGAAGCGCGAAAGATATCGACGATGTCGATCTTCTCCGGCAGCGCCGTGAGGTCCGGGTAACATTTCATGCCGAGCACCTCTTGGTACTTCGGGTTCACCGGATAGACGGTGTAATGCTTCTCCGAGAGAAACTGCGCGATCGACCCGCTGTCGCGCCACGGTTTCGGGGAGGCGCCGACGACGGCGATGGTCTTTGCCGATGTCAAGATCGATTTGATCCCTGTGTCATCCGTGATCATTGCGCCTGCTCTTCTGCGTACGATTCGATCGGCGGACAAGTGCAAACGATATTCTTGTCGCCGTAGGTGTTGTTAATTCTCCCGACGCTCGGCCAGAACTTATGGTGACGGAGTTCTGCGGCAGGATAGACTGCCTTCTCACGTGAGTATGGATGACGCCACTCGGTCTTCGTGGCCTCCAGCGCCGTGTGCGGAGCGTTCTTCAGGACATTGTCTCCCTGGTCCGCGGTGCCGGCGGCGACCTCCTCGATCTCCTTCTTGATGGCGATAAGCGCATCGGCAAACCTGTCAAGCTCCGCCTTCGACTCGCTCTCGGTCGGTTCGACCATCAGCGTATCGTGGACGGGAAAGGAAACGGTCGGAGCGTGGAAGCCGTAATCCATCAGCCTCTTTGAAATATCTTCCACGTCGATGCGGCATTTCTCCTTGAACTCTTTCATGTCGATGATGAACTCGTGAGCGACTCTCCCGCGGCTCCCCTGGTAGAGAATGCGGAAGTGCGGCTCAAGCTTGGCTTTCAGATAATTTGCGTTGAGGATCGCGTACCGTGTTGCTTCCCGTACTCCTTCGGCTCCGAGCATTTTGATATAGGCGTACGAAATGAGCAGGATGCTTGCACTCGACCATGGCGCCGACGACACTGCATGAAGCGCTTTCTCTCCGCCAGTCCTTACCACGGGATGCCCCGGCAGGAACGGAGCGAGATGCTTTGCAACGCAAATCGGTCCCATTCCCGGCCCGCCGCCGCCGTGCGGAATGCTGAAGGTCTTATGGAGGTTGATGTGGCACACGTCCGCTCCGATCGCCGCCGGACTCGTCACGCCGACTTGTGCATTGAGGTTAGCGCCGTCCATGTACACCTGACCGCCGTTCTCATGGACGATGCTGCAAATTTCCTTCACCCGTTCCTCAAAGACACCATGCGTTGACGGATAGGTCAGCATCAGCGCGGCAAGCGTCTCTTTGTATTGGACTGCCTTGGCGCGCAGGTCGGCGACTTCAACGTTCCCGGCATCATCGCATCCTACAACAACGACTTTCAGTCCCGCCATAGCGGCGCTGGCAGGATTCGTGCCGTGGGCCGACGAGGGAATCAGTGCGATGTTCCTGCCTCCTTCTCCCCGCTCGGCATGGTATGCACGAATGACGAGGAGCCCGGTAAACTCTCCCTGCGCTCCGGAATTCGGCTGGAGCGAAGCCGACGACAATCCCGTGATCGTGCACAGGGCCGATTCAAGTTCTTTGAAAATCTGCTGATATCCCTCCGCTTGATTGAGCGGGGCAAACGGATGAAGCCCTGCGAACTCCGGCCAGCTCACCGGCATGAGCTCCGTCGCCGCGTTGAGTTTCATCGTGCACGAGCCGAGGGGAATCATCGAATGTGTAAGCGAGAGATCCTTGTTCTCGAGACCCTTGATGTACCGCATCATCTCCGACTCGGAGTGGTGCATTGAAAAAATCGGATGCAGGAGATACGGAGTTGTCCGGGCAAAAGGTTCAGGATACTCGATTTCCAGTGAAGAATACTTTTTGCCGATATCGCCATGCGAATGAGGCGCATGATTGGCGTGGGCAAACAGTTCTTTTACCGCCGCAACGTCTTCGAGCAGTGTGGTCTCGTCCAACGAGATGCCGATATGCGTTGCATCGATGCGGCGGAAATTGTAACCGGCGGCGACTCCCGCGCTCATGATCGCGTCGGTGTGTTTCCCCGCCCCGATCGCCAGCGTGTCAAACCAGACGCGGTTCAGCTGCCTGTAGCCGAGGTCCGTCAATTCTTTGTTCAGGATCTCCGAGAGAAGGTGGATCCGGGACGCGATATTCCTTATGCCCCCCGGACCGTGATAGGCCGCATACATCCCAGCCATGATCGCAAGAAGCGCCTGGGCGGTGCAAATATTCGACGTCGCCTTTTCACGGCGAATATGCTGCTCGCGGGTTTGCAGCGTCATGCGGTATGCTTTATTGCTCTGCGCATCGACGGAAACCCCGATGATCCTACCGGGCATATGGCGAATGAACTCGCTCTTCGTCGCAAAATACGCTGCGTGCGGCCCGCCATAGCCCATGGGGACTCCGAACCGCTGGGTCGATCCGACGACGACATCGGCGCCAAATTCACCCGGCGGCGTCAGCAATGCCAGGCTCAGCAGATCGGCTGCAACAAGGGCTAAGCCCCCCTGTTCATGCACGCCGGCGATGAACTGCCGATAATCGACCACCGCCCCTTGCTCGTCAGGATATTGGACGATCGCGCCAAAATACGAACCGTCAAATTTCGTCTTCTCATGATCGCCAACGACAAGTTCGATACCGATACATCGCGCCCGGGTCTTAATGACATCGATAGTTTGGGCAAAACATTTTTCCGAGACAAAAAAACGATTCCGCGGCACGCCGTTCAGGTTCTTATTGACGATGCCGTAGACCATCGCCATTGCTTCGGCCGCAGCCGTCCCCTCGTCGAGCAGGGAGGCGTTCGCCACCTGCATCCCCGTCATATCGATCACCATGGTCTGGAAATTGAGGAGGGCTTCCAATCTCCCCTGAGAAATCTCGGGCTGGTACGGCGTATACTGGGTGTACCAGCCGGGATTTTCAAAGATATTTCTTTGAATCACTGCCGGCGTTATGCAATTATAGTAGCCTTGCCCGAGCATCGATTTAAGGACCTTGTTCCTGGCGGCGGTCTTCCTCATTTCCCCGATGAAAGCATATTCGCTGACAGGCGGGGGAAGGTTCAGCGGCTCCTGCATTTTTATGCTGGAAGGAATCGTTTCATCGACCAGCGTATCGAGGGAATCGGTCCCGATCGTTTGAAGCATCGCTCCGAGGTCTTCGCTCGCGGGGCCGAGATGGCGGGATTGGAATTTATCTTCTTGCAAGATCGGATTGTTCATTTCAATACTGTTAAGATCATCGGTTGGTCTTCAGGAGGGTAAAGGCTCCTTCACCTCCGGGTGCTGCGCCAACAGCGAAAGCACATTGTGCGCCGCAGCTTGTTCAGCTTCTTTTTTATTTTTTCCCACCCCGACCCCCGTTTTCCCTTCACCGGCCGAAACCTCAACGGTGAATGTCCGGTCATGGTCGGGCCCCTCTTCTTTTGTGATCGTGTAATGCGGAAGGGGGAGGCCGTTTGCCTGCGCGTATTCAAGCAGCGCGCTTTTATAGTTCTCGTTCGCTTCCTGGAGGCTCCCTTCGGCCAGCATCTTCTTCAACTGCCGCTCGACGAATCGTTTTGCTTCTTCTAGCCCGCCGTCAAGGTAGACGGCGCCGATCACCGCTTCGTACGCATCGGCAAGAATCGTCTCTGCCCCTTTTTCGACCGTCTGAGCTGCGCTGTTGCTGAGAAGGAGAAAATCGCGCAGGTGAATTTCCTTTGCATAGTGCACCAGCGCTTTCCGGTTCACCAGCCTGGCCCTCATGATGGTCAGGTCCCCTTCTTCCGATTCGGGATAAAGCCGGAACAGGCGCTCGGCGACCACCATATTCAGTATTGAATCGCCGAGAAATTCGAGTCGTTCGTTCGAATGGATTTCCGACACTTCGGCAAACTGCAGGTACGACCTGTGGAGAACTGCCTGAAGAAAAATGCGCTTCGACCGGATGCGGTACTGGAGAGCGTGCTCGAATCGCTTGAAGTCAACCTTGGAATTGAGTTCGGAAAAAGAGTGCGCTGATGGTGAAGGCGCGGTGCGGAATAGATTTCGGACCCATTGACGTAAACTGCTCACACCGGTACTTGTCCTCTTAGTTCTCCTGATATTTTCTGAAGAGCAGCGTAGCGTTGTGACCGCCGAACCCGAACGTGTTGCAGAGTGCGATGTTCACTTCCTTCTCGATGGAAGCATTTGGGACGTAGAACAGATCGCAATCCGGATCGGGCGTCTCATAATTGATGGTGGGGTGGATCTTGTTCTCCACAATGGACATGACGGTGGCGATCGAGCCGACCGCCCCCGAAGCGCCGAGCAAGTGTCCGACCAGCGATTTGGTCGAATTCACGGCAAGCTTCTTCGCATGCTCGCCGAAGACCGTCTTCATCGCGGCGGTTTCGTTCTTGTCGTTCGCCGGCGTCGACGTGCCGTGGGCATTCACGTAATCAACGTCGTCCGGCGAAACTCCCGCATCCCGGATTGCGGCTTTCATCGAACGGACCGCCCCTTCGCCGCCGGGAGCAGGGTCGGTGATGTGATGAGCGTCTGCCGTAAACCCGACGCCTGAGATCTCGGCATAAATTTTCGCCCCGCGGCGTTTCGCATGTTCAAGTTCTTCGAGGATGAGGACGCCTCCTCCTTCCCCCATGACGAACCCGTCGCGGTCCTTATCAAAGGGACGGCTGGCCTTCTGCGGCGCATCGTTGCGCGTGGAAAGGGCCCGCAAGGCGTTGAACCCGCCGATCCCCATCGGGCATATCCCCGCCTCCGAACCTCCGCTCAGCATCAGGTCAGCGTCGCCGCGCTGGATCAGAATAAAAGCATCACCGATCGCGTGGGAGGCCGTCGCGCACGCAGAGGTCGTCGCGTAGTTCGGTCCTTTGAGGCCGTACTTCATCGAAATTCTTCCGGCGGCAATATCCGCGATCATCATCGGGATGAAGAACGGGCTGATACGGTGCGGTCCCTTGGTTTCGACGAGCGTTTCGTGCTGCCGCTGGAAGGTGAGCATCCCGCCGATGCCCGAACCGAAGATGATGCCGGCACGGTCGCCGGAAATTTTGGAAAAGTCGACCGCCGCGTCTTTCACCGCCTCGTCGGCTGCGGCAAAAGCGTACTGGGTGAACGGGTCGACGCGCTGCACCGTTTTCCGGTCCATATAATTCAGCGGGTCGAAGGCCTTCAGCTCCGCGGCAAACTTCGTGTCGTACTGCGTTGTATCGAAATAGGTGATCGGGGCTGCGCCGCTGATGCCGGCAAGGGCGTTCTTCCAGAAATCCGAGACCGTCAGGCCGATCGGCGTAACGGCGCCCATTCCGGTGACGACAACACGACGCGCTTTCCCGTTAAACGACATAGCTTGTTCCTTTGCTGCTTGTCAATCCGTTGTAAGAACGTGATGCCGGACATTCGCCGGCATCACGCTTGAACTTCATCGAGCATTCCCCGTATAGATGTCAGGAAACTTTTCCCGACAAGTATTTGATCGCATCTCCAACCGTCGCAATCTTCTCCGCATCCTCATCGGGAATTTGAAGGTTGAATGCTTTTTCAAATTCCATCACCAGCTCGACGGTGTCTAATGAATCAGCGCCGAGATCATTCGTAAACGATGCTTCCGGGGTAATCTGTGCCTCGTCAACGCCAAGTTTGTTCACAATGATCTCTTTTACTTTTGCGGATACATCAGCCATACGGGTATCTCCTTCTGTTAAGTGATTATACTGCTTTAGAACATTGACAATTACATGACCATGCCGCCATCAACACAGAGGACCTGACCGGTGATATAGTCCGCGTCCGGTGATGCAAGGAAACGAACCACCCCAGCAACTTCTTCCGGTTTTGCGATCCGTTTTAACGGAATCATGGCTAAGATAGCTTCTTTTTGTTTCTCATTCAACTTCCCGGTCATATCCGTTTCGATGAATCCGGGAGCGACCACATTCGCCTGAATATTGCGGGATGCAAGCTCTTTTGCGATGGATTTGGTGAACCCGATAACCCCCGCTTTCGACGATGCATAATTGGCCTGCCCGGCGTTGCCGGTGATGCCGACAATGGAGGAGATGTTAATGATCTTTCCCGCCTGTTGGCTCATCATTTGGCGGCACGCCGCCTTTGTGAAGCTGAAAACGCTTTTCAGATTGGTCGTGATCACCGCATCCCAGTCACTCTCCGACATCCGCATCAGCAATCCGTCCTTCGTAATGCCGGCGTTGTTGACGAGAATATCGATCCTTCCGAATTCCTGGATCACCTTCTGTACGATCTCATTCGCCTGGTTAAAATCAGAGGCGTCCGATTGATAGCCGACCGCCCGTTTTCCCTTCGCCTGGAGATCGGCCGCAATGGCATCGGCCGATTCTTTTGAGCTGCGGTAGGTGAACGCAACGTTCGCTCCGGCTTCGGCAAGAGCAACGACGATCGCTTTGCCGATCCCCCTTGTCCCTCCCGTCACGAGCGCGATCTTATTCTGTAATTGCATGATGGTCGTTTGAGTTCAGTTGGTCATTGTTGTTGAGCGGCACCATACGCTTTTTGTAGTGCCGTCAGTTCTGTATAGCCGTCCTTTCCAAGGACAAACTCCAGTTCTTCCCTGCACGCTTCGACCAGGGTCGTTTCCCGGTTGTCGATGAACGAACAGCATGTTGTCTTTTCGTGCAAAAAATCGTCGAACGTCACTACTCCGTCATCGACGGAGATCGGGAACGCCACACAGTAAAACGGCTTCAGGGCCCATCGGCCAAGCTTCTCCTCCGTCCCGGCTATTTGCAGACTGCACATTCCTCTTTTATTGAGGAAGACGCATTTATCATTCACCACTTCGGTTCCCAAAGTTTTGCCGGAGGGAAAATCTCCGTCATCCAGCACCTCGTTGTCGAACCACCGGGAGTCGTCGGTCGTTTGCGTCTCGTCCATGTATTTCTTGACCGTCTCTTTATGGGAAAGGATCAATTCTTTCTCCTTGAGGTCGATGTACACTCCTGCTTCGCAGCAGGTCGATTCGCACGCAAACGGTCCGCACCCTTTTGAAAATCCCTTTTCAAAAAGGATCGGGTCGACCTCGTACTTCCCAACGCGCATCGCCTCTCCGTTCCGTCCCATTAATTTTTCGCCGCTGCAACAGTTGCTGCGGTGTCAAAGCCGGCGATCGCAGCTTCCGGCGCGATTCTCTTGACGAGTCCCTGAAGAACTTTTCCGGGGCCGGTCTCGACGAAGGTCGAAGCCCCATCCGTAGACATATTCCTGATCGTTTCTTCCCACCTGACCGGGCTGGTCACTTGCTCGAACAAAAGGGTTCGGATCTCGCCAGCCTTCCGCACCGGTTTCGCCGACACGTTTGCATAGACCGGGATCTGTGCATCCCGAATGGCCGTTCTGTCCAGAGCCGATTTCAATCCATCCTTCGCCGATCGCATCAACGGGGAATGAAAGGCGCCGCTGACGACGAGTTCCTTCACCAATTTTGCGCCGCGCTGTTTAGCCAATTCCATCGCCTTGCGAACTCCGGCGACCGATCCCGAGATGACGATCTGTCCCGGAGAATTAAAATTAGCGGCCTGCACAATTCCGTCGCTCGATGCCGCGCGGCAAACTTCCTCGATCGTTTGTGCTTCAAGTCCGACGACCGCCGCCATCGTCCCAGGATTCTCTTCTCCCGCCTTCTGCATCAGCTCTCCGCGCAGACGAACGAGCTTCAACGCTTCCTCAAAGGCGATCGCCCCGGCGGCGACAAGTGCCGAATATTCTCCGAGGGAGTGGCCGGCGGTCATCGCGGGGTCGCCGGGTTTGAGAATATTCCAGACGGCAATGCTGTGGAGAAAAATCGCCGGCTGGGTATTTCTGGTCTGTTTGAGCTCTTCTTCGGGCCCGTCAAAACAGATCTTCGACAGGGAAAAACCGAGGACCTTGTCGGCTTTCGCGAACAGAGCTTTGGCCGCATCAAATTCGGCGCACAGATCCTTTCCCATCCCGACGTATTGCGAGCCTTGTCCCGGAAAAATATATGCCGTTGTACCCATGTTCCGCTGCGATCCGATCCTTAAACCGACTTCGGCCCGTCAATTCCCCACTTCACCAGCACTGCTCCCCAGGTATACCCTGCGCCGAAACTCGAAAGTACCAGGTTGTGCCCTTTCTTGATTTTTCCCGCTTCCCACCATTCGGACAGGCAGAGGGGAATGGTCGCAGCGGTGGTGTTTCCGTAGCGGTCGATGTTGATCATCACCTTGGATTTGTCGATCTCCATCCGCTCCGCACATGCGTCGATGATGCGCAGGTTCGCCTGGTGCGGCACCAGCCAATCGACATCTTTGCCGGTGAGGTTGTTCCGCTTCATGATCTCGGCGGAAACCTCCGCCATGCCGATCACCGCCACCTTGAAGACCGCCTTTCCGTCCTGATAAATATAGTGCATCTTCTTATCGACGGTTTCATGGGTGGATGGACGAAGACTTCCGCCTGCTGACATGTGAAGCGCGAACCCGCCGGAACCGTCCGTATAGAGTTTATGATCAAGAATGCCGACGGTATCGTCGGAGGTCGGCTCAAGCAGAACCGCCGCTCCGGCATCGCCAAAAAGAATGCATGTGTTCCGGTCTGTATAATCGACGATGGAACTCATTTTGTCGGCGCCCACGACCACGACGTTCTTATACGCTCCTGTTTCGACCAGCTGAGAACCGATCGTGATCGCATAGACAAACCCTGAACAAGCGGCGTTGAGGTCAAAGCCCCACGCTTTCTTCGCCCCGATCTTCTCCTGGATGATGCACGCGGTTGCGGGGAAGAACATATCCGGCGTTACCGTAGCGACGATGATCACTTCGATCTCTGATGCGTCCATGCCGCGGCGGGCCAGCATATTTTTCACAGCGTTGGAACCTAAATCGGACGTTCCTCCTTCTGCAAGAATGCGGCGTTCGCGGATTCCAGTTCGAGTCCGGATCCACTCGTCGTTCGTGTTGACCATTTTTTCGAGGTCGTGGTTCGTGAGAACCTTTTCCGGAGCGTAATGGCCGACGGCCGTGATCATTGCTCGTATTCTACCCATTCATTCCTTCGGAGCTGTTTTCGCGTAATGATTGTTCGATATGAAAATTGATTTTCTTGTTCACCATCTCTTCAGCGCGGAGGATCATGTTCGAGATCGCTTTCGGCGTTGAACTGCCGTGCCCGATGATCGTCACGCCGTTCACTCCCAGAAGGGGGACGCCGCCGAATTCCTGATAATCGAAATCTTTGAAGATCTTCCTCAACGGATTCCGGAGAAGTCCCATCAACACCTTCTGTACTGTTCCCTGTTCGGCGTAGTCCTTGAATTTTACCTTCAAGAACGACGGAACGCTTTCGGCAAACTTCAGAAGAACATTGCCGACAAAGCCGTCGCAGACAACGACGTCGGCTTTCCCGCGGAGGATATCGCGCCCCTCCACGTTGCCGATGAAATTCAATTTCCCTTTCGCGGCTGCAAACTTCGCATAGGCCTCTTTTGCAAGGTCATCCCCCTTCGATTCTTCCTCGCCGACGTTGAGCAAGCCGACCCGCGGGTTCTTCTTCTTGAAGATGTACTCCGCATAAATGCTCCCCATGGCGCCGAACTCGAACAGAAAATGCGGTTTGCTGTCGGTCACCGCGCCGGCATCGACGATGAGGGTCGGTCCGGTTTCGGAAGGAAAAATCGCTGCCACCGCCGGGCGGCTGACGCCGGGGATCCTGCCGAGGAGGAGCGTGGATGCTGCGGTCACCGCCCCCGTGTTCCCTGCGCTGACGAACGCATCAACCTTCTTTTCCTTGTGCATCACCATGCCGACGACGAGCGACGAACCGGGCTTCTGCTTCAGCGCCACGACCGGAGAATCGTGCATAGCGATCACATCGTTCGCCGGGACGACGGAAAGCGAAAGGCCGTCGGCTTTTGTTTTGGCTAGCTCGGCCGCAATTTCCTTTTCTTTTCCCACCAGCACAACGTCGAACCTGTTTCCGGTCCGGCGCAGAATGTCCACGGCTCCCCGCACTTCGTGAGAAGGGGCAAAATCTCCCCCCATCGCGTCGACAGCGATCCGCAGTTTTCCCTCTGCGTGGTTCAAAGCATTTCCACCAGGACTATGGCTGAATGTTTCGACGTCAGTTGTTTACGGGCATCCGCTTGCGCGATGCTACGCTTCTTTCGGGATGATAATCGAACGGCCGTTGTAGTAGCCGCAGTTCGGACAGGCACGATGCAGGAGTTTCGGCTCCCGGCAGTTCGGGCATTCCGCTAACGACGGCGTCGTTGCCTTGTAATGCGTGCGACGCTTCCGGCCGCGAGTTTTTGAGTGGCGGCGTTTCGGGTTTGGCATTGCGGTAATTCCTTATAGTAAATTTAGTTCTTCTTCTTTGACATTGAAACTTCAACGAGCTCCGCGAGCTTGTTCCACCGGGAATCGCTTTTGTCGGGAGCACAATCACAGCTGCCGCCGGCAGCGTGATTCAAATTCTTTCCGCACCTCGGGCAAAGCCCGGCGCAGTTTTCCTTGCATAACAGCTTCAGCGGTACCGCAACAAGCAGCGTGTCGCGGACGGCGTCGGAGATATCGATGATATTGGTGTCCGCCCGCAATATCCGGATGTCCTCTTCCCGATCAGCCGAGCGCTCTTCGCCATCCCACACGTAGACGATCTGAAAGGAAGGAGAAATCTCTTTCGTAAATTCGTCCAGGCACCGGTCGCACTGAAACGAGGCGCTCGACCGTACACCGGCCCGCAGAAGAATCTGCCTGGATGATTTTTCGAGCGTCACATGCGACGTGACCTCGCCGAGAAAATGCTCGTGCAACTCGAGCTCAGCAGCGCTTTTTGACAGCTTGTATTCATGTGTTCCCTGCGAAAGGTTCGAAATGTTGATCTTCACCTTTTCCTCCTGCTATTGCAACATCCTGATCCGACCTCGCACCGCATTTCCCGTCAAAATCGACCGCAATTGTCAAAAAACGAGCCGCCGCTCAAAAAAAACCTGCTAAATATACCCAAAAACGACGAGAGAGTCAAGAATAGAGGAGATCGTCAGCGTTGGAGAGTCAACGTGCCTCTCCCCGGACCTATAATAATTTGTCATTCCGTGCCGGCGACTGACCGGTCATGCTTTGCGGCAGCAATATAAAATATTTCCACAGTATCCGGTTCCGGGCAGCATCGTAAGCGAAGAGGCGGCGTTTCTCTCATCAGGTCTTGACAACGACGGCATAATTGCGTTAATTACAGCTGTCTTAGAGGAGCGGTACGCATGAGTAGCTGAAGCGAGAGCGAAACAGCTCGACGACCTTCATCGAAAGGGTAAGTACACCGTGCCGCCGAAAGTTGTGCGTATTGTTTCTGCAAACAACTTGGGTTGCAGCGTGAAGAACCTGCAAACTGTCATCCCGTCCGATAGGCGGGATGGAGCGCTAACGACGATCTGCATAGACGTTCGGCGAACTGCTCCGGCAGGAGGAAGAAAATCTCATTCGTTCGATCAGAAAAGTAGAGAGTCCAGCGCTCATCTACTTTTTTCTTTTTTAAACGAAGGCTAAACGAATGAAGATCATCTTGCTTGGATACGGACGGATGGGACGGGACGTCGAACAGGCAGCGCTGGAACGAGGGCACAGCATCGTTGCGCGGTACGACATTAACGCCCCGCTTCCGGCCATCAGTTCTCTTCCCCCTGCACTGCAAGGCGCCGAATGCGCCATCGACTTCAGCGCACCGGACGCGACCGAGCATCATATCCGCTCGCTCGGGCCGCTTCATATTCCTCTCGTCGTCGGAACCACCGGCTGGAACGACCGGCTGCCGGCACTTCTCGAATTTATCCGTCAGTGCAAAGGGACGATCCTCTACGCATCGAATTTTTCTGTCGGCGCGAACATTTTTTCCCACGCGGCCGCCGAAACGGCAAAGCTTATCAACCGTTTCTCCGATTATGACATTGCCATCCACGAGATCCACCACAAGATGAAAAAAGATGCGCCGAGCGGGACAGCGTTGACGCTGGCCAAAACGATCCTTCAGCACGTGCAGCGCAAGACGGAAATTATCACGGCCCTGAACAACCGGCAGATCCGGCCGAACGAACTTCTCGTCTCGAGCAGCCGTATCGGCGACGTTGCGGGAACGCATAGTGTGACCTTCGAATCCCCGGCCGACGCGATACAACTGACGCATACTGCGCACAATCGCCGCGGTTTCGCCCTTGGGGCGGTCTGGGCGGCTGAATGGCTGCAGGGGCGCAGCGGCATTTTTACGATGGAAGACTTCTTATTCAAAACGTAATATTCATTTTTCAAGAAAGGATCTCATGTCATCACAATTTTCCTTTAGAGGGGTCGCCACTGCTCTCGTCACGCCAATGCAACTCGCTGACGGTGCGGTCGACGAACGGGCGCTTCGTGCGCTGGTCGACTTTCAGATCACCAACGGCGTGAACGGACTGGTTCCCTGCGGAACTACCGGCGAAAGCGCAACGCTCAATCATGCCGAGCACCATCACGTCATGGATGTCGTCGTCGACCAAACGGCGGGCCGGGTTCCCGTCATCGTCGGCGCCGGCAGCAATTCAACGCACGAAGCAATTTCGCTGACGCAGCACGCACGGGCGATCGGGGCGAACGCGGTACTTTCCATCGCTCCGTATTACAACAAACCGACGCAGGAAGGATTCTACCAGCACTACAAAGCGATCTCCGAAGCGGTCGATATTCCGATCTTTGTCTATAATGTCCCCGGAAGGACGGGGAGCAACATCAACGCGGAAACAACGCTGCGCATCTCTGAACTGCCGGGCATCGCCGGCATTAAAGAGGCTTCGGGGAATATGGGACAGGTGATGGAAATCCTTCGCCACCGACGTTCAAATTTCACCGTCCTGTCGGGAGACGATGCGCTGACGTTGCCGATGATGGCGCTGGGAGCGGATGGAGCGATCTCCGTCGTGGCGAACGAAACGCCGAGACTCTTCTCTTCAATGGTGAAGCATTGCCTCGAGGGAAATTTCTCCGAAGCCAGGGCCATTCATGAAGAGCTGCTTCAATTGATGAACCTTAATTTTATTGAATCGAATCCGATCCCCGTGAAAGGCGCGTTGGCCATCATGGGATTGATCGAAGAAGCGTACCGTCTTCCGCTCACGCCGATGACCACCGACCACAGGTTTGCGGTCCGCCGGGCGCTCGAAGAACTTCACCTCATGGAAACGCACCGATGAACCTCACGGCCGAAACCCTTCCGTCGATCATCGAAGAGCTTTCATCCGCCGAGAACGGCAAAGACCGTAAGGCCGAAGAGAAGGTCTTCGAGGCTTTCATTGCGCTTCTCGACGCCGGAACGATCCGCGCGGCAGAAAAGGCCGGCGGAAAATGGGTCGTGCATGCATGGGTCAAGAAAGGGATTTTGCTCGGGTTCAAGATCGGCGCTCTCCAGAAAATTCCGTCGCCGAACCCTTTTTCGTTCTTCGATAAACACACCTATCCGACCAAGACATTGTCGGCAGAAAGCAATGTGCGCATCGTTCCCGGCGGCACGACGGTCCGGCGCGGCGCGTACCTTGCGCCGGGAGTGATCATGATGCCTCCGTCCTACGTCAACGTCGGTGCGTACGTCGGAAAAGGGACGATGATCGATTCACACGCCCTCGTGGGCTCGTGCGCGCAGATCGGGGAACGGAATCACATCAGTGCCGCGGCACAGATCGGAGGAGTGCTCGAACCGGTGAATGCCATGCCGGTCATTATCGAGGACGAGGTCATGGTAGGGGGCAATTGCGGAATTTACGAAGGGACGATCGTCAAAGAGAGGGCCGTGATCGGCGCCGGGGTCCTGCTCACCGGATCGACGCCGGTCTACGACTGCGTCAACAAAGTTACGATCAGGAAATCAGACTCGGGATCGCTCATCATTCCTGAGAACGCCGTCGTGGTCGCAGGTTCGCGTGCGATGACGACGGATTTTGGACGGGCTCACGGTCTCAGCCTCTACACACCGTTGATCGTCAAATACCGGGATTCACGGACCGACGCGCATACCGCGATGGAAGAGGCCCTGCGGTAACGCGAAGATCTCCAAAGAACCCGAAGGTTCTGAGAGGAACCCTCAGACTTTTTCTTCCACTGCGGGCTGGGCTGGCGCCGGAGGCGCGACCAGAAGTTCATCCTGAACGTAGTCGACCGTCTCCATCAGGGCGTCTGCAAACTTGTCAAAATCCTCTTTGTACAAGAAGATCTTGTGCTTCTCGTATTCCTCTTCTCCAACCCTTTTGCTTTCCGTGATCGTGATATAAAAATCCTTCTCCGATTTCGTTGCCTTGACGTCGAAAAAATACGTACGTTTTCCTGCCCGCACGCGTTTCGTGAAGATCTCATCCTTATAGGTTGAATTTTCCAATTCAAGAACCTCCTTTTGCGTGGAAATGATGGTTTTTCTAATTCACAGTTGACTTCCGGGTACGATTAGATGAACAAATTAACCATGCTGTTTTTCTATTTCCTTAGAAGAGCGACCTTGGCGGTGGACACCTGGTTGCCGTTGTCGGCGTATGCGACAATGATGTAGACTCCGCTTCCAACATTGTTCCCCCGGGAATCCGTGCCGTCCCAGAACGCTCTTCCCCCTCCCTGCGCAGGAAATTCCTTGACTAGCGCCCCTGTGACATTGAGAATTTTTATCGTCGTGTTATCGGCAAGCCCCTTAATGGTCACCGTGGGATGGTCCGGCAGGATAAAAGGATTGGGTCCAACCTGGAGCGAGGACATTTTTTCCACGGTCCCGATCGACGGAATTTCAAGGCTCGACAACCCTTTGTTCGTTCCAAAATAGACTATGCCCCGTTTATCGTCGAAGGCAATCGACAGAACGTTGTTGTCGACAAGCTTTCCGTTGGTGTTTGCAACACTGTACTGCGTAATGAGCGACGAGCCGTCCGGAGAAAGAACCGCAACACCGGATTGCATCGCGACCCATTTATTGTTCAGCGCATCTACTGCAATGGTATTGATGAATTGCCCTTCGACAGCGCCCAAATAGAGAATGCTGATCTGCGATGTCGGATACGCAGGGTCTCCGATGACGCTGATGCCGAGATTCGAGCCGAGCCACAAGCTTCCTTCCTTGTCCTCGACGACGCAGGTCACTTCCGCACTCGCTAAACCGTCGGACACGCTGACTTCCCCCCATCCATCGCTCGCCAAACCTGCAATTCCCCCCGATTCATTGTAGTAGATACAGTGGGAAGGAAGCGGCTCAAACCCGAGAAGGCTGTTCTTGACCCATTTTGTTCCGTTCCTGTCGATGAACACCCCTAAAGCGTGGTTGAATGACGTGCTCTGCGGGGCCCGAACGGATACCCATGAAGAATCGGTTTTCATCTCCCAGAGAACGTTGCCGTCCAATGTCAAATAATCGGGCAACCACATAGAACCCGCATTATCATATCCCGCGCTCCCCATGACGATATAGCCGGGATGTTGGGGATCAACTCCGACAAAACCCGGGTTCCGATTATCAAAAACACGGACAAGGTTGCCGGCATCGTCCATCACCGCGAGACTTCCCCCCCAGGAACCCAACCATTTTGAGTTATGAGGACCGATGGAAACCGAAAAAAATTGGTTGGTCTCCAACTGCGGCATCGTTCCAAGATTATAGTTTCTCCAACGAGTCCCGTCGAAGGAGAAAAAGCCTTTTCCGTTCGTACCTCCGGGTCCCGCCGACGCGCCCCACACAGTTCCGTTGTCGTCCACGGCAATGGAATTGAAGAGATTGGAGGCGGGACTGTTGACGATCAGCTGGGCCCATTGAGCAGTTCCGATGCTCAGAATGCCGATGCCGGCCTCCTGAAATCCGGCGATGAAACGTTTTGCCGAATCGGCGATAGCGCAAGTGATCGCTGCCGGAGCGGCGTTGACAACAGCCGTTACGGCATTCGAAGGAGATAACACCACCACATTGCCGGAACCGGCAGCGTACAACGACGAATCGATTGTCACTAACGCCTCGGCGGGCTGCGGCGTCCCGGGAACAGACTGCCATCCGCCGTTTTCAAATTCATAAACGCCGGCGCCGGACGCCGCATACACGTTCCCGTGAAATGAGGCGATCGCAGTGATTCCCGACAATGAAGTATACGAAGTCCACGATTGCGGATCGGCAAGATTCCGGGCGCCGGGCTTTGAAACAGCGATCCCGTTTGATGTCCCGACGTAGATCGTCCCCCCAACGGCCGTCAGGCATGTCACGTTCGGATGAGACAAAACGCCGAAATTTCCGTACGTGTCGCCGAATTCAAACTTCGACACTGAAAAGACGCTGACCCCAAACGCGGTGCAAAGATACATTGTGTCGCCGGAGGCGGCAAAAGCATTGACGGCTTTTTGGGTTTGCAGTGAAAGGGCGATGTCGCTGATATTCTTCCACGTGTTGGAAGAGGGGGAATAGACGTCGATCTCACCGGAGGTTTCGCCGACCCAGACGGATCCGTATGAATCGATTCCGACAGCGGAGACATCGTTCCCCGTCAGTCCCTCGGAATTCGTGAACTTCTGAAATGAGGAATCGGCCTGAGTGTACCGAAGGATCCCCCCGCTCGTTCCGATCCACACTGCGCTGCGGGCAGCGGCGAGACCGACGACGTTCGTCATGTCGGTGTAATTTTTCCAGTCGCCGATTCCTGCTTTCATCATTGTCGAGAAGCCTATCGTTCCAACCCACACGATCAACAGCGGGGAAGAAATGATCTTTTTCATACACAACTCCGTTATCTTATTGCCGACGGGACGTTCATAAGCATTGGTGCCTTCTGTAGCAATCTATGCCTGCTTACTCCTCGCCGATTTATTGTCGAGTTGTGCGTATAAACTTGCCATGCTGATCGCCCCCAGTGCAGCATCCCATCCCTTATTCCCCGCCGATCCTCCGGCGCGCTCCATCGCCTGCTCGAACGTATCGGTCGTCAGTACGCCGAAGAGGAGCGGAATATTCCGTTCCCGCGCGAGGAAGCTCACGCCGCGTGCGCATTCACGCGCGATGTACTCGAAGTGAGGCGTCTCCCCCCGGACGACGGCTCCAAGGCAGACCACCGCATCGTACTTCCCCGTGAGCGTGATCTTTGCCGCGACCGCCGGAATTTCGAAAGCGCCGGGACAGTAAAAAACCTCCACATCCCGTTCTACATCCGAGCCGTGCTTCCGGAAACACTCGACCGCGCCTTCGAGCAACCGGTCGGTAATTGTACGATTGAACCGGCTGACGACGATAGCAAATTTCCTTCCTTCTCCTGAAACGTCGCCTTCAAAAACACTCGGCATACTTGTCACCTGCTGTAAAAAGAAGACCTCACGCCGACCGCTGCAAGAACAGGCGGCGCTTCATGGCATCGACTTTGTTGCCATCGACAAAATAATTTCCGAATACCGCCTCATCGTTCTTCTTCCCGCCGTGAAAATCCGAACCGCCGCTTTCAAGCAGGTAATACTCGCTGACCACACCGCGATAATGGAGCATATGCTCCTGCGTGTGGGACGGGTGAATGACCTCGATGCCGTCGATTCCGGCCTTGATCAAATGCTGCAGCATGCCGTCGGTCGTATACCGGCCGGGATGAGCGAGGAACGACAGGCCTCCCGACGACGCGACGAGCTGCACCGCTTCCGCCGGAGAGAATTGAAATTTCCTTTCGTACGCCGGGCCGCCGTTGCCGATGTAGCGGTCGAACGATTCCTGATACGATTTTGTGATCCCTTCGTCCACCAGCGCGGCCGCGATATGAGGCCGTCCCACCGAGCCGGTGCCGGCATGTTCCATCACGGATTCGATACTCAGGGGGACCTGCAGATTGTTCAACTTCGCGACGATCCGCTCGGCGCGTTTGATCCTCTCGTGCCGGAAGAAGGTAAGATAGTCGAGCAGCCGCTGGCTCTTGTAGTCGACAAAATATCCGAGGATGTGAACTTCCTTGTCCTCGAAGGTCGCGCTCAGTTCCACGCCGGAAATTATCTCAACGCCGAATTCCTTCCCGAACTCGAGCGCATCGGGGATGGCGGCAACGCTGTCGTGGTCTGTGATGCTGATCGCGGACAGCCCTCCGGCCTTTGCTTTTTTGACAAGCTCATACGGGGAAAGTGCACCATCGGAACAAATTGTGTGCGTATGGAGGTCGGCTTTAGCGCCCATAATCTCGTACTCTACCTTGCTTCGCGAGGCTCCAGAAACCGAAGCCGTCCACAATTCAGGGGTGCCCGGTCCTTATTGAAGATGGATGATGGTGTGCGCAGCGTTAGACATGAAGATTCTTGAAGCTTTCGTAATCGTTGATGATGAGCCTATTCCCCTGGAGCTGCAGGTAGCCCTTCTTGATGAACTTATGGATCATGCGGGAGATCGTTTCGCGCGACGTTCCGGCCATATTCGCCAGGTCCTGCTGGAGCGGAAGTTCGTCGATCTCGACACGTCCCTTGCGGAACATGCCGATCTCATCCGCAAGTTGAAGGACGACATTCGCCACTCTGCCCGCTGCGTCTTTCAGCGATAGACTTTTGATCTGAGCGTCCGCTTTGCGGAGCCGCCCCGTCAACTCGCGCAGCAGCGCAATGGCAACCATCGGAAAGTCGGTCATCAATTTCAAAAAGTCTCTCCGATGAATCATGAAGAGCTCGGACTTTGACGTCGCAACCACGCTTGCAGAGCGGGTCAAGCCGTCGAGGATCGCCATCTCCCCGAAAAAATCGCTTCCGCCGAGGATGGACAGGATGACCTCGCGGCCGTCGTCGTCCATCCGCACGATCTTGACCTTGCCCGAGATAATGACGAAGAGCGCGGCGCCGGTCTCCTCTTCCAAAAGAATGATGCTGCCTTTTTTATACTTCTTCCGGACGCCGAGAGCGGCAATTTTTTCAAGTTCCTGATCGCTCAGCTCATTAAAGATCGGTACATTGCGAAGGAAATTAACTTCTTCAAGCATTAGTTCATCCCGACTGGTGTGCTGAATAGAAGGGAGTCAGAGGTTGTTAATATGCCGAGAATATACATGGTGTTGTGATGAAAGTCAAGCCGGCCAAAAAACGGTTTTTTCGCCCTTTGACGGTGCGATGCCGCTGTAAAAAGTATCCTTACTTGCCTGCGGGTACTTTCGCAAGCTCATTTTTCAGAAGGTCGATCTTCTTCACCGGGGTCGGGTCAACGCCGTTCAGGATCGCAAGATAAAAGCTGACCCAATCCCCGAGGCAGAGAAGCGAGAATACTCTTGCCAGCAGGCTCTTCCCCTCGCTGTGCACCTCGGTGATGCCGTCGGCAAAGTCACGGATGATCCCTTTGGTAATATCCATCCGAAGCTGGACGCGCGGATTGTCTTCGCGATCGCGCAGGATCACCACGTGGATCTTTTTCATGGAATCCTTCAACACTTCCCACCCGACGATCTCGTTATGATTCAATTCCGGAAAGACGTGTCCGTACGCGAGCGTCTTGGCGTTTTCCGAGAACTGCCCGCGCCACCGCACGTTCACCGTGTCGAACCTGTCCACCGAAGAATAGACCACCGGGAGCTTTCCGTAGACCCTCTCGGCGATCTGCAATGCCAGATTGTTCTGCGATCCGATGTCGCCGTACGATCTCGCTTTTTCCTTCAGTAATGCGATCGTCTCATCGATCTCCTTCTTCTTTGATCTGAAAAAGCCGAGCTTGGAAAGAACGATGAGCGTCGGAAAAAATGAGTATCCGAGAGCCGCCCGCGGGGGAAGACCGCCCGGAATCTCGATCACCGGATGTTTCTTCTTTGCCGCGAATTGTTTGACCGCTCCGCCGGAGGTAATGCAGAGCACTTTTGCCTTTCGCTTCACCGCGTCGTGATGCGAGGCGATGGTCTCTTCGGTGTTCCCGGAATAGCTCGAGATGATGACGAGAGAGCGTTCACCGACGTATGCGGGGAGGGAGTAATTCCGGCTGACCGCGATCGGTACGCCGATCTCGCCGGCAAGGTACGAACGGAGCAGGTCGCCGCCGATCGCAGAGCCGCCGAGGCCGCTGACGACAATATTATTGATCTTCGATATCGGAACGTTAACGGTTGCGGCATTGCCGATGGCGACCGCTTCTTCTACCTGACGCGGAAATCCGAGGATGAGCGAGCGCATGCCGGACGGGTCGTACTGTGCAATTCTTTCGGGAGTCATAGTCTCTCTTTCTTGGGGGATAATTATTCGGGCAATGGAATGTCGGGGGCGATGCGCCTGACATGTCCGACTAGAAATTCTTTCACCTCTTCGACCGTGGAGAACTTCATCGCTTTGACGGCGATCTTTTGGGCCTCTCTGAGCGGCACGGAGCGGATGATCTTTTTGATTTCCGGAAGGACGTACGGTATCACGCTGAATTCGTCAAGCCCGAGGCCGAGGAGCAGGAGCGTTGCGACCGGATCGCCGGCCATTTCTCCGCACATGCTGACCGGAATTTTATTTTTGTGCGCCTCTTTGATGATATGCCGGATCGTGAGGATCACCGCAGGCTCGAATTCCTGGTACAATTGCGACACGGTATCGTTCCCCCGGTCGACCGCAAGCAGGTACTGAATCAGGTCGTTCGTGCCGATGCTGAGGAAGTCCACCTCGCGCGCAATGTCCCCTGCGACCACTGCCGCCGAAGGAACTTCGATCATCACGCCGATCTTCATCGCGTCGTCAAACGATGCTTTTTCCGCGCGTAGAGATTCCTTCGCCTGTGCGACCAGGGCTTTCGCCCGGCGAATTTCCTTCAAGCTCGAGACCATCGGGAACATCACCCAAACATTCTTCTTCGTGCTTGCGCGGAGCATCGCGCGGATCTGGACGATGAACGTTTCCGGCCGGTCGAGCGCCACGCGGATGCCCCGCCAGCCGAGGAACGGATTCTCTTCCTCGTGCGATTGGGCGATGACCTTATCTCCCCCGATGTCGAAGGTCCGCATGATGACCTTATTCGGAAAAACCTTGTCGGCGATCGATTTGTACTCGCGGTACTGTTCTTCCTCGGACGGGAAGGTATCCTTTCCCATCAACAGTCCTTCGGTGCGGTAGAGCCCGACGCCGCGGGAACCCTGGGACTTAGAAAAGCGTATCTCCTCGGCAAATTCGATGTTCGAGACGAGTTCCACCTGCTTGCCGTCCGTCGTCTGAGCGGGAAGATCGCGCAGGTCGTTCAACCCGTGCTCGAATTTCGACATTTCCCTGCTTCGTCGTTTGTACTGCGCGATCGTCTGTTCGGAGGGATTGATGATCACGACACCGCTGTAACCGTCGAGGATCATCGAGGCATCGGTCTGCACGCTCGATGTGACCTCCTTCAGACCGACCACGGCGGGGATCTTCAACGAGCGCGAAAGGAGCGCGGCATGGGACGTGACTCCTCCCATGTCGGTGGCGTATCCGAGAATTTCGTTGCGGCTGAATAAAATCGTGTCGGCGGGCGTGAGCGACTGCGAGACGACGATCGATCCCCCTTCGAACCGGGAGATCAGCTTCTGCTCCTGGATATTGCGGATGATGCGGTTCTTCACGTCCTCAACGTCGTGCGCGCGCTCGCGCATGTACTCGTCCGAGGATTTCAGCATCAGCTGCTGGTATTTGTTGATTTCTCCGTGGACGATGAATTCCGCATTCTTCCGCTCTTTTCGGATGCGCTTGTAGATCGAATCGAAGAGGATAGTGTCGCTCAGGATCATGATCTGTGCTTCGAAGATCTTCGCCTTGCTGTTCCCGATCTTCTGTTCGGCAAACGAGAGGATCTTCTGAAGCTCTTTCTCCGAGCGGGCTACCGCGCCGCGCAGACGTTCAACTTCCTTTTCAGCATCCTCAAGGGGGATCGTTTTCTCGTCGATATGGGGAACGTGCTTCGTGTAGACGAACACTTTTCCCATGACGATGCCGGGCGCCGCCGCTATGCCGTGAAGCGTAATTTCGTTCGTTGTCGCCATCGTTATGGCTCGTCGAATCCTCGTTCAAACAATCCAACAATCGCCGCGCACGCCTCCGCTTCGTCTTCGCCGTCAAATCTCAGGGTCAGCGTCGACCCCTGCTCCGCGGCCAGCGTCATGACTCCGATGATGCTTTTCCCGTTTATTTCGGAGCCGTCTTTGATGATAAAAAATTCCGCCTTGAACTTCGCTGCAAGCTTCACAAGCGAGGCCGCCGGGCGCGTATGCAAACCCGCCCTATTCTTGATCACGATGTCCCTCTCAATCATAAGGGGAAGCGCATGATATGGCGGCCGGAATGACTCAAGAGAAAAATGGGCACCTCAAAAGTTTCTGTTCAACAGCATGTGCGAGAACCAATAGAGCATGTCGCGGGCGTTGCTTTTCGCCAGGAGCGAGAGCTGTTTATTCGCTCCGTCGATATTTTTGGCGATGGTCTGCTTTGCCATCTGGATCACGCCGCAGCGCTCATAGATCTCCCGGACGGCGGGGATATTTTTGCGCGACGTTCCCCCGCGGTTGATGACGCTCCGCAGCAGCCGTTTGTCGGCTCCGCGCGAACGGGCGAACGCCTCGATCAGGAGGAACGTTTTTTTCCCTTCCACGATATCGCCGCCGATCGGCTTGCCGAATTCCTTTTCATCGGCCATGATATCCAGAAGATCGTCCTGGATCTGGAACGCTCTGCCGATCGAAGCGCCGTACGATCTCAGCGCGCGAATTTCATCCGCCGATCCGCCGCCGATCACCGCCCCAATTTCGGATGCGACGGAGACCATCTTCCCCGTCTTTTTGCCGATCATCAGAAGATATTCGTCCACGGAAACATGTTTCCGCGTCTCATACTCCTTGTCGTAGGCCTGCCCTTCGCAGACCTCGACAACGCCTTCGGTGAAAATATCCGCGATGCGCGCGATGCGCGGCGAACGGGTCTTCAGCAGCTCTCGGTATGCCAATGCCACCAGCTCGTCGCCGACCAGGATCGCAATATTCGTGTCCCATTTTGTATGCACCGTTGCGCGGCCGCGCCGGGATGAAGCATTGTCCATGATATCGTCATGGACGAGCGTAAAATTATGAAGGATCTCTATCGCAACGGCTGCGTGCTCTGCCTGCCGCGCCGTGCCTCCGACAGCCTCGCTCGCGAGGAGAACGAGAAGCGGGCGAATTCGCTTTCCCCCTCCCGAAAGGATATAGCGAACCGGCTCGTAGAGAGAACGGGGTTCGCTTTTCTTGATGCACGATCGGAGCTGACGGTCGACGGACGCCTTGTAACGCTGATACTGCGAACTAAATGATCTCATTTCGATGATGAGCCGAAAGAAAGAATAACGTTATGCATGAACGAGAGGGGCGCTGCGAAGCTGCTGCAGCGTCGGCGCCCCTGTGAGAAACATTGTCCCCTTAAAATCTTTGATCCATTTTTCCAGGGATCGTGATAATCCTTTTTTGCCGGACGCCATCAAGACCTTCAGCATCGGCCGTGCGGAAGCGACAAGGTCGGCGCCGAGAGCGACCGCTTTCGCCGCTTCGAGGCCGTTCGTGATTCCCCCCGACGCGATCACGGTGAAACGCGAAGGTGTTCCCTTAAGGGCGGCCACCTGCCGAAGGGCCTCCGACGTCGGGATCCCCCAATCCCAAAAAAGATCATCCGCTTCTCCGTTCTTCCGGCGAAGAATTTCCACTCCCGCCCAGCTCGTCCCACCCGCTCCTGCCACGTCGATGATCGTGACGCCGGCGTTCACGAGTCGCTGGGCGACATCCTTTGAAATACCGGCGCCGATCTCTTTGACGATCACAGGTATAGAAAGACCGCGGACCAATTTTTCGATCCCCCTCAGAACGCCGCGGAAACTCGGATTCCCTTCCGGCTGAAGGAATTCCTGAAGCGGATTGAGATGGACGGCGAACGCGTCCGCGCGGATCAAATCCGCAAGACGCTGCACGGGCGAGGGGTCGGCGAGTTTTGCCACTTCCGCCCCCCCGATATTGCCGACGATGGGAATCGTCGGCGCCGCCTCGCGGGCAATGCTGAAGGATGAATGATAGGTCGAATCTTCGAGCGCCTGCCGCTGGCTACCCACTCCCATCGCCACAGAATGTTCCTCGCACACCTCGGCGAGGTTTTTGTTGATGCGCTTCGCATCGGCATACCCGCCGGTCATGCTGGAGATCATGAACGGAAAGGAGAGCCGCTTCGAAAGAAAAATCGTGTCAGTAGAGATCTCCGAGAAATCGATCTCCGGAAGGGCGTTGTGCACGAATTCCCAATTCTCAAACCCCGTCGTTTTGCCGCGGAACGCAACGTCGCGGCTCACGGTAAGCAGCACATGATCCTTTTTACGCGACGAGGTTTTGGACTTCACTGCCGATTGCTTCATGGATACGGGATTGAATTGACGGTGAGCCTGAGAACGTGCTAAGCCGGAATTGAGTGTTGTATCACCGTAAAAATTATAGTGAAAATAGGCAAGATAATCAAGGAAAGCGGAGCCCGGCGAGCGCGGTTTGGGCTGAAAAGCGCTTAAAAGGGGGATGAGCGGATTTCACCGATTCCGGCTCAAAGAGGTTTGGGAGCTTAAAAGGGGCAGACTTTTGATTACTCTGATTGCGCAGATTGCACGCAGATTACAGATTGCGCAGATTAGAGGACTGCACAGGTTAGAGGACTGCACAGATTAGAGGACTGCACAGATTGGAGGACTGCACAGATTGGAGGACCGGACAGATTGGAGGACTGGACAGATTAGAAGATTACGCAAATTAGAAGATCGCGATGACGAGAAGATTGTCCAGAGTAGAAGTTTACGCAGATGAAATTAGTAAAATGGAACAGATTTCTTAAAGGGATATGGTCATAAACAATGTTCCGGGGGCCGGGAGGTCTCGGAAGGGGGAAATTTCCTTAAAGCCGAGCGAGCGGTAAAGAGCGATCGCTTCTTTCATTGAAGGAAGTGTATCCAATCGCAACTCCTTGTAGCCGATACTCCGTGCTTCGTCAAGCAAGCGAAGCGTCATCGCTTTGCCTGCTCCCTTCCCGCGAAATTCGGGACGAAGGAAAAGCCGCTTCATCTCACAAACATTGTCGTCAACCCGCTTCAACGCGCCGCAACCGGCAATGCGTCCCGCTTCAGCCGCCAGCAATAGTCGGCCGGAAGGGCGAGCGTACGGACCCGGGAGTCCCGCCACTTCCTTATCAAGATTCTCAAAGCAGAGGCTCACGTTCAGGGAGCGGGCGTACTCTACCAGAAGGTCCCCAACGATTGCGAGCTGCTCTGCCGAAGCCGCTTCAACAATATCGACCATGAAATGTATGAAGTTGTAATCGGGCTGCCGTGAATTGCGGCGGATGATCTGATAAAAATCCAAGACCGCACGGATTTCGGAATCTTGCCGGATCTCAACTCACGAACTTCCATCCAAGATAAACATCATCATCCAGGAATTCAAGACGAGACCGCACACGGACACTTCAATCGACGATGGCTGACGCACTACGGAAACCAGCCCCTCGTGCGATTGCAGAAAGAACAAACAGAGAGCATCACAGGAACTTCGACAAGCACTCCCACGACAGTAGCCAAGGCAGCGCCCGAACCGGGGCCGTAAAGCGCGATGGCCGTTGCGACCGCAAGCTCGAAGAAATTGCTCGCCCCGATCAAAGCGCCGGGAGCCGCGATCGAGTGCGGGACGTTGAAGAGTTTCATCAACCCATAAGCCAACGATGAATTGAAGTATACCTGAATAAGAATTGGTATCGCAATGAGAACGACATGGAAGTAGCGTTCGGTGATGTTATCAGACTGAAAGGCAAAGATCATGACCAGGGTCACAAGGAGCGCTAAAATCGTGACCGGATGGAAGAACGATATGAAATTCTTTTCGAACCACTCAGAGCCCATCTTCCGAATGAGTGCATAGCGGCTGAGTGCCCCCAAGCCGAGGGGAATCACGATAAAAATGACCACACTATAGAGAAGGACCATAAACGGAACAGTCAAGCCGCTGGCTCCGCTGACAAGAAACGTGACGATCGGAGCAAAGAGCACGAGCATGATCAGATCATTTACCGATACCTGCACGAGAGTGTACGCCGGATCTCCGTTGGTTAGATAGGACCAAACAAAGACCATTGCGGTGCACGGCGCTGCGGCCAAGATGATAACACCGGCGACATACTGATCCGCCAGTTCGGGGCCTATCCAATTAAGGAAGAAGATCTTGAAGAACAGCCATCCCAGGAACGCCATTGAAAACGGTTTTATCAACCAATTCACTATCAAGGTAACGATCAGGCCTTTCGGCCGCTTTCCGACATTTCGGATGCTTGTAAAATCGACTTTCAACATCATCGGGTAGATCATCAGCCAGATCAAAACGGCGATCGGGACGTTGATGTGGCTGCCGCTTCCGAACTCAATGGCGCGCAGCGACTCGGTGATCCGCGGAAGGAAACCGCCGAAGAGTATCCCAATAGCCATACACAGGACCACCCACAGCGACAGATATCGCTCAAAGACAGAAAGCCGTTCCATTTGGGTCATCATGGTTCAGCTCTTGCTCGCCACCGCCAACTCACCCAGCCAGCTTTTGATGCGCGCCTTGATCTGATCCCGAATTTTAATCGTTTCACGGAGTTTCGCGTCATGCGTTCCTTGCAGTTGGGAAGGATCCGGAAAAGACCAATGCATCGTTTTTTCAATGCTGGGAAAAATCGGACAACGCTCCGCGCTCGCCTCATCGCAGACAGTGATCACGTACTTGAACATCTTCCCCTTCCTGTAGAGGTCAAATGCGCTTTGAGTCGACTTGTGCGAGATGTCGATTCCTATTTCTTTCATTGCCTCCACGGCGAAAGGGTTCAACGTTCCGGGTTCAAGACCGGCGCTCTCTGCCTCGAACCGGTCTCCGGCAAGGTGATTCAAAATTGCCTCAGCCATCTGACTTCGCGCGCTGTTATGAATGCATACAAAAAGGACTTTTTCCTTCGCCATGAAGCCTCCATCGTGGTGGTTAGGGTTTATCGGCGTATACGGTGATACTGAATATGCCGATCTGATTCTGCTTGAATTCCTGCAGCTGGGGCTCCGTCATCGCTTGAGTCAGGATCTCATCAGGAATCTCGGTCTTCCTTTCTTTCTGGACCGTGATGTTCCTGAAGCCCGCGTTCCTGATGACATCCAAATACTCGCTTCGTTTGACGGCGCCGGAGACACACCCGGCGTAAAGGGCTGCTTCTCTTCTTAGATTATCCGGAAGTTCTCCATCAAGGACGATATCCGCGATGCTGAAATGGCCGCCCGATCTAAGAATCCGGAAGGTCTCGCCGAACGCCTTGTTTTTGTCGGGGACGAGGTTCATAACGCAATTGCTGACCACGACGTCCGCCGTGCCGTCGGCAACCGGGAGGTTTTCAATGTCGCCGAGGCGGAATTCGACGTTGGTAAAACCGAGTTTCTTCGCGGTGTCCGTGGCCTTTTCGATCATGGCCTCTGTCATGTCAATGCCGATAACTCTCCCCTTCTCGCCGACGATCGACCTGGCAACAAAACAGTCGTTGCCGGCACCGGAGCCAAGGTCAACGACGACATCTCCGGGTTTCATCTGTGCAAATTCTGTCGGCAAGCCGCACCCTAAACCCAAATCCGCTTCGCGAACGTATCCGGGCAGCTTGGAATAGTCCTCGGCCATGTCCGAATATTCGGCGTCCGAACATCCGCAGGTGCTGCCGCAGCACGATGATTGGTTCCGTTGTTTGGACTGATTCGCTATAACTCCGTATCTCTCCTTTACCATCTCTTTGAGGTCCTGGTCAGTTGGCATAATAAACTCCTTCTTTTATCGTAAAATTACGATTAATATGGGCAAAAAAATAGGCTAGCAGCACTTCTGGACATTGGTAAGAAATAAATTGAACATCTCTTTGGCCTCGGTCCACCCCTCTTCATTGATACAATAACAAACGCTCGTCCCTTCAACTTCTCCCTTGATGAGTCGGGCGTCCTTGAGTTCACGCAGATGCTGGGAAACAGTCGACTGCGACAGAGGGAGGACGTCGACGATATCGCCGCACATACACTGATTCGATTTGGCGAGATATTCGACGATGGCAACCCGCGCAGGATGTGCCAGCGCTTTTGCAATGACTGCAATCCGGTTCTGTTTCGTCGAAAACTCGTCAGTCTTTGAGAGGCCCATAGTTATCTATCGTAAAATTACGATAAATGTTTCATGATGTCAAGAACTATTTTGATTACTCAGATTTCGCAGATTGGACGCAGATTCCAGATTACGCAGATTAGTTTTCCGGGTGATCCCCCGAAGGGGACGACATCAGTGAGATTGTCGGGGTGATCCCCCAAAGGGGGACGACAGTAGTTAGTTTGTCGGGGTGATCCCCCAAAGGGGGACGACATCAGTGAGATTGTCGGGGTGATCCCCCAAAGGGGGGCGACATCGGTGAGATTGTTGGGGTGATCCCCCAAAGGGGGACGACATCAGTGAGATTGTCGGGGTGATCCCCCAAAGGGGGACGACATCAGTGAGATTGTCGGGGTGATCCCCCAAAGGGGGACGACATCAGTGAGATTGTCGGCGTGATAGCAT